>Ga0169931_10000005_pt1 | contig 375338 bp, 337 predicted proteins | sample Kivu_15m_20L_FD_129675 | JGI IMG/M metagenome (GOLD analysis project Ga0169931, IMG submission 129675) | Freshwater microbial communities from Lake Kivu, Western Province, Rwanda to study Microbial Dark Matter (Phase II) - Kivu_15m_20L... | ecosystem: Environmental > Aquatic > Freshwater >...
CAGTTTGCTGAAATATTCATAGGTTAAGGCAAGTCCGTCTTTTCGGGCAATAACAGGCTCCCAGCCCAGCACCTGTTTGGCCCTGCTAATATCGGGCTGGCGCTGCTTGGGATCGTCCTGAGGGAGGGGCTTAAAGCTGATCCCCAAGCGGCTTCCGCTCAAGGCAATAATTTCGTTGGCAAAATCTAATAGACTGATTTCGTTAGGGTTACCAATATTAACGGGCCGGCTCTCGTCACAAAAAAGCAATCGGTAAATACCCTCTACCAGATCCGATACATAGCAAAAACTGCGGGTTTGCGACCCATCCCCAAACACGGTCAGATCCTCACCGCGCAGGGCTTGTCCGATAAAGGCGGGCAGCGCGCGCCCGTCGTTGAGCCGCATGCGGGGGCCATAGGTATTAAAGATCCGCACAATACGGGTCTCCACCCCATGAAAATTATGGTAAGCCATAGTGATGGCCTCCTGAAAACGCTTGGCCTCGTCGTAGACCCCGCGGGGTCCTACGGGGTTTACATTACCCCAGTAATCTTCTTGTTGCGGGTGCACCAGTGGATCACCATACACCTCGCTGGTACTAGCCACCAATATCCGCGCTTTTTTTACCTTGGCAAGGCCGAGACAATTATGCGTACCCAGTGACCCTACTTTTAAGGTCTGAATGGGCATCTTTAAATAATCAATAGGGCTGGCCGGCGAAGCAAAATGTAAGATATAATCCAGGGGTCCTGGCACATGAATAAACTTGCTTACATCATGATGATAAAAACTAAACTCCTTTAGCGGAAATAAATGCTCAATATTCGAGAGACTACCAGTCAGCAGATTATCCATCCCGATCACTTCATAACCCTCGGCAATAAATCGATCACAGAGATGCGAGCCTAAAAATCCGGCGGCACCTGTTATTAATACTCGTTTTTTAGTAGTGTTGGTGGTCATACTTTTTCTTACTGCGGTCTTCCAATGCTGATGTAGCAATACCCCATCGACTGCATTTTGGCTACTTCAAATAAATTACGCCCGTCAAAAATTAGTTTACTGGGCAACAGCTTTTCGATGCGCTCAAAGTCGGGAGTTCTAAACTCGCTCCACTCGGTGGCGATAATAAGCGCATCAGCACTCTCTAGTGCCTGGTACTGACTAGGCGCATAGTTAATCTTATCCCCTACTGTTTGCTTTACGTGTTGCATCGCCTCAGGATCGTAGGCTGTGACTGTTGCGCCTTCTTGCAAAAGCGCTGAAATAATAGATAAAGCAGGCGCTTCTCGTATGTCATCGGTATTGGGCTTAAAGGCCAAGCCCCACAGCGCAAAATGTTTGCCACTCAGATTGCCATTGGTGCTGCCGTTATAGTACGACTTTATTTTTTCGACCAAATGCAGCTTTTGAGCAGCATTTACTTTTTCTACGGCCTTTAAGATCTTAAAATCATAGTGCACCTCATCGGCCGATCTTACTAAGGCTTGCACATCTTTTGGAAAACAGGAGCCGCCGTACCCAATACCGGAAAATAAAAATCGTTTGCCGATCCGCTCATCACTACCAATGCCTCTGCGCACCATATCTACATCGGCGCCCATTCGTTCGCAGAGCTGTGCGATCTCGTTCATAAAAGAGATCTTCATGGCCAAAAAACTATTGGCCGCATATTTGGTTAGCTCCGAAGAGCGCTCATCCATAAAAAGCACCGGATTACCCTGGCGCACAAAGGGTGCGTATAGCTCACTCATGAGTCGTTGAGCCCGCTCCGACTTTGTGCCCACCACTACGCGGTCGGGTTTCATAAAATCATCTACCGCTACTCCCTCGCGTAAAAACTCAGGGTTACTCACTACATCAAATTCTCCCTTATAACTCTTGGCAATGGCCGCTCTTACTTTATCAGCAGTACCCACCGGCACGGTGCTTTTGTTCACAATAACTTTGTACCCCTTAAGCAGCTTACCAAGTTCTTCGGCCACGCCTAACACATACTTAAGATCGGCCGCTCCATCAGCACCGGGCGGAGTGGGCAGCGCTAAGAATATAACTTCTGCTTCATCTACCATAGAAGCAAGATCAGCAGTAAAGCGAAGTCGCTCTTCTTTTAAGTTGCGCAAAAATATTTTCTCTAGTCCGGGTTCATAAATAGTAATTTGCCCTGCCGAAAGTTTTTCCACCTTGGCCTTATCAATATCTACACAGACCACTTTGTTACCCGTCTCGGCAAAACAAGTACCGGTGACTAGCCCTACATAACCCGTTCCAACAACTGCGATTTTCATTGCTTTATTACCGCGGCTTCTCCTCTGCCACTTGCTTTAGATAAACGCCGTAACCACTTTTCTTGAGCGCTTCGGCCTGTTCCAATAATTTCTCTTTCGAAATAAATCCATTACGGTACGCGATCTCTTCAATACACCCGATCTTGGTGCCCTGCCTTTTTTCGATCACGCGCACAAATTCGCTGGCATCACTAAGCGAATCAAACGTGCCGGTATCTAGCCAGGCGGTACCGTTATCGAGTACGGCCACATGTAACTGATTATTCTGCAAATACACCTTGTTCACATCGGTAATCTCGTATTCACCGCGGGCCGACGGCTTTAGTTCCTTGGCAATCTTCACCACTGCATTATCATAAAAATAAAGTCCAGGCACCGCATAGTTCGATTTGGGTTGCACGGGCTTTTCTTCGATGCTAATAGCTTTGTTATTAGCATCAAATTCTACCACGCCATAGCGCTCCGGATCGGATACTTGATAAGCAAATACATAGCCGCCTTCAATATCACGCAAGGTCTTTAATTGACGCCCCAGACCATAGCCATAAAAGATATTATCGCCTAGCACCAGCGCCACTTTATCACTCCCAATAAATTTTTCACCGATCACAAAGGCTTGTGCCAGTCCGTTGGGTACTTCTTGAATGGCATATTCAAAACGACAGCCCACTTGCGAGCCATCGCCTAGCAAGCGCTTGAACTGTGCATTGTCTTCGGGTGTAGTGATGATCAAGATCTCGTTAATACCCGCCAGCATCAGCGTACTTAGCGGATAATAGATCATCGGCTTATCGTAAATAGGCATCAATTGTTTACTGATGGCCTTTGTAATGGGGTAAAGCCGGGTGCCGGATCCGCCGGCTAGGATTATGCCTTTCATTTTACTTGTACTAAATTATTTTTTTCTAGCTCATCGATCCGCATACATATTCACGTAGTAGTGCTGATAAGCCCCCGAGGTCACATGCTTAAGCCACTCTTCATTTTCAAAATACCAATCAATAGTTTGCTTTAGCCCCTCTTCGAACGTAACGGAAGGCCTCCAGCCGAGTTCTTGATTGATCTTCGTGGCATCTATGGCATAGCGACGATCATGACCGGGGCGGTCCTTTACATAGGTGATCAACTCATCACTGGTGCCGGGCGCATTGCCGAGTTTTTGATCCATCTGCGCACAAAGTAATTTGACCAGATCGATATTTTTCCACTCGTTAAAGCCGCCAATATTGTAGGTGTCTCCGTTTTTCCCTTGATGATACACCAGATCGATCGCAGTGGCATGGTCTTTTACAAAGAGCCAATCGCGGGTATATTTTCCATCACCATAAACGGGCAATGGTTTTTTCTGAATGATGTTATTGATAAATAGCGGAATCAATTTTTCCGGAAAATGATTGGGCCCATAGTTATTAGAGCAATTACTAATGACCACCGGTAGTCGATAGGTGTCATGATAAGCCCTTACAAAATGATCACTCGATGCCTTTGAGGCACTATAGGGAGAATGCGGATCGTACTTGGTGGATTCTGTAAAAAATCCGGTCTCGCCGAGCGCACCGTACACTTCGTCGGTAGAAACATGATAAAACCGTTTGCCTTCGTAATTACCTTGCCAGTGCTTTTTAGCGGCATTGAGCAGATTCACCGTACCGATCACATTGGTGTACACAAAATCGAGTGGTGAATCAATGGAGCGGTCCACATGACTCTCCGCGGCCAAATGAATCACCCCATCGGGCCTATACGTAGCAAATACTCTTTCCAGCTCAGCAGTATCCAGTATATTGACCTTTTCAAAAACGTAATTAGGTTGCGTTTCGATATCTCGCAAGTTCTCGAGATTACCTGCATAGGTGAGGGCATCGAGATTGATAAGCTGGTACTGCGGATACATTTTTACAAATTGCCGAACCACATGCGAGCCTATAAAGCCCGCTCCGCCGGTGATGATGATATGCTGCTTAAAAGACATGATCGACTACACTCATTTTTGTTTTCTCAATATAGACCACCAGCTCTTGGCCCAGACTCTCGATGGCCACCTTCACTTCTTTTTTTCGAACATCGATGACCTTACCGCGCTGGTCCATAAAAGTGCCGCTGGTGATAAGCACTTGTTGGTCTTTGGCAAACTCCATAGGACGCACGAGAACATTTTCGTGTTCGTCTAAAAATCGCTTGATGGTCTGGATCTCTTTTTCTCGAATAATAGCCGGCTTACCATTCCAATATACAAAGTTGACCACTCCGTTGGTCAATCGAACCTTGGTGCGATCATCATCGGTTACTTTAACAAAAACATACGACTTAAACAGCGGCTCTTCGATGGTCTTGATACGATCGCTCCACTTTCTCTTTACTTTGTTGAGCGGGCAATAGCTCTCTACCCCTTTGTCGGTTAACAGCTGGTGTACCTTTTTTTCCCAGCGGGGTTTTGTATAGATCGCGAGCCACTTGCTCATAAATAGTCGATGGTGTTGCTTTTTTGCGAGCGCTGATTGCTGAGCATTGCTTCGCCCTCTCAGTCACATTTTTATTTTTTTAATGCGGCTGTTAAAGGGGCGTTTGCCCATACGAAGCAGGCCGCAGCGAAAGTAACAAAATAGAGAGGAAAATGGGATTGTTAACAACAGAAAATATCAAGAAAATGAGGCAGATAGAAGTTAGAAATTTAATAAGAGCCGGTAAGGGATTATGCTTACTCGGACCCTCATACGGAGGCCTGAACATCACAGTCCTATTTTGGGCGCGTTATACCTTTATGTAGATCTTCTTTTTATCGAGCCAGTAGCAGATTAACCACATAAAACTGATCACCGCCAGCGCATAGAGCAGCGACCCGTTCTCGGGAGCGCCGGGGGTATGGATCAACACTTTTTTATAAAGCCAGTTCCATGGGTTTACTCCTTGATCTAATTTAATGAGGGCCAACCCCTTGGGTAGAAATGCACTGAGGGCAAATACAAAAAGGGCGTTTTTGCCAAACACGTCAAAAAACTGCGATAGCCACGACTTTACCCCCTTGACCTCGATCAAATATAGCATGGTAGCAATGGTGATAATGGCCAGTCCCGTGGTGTATACCACATAAGAGCTGGTCCATATCTTCTTGTTGATCGGCATCACCATATCCCAACAAAAACCCGTGAGCAAAAGGGCCACTCCCGCCACAAAAAGACCATTGAGCATCGAGGATTTTTCAGCGGCCCTTTTACGGATATAATCCCCTACAAAAAAGCCAAATAAAACTTGAGCGATTGCAGGAATTGTACTCATAATTCCTTCAGGATCAAATGCTATACCCTCTCCTTTGTACATATGAACCGATCCTAAGATCGCCTTATCGATACTGGTGCCAAACCATCCTTCTAAACTATACGGATCGGCCGGATTACCTAACAAGCAAAGTGCCCAATATCCCAGCAACAACAGAGCTGCTGCGTAAAAAGCCCGCGCGCCTTTAAGGTAATATGCAATTAGCGCTGCGAAAAAATAGGCCAGGGCAATGCGTTGTAAAACCCCAAAAATCCGAACGCCGCGCTCTACCGATTCTATAGTGCCGGCATCGTTTTTGACCCAATCGATCCACGTAAATCCTTTAAAGATCAACCCTTTTTGAATGTCGCCGCTGCCGGCTGCCCCGGCCGTTGCCACCCACTGCCCCGCCTGCACCACAAAGGGCCACCAGTTTAAAAAAACTCCGATCAAAAAGATAAGGGCCGTGCGCTTCAGAAGTTTTTTCCAGAACTGCGCCGGGGTGCCTTGTTCAAACCGGGGCATCACCATGGCCAGCGCGTTCCCCACCGCAAATAAAAAGAACGGAAACACCAGATCGGTCGGTGTAAGTCCGTGCCAGGGCGCGTGTTTTAGCGGAGCGTAGATGTGCGACCAAGAACCGGGGTTGTTCACCAAGATCATCAGGCAAACCGTGGCGCCACGAAAAACATCGAGGGAGTAGAGGCGGTTGTTCAAGTTCTTTTGGGTTTTGATTGGGAAGATACGAAAGTTGGAGGCTTGGGGCTTGACAGTGAGGATGAATGAGACTATATTTACTAAAATAATTAGTATTTATTGAACTAAATTTTTTAGCTTTATGGGTCTAAAACAGACAGGATGGATAGTAAGCATTTATCGGGCCAGGCCGCCTACCGGGGCAGCAAGGACTTTACCCAGCAACAAGTTCGCAGTGCCAACGCCACAGGTTTTGGCGCGGCGGCCGACGACTACATGGAGCGCGGCATTGATCTGAACGAAGAGTTGATCCGCAACAAACCGGCTACGTATTTCTTTCGCATGAAAGGAGATGCCATGAAAGAGGCCGGCATCTTTGACGGCGATGTACTGATCGTAGACCGATCGGTGCCGCTGAGCAACGGCCGCATTATCGTAGCGGTACTCAACGGCGAACTACTGGTGCGACGATTTCACAAGAATTTTTCGTCGGCATTTTTAATTCCCGAGAATAGTCGTTACAAAACCATCAACCTCGCGGAGTTCAGTGACTTTGTGGTATGGGGGGTTATTACGTATACGATACATCCGCAAGGGTAATGAAAGCCATCGTTGATTGCAACAACTTTTACTGCTCCTGCGAACGACTCTTTGTTCCGCAACTGGACCAAAAGCCGGTCGTGGTACTCAGCAACAATGACGGCTGTGTGATCTCGCGTAGCGATGAGGCCAAGAAAAGCGGTGTACAGATGGGAGTTCCGTTCTTTGAAGTGCGATCGCTGCTGCAACAAGAAGGGGTGAGCTGGTTTTCGTCGAACTACGAACTCTATGGCGATCTAAGTTGGCGCGTAATGGAAACGCTGCGCCTGATGATGGGCGAAGCGAGGGTCGAAGTCTATTCGGTAGACGAAGCCTTTATCGATCTCGACGACCTGGGTACAGAAGAATTGTCGACACTGGCCCTCTCCATGCGCGAACGCGTGGAGCAATGGACCGGTATTAAAGTATCGGTGGGCGTGGGCCCTACCAAAACACTCGCTAAGCTGGCTAATCGCTTAGCGAAAAAAGATAAGCTTCGAACCCGCTGTGTTATGGTGCTCTCCGATTCGGCAGCGATCGAAACGGCGCTTCGTAAAACCGCAGTGGGTGATCTCTGGGGAATCGGTCGGCGCTATGCTCGCAAACTGCAAGAGCAATGGAGCATCTACGACGGCTGGCAACTGGCATCGGTAAGCGAGACCTTTGCTCACGTACATCTGGGCGGCGTGGTGGGTAAGCGCCTGATCCGCGAACTGCGCGGCATCCCTTCTAAAGAAATGGAAGAAGAGCGTACGCAAAAAAAGATGATCGCTACCACACGCATGTTCGGCCGCAAAGTGTATTCGCTGCAAGAGATCAAAGAAGCGATCGCGACGTACGTGGCCCGTGCAGCTGAAAAACTGCGCAGACAATACAGTGCCGCCAGCGAGCTCTCGGTGTTTATTATCGCACACGAAGAAGGATCGCGCTACGGATCATCATTGAGTAATTACGCGCTCATGGATAAGCCGAGCTCTGATACGGCAGTACTGCTGCATAAAGCCCTCGAGCTGGTCACTGCCATTTATAAAAAGGGACCGGCTTATAAAAAAGCAGGTGTATTGTTAGGAGGCATAGTACCCGCTGCGGCCAGACAGGCCTCGCTTTTTGCACCCTCCGGCGCCACCAACGACCGCTCGCCACTCATGCTCGCCATCGATAATATCAATTTTAGTTTACCGCTGCAAAGCGCCGCACGGCACGACAGTATTTTACGCTTTGCCGCCTCGGGCACCAACCGCGCTTGGAAAATGAAACAGGCCCGCCGCTCCGCACGCTATACCACCCGCTGGCGAGAGTTGCCGGAGGTTCACTGATACTTCCCCAACAAACTATACAAGATCTTACGATCGGCCTCGTTAATGACCTTGGTGGTATCCTGTGGCACAAAATGGATCTTATACGACTGGATTGCATTTTTTTCGTTGGCAGTATTATAACCAACGATCCGTAATGCCTGTAGTGCATTAAACTGCTCGGGAACTTTTACCCCTGCAGTATCATACCAATGCCCATACCCATTGCGCGCCAGCTCTTGCCACGGAAAGCGGCGACTGGGATCTACTTTTCGGCCGGGCGCAATATCGGCATGCCCGACAAAATTGGCTTGCGGAATATTAAAGGCGCGCTTAAGATACCCTAAGACATTCAGCAGGCTACCGATTTGATCGGGACTAAAGGGTTCGCTGCCATCATTATCGATCTCAATACCAATACTCGAGGAGTTAAGATCGGTGGCCCCACCCCATTTGCTTACGCCGGCATGATGTCCGCGCAGCAGGTCATTTAGCATATGGTGCACAGTACCATCGCGACAGATCACATAGTGAGAACTGACGGCCGTGCGAGGAAGTGTAAAGGTGCGCAGCGTCTGGTCACAGCTTTTTTGGGCCGTATGATGAATGACCACCAAACTGGGGCGGCGCATCGAAAAATTAGTGGTGCCCACCCAGGGTGTTGCGGTTGCAAAAGAATCTTTTATAGGATAGGCGCGCAGTAACTTGGCAAAGGAACGAACTTGCTTTTTGTAAACGCGGTTGGTGGCGGCATACTTATGCGTGGTGCAGCCACTCAAGACCAAGAATAATACCCCGATCCATACACCGTGTTGCGCGAAAGGAAAAAATCTATTCATACAACAGATTTACAGTTGTTAAGACGCAGAAGGGCGGGGTCTTCTTCCTGATCCGCGCCCTGATCCCACACCGGAATTCCTTCCGTGACCTCCTCTTGCTGGCCCCCTCCCCCGATTAGCGCCGCCTCCACTACTTTTTCGCTTGGGCTCATAAACAGGCGCCGCTCCTAGAAACTCAGGTACGGGTACTTTATCAACTTCTTTGCCGATCAACTGCTCGATAGAACCAAACTTGCGTTGATCCATTTCACTGATCAAGGTATACGCCGTACCATCGGCTTCGGCGCGTGCGGTACGACCGATGCGATGCACATAATCTTCGCCATCCGAGGGCACATCATAATTAATGACCAGATCGATGGTATCGATATCGATCCCGCGACTAAGAATATCGGTCGCAACCAGCAGGGGCACGCGACCGCTGGCAAAGGTACTGAGCACATTTTCTCGCTGCGACTGCTCAAGATCACTATGAATTTCTTCGACCACCGTACCGGCTCGCTTTAACTGTCTCGTTAATTCCTTGACGGTTTGTTTGCGACTGCAAAAGATAAGCGCATTCTTATAGGGGATCGTCTTTAAAATGTGTTGAATAACGGGGGTCTTCTGTTGCTCATACACTACATAAGCACGTTGGACGATCTTATCGGGCGGACGAGAGATGGCAATATTTACTTCAATAGGGTCTGCCAAAATTCTACGAGCCAACGCACGGATCTTTTCGGGCATGGTGGCCGAGAATAAAAGGTTTTGTCGCTTGACCGGAAGATGATTGATGATCTTGTTGATGTCATCTTGAAAACCCATATCGAGCATACGATCGGCCTCGTCGAGCACTAAAAAACGAAGCTGCTTAAAATTTACATAGCCCATGTTGAGATGAGCGATCATACGACCGGGCGTGCACACGATTATATCAGCACCCATTTGCAGCGCTTTTTTCTCGGTCACAAAATTCTGCGCATCACTGCCGCCGTATATAGCGATCGAACTAAGGTTAGTAAAATAAGAAAGCCCTTCGATGTGCTGCGCGATCTGTATGGCCAACTCGCGAGTAGGGACTACAATAAGAGCACCTACGGCTCCATCCAGCGGTTCGGTGAGTAATCGGTTCATGACCGGCAATAAGAAAGCAGCGGTCTTACCCGTGCCGGTCTGGGCAGAGGCAATAATATCGCGCCCTTCTAAAATAGGAGGGATCACTTTTTCTTGAACGGGAGTAGCGGTTTCGTAGTTAGAGGCTTCGATACCTTCCAGCAAGGAAGGATGAAAATTAAAATCGGTAAAACGCAAAACAGTGGAGCATTAATTCTAAAAAAGATGTTTCGCTAACGAAGATACTGATTTTACGCTACATATTTCTGCGATACTGACCCCCTACTTGGTAAAGCGCATGCGTGATCTGCCCAAGTGAGCAGTACTTGACGGTCTCCATCAGCTCGGCAAATAAATTGCCGTTTTCAATAGCCACTTGTTGCAAACGTTGCAATGCAGCGGCAGCTACTGCGGCATGACGAGCCTGAAAAGAACGAAGGTTATTGATCTGTTGCTCCTTCTCTTCTTCATTACTTCTGATGACTTCGCCTGGAATAACGGTGGGCGACCCTTTTTTATTCAAAAAGGAATTAACGCCAATAATGGGCAACTCGCCGGTATGCTTTTGATGTTCGTAGTAAAGACTTTCTTCTTGGATCTTATTGCGCTGGTACATTCTTTCCATAGCGCCCAGCACACCGCCACGCTCGGTAAGCCGATCGAATTCGGTCAAGACGGCTTCTTCGACAAGGGCCGTTAATTCTTCTACGGCAAAAGAGCCCTGCGTCATATTCTCGGTCTTGGCAGAACCGAGCTCTCGATTGATAATTAATTGAATCGCCATGGCACGACGCACACTTTCTTCGGTAGGCGTAGTAATGGCTTCGTCGTATGCGTTGGTATGAAGCGAATTGCAATTATCGTAAATGGCATAGAGCGCTTGCAACGTAGTGCGAATGTCATTGAAGTCGATCTCTTGCGCGTGCAACGAGCGACCTGATGTTTGAATGTGATACTTTAACATCTGGCTACGCTTATTGGCCTTGTACTTATATTTCATGGCCTTGGCCCATATACGACGAGCTACGCGGCCGATCACACTATACTCAGGGTCCATACCATTGCTAAAGAAAAAAGAAAGGTTAGGCGCAAAGTCATCGATATGCATGCCGCGACTCAAATAGTATTCCACGAACGTAAAGCCATTGGCGAGTGTAAAGGCTAACTGCGTAATAGGATTAGCCCCTGCCTCGGCAATATGATATCCGCTGATCGAAACGGAATAAAAATTTCTGACCTGTTGCTCAAAAAAATACTGCTGCACATCTCCCATTAGTTTCAGGGCAAACTCGGTAGAGAAGATACAAGTGTTTTGCGCCTGGTCTTCTTTTAAGATATCGGCTTGCACCGTACCCCGTACTTGTTGCAGGGCTGTGGTCTTGCATTGCTGGTAAACATCGGCCGGCAATACATCTTCTCCGCTTAGCCCTAATAGCGAAAGACCAAGACCATTATGTCCATCGGGCAGCCCATCCGGAGAAAGCGGATTGCTATAGGTGGGGCGGGGCAGTCCGGGATATTTGTTGGCAAAGGCCTTATCGATCTGCTGCTGCAATCCTAACTCGATGATCTTTTTTTCGCACTGCTGATCAATGGCCGCATTCATAAAAAAAGCCAGTATGATCGGCGCGGGTCCATTGATGGTCATCGACACAGAGGTCTTGGGATCGCAAAGATCAAAACCGCTATATAATTTCTTGGCATCATCTACAGTAGCAATACTCACTCCGCTATTACCGACCTTTCCATAAATATCGGGGCGATGATCAGGGTCTTCTCCATATAAGGTAACCGAATCAAAAGCAGTAGAAAGTCGTTTCGCAGGTTGATCGACGCTTACATAATGAAAGCGCTTATTGGTTCTTTCGGGGCCTCCTTCGCCGGCGAACATACGCGTAGGATCTTCGCCTTCTCTTTTTAACGGAAACACACCGGCCGTAAACGGAAAGTGGCCCGGCACATTTTCTTGCGCCTGCCACTGCAGCAGATCGCCCCAGTCTTTATACCTGGGCAACACCACCTTAGGGACCCGTGTACCACTTAAACTGGTCGTGGTCATGGGCTGCTTGATCACTTTATCGCGCACGGTGTATTCGTAAAAATCTTTTTGATAGGCCGCCACCTTTTCGGGCCAATTCTTGATGAGCTTACGGCTTACGGGCGTCAACTGCTCGGTCAATTGTTCGATCTGCGCTTGCAGGGCACTGGTAAGATCGGCGTATACTTTTTTATCGGTAGCGTTCTTAAGTTCTTTATTAGTAAGAACGCCTTGCAATTGATATAGTTTTGAAGCAAGGGCCGCTTGCTGCTTGACTAAGGCATCGTACTCACGATTACCGGCAGCGATCTCTGCCAAATAACGAACACGGCTCGAGGGAATAATGGCTTGCGAGAGTTGAGCGGTAGCAGAAAACTGAATAGAGCCAAAACTAACGCCGGTCTTGTCTTTTATTTTTTGCAACAGCAGTGTAAAGAGATGATTGACCCCTTCGTCATTGAACTTACTGGCCATAGTACCAACAACGGGAATCTCATTGTCTTTGGCGGTAAAGAGCTGATGATTGCGTTTATATTGCTTGCGAATATCATTGAGGGCATCGAGGGCACCGGCCTTATCGAACTTATTAAGACAGATCAGATCGGCATAGTCGAGCATGTTGATCTTTTCGAGTTGGGTGGCGGCCCCATACTCGGGCGTCATCACATACATGCTTACCTGACAGTGATCGAGAATACTCGCATCACTTTGCCCTACACCGGCGGTTTCTATAATAATGAGGTCGAATGCGGCTTGCTGACAAATAGCTACGGCATCACGAAGCGCTGCACTCAGCGCCGTATTATCGTCGCGGGTAGCCAGTGAACGCATATAGGCTCTTGGATGATTGATGGCATTCATCCGTATGCGATCTCCCAACAAAGCGCCACCGGTTTTTTTGCGCGAAGGATCTACCGAGATCACCGCTACGGTCTTATCGGTAAAATTGTTCAGGTAGCGTCTGACGATCTCGTCGGTAACGCTGCTCTTGCCGGCACCACCCGTTCCGGTAATACCAAATACGGGAGCGGCGGGCGCACCAGTAAGAAATCGCTTATCGCTAAGTAAGGATTGATACGACTCGCCTCGCTCAGCCAAACTGATGGCGCGGGCAATATGAATAACGGGGCGCTTTTCTCCTAGTGGATCAGCGGGACAATCAGCCAACGAGCCCGCTTGCGCTTGTTTACAGATCTCGATGACCGCTGCGATCATTCCCTCTAATCCTAAACGGCGTCCGTCGTCGGGCGAAAAGATCTTATCAATACCATACGCATGCAGCACTTCGATCTCTTCTGGCAAAATAGTGCCGCCCCCGCCGCCCACGATCTTGATATGTCCGCAACCATTTTGCACCAACAGGTCCTTCATGTATTTAAAGAACTCCACATGACCGCCCTGGTAGCTGGTAATGGCAATACCCTGCACATCTTCTTCGATAGCGGTCTCTACGATCTCTTTTACAGAGCGGTTATGCCCCAAATGAATAATCTCGGCTCCTTGCTGTTGCAAGATGCGGCGCATAATGTTGATCGCGGCATCATGGCCATCGAATAAACTGGCGGCGGTGACGATCCTGATCTTGGAAACCTCAGATGTAGCCATACATGTTGAACTGATCCGGAAAAATGGGGCTATAGGGCAATCGCCGGACCAAGACCTTGCAAAATTAACAAAAAACGAATGAGTGTTAGTATCCTTAGCCCCTACAAATCAAAGGGGTTGCCTACATTTGTTACATGCAGCATTGGATCGATGCCGTAACCGCCCTGTACACCCGCTACAAAGGGGTACCCCCCACCTCACTTGATGTGCTTCCGCAAAGCGGCAGTGAGCGCAGGTACTTTAGGCTGCGGGGCCTGCAAGACTCCGTGATCGGCACCTATGGTAACAATATAAAAGAGAACGAGACCTTCTTTTATTTTAGCGATCATTTTAAGAAAAAAGGGCTGGTGGTGCCCGAGATATTGGCCATCAGCGATGATCGTCAATTTTATCTGCAAGAAGATTTTGGGGATGCCTCCCTACTACATCACTTAGAAAGCAAGGGCTTTACCGAAGAGGTCTATCAACTTTTTGCCAAGACCACGACCGCGCTAGCCGAATTGCAGGTAAAAGGAGACGAAGGCCTCAACTACAATAAATGCCTTACCAACAAAGAGTTTGGCAAGAAAGCCATCTTGGCCGATCTGCTCTACTTTAAATATTATTTTTTAGACGCGCTGCGCAGGCCTTACGACAAACAAAAACTCATCGACGACTTTGACGCGCTCAGCAATTACCTAACACATACCGAATACCAGTATTTTTTATTTCGCGATTTTCAGAGTCGCAACATTATGGTAAGTGCAGACAACGAAGTCCACTTTATCGACTACCAGGGAGGCATGAAAGGAGCCCCGCAATACGATCTGGCCTCTTTACTCTGGCAAGCGAGGGCTAGTCTCTCGGCAGACTGGAAGCTGCGCCTGCTCGAAGCGTATATGGATGCCTTCGAGAAAACGATCGGCAGTGCGATCGACAGAAAATTATTCAAGAGTCAGTACAATGGATATGTGCTTATCCGTTTGTTACAAGTGTTGGGCGCTTACGGATTTAGAGGACTCTTTGAAAGAAAGGCCCAGTTCTTGACCAGCATTCCGCTGGCGCTTCGCAATCTTAAAGAATTTCTAAGCCAACATAGTGTTGGTATTGCAGTACCGGAGTTTAAAAAAGTATTGGAACTCTGCATCAGCAACGAAGTGATCGAAGAGTTTACGCCAACACAAGCCACCGACACAACAGCACTCGAGGTAAGCGTATACAGCTTTTCGTATCGCGATGGTCATCCGCCCGATACCTCGGGCAACGGAGGCGGTTTTATGTTCGATTGCCGGGGTATCTTAAACCCGGGTCGCGTAGAGCACATGAAGACCCTCACCGGACGTGATAAACCGGTGCGTGACTTTTTGGAACAGCAAACCAAGATGCCCTCTTTTTTAAACTCGGTGTTTGACATCGTTGATATGACCGTTGAGGATTATATAAAAAGAGGATTCGAGAGTTTGACCGTGGGCTTTGGCTGCACGGGTGGCCAACACCGCAGCGTGTATGCCGCCGACGAAATGGCCAGACACCTGCGCAATAAGTTTAAGGTAAAAGTAAAATTGTATCACGTAGTGCAAGACGAGAAGAACTGGATCAATATCCCCTCGTCCGACTAACCGCCATGATCACACATGCCATGATATTTTGTGCCGGGCTGGGCACGCGCTTTAAACCTTGGACCGATAAACACCCCAAGGCATTAGCGCTGGTCAATGGAAAGAGCCTGCTGCAACGCAATATCGAGTATCTACAGAGCTTTGGTATTTTTAATGTGGTGATCAATGTGCATCACTTTGCCGACCAGATCGAAGAGGCGGTCAATGAAAATCACGGTTGGGGGTCAGATATTCTGATCAGCGACGAAAGAGCCGAACTGCTCGATACCGGAGGGGGATTACTAAAAGCAAAACCGCTGTTCGAAGAGAACCAACCCTTTTTGACCTGCAATGCCGATATCCTTACCAACTTACATATCGGAAAACTCATAGAATTTCATGACCAGCACCAACCGCTCGTTTCGTTTGGCATCACCCGCCGGGAGAGCTCACGCTCCCTGCTGATGGACCCGGCGCACCGACTCTGCGGATGGCGCAATAATAAGACCGGCGAAGAAAAGATTGCGATTAGCCCCATTAACCGTACCTCTCTACAGCCCTATGCGTATAGCTGCGTTGCTCTCTTTGACTATAGCATCTTTAATCTGATGCAAGGCTACGGCTTTGGCAAAAAATTCTCACTCATCGATGTCTATCTAAAAGTGGCAGCCGACTACCCGATACTGGGCTATGAGCACAGCAAAGATCTGGTGGTAGATGTGGGCAAGCCCGATAGCATTGCAATAGCCGAAAAGTTATTTCTATAAACTTTGCTCCTTTTCGTTCTTTACTTAAAATACGTCTACTTATGGGTACCCGTTTTGTATCAATGATGACCCTTGGATTTTATTTTTTCTCGTTTGTGGCTCACGCTCAGTCTACCTACGACCATCGCGAGACCTTTCATCCGCAGTTCTATCCTTACCCCGGCAACGAAACGCGTAGTGCAAGCGGTGAGCCTGGCCCCCGCTATTGGCAAAACAGAGCTGATTATTCCATTCAGTGCAAGCTCGATACGGCTACGCATACCATTACCGGCGAGCTGATCATTACTTATACCAACAATAGCAACGATGCCCTTCGCTTTCTTTGGTTACAACTCGATCAAAATATCTATAGGCGCGACTCGCGGGGCTCTGCCACGACCACCGAAGCGGGAGGACGTTGGGCCAATGGCGGATTTACCGAAGGCTATCAGATTAGTAATCTGCAAACAGAATCAGCCGGTGCATGGACCACTCCTGCCCAGCAAAGCATTACCGATACCCGCATGCAAGTCTGGCTTAAAAATTCGCTGGCCAAAGGAGAGAAGCTACGCGTAAAAATGAATTATCAATTCGAGATTCCCGAATATGGCACCGATCGAATGGGCCGTTTACTCACCAAGAACGGCTGGGTCTACGAGATTGCCCAGTGGTTTCCCAGAATGTGTGTCTATGACGATCTGCAAGGTTGGAACACCATGCCCTATCTGGGTGCCGGTGAGTTCTACCTTGAGTATGGCGATATTGACTTTAGTGTAACGGCGCCGGCTAATATTATTGTGGTCGGATCGGGCGAGTTGCTCAACGCTAAAGAATGCTATACCCCCACGCAACAAAAAAGATGGGAGCAAGCCGCTACCGCTAATACAACTGTACTTATTCGCAGTGCCAGAGAAGTAAACGAAGCTTCTTCACGACCCGCAGTCGCGAATCTGACCTGGAAGTTCAAGATCGCTAACGCTCGCGATGCGGCCTGGGCGGCTTCGAAGGCTTTTATAATTGATGCCGCCAAGATCGATCTGCCAAGTGGAAAAAAATCGATGGCCATTAGCGCATATCCCGAAGAAAGCATTGGTAAAAATGGATGGCAACGCTCTACCGAAATGATCAAGGGTGCTATTGAGTACTACTCAAAAAAATGGTTCGAGTATCCCTACCCCGCTGCCACTAATGTAGCGGGCATTGTAGGCGGTATGGAATATCCCGGTATTGTCTTTTGTTCATCAAAGAGTATGGGCGAAGAACTTTGGGGTGTAACCGATCATGAGTTCGGGCATACGTGGTTTCCGATGATCGTGGGCAGTAACGAACGAAAATATGCCTGGATGGATGAGGGCTTTAATACATTTATCAACGACCTGTCTACCGAAGCCTTTAATAAAGGAGAATTCAAGCCGACCTTCTTTCCAGACCCCAGCTCGCCCTTTATGGTCAAGATGGTCTTTGGCGAAAAAATGGATGGTCTCTACAATATTCCCGATGTTATTCAGCAAAATAATCTGGGCATTACCGCCTACCTTAAACCCGGGCAGATGCTCACGCAATTACGCAATCAGGTCTTGGGCGCTGAACGTTTCGATATGGCCCTGAGAGAATACGTTCGTCGCTGGGCCTTTAAGCACCCGAGCCCCTGGGATTTTTTTCATACCATAGAAAACGTATCGGGCGAAGAGCTGGGATGGTTTTGGAGAGGATGGGTACTCAATAGCTGGAAGCTGGACGTTTCGGTACGCGATGTTCGCTACAAAAAAGGCAGTGTAGATGGTGGCGCCGAGATCACGATAGAGAACCTAGAAAAAATGGTAATGCCAATAACCATAAAAGTAGTAGAAGCCAACGGAGCAGAGCATGTACTGGCACTACCCGTAGAGATCTGGCAACGGGGCGGACGGTGGACCTTCGATGTACCCACCACTTCTGAGATCAAACAAGTGATTGCTGATCCTGAAAAAAAACTACCCGACATTGACCGGTCTAATAATACCTGGAAAAAAGTCGGGTAGCGCTAGCGATCGCACCTATACAATATTACCGAACATGCACCTTGCCTTCGATCAGCTTGGTGCCGGCCGCGTCTCCTACTACCACATAGTAGATGCCGCGTGCCGCATTAGTTAGATCGACAGGCAATAAGGTGTAAGGGCCTCCAATGGGGAAAGCTCGTTTAAATACAACCGCTCCTTTCGAATCGTAGATCAGTAATTGTCGAGAGGTGTTTCCTCCACCGGCATTGTAATACGACACGGTAAAGTTTCCATCGTTGGGAGAAGGAAAGATAAAGAGTCGGGTACTTACATTGGCAGTAATGGCCACCACTTGCGAGATAGCCGAGCAGAAAAGACCGCTGGGCCAGGTTTCACGAATGCTGGCTTGATAATCACCCAATCCATTTACGGTTGCTACATAGGTATTATTGAGCGCGCTTATTAATTGGCCATTGTAGGTCCACTGCGTAGTAATAACGCCACCAGTGGTAGCACTGGGCGTTGCAGTAAGTGTAGTTTGCTGACCGGGCAAAAGCGCCGTGTACGGAGCGGCTGCTAGTCCGATACCCGGCACCACACGCACGGTTAACAACGACGCATTTGAAACCACGGGAGTGGTACAAGTGCTATTCCAAACCTGACAGCGATAGCGATTACCGCTCATAGCAGCAATAACACCAGAAAGGGAGTACGAAGTCGCAGTAGCACCGGCAATATTATTCCAGGTGGTGCCTCCATCGGTACTGACTTGCCATTGATAACTTATGGGCGGGCCACTCACAGCCGTAATGGTAAAGCTGGCATTAGCGCCGGCACAGACCTCGGCACCCGGTGCACTACGTTCAATTACCACAGGGGCATGCACAGTGAGTGTTGCCACACCAGAGGTAGCAGCAGGCGAGCAAGTACCGGCTACCACACAGCGGTACTGATAGCCAGTGAGTGCAACGGTAGCTCCGGTAATACTAAGCGTTGCTGTGGTAGCGCCCGAATAAACACCACCATTGGTAATATTCGCGAACCCGGCGCCGGTATTGATCTGCCATTGATACCCGATACCAGTACCGCTGGCCGTTACAGAAAAAGCAACATTAGTTCCGGTGCAAATGGTTTGCGAAACAGGTGATGCGCTGATCTGCGGCAAGGTGTTAACAGTAAGTGTAGCGCTATTTGTAATGGCCGGTGAAGTACAAACGGCATTAGAGACCAGACAGCGGTATTGGTACCCGTTCATTGCAGGAGTAGCAGATGCAATGTTCAACGTAGCCGCGGTTGCGCCCGCGTAAACACCGGCATTGGTAATGTTCACAAACCCGGCTCCGGTATTGACTTGCCATTGATAGAGCAGCGAGGGTCCGCTAGCGGTAGTACTAAAACTAACCGCAGCGCCGTCGCAAACTAGTTGCGAAAGCGGTTGCGAAGTAATACTGGCTGGAACAACAACTGTAATGGAAGCAGCTTGCGAAGTGGCTGTACCCGGGGTACAAGTTCCGTTTACGATACAACGATAGAGATTTCCGTTCAAGGCCGTTGTGGTATTGGAAATAATGTATTGCGCTGCCGTAGCACCTGTAATGGCAGACCAAGAAGCACCCCCGTTGGTACTAAGCTGCCATTGGTACGTAAGAGAAGCGCCAGCCGCTGTAACCTGAAACGTAGCGGAGTTGCCTTCGCAGACAGAGAGATCTTGCGGAGATGCAGTAATGGCCGTTACACCACTTACACTAAGCAAAGCTGCCTCGGATGTAGCAGTGGCACCGCAACTATTGGTCAGTACACAGCGGTATAGGTTGCCCGAAAGAGAAACGGCTGCACTGCTAATTGCGTAGGCAGAAGACGTAGCGCCACTAATGGCAGTATACGTGCTACCGCCATCAGTACTAACCTGCCACTGGTAAGTTACATTACTGGCTCCCACACTAAAACTAACGAGTGATCCGGTACAAACCGATTGTGGTTGAGGCTGTGATACGATCGCAGGAGCAGGTCCGCTAGTAATCGTAAAGGTCAATTGACGCGTTTGCGTAGTAGCACCGGTAGCCGTTCCCTGCACAGTAATATTGTAAGTACCCGGAGCAAGTGTATTCGTGCCATTTAGTACAACAATGGTGCTTTGCCCCGGAGTAACCGGATTAGCGGTAAAGTTTACGTTTGTGCCCGATGGATTACCGGTCGCACTCAGCGTAATAGGGCCGCTGAACCCACCAGTAGCACTAGTGCCAAGCGTAATGGTCATATTTTGAGGAGCAGGGCAATCTACCGTTGCTGCAGCCGGACTGCTAAATGTAAAGCCCGAAGGCAATGGTACCGTACTTGTCCAAATACCTCGGCCATACGTTGACGCCACAAGTGTTCGATCAGTGGCGCGGTATTTAAGCATCGTCACCCGCACATTGGGCATACCGGGCGAAGCCTCCCATACGGTGTTAGTTCCATTAAAGAGTTCTGTCTCCCATACTCCTGTTTCGGTGGCAATAAAAGCCTTGGTATCGGAGTCCGGATGAAACAAGGCCCAACGAACAGGCATATTAGGAAGATTAACCCCATTAATATCGTCAAGTGCAGTCCAGGTAGTACCGCCATTGAGCGTAACCCAAACATTTTGTACGGAATAATTTGAATAGACCACCATTAGTACATCATCAGAAGAGCCCGTCACCACGCAACTCGTATATCCTCCGGGGGCACCGGCCGGCGTAATATCGACAGCCACGGGATTGGCCGTGTTAGCTTGGTCAACACGAACGATCTTTCCGTTTCCCGTACCAAAGAAGACCCGGTGGGCCGTGTACGGAGAAACATGAATGGCCGAAGGTCGCTGACCGCCAAACTGACTAATCGTTACAATAGAAGTGGAGGCTGTACCAACAGTGGAGGCCGTTTGCGGATCGTCCCAACGAAAATAATCGCCGGCCCCGTAACCGGCATAGATAATATTGTTCGTGTTATCGTAATCCCATGGGTTAATAAAACGAGTTTGGGGAGTAGTCGGAAATTGAAAGGTGACCCAACCGGCACCATTACCACTATTAACATGTCGGCGGTATGTGTTATAAACATAAGAGCCAAACTGATAATTTGGCTGATCTTTGTCTATGGCAACAAAGGCCCCATCGCCCCCGGTCACCTCTACTGAATTACCCAAACCGGCACTGCTTAACTGGTGCACACCATTGTCTTGGGCCCCGGCCAAAAAATAATTGGTTTGTGTAGGGTGAATAGCTACCGAATAAAATTGCTTGATTCGAAGTCCGGTATTGCGATCGCGAATGGTGGTTCCTTTATCGGCAGAGTAATGGACACCTCCATCACAGCCAAAGATGAGTTTGTTTCCGCCATCCCACCATTGAATTTCGTGCTGATCGGCATGTACATATTGGCCAGAGACGCCTACCCAGGCAGAGATGCGTTGCCAGGTTTCGCCTCCATCTAACGTACGTGCACAATCAATACCTCCTATTATGCATTCATTGGGATTGGCAGGATTGATACGAACCGAAAGATCGTACCAGCCTTGCCCATTGGCAAAAGGTGTATTAGAGACCGTGTTGGGAGGAGCAGCGGTGGTAGCCGCCCAATTGGCGCCCCCATCGGTAGACTTAAATACTTGTGTAACCTGACTGGAGTTATTGGCAGGCAACGCATAGAGGGTATTGCCACTAACAGCAATCTCGGCTCTGTTATTAAAACTGGCAAAAGGGACGGCAGGTGCATTCCATCCCGAACCGGCACTAACTGTTGCAGGGTCGTCCGTATAGCGATAGGCTTGCGCAGCATTGATAATCCCTGTTACCACATGTAAGCGAGATTGTGTAGCAGTGCTGGTGATCTCTAAATCGCAAACGGCAGTTGATGATACGCCAGATGGAGTGATGTTGGTCCAGCTGGTGCCACCGTCTGTAGATCGGAATAATCCAGCATTACCTGGAGGGGCTCCTGCCTCTGGGCGAGTAGCGAGATAAACATTTCCTAAATAATCGCAGAGAATTCGAGTACCGAATTTATAATTTGAAGTACTCGACAGATAGTTCCAGGTGGCACCGCCATCTGTGCTTTTAAAAACTCCGACTCCCTGTACAGCATCAATATTATAATAAGACTCTCCGGTACACAAATACATCGTTTGCTGAAAACCCGGGCGAGGATCCTGACAAATAGCGGCAATAGCAAGATTCGACATAAAATCATTGACAATGGTCCATACAGCAGGAGTAGCCGTAATGTCGGTGGTCTTCCATAATCCTCCCGACACGCTACCCGCAAACACTGTTTTTTTGGCAGGATCAAGTGAATCGACCATCAAGGCTCGTACACGCCCGGCCGTTATGCCCCCGTTAGCTCTTGTATTTCCATTACCGGCGCCGACCACATCGGCATTGGGTCCCCGCTCTTCCCAATTCAGGGCACTCAGTCGAAATTGCCGCGATACCTCTTTGGCCTCTTCGGTCGCGAGCTTGGCAGTCAGTAATTTTTGCCAGGGTACGCGCCCGGTAGAGAGCTCGCGTGTCATTTCAATCTCTTGCCGAATGGCCTCTTCGGGCCCATCATATTCTCCTTCGTTTTCTTCGTTAACCGAAGTAGAGAGCTGGCAAGAAAATAAAAGGGTCGCACAAAAAAAACTAGCGAGCCATGGGGATAGACGAGAAGTTGCAAATTTCGGCATGTAGGGTATAAATTAAGAGTAGCCGAAAATACGCAAATAGCACAAAACCGCAGAGAGAATCTGCGCTTAACGAGCCGCGATCATCGAGATCTCGACATTGACGAACTTGGGCAAGGCCGATACCTGAACGGTCTCTCGAGCCGGAAAATCGGCCACGAAAAAACTGCCGTATACCTCGTTGACTTGCGCAAACTGGTGCATATCGGTTAAAAAGATGGTAGTCTTAATTACATGACTAAAGTTCATGCCCGCTGCCTCTAAAATTGCCTGCAGGTTCAACATAACCTGGCGGGTCTCGGTTGCTATATCTTTATTATTCAGCTGACCGGTTACGGGATCCAGACCAATTTGACCGGAAATAAAAAGCTCATCGCCTTTTAAAATAGCCTGGTTATAGGGGCCAATGGGGGCTGGAGCCTTGGTAGTGTTGATGATAGTCTTTGGCATAGGATAAACTGTATTTGATAGGCGAATTTAGGTTTATACGCTTTCTTTGCAAAAAAGGAGTCCGTATGACCGTCGCGGTGATAGCTACCGAATTGCAGCAACAAGAATGGATGGCGCAAGCATATAATGACAGCGTATCGATCGTATGGCTTCGCGAACCGGTTGCGGTAGATGGGGCCGATGCTTATATAAACTTGCGAGCCGAAGAGCAGTGGCTGCATCAACCGATACCCGATTATCTTCCCTTACTGGTCATGGTTGGATCGGTGGTGGCCGACCCGGCCCAGTGGCCTTCGCAGTTTGTACGAATCAATAGCTGGCCTGGTTTCTTAAAAGGCGCTACACTAGAAGCGAGCGGAGGCGATGTCAACCAACGTCAACAGGCCGAGCAATTGTTGTTGCAATGCGGACGACGCGTGGAGTGGGTAGCGGACCAACCTGGTTTTATCGGAGCCCGCATTGTAAGTGCGATCATCAACGAGGCGTATTTGACCCTACAAGAAAAAGTGAGTAGCAAAGAAGATATTGATACGGCCATGAAGCTGGGTACCAATTACCCCATGGGCCCTTTTGCGTGGGCATCAGCGATCGGTATTAACAATGTGTATGCCTTATTGAAGAAGTTAGCGACTACGCAACCTCGCTATACACCGGCTGCCCTGCTAAAAGAGGAGGCTGAACGCTAATGGCCATCCTTTTGCATATTGATACTGCACTAGAGATCGCCTCTGTTGCCCTTTCTATCGATGAGCGTTGCATCGATGAGAAAACGAATATCATCCAAAACGATCATGCGGCTTGGCTACATACTGCGATCGAAGAATTGCTAAAAAATAACAGTTACGAACCCCGCGATCTGGATGCCATTGCAGTAACAATAGGGCCGGGTTCGTATACCGGTCTTCGCGTTGGGCTCTCTACTGCAAAGGGCCTATGCTATGCGCTGCAAAAACCACTGCTAACCCTGTCGAGCTTAGAACTGCTGGCCTCGGTAGTAACCATACCCAAGGAACGAGCAGAGGCGTCGTTGAATCCGAGCGTACTGATCTGTCCGCTCATCGATGCCAGACGAATGGAGGTTTATTATGCGCTCTACGACCAAACCCTTACCCAGCTTGTACCTCCCGCTGCCCTGGTACTTGATCAAAATAGTTTTGCCGAAACGCTGCATGGAAAAAAAATTATTTTCTGCGGTAACGCCACCGAAAAATTTAAAAAAGTCTGCCCTCATCCCCACGCGCAGTATAGCGCACAGCCCGCCGGAGCCCGCGAAATGACTCCGCTTGCTTTTAAAAAATATGTTAAAAAAGAGTTTGCCGATCTGGCTTACAGCGCTCCTTTGTACATAAAAGAGTTCGAAACACGCAAGTAAAATATAAATTTTTCGTCATATGTGGTCTACGATAGAGTTCGTTCAACTTTATCAGGTAAATTTGCACCCATCATGAGTAATTATTCGCTGACACTCTCGTATCCCGAACATAAAGAAGGAACATTAAAGATAGATTTACTCGAGCTGAAAAAAGGCGCTATCATTTTACGAGCCCTTAATCATAAATTAAGACAGCAGATGCTTCGCCTGATCGACGAAAGCAATAAGATCACGGTCACGGACATCTACATCAAACTCAGAATAGAACAATCGGTTGCCTCGCAGCATTTGGCCATACTTAGAAAAGCGGGCTTTGTAAAAACATCTCGCGAAGGCAAATACATTTATTACTCGGTTAATCCCGAGCGTCTGAACGAAGTAATGCGCTACACCTCGCAGTTACTTACGCACCAGTAAATAATTGGTACTCCGGTCGCATGGCATGACGCCAGCGTCGATGGCTCCAGAGATAATTAGCCGGATCGGCCTTGATTACTCTTTCGACCTCAGTTTTATACATAAAGGTCAATTGCTCGGGCGAGTAATTGCGTGGATGCTCACAAATTAAACGGGTACTAAATCGGTAATGTCCCCTGCGGGTGCGCTCCATCTGAAACATCACCATGGCCGCATTATGCTGAATGGCTCCTTTGGCAGGGCCCGTAAAAAAGGGAGCCGGCTTGCTAAAGAAGGGCATCCAAACTGCTTTATCGGGCCTACCCGGATTCTGATCGGCACCAAGGGCCAGCACAGAGGGTTTTGAAAAGATCAGCTCCTTTTTTTCAGCGAACTGATCGGCCGAAACGGCATGACCACCCAGTCTTGTGCGTTGCCAGCAATAAAGTTGATCGATGACCTTATTGCCAATAGGACGATATACAAAATAAAAAGGATGGCCAAGGGCCACCGGTACGGTCAGGTTAATGAACTCCCAGTTGAATTGATGGGCAACCATCAATTGTACGGAACGACCACTGGCCAGCAATTGCTCTACGACTTGCAGATCGAGCGTTACCCGCTTAAGTGCCGCTTTATTAGAGAGGGAGAGCATTTTGATAGACTCCAAAAAGGTATCAGTAAACCGCACATAAAAGTCTTTAGTCAATCTTTTGCGTTCGGTCTCACTTTTTTCCGGAAAGGCAATGGCCAGGTTCTGTTCAATGACCTCTTTACGATACCCGATACCATAAAACATTAACTTGGCAATGCCCCAGCTAAGTGCATGAAAAAATGCAAAGGGTAAATGCGAGAGCATCCAAAGTACGAAGCGGGTAACGGGATACATGAGACAAAGATAGCTCTCAGAGTACGATGTTTTGAACAAGCTCGCTCTTGCCCGGATAATCGGTATTATAATGAAGCCCGCGGCTCTCTTTTCTAAAATGAGCTCCTTTTACTATCAAATAGCCCACGGTGATCATATTGCGCAGTTCGAGTAATTGCGGAGAGACCGTACTACTTTGATACAGCTGTTCGGTCTCTTCCCAAAGCAGATCGAGTCGGCGAAGTGCACGCTGCAAGCGTACATCGTTTCGAACGATACCCACATAATCGCTCATAAGCAATTGCAGCTCTTTTAAACTCTGCGTAATCAAGATCATTTCTTTAGGATCGGTGGTACCTTTTGCATTCCAATCAGGAATAGAATCAGGCAATGAAACCTGTTCGATCTGCCGCGCGGCTTTTTCGAAACAACGATGCGCAAAGACCATGGCCTCGAGCAACGAATTACTGGCCAGCCGGTTGGCTCCGTGCAATCCGGTACTGGCACATTCGCCACAGACGAACAAGCGGTGAATGGAACTTTCGCCCCATTCATTAGATTTAACACCACCACAGCTATAGTGAGCGGCCGGTGCTACCGGTATCAACTGCTTAGAAATATCGATACCGATCGAAAGACATTTTTCGTAGATAGTAGGAAAATGAGAACGAAATAAACTACTATCAATGTGTCGGCAATCGAGCCAAACATGTTCGGTTCCCGACTTTTTCATTTCGGCGTCGATAGCACGGGCTACAATATCGCGGGGCGCCAAATCTTTGCGGCTATCATAGCGCTCCATAAAAGCTTCGCCCAGATGATTTCGAAGAACAGCGCCTTCGCCACGTACCGCCTCTGTAATTAAAAAGGCTTGGCCACGCAGACCGGGCTCAAACAACGCCGTTGGGTGAAATTGAATAAACTCCATATTCTCGATGCGGCCTTTGGCCCGATACACCATCGCTACCCCATCACCGGTTGCAATAGCAGGATTGGTAGTAGTTCTATAGACTTGACCATTTCCCCCACTGGCCAGCACCGTAATACCCGCCAGCATCTTCTCGATCTTTTTGGTTTCAAGATTCAACGCATATACTCCATAACAGGTTATATCGGGGGTTGATTTTGTAACGAGATAGCCCAAGTGATGTTGCGTGATGATATCGATCACGAAGCAATGCTTAATAACCTCTATGTTTTTATAACGCCCCAGAGCCTCTAGCAAGGCCCGCTCCATTTCCATGCCCGTCACATCTTTATAATGCAAGATGCGGTGAGCCGAATGGCCGCCCTCTTTTCCTTTTTTGTATTCGCCAATATCATTTCGATCGAAGCGGGCACCCCAGGTAATAATTTCTTCTACACGCTGCGGCCCCTCTTCTACCACCATGCGTACAATGTTGCTATTACAAAGTCCATCGCCTGCAATAAGGGTGTCTTCGATATGCTTTTCGAAACTGTCTTCTTCGCCATTGCCCACCACGGCAATGCCCCCTTGTGCGTATTTAGTATTGGTCTCGTCGGCTGCCGCTTTGGTGATGACTTTAATAGAGCGATCCGGAAAACGTTGCGCGGTCTTGATAGCAAAACTAAGTCCTGCTATGCCAGATCCGATCACTAAAAAATCTGTTTGAGACATGTCGATCAATTAACGGTAAAAGGACTAGTGCGCCGGCTCTACCCACGCATTATTTTCGCGCAATACGTTTATAAGTTCGTCGACTGCTACCTCGCTATCGACATTTCGCTTGACGATCTCTTTTCCTTTATACAAGGTGATCTTACCGGGGCCACTCCCCACATACCCAAAATCGGCATCGGCCATTTCGCCGGGTCCGTTAACGATACAACCCATAATGGCGATCTTGACCCCTTTTAGATGATGCGTAACAGCCCGAATCTTGGCCGTGGTCTCTTGCAGATCGAATAGCGTGCGCCCACAACTGGGGCAGCTGATATACTCCGTTTTGGAAATACGGGTACGCGAGGCTTGTAAAATACTAAAGGCAGTATTATTGGTAAACTGATGTATATCGCTGACCGGTAAATAGGTTCTGCCCTTTACCTGTATGTTTTGCATCGATGCATCGGTGCGGTAGCCAAGCGAAATGCCATCTCCCATTCCATCTAACAATAATGCACCCGTCTCGATCGCAAAATGAATTAGATGCTCGTCGGGGGTGGAACCGTTGCTATCGCAAACCAACAAGACCGGATTTTGAATGGCGCGCGTTTGCAGCTCCATTAGCATGCGACGAACGGACTGCATGGCATTTTGATTGGTGCTACTCAGGCACAGCACAGCGGTCTTATCGTTAGCCACCGCTTCTAAAAAAGTATAATCATTGATAGTAGTAGTATCGCTATAACAATCGAGCATCACAAAATTGAGCTTCTCACTCTTTGCGGGCGCAGCGGCGTAACCACTGGCGGCAAAAAGCGGATAATAACTTTCCGAGGCCGCCTGCTGCCATGCATCCGGAAATACGATCACGTTGAGCGTGCCAGGCAAGGCAAAATTCAGCAGCTGGTGGCCGGTAAAAATAAAATCGGCCGCCGCATCGCCAATGGTCCACTTATCGGTTTTTGCATCGTAGCTATAGCCAACACTCCGCAAATCATCGGGCGTAATCTGCTCGATCTTACTCAGATCACTGACCACGACAGGCACTTGGCCAGCGCCGATGCGATCGACGGCAAAACTGGTTCGACGCTTATACTCAAAAGGAGAGTACGGAATAGTAGCGATGGCGGGAACAGCTCCCGACACAGGCTTTTGATAGCGCTTGACAATATCGCGGCAAACAGGAATCTCCAGTTCTGGATCTTCGGTAAGCGAAACGCGGATGGTATCGCCCAATCCGTCTTCTAACAACGTACCGATACCCGCCGCACTTTTAATGCGACCATCCTCGCCATCGCCGGCCTCGGTAACGCCAAGATGCAATGGATAGGCTTCGCCAAACTCATTGAACATGGTTTGCACCAACAAGCGATAGGCTTGTACCATCACTTGCGGATTACTGCTCTTCATGCTCAGCACGATATTATGAAAGGATTCCCCACGAGCAATTCGTAAAAATTCCATCGCACTCTCTACCATGCCGATGGCCGTGTCGCCATAGCGGCTCATAATGCGATCGCTGAGTGAACCATGATTGGTACCAATTCGCATGGCGGTTCCCTCTTGGCGACAAATTTGTACCAGCGGGGTAAAGCGCTCTCTGATTCGTTCGATCTCTTCTAGATACTCCGCATCGGTATACTCGATCTGTTCAAATTTTTTCTTATCGACATAATTGCCGGGATTCACCCTGACCTTTTCTACAATACGCGCAGCGATCTCGGCCGCATTGGGTGTAAAATGAATATCAGCAACCAGCGGCACTTTGTAACCGCGCTTGTGCAGCTCGTCTCTGATCACCTTTAAATTCTCGGCCTCTTTTTTAGAAGGTGCTGTAATGCGCACTAACTCGGCACCCGCTTCGATACAACGGATGGTCTGTTCGACCGTAGCGATCGTATTCATCGTATCGGTCGTGGTCATGGTTTGCACTCGAATAGGGTGACCATTGCCCAACAGCAGATCGCCGATCTTTACCTCGCGAGTGATCAGCCGTTGGTATTGCGTTAAAGATGGCGCGTACAGTTGCATCAGTTACATATTACCCTTAAAGAATCCCAGCACCGTTAAAATATCGGTCAGTAATTGCTTGCGTCTTTCAGGTTGCAGTGGATTAGTGACCGGAGTTTCGGTATTGAGTACAAAAAAGTAAGGATGATTATTTTCTTCGACCCATCCAATGACCCAACTAATCGTGTTTCCATTGGGAGCGGTACCCGTGCCGGTCTTATAGGCCAGTCGATACAGGGAATTACTCTCCATTAACATGGCGCGCTGCACCATCTCTTGATAGGTTCTAAAAAAAGGAAGCTGGTTAAAATAAAGTCGCTTGACCAGTCCGAGTTGCGCATCAGGAGTCAGCCGAATGGAATTATCGAGCCAAAATGAATCAATCGCACTTTTGATCACCACCTTGGCCGTATCGTTCATGGCGCCGTAACCCATAGAGTCGAGCCAAAACTGCATGGTGTCTTTTCCAATGCGACGAGCTACTTCTTGATAGTAGGGAACAGCCGATACCCGAAAGGCACGGTACATGCTCAGGTCTTGGTTCCACGCTGGGTAAGACCGCACTACCCCATCCCAGGCAATGACCATTGAATCGCTACTGATCTTTCCGGTTTGCAGACCGATCAGTGAATTAACGATCTTAAACGTGCTGGCCGGTAAGTAAGCACTATCCCGAAAGCGAGTTAGATTATGAACGGTAAAACCGGTGGTGCCGTTATCCATCAAGGCAAAACAACCCTCTATATTGTAGGCAGAAAAGATAGCCGCAATACGCTTGTCTTCTTTGACATTATTAAAGGTGCAAGAACCAAGAAAAAAACTGGCGGCCAAAAAGACCATCGATACTACACGCATGGAGCTAGAGAGTTTGGGCAAAGTTAATTCAATACCCCCAACTCTTTACCGATCTTAATAAAAGCGGCGATGGCTTTGTCGAGATGCTCCTGACGGTGGGCCGCACTCAACTGTACCCGAATACGGGCCTGCCCTTTGGCTACTACAGGATAAAAGAATCCGATCACATAAATGCCCTCTTCTAATAACCGCGCAGCCATCTTTTGGGCCAATACCGCATCGTACAGCATGATGGGCACAATGGGATGATCACCGGGCTTTATGTCGAATCCGGCCTCGGTCATCTTTTTTCTAAAATACGTGGTATTGTATTCGAGTCGATCCCGCAGCTCGGTAGTTTCGGTGAGCATATCCAGCACAGCAATAGAAGCCCCCACAATGGAGGGCGCCAGCGTATTGCTAAAAAGATACGGACGCGATTTTTGCCGCAGCATATCGATGACCTCCTTGCGTCCACTGGTAAATCCGCCCGAAGCGCCACCCAATGCTTTACCCAGCGTTCCGGTAATGATATCGATCTTACCCATTACCCCACGATACTCATGTGTACCCCGACCGGTGCGACCCAAAAAGCCCGAAGAATGACATTCGTCGATCATAACGGCCGCATCGTATTGCTCGGCCAGCACCACGATCTTATCTAACTGAGCAATGGTACCATCCATACTAAAAGAACCATCCGTAACAATTACGCGACTGCGACAAGCGGCCGCTTCTTTAAGCTTAGCCTCGAGGTCTTGCATATTATTATGCTCATAGCGAAAACGCTGTGCCTTGCACAAGCGGATACCATCTATAATAGAAGCATGATTGAGCGCATCAGATATAATGGCATCTTGCTCTTGGAATAACGGCTCGAAAACACCTCCGTTAGCATCGAAAGCGGCCGCATATAAAATAGTGTCTTCGGTACCCAGAAAATCAGAGAGTTTTTTTTCGAGTTGCTTATGGATATCTTGTGTGCCACAGATAAAACGAACGCTACTCATGCCATAGCCGCGTTGATCGATGGCACGGTGAGCCGCTTCGATCACCTTGGGATGAGAGGATAGCCCCAAATAATTATTGGCACAGAAATTTAATACGGTTTTGCCGCCCACCACGATCTCGGCCTCTTGCGAACTTTCAATAATTCGTTCGGACTTATAAAGTCCGGCACTCTTGATCTCTTCGATCTCTTGGGCAATGCGCTGCACGAGCTTTTCGTTCATAGCAAGAATTTGCCGCAAAGATAAGGGCTGTTACCGCTCCTGTAAAAGTCCTGACTCCAACAAGCCCTTAACATTTTTTTTAGTGATGAGGCGATAGCTTTGCGGTCAAATATCATAACCATGAACAAACTGCTATTAACCTCGGTGCTTAGTATTGGTCTGATCGCTAGTGCTACTCTTGCCTTCGGACAAGAAAAAAGAGACTCGGTTATTATCGATACGGTCAAAAAAGGAACGATGACCATTATTACACGGAGAGAGAAAGGAGACGGCCGAGAAGAAAAGCAAGTAGAGGTTACAATTACCAGTGATAATACGCTGAGCGATATACTAGAAAAAGAGCTCAAGTGGCCTTTTAAGGACCGCGCAGAAAACAAGAAACCCAAAAACATCGAAAACGACTGGATGATCTTAGACCTTGGATTTTCAAGGTATACTGATGCCAGCAACTACGCGCAAGCACAACAACTAGGTTTTGTGGGGGCAGGTATTGGGCAAGATCAGCTAAAAGTAAAGACCCGCTTTGCCAGCAACGTCAATATCTGGCTGGTGATGCAACGGTTGAATCTGGTCAATCACAAACTCAATTTAAAATATGGTATCGGATTTGAATTAAACAACTATCATTTTGATCAACAAAATATATTGTTTCAAAAAAGCCCTACCCGCATTTCACTGCTGACCAGCGATCTTCCTAAAAAAGTTAAACTGGCGGCCGATTACCTGACCATACCCATGATGCTGCACTTTAATACCAACCCCGCTACCGACAAAGGCCTTCGCCTTTCGGCCGGTGCCAGCGCCGGATTTCTGTATTCTGCTCGCTACAAAACCAAGTCTAATGGCGATGTCAATAAAGTGAGTAGCGATTTTGATCTGGAGCCCTTTAAATTTTCTTGGGTCGGCGAAATGGGCGTACGCGGCATTACCCTGTATGGCAGCTTTGCCATGAAAAACATGTGGAATAAAGCCCTTGACATGAAACCCTACTCCATCGGCTTTAGACTCGGCGGAACGGATAATAGCGATCGTAAAAAGAAAAAGAACAACCCCGCCAAATCAAGTCGGATGAGTTGGGGAGAGTTGCTGTAATATTAAAGCAACTACACAACCCTTCCCTTCGCGATCTCGTCGACCACAGCGGGATCGAGCAGTGTAGACGTATCGCCCAGTTGAGCAAGTTCTCCTTCGGCGATCTTGCGTAAAATGCGGCGCATGATCTTGCCGCTGCGGGTTTTGGGCAGCCCGCTTACAAATTGAATTTTATCGGGCTTGGCTATAGGGCCAATTTGTTGCGAAACGGTTTGTAAAATATCACGACGCATCTGCGCTTCATCACCATGCAAATGCTCCACGATTACATAAGCATACACACCTTGTCCTTTGATCTCGTGCGGATAGCCCACCACGGCGCTCTCTACCACACCGGCATGCATGTTAATGGCATTCTCTACCTCGGCGGTACCTAAACGATGACCACTTACATTCAACACATCATCCACACGACCGGTAATTCGATAATTACCACTCGCATCACGCAGGGCGCCGTCCCCTGTAAAATAAAGACCGGGATAGGTGGCAAAATAATTGGTGCGACAACGCTCGTGATCGCCATAGGTGGTGCGCAATATGCCCGGCCACGGAAAGCGCATACAGAGATTTCCTTTGACGATTCCTTTTTCGTCGGGCACGTTACACTCTTTTCCATTCTCATCGACCAAGATGGGTTGCACGCCGGGTAAAGGCAATGAGGCCCAGGCGGGAATACCGGGCGTAACACCGGCCATATTAGAGATCAGACAGCCACCGGTTTCGGTTTGCCACCAGGTATCTACGATCGGACAATTTCCGTTACCCACTTGTTGGTAGTACCAATGCCAGGCTTCTTCGTTGATGGGTTCGCCTACCGTGCCCAACACTTGCAACGAGGAGAGATCTTTGCCCTGCAGCGGATCTAATCCAAAACTCATCAGACTGCGAATGGCCGTGGGAGCAGTGTATAAAATATTCACCTTGTACTTATCGACAATATTCCAAAACCGGCCGGCATCGGGCCACGTGGGTATGCCTTCGAACAGTAGCGTGGTAGCACCGGCGCTGAGCGGACCATATAAGATATAACTATGTCCGGTGATCCATCCAATATCGGCAGTACAAAAATGAATCTGCCCGGGCTGGTATTGAAATACGTTTACAAAGGTGTAATTGGCCCAGATCATATAACCGGCTTGCGTGTGTACTACTCCTTTGGGCTTACCGGTGCTTCCCGAGGTATACAAAATAAATAATGGATCCTCCGCCTCCATAGTGGCGGCGGGCAATAACGATCCGCTTTGTTGAACCTGTTGTGAAGCCTTCTCCATTTCTTCGTCCCACCAGTGGTCACGGCCCTTGATCATGGAGACACCGATACGCGTGCGCGCATAGACAATTACGGTGTTAACAGTAGTGTTACCGGTCAACGCTTCATCGATCACGGCTTTGAGCGGAATATCTTTGGCACCTCTAAATGCCCCATCGCAAGTAACGATGCAAGTAGCCCCTGCATCTTGCAAGCGATCGCTGATGCTTTGCGCCGAGAATCCCCCAAAGATCACGCTATGAATAGCCCCGATACGAGCACAGGCCAGTACTGCAATAGCGAGCTCGGGCACCATCCCCATATAGATACAAACGCGGTCGCCTTTTTTGACATCATTATTGAGCAAGACCTGCGCAAATAAACAAACCTGACGATGTAATTCGCGGTAGGTAAGCATGCGATTAGGCTCATTCGGATCGTTGGGCTCCCAAATAATAGCAGCTTGATCGGCCTTTTCTAGTAGATGCCGATCCAAACAATTTTCGGTAATGTTGAGCTGCGCTCCGTTAAACCAGGCAACACGCGGTTCGGTAAAATTCCAGTCGAGTACGCGGTCCCACTTTTTTTTCCAGTCAAACTGATCGGCAATCTCACTCCAAAATGCTTCAGGGTCTTGAATGCTGCGCGCATATTCTTTGTTATACTGCGCTTGCGTTTTAATCTGGTACGAATAAGACATAGCATTGTTGGGATGAGCATTAAAAATACGAGAAAATAAGATGCTTATTTAGTAGAAGCGCCCATCCCTTTAAAGGCCATAAGCCCCAATAGCGCTGCGCAAGTGGAAGCGACCAAGATGGCGAGTTTGGCACTGACCACGGTTTGCACATCCGAAAAAGCCAGCAGCGTAATAAAGATCGACATGGTAAAACCGATACCGGCCAGTAACCCCACAGCTGCAATATGTTTCCAATTAACACCGGCAGGTAGCGCAGCCCATCCGGCACTAATGGCCAGTTTACAAAAAAGCAAAATACCAAGGGGTTTACCCATTACCAACCCACTCATAATACCCAGGCTATTGAGTGAGAGCAACGTAACGGGCAGATCGGCACTAAGCTCGATACCGGTATTCGCAAGCGCAAACAAGGGCAAAATAAAAAATGCGGTAAGCGGATGAAGGGCATGCTGCAAACGAGCCGAGATAGAGCGATCGCCGCCGCTACCAAAGGGAATGGCAAAGGCGAGCAGGACCCCACTGATCGTAGCATGCACACCCGAGCGGAGCATACAATACCACATTACAAGGCCAGCCAGCAAATAGACCGGGAGCATACTGAAGCCTTTTTTACCGGCCCAAAAAAGAAGCGCAAAAATGCCCAAGGCAATCAGCAGATATCCGAACGAAAGTTGCTCGGTATAAAAAAGGGCGATCACTAAAATGGCGCCGAGATCGTCAATAATGGCAAGGGCAGCCAAAAAGATCTTAAGCGCAGCAGGAACCGCTTTACCGGCCAGCGATAAGATACCAAGCGCAAAAGCAATATCGGTGGCCATGGGAATACCAAAACCACTGGCAGTGGGCGTATTTCGGTTAAATAAATAGTGAATGAGTGCAGGAAGTAACATGCCCCCTATGGCGGCCATCACGGGTAAAAAGGCTTGTCGGAATTTTGAGAGTTCGCCAATATAGAGTTCGCGTTCGATCTCAAGACCCACGAGCAAAAAGAAGATGGCCATTAGTCCGTCGTTGATCCATTGTTCTACCGTAAGCCCTCCTACGCTTGTGTGCCAGACATGCAAATAGGCGGGGCCCCATACACTATTAGCTAACCCGATCGATAAAAGCGTGCAGCCGATCAATATAAAACCCGAGGCCTTTTCGCTACGAAAAAAATCTAAAAAAACCCTGGAAAGAACGGGTGATATGCCGGGCCGCGCCGAGGGTGAAGACATGGTAAAAAAAGATTAACTATCTGTAATACAATGCACTAACAATTAAAATTACAAAAATATCCTCAAAAATTAAGGTTTATATGACAATTAAGTGACCTCCGATTTTTTGCACTCCTAACCCCCGAACTAACTTTGCATTCGATATGAAAACAGTGGCCATTTTCTTACTGCTTACTTTTTCGGGAACGATCCTGATTCCCTTAGCCATGTCGTTGACCCAACAAAACCAGGTGAGCCTCTTTATTGTCGACGAAGAAAAAAGTAGCAACGCCAACCAGCTCAACGAGATTAAAGAGAAAAAAAATGATTATACCAGCTTTTTTCTCTTTTGCCTGGCCCCCTCCCAAAAAGATGCCAACTTGCTCAGCGCTGATGGTCGCTGCTCACTGCTTCCGCCCTCTCCCTATCTGGAATATGTAGCTCCTCCTCCCAACGTTTGCTGATGTTCTTTTGTTAAGGCCTTTGGTATTCGGTGAATACCCGGCTTGATCGTATTCACTTATCATCAACCAAACAAAAATGGGAAAAGTAAAAAGTCCGATTTCAAGAATATTAGACCTCGTAAAACTCGAAAAGGGAGAGATCTCTGCGATCTATTTCTACGCCATCCTCAATGGTTTGATCTTGCTGGCCGTTCCGCTCGGGATACAATCCATTATTGGATTCGTATTGGGCGCTTCGTTTAGGGCCTCTATATACATCTTGATCTTTTTGGTCGTTATGGCGGTGCTCATATCTGGGCTGATGCAGGTCAATCAAATGAAGATCATCGAAAAGATCCAGCAACGGATTTTTGTGCGCTATGCCTTTGCCTATACAGATACAATTCCAAGACTTGATCTTAAAAAGAACGATGGCGTTTATTTACCCGAGTTGATCAATCGCTTCTTCGACACCGCTACGCTGCAAAAGAGTTTATCGAAGATCTTACTAGAGATACCGACAGCAACGATCCAGATCTTTTTTGGACTTGTATTGCTTTCTTTTTATCACCCCACTTTTATTGTATTCTCGATTGTAGTGGTATCGCTACTGTGGGCCATCTTGTACTTTACCGGCAATCGTGGATTGGATAGCAGTCTTCGTGAAAGCGCCAGCAAATACAAAGTAGCAGCATGGCTAGAAGAGATGGCTCGTGTGGTAAAGACCATCAAGATCGCTACGCTTAATGGACTTCACCTTAGAAAAACCGATGAGACTACTGTACAATATCTCGATGCCCGCAACGAACATTTTAAGATTCTCCTCTTGCAATACCGTACGCTGGTAGCCTTTAAAACAACGATCACTGCAGCCATGTTGATCTTTGGATCAGTGCTGCTGGTCAATCAGCAACTCAATATTGGTCAGTTTATTGCCGCCGAAATTGTAATTCTGACTATTTTAAACTCCGTAGAAAAGTTGATCATTAATCTAGATAGTGTCTATGATACCCTGACGGCTGTAGACAAACTGGCCAAACTCACCGATAAACCGGTGGAGCAATTTGGCAATATCATACTACCGGCTAGTGAAAAAGGGGTTAAGATCGAAGCCAAAGAACTACGCTTTAGCTATCCCGGTCGATCACCCATTTTCAATAACATAGAATTTATGGTGCAACCCGGTCAGACAGTTTGCGTAATGGGAAAAGGCGGGAGCGGCAAGTCTACACTTTTGCGATTGCTCGATGGAGCCTTTGCAGACTTTGAAGGAATTTTAAAAATAGACGATATTCCTCTTCGCAATTATGAACTAAACTCATTACGTTCACACATTGGGATTGTATTGCATCAAGATGACATTTTCGCAGGAACGCTCTGGGAAAATATTACAATGGGTAAAGAGGGAATTGATATTAAACGGGTAGTGACACTGCTCGATAAAGTTGGATTAAGCTCTTACTTTGCGAGCCTCCCCCAGGGATTCGATACGGTACTGGACCCGATGGGTCAACGCTTACCCGAGCAGATTATACACAACATAATGCTGGTAAGAGCGGTAGCCGGTTCGCCTCGACTACTGCTGCTAGAAGAACCCTGGAGTGGTATGGAAGACAGCAATAGAGATCAGATTATCGATCTGCTAGCCACACTACAAGATATCACCACCATCGTAGTTAGTAACGATGATGCCTTTGCCGCCACCTGCGATCAGGTATTGATGATGGAGGGAGATGGTCGCCTAACTAAAACCAAATAAGAAGCTACGCCATGAATATAGAAATGAATTCAGAAAACTTTAAAGCACACGAAAAAATCTACCGCTACGACCGAAAAAGTCGCGTGCGGTACTGGTTCTACGGTATTTTGCTTGGCATGCTTGTTATTCTGTTCTTACCCTGGACGCAGAATATTCGTAGCCGGGGTCTGATCACCACCTTGTATCAAGACCAACGACCGCAACAGGTCAATACGATCATTGGCGGACAGGTGGTTAAATGGTATGTAAAAGAGGGTGATGTCGTAAAAGCAGGTGACACCCTCATTCAGCTCACGGAGGTAAAAGTAGATTATCTCGATCCGCAGTTGTTGAACAGAACGATGGAACAGGTAAAAGGCAAAGAACAATCGATCGACTTTTATCAAAACAAAGCCCAGGCCGCCGAAAAGCAGATTGCAGCGCTCAATACCGGACTTAGCTTAAAACTAGAGCAGTTGCGCAACAAGATCGTGCAGTTACAACTAAAAGTACAAGCCGATAGCGCCGAAGCTATTGCTGCTCAAAATGACCTTAACATCGGTAAACTGCAATTCGATCGTCAACGCGCGCTCTTTGATAGCGGGCTGGTATCACTTACACAGGTAGAACAACGCAACCAGACCTATCAATCGGCGCTTGCAAAAAAGATCAGCGCCGATAACCGACTGGCCAATACAAGACAAGAGCTCACTATTACCATGATCGAGATGAATGCGCAATTGCAAGAGAACAGAGAGAAAGTGGCCAAGGCCGAAGGAGACCGCTTTCAATCACTCACCGAAATTGCCAGCGGACAAGTCGATGTAGCTAAGCTTCGTAACCTATATGCCAGCTACAGCATCCGAAACGGTATGTATTATATTTTAGCGCCACAGGGCGGACAGGTGATCAGTGCCCGTAAAGCCGGCATTGGAGAGTATGTAAAAGAAGGCGAGATGATCGTAGAGATCGTACCCGAAAAATTTATATATGCCGTAGAAATGTTCATGCGACCTCTTGATGTGCCGCTGATGGCCCCCGGACAAAAAGTACGTTTCTTATTTGATGGATTCCCAGCCATTGTGTTCAGTGGATGGCCCAATGCCTCGTATGGAACCTTTGGCGGCATTATTGTAGCGGTAGAAAGAAACATTAGCAAAGAGGGAAAGTTTAGGATCCTGATCAAAGAGGATCCAAACGATAAACCATGGCCTTATCAGCTACAGGTCGGCGCCGGCGCACAGGGCATTGCGCTGTTAAAAGATGTGCCCATTTGGTACGAACTCTGGCGAAACATCAACGGATTCCCGGCCGATTACTACAAACCAAAGCAACCCGCAACAGATAAAGCCAACAAATCTTTTACCCCATGATGCATTGCGTGTATAGATCTTTATTGGTTTTAGCAAGTTGGTCGGGACTATTTTTTACTGCACCTGCCTTGGCGCAACAAGCGAATGCGACTGAAAAAACCTTATCGCCCGAACAGGTAATGCAGTTGGTAAGACAGTATAATCCCATTGCCAAACAAGCCGGTATTCAAGTGCAACAAGCCAAGGCGAAATTGCTGGCAGCCAGAGGAGGATTTGATCCGGTGCTCTCGCAACGACTGGCAGAAAAAACCTTTGATGGTACGGCCTATTATGAATACAATAACTCCGAACTGAATATTCCCACCTGGTTCGGCATAGAGGTCAAAGCCGGTATGGAAACCCTCAATGGAAACCGAGTCAACAGCAGCGAAACAACCGGTACGAGCAATTATATTGGCATTAGTGTTCCGCTGGGGCGTGACTTGCTAATGGACAAGCGCAGGGCTTTGTTGCAAACGGCCCGTGTAATGCGTGATGCTTCTTATGCCGAACAGCAACGACTACTCAACGATCTGCTACTCGATGCCCAAAAGGCTTATTGGAATTGGTATAAGAGTTACCAAATCTTGTTCGTATTGAACGAAGCCGTGGCGGTCAATGAAAAAAGAATGGCCTTTGTACGTGAGGCCTATAGGCAAGGTGACCGTCCGGCCCTCGATACGACCGAGGCACTGGCGCAGTTGCAACAATTACAGGTGCAGCAGCAAGCCGCTCAATTGGAGCTTCGTAATAATCAACTGGACCTCTCCGTTTATTTATGGACCCCAGAAGGGAATCCTTATCTGCTTCCCGATGAGGTGAGCCCATTGCTGCCCGGCGGAGAACAGCTCCTTGAAATGCAACCTCTTCCGGTAATAGATAGTTTGCTCAATGTGGCCCGCAAAAATCATCCTGAACTGCTGCTCTATACCTTTAAACTGCAAAGCCTATCGATAGAAAAACGCTATCGCTTTCAGCAACTGTTGCCAGAGGCCGATCTGCAGTACAACTTTTTACAAGAAGGAAATCGTTTTACCAATACCCTTAAGGCACCCTTGTTCGATAATAATTTTCAGTACGGGCTAAAGATGAGTATTCCCCTTCGCCTCTCGGCCGAAAGAGGAAACTACCGCAACACCAAACTGACCATCAATTCGGTGATGCTAGAGCAAGACCTTAAGATTACCCAGATCGAAAATAAGGTCAAAGCCTATTTTAACGAACTGGTCAACTTACGTTCGCAGGTATCCTTGCAAACCAAGGCCTACGCTAATTATTATCTGCTACAACGGGGCGAAGAGATTCGTTTTAGCATAGGAGAAAGTTCGCTGTTCTTGGTCAATGCCCGCGAGAACAAACGACTCGAAGCGCTACAAAAATTACAGGAACTCAAGGCAAAACTGGCGTTGGCCGGTTACCAGTTAAGCTGGGCGGTAGGTCAATTATAAGACCGGACTACTATAAAATGGATAGGTCCGATAAATATCCTTACAAGAAACAGTACAAGATGGAAAAAACTATGTACATTACTTTAATTCTGTCTTATGAAAAACAGTCCTACGTTAAGCGACTACACGAAGAGTTTCCCAAACGACCTAACCGCAGCCATCGTCGTATTTCTGGTGGCCCTGCCGCAGGGCTAACTGCCATTGCGGCCGCCTCTATTGCCCTTCTTCCTTCGTAAGAAGCCTTTCTATTAGCCGTAGTGATCGCTGGAATTTTTCAGTTGATATTTGGCAAAGCAGACTTCGTAGATAACGACATTGTGGAGGTGATCGAAGATTTTCAAAAAAATGCTGCTGCAAGAAATATTACGATCGAGATCAAAGAACATCAAATTAAAACATATGCCATACGGCGCTAATTAAAATAATTGACTATGAAACCCTACGAAAAACTGTTATTAGAAAATAAGGTCTGGGCTGCAGAAAAGGTAATGGATGATCCCAATTTCTTTAACCGTCTAGCCGATCTGCAAACGCCCGAATTTCTTTGGATCGGATGTAGTGATAGCCGTGTGCCTGCAAATGAGATTACGGGCACTCGACCGGGAGAGATCTTTGTACATCGCAATGTGGCCAATATGGTAGTACATACCGACCTAAACTTGCTAACGGTACTCGACTATGCTGTCAATCACTTAAAAGTAAAACACATTATTGTGTGCGGTCATTACGGCTGCGGGGGTGTAAAGGCCTCTATGACCAATCACAATTTTGGCATTATCAATAAATGGCTTCGTAACATCAAAGACGTCTACCGCTTTCATCGAGAAGAAGTAGACAACATCAAAAACGAGGACGATCGCATTAACCGGATGGTAGAGTTAAATGTGCAAGAGCAAGTCATGAACCTGGCAAAAACTTCTATTGTACAAAAAGCCTGGAAAAATAGTCATTTCCCAGATCTGCATGGCTGGGTCTATGGTCTTAAGGATGGCTTAATAAAACCCGTGTATGAGATTTCCGCCGGCACCGCCCTGGACCCACTTTACGAATTTGACGATCTGTAAGCTATCTTAGCAGCATGTCTATAGAGGTTAACGGACTGGCCAAACAGTACGGCACCCAGCGTGCCGTCGATACCATTTCTTTTTCGATCGGTCGGGGCGAGATCGTAGGTTTTCTAGGGCCTAACGGGGCGGGGAAGTCTACGACCCTAAAAATGCTGACCGGCTACCTTACTCCCGACAACGGGTCGGCCCAAATTGGTGGAATCGACGTGGTGAAAGATCCGATAGCCGCGCGTAAAAAAATTGGGTACTTAACTGAGCTCAATGCCCTTTACTACGATATGTTCGTTCGCGAGTACCTGCTTTTTATAGCCGAACTGCAGCAGGTGCCTGCTGCCAAGGTCGCTGTCGAAAAAGTAATTGTGCAAACCAGATTAAGTACCGAGTCGCACAAGCGGATCGCCGAACTTTCTAAGGGTTATAAACAGCGCGTTGGTATCGCTGCTGCCTTGGTACACGACCCCGAGGTGTTGATACTCGATGAACCCACCTCGGGACTGGACCCCAATCAGCTGGTCGAGATCCGCGAGCTGATTCAATCGACCGGCATCAACAAGACCGTACTGTTCTCGACCCATATTTTGCAAGAGGCCGAAGCCATATGCAATCGCGTTATCATTATACATAAAGGCAAGATAGTGGCCGACAGTTTGCTGAGTGAACTGCACAAAAAAGTATCTTTGCCGCGCGAGACAATGAGCTTAGAGGAGATCTTTCGCTACCTCACCTCATCGTGATCACCCAAAAAACAAGTACACCCCATGAGTTACATTGCCGAAGTATTTGCCCGCCAGATCTTAGATTCCAGAGGAAATCCCACTGTAGAAGTAGACCTGATTACCGAAGAAGGTGCCGTAGGTCGGGCCGCTGTTCCCAGCGGTGCCAGTACCGGCATACACGAGGCTGTGGAGCTGCGCGATGGTGACAAGAAAAAATACCTGGGCAAAGGCGTATTGCAAGCGGTCAATAATGTCAATAAAAAGATCGCTCCCCTTTTGCTGGGCTATGATGTGGCCGACCAGACAGGTATCGACGAGATGATGATACAACTGGATGGCACTTCGAATAAATCAAAACTGGGTGCTAACGCGATGCTCGCCGTGAGTATGGCGGCTGCCAAGGCGGCTGCCGAAGAGGCGGCCCTTCCGTTATTTCGCTATATAGGGGGCACCAATGCCAAAGTGCTGCCCATGCCCATGATGAATATTTTGAATGGAGGCGCACACGCCGACAACAAGATCGACTTTCAGGAATTTATGGTGATGCCCGTAGGTGCTTCGAACTTTAGCGAGGGTCTGCGCTGGGGCGTAGAGATCTTTCATGCCCTAAAAAATGTGCTCAAGAAAAAAGGGTATAGCACCAATGTAGGCGACGAAGGAGGGTTTGCTCCCAATATTCAGAGTAACGAAGAGGCTATTGAAATGGTGCTGACTGCCATCGATGCCGCAGGCTACAAGGCGGGGTCACAGATCAAGATTGCCATGGATGCGGCCAACAGCGAACTCTGGAACAGCAAGAAAAAGAAATATGTTTTTCATAAGAGTACCGGCAAAGAAATGAGCAGTGAGCAGCTGGCAAAATATTGGGAGGGGTGGATCAAGAAATATCCTATCTGCAGCATCGAAGATGGAATGGCCGAAGATGATTGGGCCGGTTGGAAGATGCTCACCCAAGCCGTAGGCGATCGTTGCCAATTGGTAGGGGACGATTTATTCGTGACCAACGTAACGCGCTTGCAACAAGGAATCGACAAACAGATCGGCAACGCATTGCTTGTAAAAGTCAATCAGATCGGAACGCTTACCGAGACCATCAATGCCGTAACGCTGGCCCAGCATAATGGGTACAATACGATCATGAGCCACCGTAGCGGAGAGACCGAAGACAGCACCATTGCCGATCTGGCCGTGGCCCTGAATTGTGCCCAGATCAAGACCGGTAGTGCCTCTCGTACCGACCGAATGGCAAAGTATAACCAGCTGATCAGAATCGAGGAGCAACTGGGTAGTTCGGCCATTTACCCCAAGGGAAAGATCAGATTCGGAAAAAAATAAACCGGGGCTATTGAACCCCTTATTAACTTTAGGTACCGCATGCAACAGGTTTTAAATACGATACCCGCTTGGATCAAAAGCAAATACGTAATTAGCCTGGCCGCCTTTTTGGTGGTGATCGTTTTTTTAGATAAGAACGATCTGTTTACCCAGCTCGACCGCAAACGCGAACTACGTGAATTGCAACGAACTAAAACCCATTACTCCACCCAGATCGAGGCCGAGAAAAAAGAGCTGGAACAGCTTAAGAACAACCCTGCCACCATCGAAAAATACGCCCGCGAAAAATACCTGATGAAAAGGGAAAACGAGGACCTTTTTTTGATCGCTCCCAAGTCTGCCGGTAGCAGCCGCTGATTTTTTTGCCCGCCGTACAATAAGAGAGCCCCTTCTTCGTTTTAGAAGGTAGCTGCCAACAAACTGCTTTTAAAAATTCGCTTCCATGAGCAATTTTACCCCCGAAGACCTCTTACTTTACCTCTACAATGACATGGATGCCGCCACCCGGCTGCAAGTAGAGGCCCAACTCGAAAAAGACTGGACCCTGCGCGAAAAACTTGCTGTATTAAAGACGGCCAAAGACCGCTTGAACCGGCTCTCGGAAACGCCCCGCACCGAAGTGATCTTGACGATTCTACACAAAGCCTCCGAAAAACTAAGCGAAACGGTTCGATCCTAAAAGTATCGCGCTTTATCTTGCACCCATGAAGCGCGCTGAAAAGTACAAGCAGGTAACCGACTACTTTCTTACCCACGCTCCCACTGCAGAAACAGAGTTGCTATTCGATAACCCCTACCAGCTACTGGTGGCGGTGGTCTTATCGGCGCAGTGTACCGACAAACGCGTTAATCTTACCACTCCGGCCCTTTTTGCCGCCTTTCCCGATATTCCCTCGTTGGCCAAGGCCACACCCGCAGAAGTCTTTGCCCTCATTAAAAGTATCTCGTATCCCAACAACAAAGCCAAGCATTTAGTGGCGCTGGCCGCAAAAGTTCTAAGCCATTTTAAGGGGCAAATTCCAATGACGGTAGACGAATTGGTTCAATTGCCGGGCGTGGGCAGAAAAACCGCCAATGTAATTACATCGGTTATCGATCATCAACCTAATATGGCCGTCGATACGCATGTATTTAGAGTAAGTCATCGACTGGGATTGGTACCGACTACGGCAACCACACCACTCGCCGTAGAAAAATGGTTAACGAAATTTTTTCCAGCGGCCCTTATTCACAAAGCGCATCATTGGCTCATCTTACATGGGCGCTATACTTGTGTAGCCCGTAACCCGCATTGTTCGAACTGCGGACTACTATCGATTTGTCGCTATTATGCAAAGGAACAAAAGGGCCTAAAGCATCCGCTGTAATTGCTCGACCAGTTCGGTCTTGGTAATGGGCACTCCCATTACTTTATTATAGCCTTTGGCATCGACCAGGTACACATCGCGAATGATCTTGATGAGCTGCCCGCTGTTGATCTCGGGAATAAGCACTTGTTCGAAATTGCGAAGAAGGCTACCTAAATTTTTAGGAAAAGGACGTATGTAGCGAAGATGTGCATGGCTAACAGCGTGTCCTTGTTGTTGCAAGACCGATACCCCCGATTTGATAGCCCCATAAGTAGAGCCCCATCCCAATACCAAGATCTTTCCAGCAGCTGGTCCACTATCGAGCTGCTGTTCGGGTATATGATCGGCAATACGATCTACTTTCTCTTGACGAATATTGACCATCAGCTGGTGATTCTCGGGCTCGTAGTTAACGTTGCCCGTAACATTTTGCTTTTCGAGACCCCCAATGCGGTGTTCGAGACCGGCCGTACCGGGCACCGCCCAAGGTCTTGCTAATTTTTCGTCTCGCTGGTAGGGTAAATATTTTTCTTCTCCCTCGGCGAGTCCGGTCTTAAATTTTACTTCGATGGCCGGAAGGTCCTTGGTTTGCGGATATCGCCAGGGTTCAGCCCCATTGGCAATATAGCCATCACTCAAGAACATTACAGGGGTCATGTGTTGCACGGCAATGCGCACCGCTTCGTAGACCGCACTAAAACAATCGGCTGGCGTAGAGGCGGCCACGATGGGCATCGGACATTCTCCGTTACGTCCATAGTAGGCTTGCATCAGATCGCTTTGCTCGGTTTTGGTAGGCAATCCGGTAGAAGGTCCGCCGCGCTGAATATTGATGATGAGTAGTGGAATTTCGAGCATCACGGCAAGACCCATCGCCTCTCCTTTTAATGCTATACCCGGGCCACTCGACGTAGTTACGCCCAACGATCCACCATAGGATGCTCCAATGGCAGAGGTGATGGCCGCGATCTCGTCTTCGGCCTGAAAGGTTCTGACGCCGAAATTTTTATACTTCGAAAGATCATGTAAAATATCGGAGGCGGGGGTAATGGGATAGGAACCCAAGAACAAGGGAAGCCCACTTTTTTGAGAAGCAGCGATCAACCCGAGCGATAAAGATTGATTACCCATAATAGACCGGTACGAACCGGGCTCCATCTTGGCACGCTCTACCGAATAGGTGGTATGAAAGGTCTCGGTCGTGTCGCCGTAATTATAGCCGGCCTGCAGTACTTTGACATTACTATCTAAAATATCGGGCTTTTTGGAAAACTTCTCTTTTAAGAAATTGAGTGTATTGGCCATGTCGCGTCCGTACATCCAATAGAGAAAGCCGAGCACGAACATGTTCTTGGCACGGTCCTTTTCTTTCATGCCAAGGGTCGCATCTTTGAGTGACTCTCGGGTCATCTTGGTTACGTCCATGCGAATGAGCTCGTAATTCGAAAGCGAGCCGTCATTGAGTGGATTGACCCCCTCGGGGTAATTGGCCAGTCGAAGGTTCTTGGCATCGAAGCCATCGGTATTGGCAATAATTTTGCCTCCCTTCTTGAGTGATTTCAGATTTACTTTAAGCGCCGCGGCATTCATGGCTACCAATACATCGCAGCTGTCTCCGGGGGTAAAGACCCGGTCGGAAGAAAAGCGCAGCTGAAACCCACTTACACCGGGTAGTGTTCCTTGCGGCGCACGAATCTCGGCCGGAAAATCAGGAAACGTAGCAAGGTCTATTCCAAGCAGTGCGGTGTTGGTGGTAAACTGACTTCCGGTCAGCTGCATCCCATCGCCGCTGTCTCCGGCAAACTTGATGACCACATCCTGAAGGATCTCTTGCTTTCGGCTCATAACTATAGTGCGACTGACCTACTACGAATTTAGCTATTATTTTGTTTGATCTGCCCCATCCATACCCGGCGACCCTGTACTTTTCTGACCAGCAGCATCAAGGCTACAAAAACAAAAAAGAATGGACCGGCAAATCCGAGCAACGCAATGTAGCGGGTTCCGTAGAATTTCTCCATCGGACGACGCAAGCGCTCGGCAATCAGGTACATACCGGGTACCAAGAGCAAGGTCAAAAAGAAAGAGAAGATCAGGCCAAAGATGATGGTCCAGCTAAGTGGCCCCCAGAAGACCACACTGTCGCCCCCAAAGAAAATGTTAGGACGACCCTGCTGGAACAACCCTGCAAAATCGATATTGAAACCCACGGCAAGCGGCAACAATCCTAAGATGGTAGCCACGGCCGTAAGTAGTACCGGAATAATTCTGATCTTACCCGCCTGAATAGCGGCCTCGCGGGTACGATACCCCCGGGTGCGTAACTCATCGGTAAACTCGATCAGCAATATACCGTTCTTGATAACGATACCGGCCAGCCCAACGATACCGACTCCCACCATTATAGAGGCCAGGGTTATACCACTGAGCGCATACCCTAAGAATACCCCGATAACCGAGAAGAAGATTTCGGTAATTACAATAAAGGGCTTACTCATACTATTGAACTGCAGCACCAGAATTAGAAAGATAATACCAATGGCCATTAACAATGCCGTACCTAAGAAAGCCTGCGTTGCTTTTTCTTGCTCGCTTTGTCCGCTTTGTCGAATAATCACATTTTCGGGAAGCGAATTTTTTTGTCTAAACTCCTCTATACGATCGGCGAGCTCTGCATTGATGCGTGTAACCTGTGTGGGATCGGTAACGCTGCTTTGCAACTGGATGGTACGACGCACATTCTTTCGCTTGATACCTCCGGCCGTATTTGAATAGGTAAGCGATGCAACGGCGCCCAGCGGTACCGATTTGATCTGCATGGTATTCATATCCATAAAGACCACACGCATATTGAGCAGATCCTCAACATTGCCCCGATACTGAGGTCCATAACGTAACTGGATCTTATACTCATCTTCGCCATCTTTGACCTTACTGACCTCTTTACCGAATTGGGCCGTGCGAAGGGCCATACCGATCTGTGCCGTACTGATACCTTCCATGGTACTTCTGGCTCGATCAACCGAAATGGTGATCTCCGGATTATTGAGATCGACATCGGCCTTTAAGCTAGCGATTCCCTCGACCTTATTTTTATCGAGATACTGCAATAAACGAGTAGAGGTCTGGGCCAGTTCTTCGAAATCATCCCCCACAATTTCTATGTTGACCGGCGGATCGGTAGGTGGACCATTCGTCTCTTGATCGACCTCGACACTAACGCCGGGTATACCTTGTACGGCCTCGCGAATGGCAGTTAGATAGGGAGCCGAAGATTTACCATGCCGTTTTTCGAACTCAACGAACGACACCTGTATGCGACCCAGGTGCGGTTGCACACTGCGATTATTATCGCGTGGGTTATTGGCGCTGACAGCGACATTACTAATAACGCTCTCGACAATAGAACCCGCTTCTCCGGGAGGTTGGTCTTGCAACACCTTCATTACTCTCTTTTCGAGCACCCGGGTAACGCTATCGGTATAGGCCACATCGGTGCCCACCGGTAATTTGGCATAGACATAGACAAAATTGGGATCGCCGGCCGGAAAAAAGGTCATCTTGTTGCCGCGAAGCAGTAGCAATACTATAGAGAGGATGAATAAGCCGAACAGCGAAGCGAACATTTTTACCGGACGCGTTCCCACCAATAACCAACGAAGCAGTTTTTCGTAGCGAGCCATCAACGAAGGAAGCGTATGATGCTGAAAACGATGAATCCATCCTTTTAATAAATACGCATAGAAGATTTGCAGGCCGGCCATTAGCAGAAAGAAATTAGCCGTACCCCGAAAACCGGTCAGGTGAACCAGCAAACCGCCAATACTAAAGACCCACCACCATTTATTGCGAAACACCGCTTTTTTAGAATGCGTCTCGATCGATTCTTCGGGCTTCATAAAACTGACCGCAAAGACCGGATTAAAGATAAAGGCCACGATCAGCGACGCTGCCAGCGTAAGAATAAGCATGGTAGGCAAATAGATCATGAACTTTCCGATGATGCCCTTCCAAAATAAGAGCGGAAAGAAAGGAGCCAGCGTAGTAGCCGTACCCGCTAATACCGGAATAAACACTTCGCCTGCGGCTTCTTTGGCACTACGAATAATGGGCACTTTACCATTGTTAAAGATGCGGTGCGTATTCTCGATTACCACAATGGCATCGTCTACGATAATGCCTAGTCCAAAGAGCAAGGCAAAAAGTACAATAAAATTCAAGGTTACACTTCCTCCTACGATCGCATCGGCCAGCGGCAAGAATAAAAAGGCAACGAATACGCTAAGAGGCACACTCAGGGCCACAAAGAAGGCATTGGTTACCCCCATAAAGAACATCAAGATCAACAGTACCAAAACGAATCCAATAATGATCGTATTGATCAGCTCATTGAACGAAGTGCGGGTGCCTTTGCTTTGATCGCCGGTAAAGACCACCTTGAGATCTTGAGGCAACTCATTTTTTTCTTGTAGTGATGCGATCACTTCTTTTACGCCATCGGCCGTACTGATCAAATTTTCTCCTGCGCGCTTGACAATGTTGAGCGTAACCACGTTCTTTCCATTCAGCCGGGCATAGCTTTCGTTCTCTTTTATGGTATCGATTACTTGCGCCACATCGCGCAAATAGACCGAAGCGCCGCGCGCACTGCTACGCACTACGATGTTTTGCATATCGGCCGCCTGTTTAAACTGGCCCTTGATGCGTAGGGTACGCTTCATGTTACCGATCGCTACCTGACCGCCGGTTATATCCATATTCTCGCGAACGATGGCATTTTCGATATCCATAAAACTAATCTTGGCCGCCGTCATTCGGTACGGATCGACATTGACCTGTATCTCGCGCTCGGGAGCGCCCACGATCTCGGCCCTGGTAACAGAGGGTAACTCCTCTACCCTGTCTTGTATCTTGTCGGCATACTTTTTAAGCTTCATGCCATCGAAATCACCACTGATGTTAACGAACATAATAGGAATCTCACTCAGCGAAAACTCCTGCACATCGGGCGCACTGGTCAGATCGGCAGGTAAATTGGGCTTGGCCTTATCGACGGCATCCTTTACTTTTTGCTTGGCGATATCGGTCTTTACATCGGTATCGAACTCCACCACAATAAGCGCATAATCGGTTTGTGAGGTACTGGTGATCTTATTGACCTTGGCGCCGCTGATTCCTTTTAATTGCTTTTCGATGGGGCGCGTTACCAGGTTCTCGATATCCTTAGGCGAATTACCCACATACACCGTGGTAATAGAGATGGTAGGAACTACCACATCGGGAAACTGCTCTTTCGGAAGACTTATAAATCTAAAATAACCAAATAGCGAAATGAGTATGGCAATAATATAGATCGCCGTTCGGTTATCGATCGACCAGCTGGTCGGGCCGAACTCCTTAAATTTCTTTATGATTGCTGCTGACAGTTTCATGGCTAACGTTTTATGATTGACCGCGTCTGGCGTTCTTGTTTTATTGAACTGGCTTTACGGGTTGTCCCTGGTAGGCATCCTGAAATCCGCGCGTAATGAGCAGATCGCCCGACTTTAGTCCGGACTTTACTTCGATAACGCCACCGTACGCTGCACCTGTAACCACCGACTGCTTCTTTGCGAGTAGTTGCTTGTCTTGCGCAACGGCCAGATACACATAACTACCCGTCTCGTCTTGCTGCACCGTGTTGAGCGGAACGGTCAATGTCGCTTGATTTTGATAATCGATAATGCGAACTTTGGCATTTTGATTGGGCTTGTACAGCGGATTAGAGGGTAGCGTCGCCTCGGCATTAAAAGAGCGTGTATTGGCGTTGATAGCAGCGCCCACCACAGAGAGGGTTGCTACAAAAGCTGGCTGACCCGATTCGGTAATCAAGATCTCGGCGCGACTCCCTTTTTTGACAAGCGTTGAATAATTTTCTGGAATAGCAGTGACCACTTTAAGTTGACTACTGTTTACAATGCGAATTCCCATACCCGGTGTGGCAGCCGCTTGGGGTGTAAACATCTCGCCTACTTTTACATTAAGTTCGTCGATTACCCCGCCGATCTCGGCCTTTACGCGGGTCATATTTACTTGCTCTTGCGCCATCCCTACTTGCGCCTGCGCTGCTTTTAGTTGCGCCGAGAGCGCATCGACATCGGCCTTGGCATTGATAACACTAATCTCGGCCCCGATATTTTGCTTCCAAAGATTTTGATACCGCTCATAGAGGGTGCTGGCCTGTGCCAATCGTGCCGACAGAATAGTAACCTGTTGCTGAGCCGCGATCAACGATTGTTTGGCCATGGCATCGTCGAGCACGAGTAAGGTTTGCCCCTTGGCTACGCGCTGGCCGTTTTTGACCAAAACAGATTTGACCACCCCACCCATACCCGAGGGGGCAACATAGGCCATTCCCTCTGCATCCACATGACCTTGCAAATCGATATAGTGGGTAAAAGAGGTAGCGCGGATCGTATCGAGCGATACCAGCAGCGCCGATTGTGCAGCGGAGGGATCGGCCTTGGCCAACCGGGCCTCGAGATCGCGGAGCGTGACATCGAGAGTGGCTTTTTCTTTTTTTACCTTTTCGATCTCCGAGCGAAGCTGCTCAAGATCGTTTGTACGCTTGTTGTCACCGCCACAAGCGAGCAGCACTACAGTGGACCCAACCAAAAGCAGCGAAGAGAAAGAATAGTTTTTCATAAAAGATATTTTTAAAGTGGAGTTTATAATTTTCCGGTGGCTTTAAGCCAGTCGATGCGGGCCATCATGGCATCGGATAGTGCGGTTACATAATTGGTCTGTGCGGCCTTCCATTCATTCTGGGCTATATTGATCTCGGTCTGCGATCCTACGCCCATCTCGTATTTTTTCTTGATCTGCCCATACACTTTTTCGGCCAGCTCCAGATTTTGTTGCTGTGCATCAAGACGACTAATGGCCGATTGAAAATTATTGCGAGCACTGGCCGCTTCGCTGTCGATCGTTCGTTTTAACCCTTCGATCTCGTTGCGTGTGCGTTGCAATTCGATACGCGTTTGGCTGATACGCGATTTGGTAACGAAGCCATTGAAGATCGGAATGGTCATATTGATACTCACGTTCGAAATGGTAAACCAAGATTGCTCAGGCTTTAAGAAACTCCAGGTATTGCGTTGGGCATTTTTGGCATAGACCCCATTCATGGCAATAGTAGGGATCTTACTAAGCTGATAGCGCTTGATGTTGTACTCGCCCAGCTGCCTTCCGATCTGCGCATACTGAAACTCCTTTCGATCTTCGTATTTATAATCGATCGTAGCCAGCATTCCCTCTTTGACCTGCACGGGGGTTAGTACATCGGTGAGTACCAGTTGATCTTCTATCGGCATTCCCATCAATACTTTTAATCCATAGTATCCGTTCGACAGCAGATTCACTACTTTGCTTCGTTCGGTTTGCAGATTGGCCAATTGAACGCTTACCCGATCGATATCGAGTTTTTCTCTGAATCCATTTTCGTAGAGCACGCGCGTGTCGGCCAGATTCTTACTTACAAAAGCGAGGGTTGAGTCGAGTAACTCCAGCTGTGTACGACCGGCCAGGAGTTGATAGTAGACCTTTAGTACATTGGCCTTGATGACCTCACTGGTTAGTTCCGCGCCTTTTTTTGCAAATGCAATAGAGGCATCACGGGCTTGTAATCCCACAAAGACCTGACCATCGAATAACAATTGGGTAAGCGATACCGCCGCATTGGCGCTGTACCGAGTGCCGAACTGTGCCGCGACAAAACCAAAATCATTTGGCATGGTAATTGGATTGCCGTTACCATCACGAACACCTTTATCGATAAGAACCTGATAGGTGGCGGGCGAAATAAAATTCGGGATCACTTGCGTAGCCACATCGGGGTTGATGGTATTGCTGATACTGGCATTGAGGTGGGGATAGGCACTGGCCGTGATCTGCCGGTTGGTCTCTTGTTGCAGCTGAATGGCCAACAGCGAATTTTTTACCTGTACGTTATTGGCCATCGCGTAGTTAACAGCATCTTGTGCCGAAAAGGAATGGGTAGTAAGACGGGTAGTGTCGGTACGATCGGCGGCCTCTAGGGTAGAGACCAGCGACAAGAATAAGGCTACTAATAGCAATGAATACTTCATGTGCTTTTATTTTCTGCGTTCGCTAATGTATTGCTCGACCAGCACACGCCCTTCAGGAGTGACCAGTCCGTAAATAAAATTCTCAGAGATCAATTTAGCCGTTGATACCAGCGTGTACTGCTCGGGAGGAAAGACCGACATGTTAAAGGGTATCATGATCGATTCCAGCCGGTACTTGCTGATAATATCGGTGTCTAGGTCGGTGCGGTAATGCCCCTCGGCTTTTCCTCTCTCTATGTTCTGGCGCACACAGGCCAGCACAAACTCTTGCTTGTAGCGGACAAACTCGGCATGGGCCAGCGGATGAAATTTGTGCATGTCGTGGATCACGATCGGGTGCATGCTGGTAAAATCAATGATAATACGGTCGAGGATCAAGAAGAACTCATGTACGGCATTGTGTGCCTGGTTGGCACAGGCCTCGAGTTCGAGACATTTTTGTTTAAAATGACGAGTGACCACCGTAGTCACCAGCTGGTCTTTGTCTTCGAAATACTGGTAAAGGGTCTTTTTACTCATTCCGAGTTCGGCCGAGACATCGTCCATAGAGACCGAACGGATTCCCATCCGCATAAAAATGGTCTCGGCAACTTGTAATATCCTTTCTTGGGTCTCCATCGAAGCTGTTCTACTTACTGTAAATTTTGCGCCCGCAAAACTATGGAAACATTTAAAGTATAAAAAGTTTCCTGATTTTTTTGTTGATTTTTGAGCAAAAAATTAGAATTTCCCTTTCGAGAAAAAAGACCTAAAAAAGGCGTTTTTCGATCGATTTTGATGATTTTCGGTCTATTTTAGGTTGATTTTGCCCATTTTTAGCCATTTTTCAATTTCAGAAGAATTTGAGATTTTCTTTTTGAAAAGCAGCCAAAAACCCTGGACGCGGCCTTTGCTTTATAGTAACTTCGCTAAAAATCAACCCCATGAGCCAAGAAAAACGCCCTTTCAGAAACCCGCTAAAGAGGATCGCGGGGTACTTTCTGCAAGGATTCGTGATCTTGGCACCCATCGCGATCACTGCCTACGCCCTATACTGGCTTTTTGAACGCGTGGATAGTATTTTAAGGCCTTATCTCAACGTTCCCGGGCTTGGCTTCTTGCTGATCATTGCCACGGTGGTGGTGGTAGGCTGGATCAGCTCGAACTTTTTGATGGGAGGCCTGCTAAACCTCTTCGATCAATGGATGGAGCGAACGCCGGGGGTCAAACTGATCTATACCTCTACCCGTGATTTCTTTGAGGCCTTTGCCGGTAACAAACGAAAATTCAACAAGGCCGTTTTGGCCAACGTACTCGGGGCCGATGTATGGGTCATTGGGTTCTTGACCGACGAAGAGCTTGCCAAATTTGAATTGGGAGCCGATAAGGTTTCGGTATATGTTCCGCAGGGTTACAATTTTGCAGGACAACTCTATATTTTACCGCGCGAAAAAGTGCGAAAGATCGATAAGATCAGTTCAGGCGATGCTATGAAGTACGCCGTAACGGGAGGGGTTGTGGAGTAAGAGGGATCCAATTAATTCAATTATTATGGTTCGATCGATCTTGATGGCCTTGGTGCTGTCACTGCCTTGCTATGCGCAGGCCTGGGGATTCTTTGCTCATCAAAAGATCAACTACTATGCCGTTTTTCTTTTGCCGCCGGAAATGCTGGTGTTTTTTAAACCACAGATCGATTACCTGACTGCGCATTCGGTCGATCCGGATAAAAGAAGATATTTACTAGAGCAAGAAGGGCCTCGTCATTACATAGACCTTGATCATTATGGGCCGTTCCCTTACACTTCGCTTCCTCGCCATTGGAAAACAGCCGTGGCCGCCTGCACAGAAGATAGTCTCGTTCGTTATGGGATCGCTCCTTGGTGGATACAGGTTATGCTCGAAAGACTCACCAAGGCCTTTATGGCAAAAGATTCGGAGTTGATCTTAAAAACGGCGGCTGAACTTGGCCATTACGTAGCCGATCTTCATGTACCGCTTCATGCCTGCAGCAACCATAACGGGCAATTGACGGGGCAACAGGGCATTCATGGTTTTTGGGAAAGCCGGGTACCCGAACTATTGGCCGAAAAAGAGTGGGACTTTCTAATCGGCCCGGCCAATTATTATAAAGATCCCTTGTCGCTAACTTGGAGCAGAGCCCTGCAAAGTGCGGCAGCGGCCGATACGGTGCTGCGACTAGAAAAAAAACTAAGGTCACAGTTTGAGAGCGATCAGGTTTACGCTTTCGAAGAAAGAAATGGACAGTTGACCCGACAGTTCTCTGCCGCCTATACCCTTGCCTATAACAAGTTGCTAAACGGAATGATCGAACGCAGAATGCGGGCTTCGATCGAAGCGGTCGCCTCGTTTTGGCTTACGGCCTGGGCCAATGCCGGACAACCCCCGCTTGGTTCGCTGGGCCGCGATCGCCATTCGCAACCACTATCGGACAGTACCTTGCTATTATGGCAGCAAATAGATGCCGCCTACAAGAACAACCCCATCAAAGGCCGCGAACACGATTAGGTATGCTACATTTGCCGTGATGAAGCTACACAACTTCAATGCAGGCCCCTCGGCCCTTCCGGTCGAGGTGATTGAACAAGCGGCGCAGGCCCTGCATAATTTCAATGATTCTGGTTTATCGCTGCTCGAGATCGGTCATCGCACATCGCTGTTTGTTCCGGTAATCGAAGAAGCCCGGCACTTAGTACGAGAGTTAATGCAACTGGATGCCGATCACGAAGTATTACTCCTACATGGCGGAGCCACCTTGCAGTTCTTGCAGGTTCCTATGAATTTGCTCGATAGTACGAATGTGGCCTCGTATACCGAAACAGGCACCTGGTCGCAAAAAGCCATCAAAGAGGCCGCCCTTTTAGGAGAGGTGTCCATAGCCGGGTCGAGTGCCGACGATCGTTTTACCTCTATTCCCTCTTCGTTACAAATTGACCCAAGGTCCCGCTACTTGCATATTACCACCAATGAAACCATTGCCGGTACCCAGTGGCATCGACTGCCCTACGACTGTACCTGTTCGTTGGTAGCCGATATGAGCAGCGATATCTTGAGTCGCTCACTCGATTTTAATCGCTTTGACCTGATCTATGCCGGTGCCCAAAAAAATATGGGAGCTGCCGGTGTAACCCTGGTGGTGGTCAATAAAAATTGTTTAGGAAAACTAACACGCACCATTCCTACCTTTCTGGATTATCGGTCGCATATCAAAGAAGGCAGCATGCTCAACACGCCTCCCGTCTTTGCCGTGTATGTGCTGCTACTTACCCTTCGCTGGTTAAAGGCAAAAGGAGGAGTGGCCGCCATGGAAAAAAATAATCTTGAAAAGGCCAACTTGCTATACGACACTCTCGAACAAAGCCCCTTGTTTAGCTTGCCCGTTAAAAAAGAGGATCGCAGTTTAATGAATGCCGTTTTTCTAGTAAAGGATGCCGCACTAGAAAAAGAGTTTGCGGCTACCGCTAAGGCAGAGGGAATGATCGGTATAGAGGGCCATCGCAGCGTGGGCGGATTTAGAGTCTCGCTATACAATGCTATTTCGTTGGCATCGGTACAAGCCCTAGTCGATTTTATCAATGCGTTTGCGCGTAAAAAAAGTTGAACATGACCTCGATCTTACCCTTTAAAGCCTTACGCCCTGCTGTGTCGCTGGCACCACGCGTAGCAGCTCGCCCTTACGATGTACTGAACAGCAAAGAGGCCCGTGTGGCAGCAAAAGATAATGCCTACTCCTTTTTGCATGTAACCAAGTCGGAGATCGACCTGCCTGAAACGGTCAACATACACAGCCAAGCCGTCTACGATAAGGCCAAAGAAAATCTGGATCGTTTTATTCAAGAAGGAACACTGCTTCAAGAAGAGAAACCCTGCTATTATATTTATCAACTTACCATGAACGGCCGCAGCCAAACCGGACTGGTCGCCGTTTCTTCGGTAACGGATTATCATCAAGACCTAATTAAAAAACACGAATTTACCCGACCCGAAAAAGAGAAGGACCGTATTGATCATATGCACACCATCAAGGCACAAACGGGAAATGTTTTTTTGGCCATGCGCGACGTGCCTGCACTAAACCAACTGATGCATGCTGAGCAACAGCGAACACCGCTCTATGATTTTGTGGCAGACGACGAAGTACGACATTGTATATGGGTGGTAGATAAGCCGAATACCATCGATGCGATTACCAGTTTGTTTCGTGATCAGGTACCCTGCACCTATATAGCCGACGGACATCACCGGGCAGCGTCGGCGGCCAAAGTAAGTGCAGCACTGCCCGATCGCCCCGAAGCCCGCTTTTTTTTAACGACGATCTTTCCGGCCAGTCAGTTGGCCATTATGGATTATAACCGTGTTAGTAAAGATCTTAACGGGCATAGTGCCGCATCGTTTCTCGAAAAGTTACAAGCCGACTTTATAGTTACACCCCGCGATAAAGCAGTTCGGCCTTCGCAGTTGCATACATTTGGCATGTATCTGGACGGGCGCTGGTACGAACTGCAGGCCAAAGAAGGAACGTACACGCAAGATCCGATCGGGGTGCTGGATGTAACCATTCTTACTACATGCGTGTTGGAAAAATTACTGGGCATAACCGATCAACGTACCGATACCCGTATTGACTTTGTGGGAGGGATCCGCGGACTCGAAGAACTAGAAAAACGAGTGAACAGTGGCGAGATGAAGGTCGCCTTTAGTTTATATCCGGTAAGTATTGAACAACTCTTTGCCATTGCCGACAGCGGAGAAGTAATGCCGCCAAAAAGTACTTGGTTCGAACCTAAACTGCGCGACGGACTCCTTACGCATCTACTATGAAAAAGCAATTTATCCTTATTTTTTTTCTATCGCTGGCCGCTAGTGCACTCGCCCAAAATACATCGATGCGCGAATGGCAACAGCGGGCGCTTGACTTTAATAACCGTGGCGATCATAACAATGCGGTGATCGTATTGCAGCAAGGATTAAAGCAATATCCCGGAGCACTGGCCCTCGAAAAAGATCTGACGACCAGTTTACTACTCAAACGAGATTTTGCCGCCGCCAGGCAATCGGCGCTTTTGCTGGCCGAAAGGCCCGACGCCGATGAGGCTTGTTTTCAGCTGGGGGGAAATGCCCTTAAAGCGCTAGAAGAAGTTAAGGAATGCGAAAAGCTTTATGCCAAAGGGATCAAGAAGTTTCCAAATAGCGGCCCCTTGCATAGTGAGTTGGGCGAATTGCTGTGGTCTTTAAAAGATAAGCGGGCCATTACCCATTGGGAAGCGGGTATTCGGGTAGACCCGAACTATGCGGGCAATTATTACAACGCGGCGCTTTATTACAGCAAGACCGATTTGCTATGGCGCACGCTTTTGTATGGAGAGATCTATGTGAACATGGAAAGTAGAAGTGAACGGTCGCAAGCGATAAAAAAATTACTGTGGGACACCTACCAGCAACAACTCATGAAACCCGCTGCCCCCGCCGACACAAAATCAACTCCTTTCGAGGCCGCCGTGGCCAACACGTTCAACAAAGCCTCTTCGGTATTGATTCAGGGATTTAGTAGTGAGACACTCACCATGGCCCGGACCCGTTTTGTTCTGGATTGGTTTAAGAAAAATGGCGAGCGCTATCCCTTTCGACTCTTTGACCATCACCAGCAATTATTAAAGGCCGGCCTGTTTGAGGCCTACGACCAATGGCTTTTGGGGGAGGCAGAGAACAAGGCAAGATTTAGCCAATGGAAAACCGATCAAGTTGAAACATTTAGTAAGCTAGAGGCCTTTTTATTCAACAGAGTATTCAAGCTTTCGAGGTACCCCTATCTATTTTGAAGACCCCGGGCGCAGCTACCCCCCCTAAAAAAAAAGACCTCCCAATTACCGTTGGAGCGAATTTATTAACTTGTAGGTCCCGCTACCGGGTTTTGTCAATTACTACAAAAGCTTGCTGCCATGAACCAACCTACCCGTTTATTTGATTGTCTGGCTCTGAAAGTAGAGCACCATCCACTAGAAGATATGCTGGCCGGAAAAGAAGGCGGCCAATGGAAAAAGTACAGTACCGCCACTGTAAAAGAAATGGTCGACAAACTCAGTGCGGGCTTGCTATCGATCGGTATCGGAGCGGGCGACATGACTCCCGAGGGAAGAGATAAAGTAGCCCTTCTCTCAAAAAACAGACCGGAGTGGGTAATGGTCGATCTGGCCGTGCAACAGATCGGGGCGATCCTGACACCACTGTATCCCACCATCAATGTAAATGAATTGGAATTTGTATTGGGCGATGCACAGGCCAAAGTGGTCTTTGTCAATGACCAGGACCTCTTTTTAAAAGTACTCAGCATCAAAGAACGCTTGCCCCATTTACAAAAGATCTACACGTTCGAGCATGTAGCCAATGCCCTACACTGGAAAGAACTAATGGCCGCCGCAACCCCCGATCTGATCGCATCCATTCCTTCGATTAGTAGTAAGATCGGTTACGAAGACCTGGCTACCATCATTTATACCTCGGGTACGACCGGAACACCCAAGGGTGTCATGCTCTCGCATCGTAATGTGCTGTCGAACGTAACCGCGTCACTGCCTTGTTTTCCGCCCGGAGAAAATATGCGCGCCCTCAGCTTTTTACCGCTCAACCATATTTTGGAACGTATGGTCACATACATGTATCTCTTTAAAGGCACGTCCATTTATTACGCCGAGAGCATGGATACCATTGGGGATAATTTAAAAGAGGTAAAACCGCATTTATTTACCACCGTTCCACGCTTGCTCGAAAAAGTGTACGATAAGATCATGGCAAAAGGAGCGGAGCTGACCGGCACCAAGAAAAAACTTTTTTTCTGGGCACATGGACTAGCCGAGAAATTCGAGATCAATACCTCGCTTAGCATTGGGTACCGAATGCAGTTAGCCATTGCGAACAAACTAATTTTTAGCAAATGGAGAGAGGCCCTTGGCGGCAATGTAAAAGCGATCATTAGCGGAGGAGCGGCCTGTCAAGTACGCTTGATCCGCATCTTTACGGCGGCAGGCATTACTGTGATGGAAGGGTATGGATTAACGGAGACCTCTCCTGTTATCTGTGTCAATCGCTACCAAGAAGATGGCCGTGAATTTGGTTCGGTGGGCCCCATGATCAGCGGCGTCGACGTCAAGATTGCCGAAGATGGAGAGATCTTGTGCAAGGGTCCCAACATTATGATGGGCTATTACAAGCGACCCGATATAACGGCCGAGGTAATGCAGGGAGATTGGTTTTGTACCGGCGATATCGGCGCGTTTAGCCCCCGCGGTTTTTTAAAGATCACGGACCGCAAAAAAGAACTCTTTAAGACCAGTGGAGGTAAATATGTAGCGCCACTCCCCATCGAAAGCCGCCTAAAAGAATCCATTTACATAGAGCAAGTGATGGTGATCGGCGCCGACCGAAAATTTGTGAGCGCCCTTATAGTGCCCTCGTTCCCAAATGTACAGGAGTGGGCCCGTCAACAAGGCATTACCGAAACAAAGCCCGAAGCACTGATTCGCGATGCGCGCGTACTTGAACACTTTAAAGAATTGGTCGAAAGCTTCAATAAATTCTTTAACCCCGTAGAGCAGGTCAAGAAGTTTGAACTGCTTTCGCAGGAATGGAGCGTAGATACCGGAGAGCTGACCCCAAAGTTGTCGCTAAAGCGAAAAGTGGTTCTGGAAAAATACAAAGACGCGATCGAACACATCTACGCCTGATCGTACCCACGCGTACCGACTTATCGACGAAGGCTACTATCTCTACGGCCACGCTCGATCATCTTTACCAGCATCGAGTCATAGCGAGGCTGCTGCTCGGGCTTTAGCAAGCTGCGTACTTTTTTATAGTACGCATAATTTAAACCATTGATCGTCGTCTGCCATGCGCTCATCTTGGCCATATAATTAATAAAGATACTGTCGGATTCCTCAACAATACTGGTTCTGGAATAGAGCAGCACCTTTGCCTGCCGGATCGAATCGTAAAGAGGGCGCATGCGCTCCATATGCTCTTTACGTAAGGCCTGATGCTGTTCTTTTTGCGTATCGGTGTAGCCCAAGGTACGGGCCATGCGCTCAAAAGCATCTTCGCGACCCGTGGCGTTGCGGCCGGTATGAAAGCGGTTTCTTTCTACAACCAAAAAGATCACCAACCCCGAATTGATGAGCAGCAATACAATTACCGCAACCGAGAGCAGACGAGGAGAAAGTTTTTGCATAACGGTGGAGTTTATTTTTGAAAGGGGTCGTTTGCCATTTCGTATTCGGTAACCGAATGTTCGGCCGAACGCTCTTCGAAGGCAAGAATGTGCAATTCGTCTTCCGATTCGGATTTGACGGTAGTGCCCGCCGCAGAAGATGTTGCCATCGGTGTATTGATTAACCAAAAATTAAGCAGCAGCAATACGATCAATAGACTCACCACCGGAATCGGGCGCAGCCACAGCATCAGCCCTTGCTCCGAGGCCTTTGAAGAGTCTAAACGAGCAAGAAGCCTCGTATAAAAATAAGGAGGCGCAGGTACGCGTTGTACCTTGTCGAGGCTGGTTAAGATCCGTTCAATACGGTCTGACGGTGGGGTTTGCATGCGAGATTGTTTTGACGAATTAAGGGGGTAAAACTTTCGGATTTTTAAGGTGAAATCTCTTTTTCCAATATCTTTTTTAAATTAAGCCGGGCCCGGTGCATCAGGGACTCCACGGCCGGTAAACTATTGCCCATGATCTCACTGATCGCTTGGTAAGAAAGACCCTCCAGCTTATGTAACGAAAAAGCAACACGCTGGTTTTCAGGAAGCTTTGCAATTGCACGCCAGAGTTTTCCTGCATCCTCCTTTTGTTCGAGGGCAACCCCGGGGTGATGGGTATCGGGAATGTCGAGTGCCACCTCTTCGTCGCCAGCCCACAAGCGCTGGATAATGCCAAGGCGCTTCTTGCTCTTTTTGGATCGGATCAGGTCGAGTGCCCGGCTGGTCGTAATACGGTATAGCCAGGTAGAGAGCTTGGCCTCTGATTTAAAGCTATGGATGGAACGGAATACTTGTAAAAAAACTTCTTGGGCCACATCTTCTGCATCCTGCGCTTGCTGCAACAATCCATAGGCCGTGTTATAGACAAGGTCTTGGTAGGTGCTCACGAGGTACTTAAAACTAGACTCATCCCCTCTCTTTAAACCGGCTATGAGTTCTTGTTCTGTCAAGTGAGCATTTGTTTGAACGCCTAATTTACGAAAACAGGGGCTTTTGATGTTGTATATTTGCCTCCTTCAAGGGCAGTTCTTTTGCCTACGATGCTCTTTTTTCTTCTTGCGCGAAACAGTGTAACTGGGTTCGCCCGGTCCCGTAGTTCAATGGATAGAATAGAAGTTTCCTAAACTTTTGATCCCAGTTCGATTCTGGGCGGGACTACATTACATTTGTAGCCCAGCATGAACAGACTTATTTTGCTTTTCTTCTTTTGGCTGGCTACAGCCGTTGCTGCCATTGCACAACAAACATCTTTCAACGAGATAAAGGATAGATTGGATACCGGCTATCGTGCCAAAAAAACGATCGATCCTATAAAGATCGATGGCCTTATTATTGAACAAACCTGGAAAGAGGCCCAGAAGACCATCTACTTTGTCCAGAACTTTCCGACCGATACCCTTCTTAGTAAGGCGATGCAAGAAATTAGGGTGGCCTACGATGAAAGATTTTTATATGTCGCTGCAAAGATCTACAAGAGCATAAAAGACCAACCATTTACCACGCCCTCGTTGAAAAGGGATTTTCGAGGCGAAGCTTTTGATGCCTTTGTTGTCAGCATTGACCCGTTTATGGATCGGATGAATGCCTTTTCGTTCGGCATCAACCCCTATGGCGTACAACGAGAGGGGCTAGTTGTAAACGGCGGCCTCGTAGGCGAGGACCTTAGTTTATCGTGGGATAATAAATGGTATAGTGAGGCCAAGATCGAAGAAGATTATTGGGCTACCGAAATGGCCATTCCATTAAATACGATCCGCTATAGAAAGGGTACCAACAAATGGCTGATCAATTTTTATAAGTTAGACAGCTACAACGCAGAACGTTCTAGCTGGTCTAGAATACCCAATCAGTTCTCTCCCATCTCACTCGCCTACTCAAAACCCATTGTTTTTGAAACCCCGATAGAAAAAAAGGGATTAAACATGTCGCTTATTCCTTACGTCTCTCCCGGCAGTTTCATAAAACCAAAGCCAGGAGGAACGAACGGCTTTACGGCATCTTCTACGATTATGTTTGGAGGGGATGCCAAAATCGGGATCGGCTCCTCACTAAATCTTGACCTTACCGTTAACCCCGACTTTTCGCAAGTGGAGGTAGACAACCAGGTGACCAACCTGGACAGATTTGAGATCTTATTTCCGGAGAAAAGGCAATTCTTCTTAGAAAATGCAGACCTCTTTGCCAATTTTGGTATGGACGGTCTGCGTCCTTTCTTTTCGAGGAGAATTGGCGTAACAAGAGACGCAAGTACCGGACAAAACATTCAAAATAAGATTGACGCCGGTTTCAGGCTCAGCGGAAAGATAAATGACAACCTAAGAATTGGTTTGCTCGAGATGAAGTCTGCGGCCATCCCGGAAATAAATGAACCGGCCTACAATTATTCTGTTCTGAGTCTGCAACAACGGGTATTCGGCCGGTCGAACCTAAGTTTTATTTTTACCAATAAGGACGGGATCGGAATAAAGGACTTTAACAGAGTAGCGGGGTTAGACTATAATCTTGCCTCGAGGAGCAACGTTTGGAATGGCAAGTTCTTTTTTATGAAATCGTTCGATCCTGTCAAAACCAGCGATAATGCCGTTTTGGGAACCACCCTATTTTTTAATAAGCGCTTTTTTGATGCCAGGCAGACCGCTTATTATATAGGAGAGAATTTCAACCCCGAAGTAGGCTTTCTACGAAGAGCGGGTCTTTACAGATTGGCGGGTCAGGTACAGCCGAAATTCTATCCAAAAAAAGGGCGCATCAATAGATGGGGCCCCATGTTCGACTATGATCTGACCGTGTTTCCGGCCAGGGGGGTTACAGACTATGATGTGAATATTATCTTTAACCTTCAGTATAAAAATTATGCTACGCTTTTACTGCGCATTAGAAATGATTACACTAAACTTACCAGTGACTTTGACCCGACCAACTCGGGAGGAGAAAAGTTAAAAGAAAACAGCTCGTATAATTATACATCCTTTATCTGCAACTTTATTACCGATCAACGGAAAAAGCTCTCGGCCAGACTCAATTCCAGAGTAGGCCAGTACTTTAATGGAACAAGAGTGAATCTGGACGCAGAGATAAATTATCGGGTTCAACCCTATGGCAGCCTATCCTCTGTATTTTCGTATAACCGATTGCGATTTCCACAACCCTATGCAAGCCGGGATTTGATCTTGTTTGGGCCAAAGGTCGATCTCACTTTTACCCGGTCGTTATTTTTTTCTGCGCTTCTTCAATACAATAACCAGATCAACAACATCAATATGAACGTTCGCTTTCAATGGCGATTCGCTCCGGCTTCTGATCTTTTTATTGTATACACCGACAATTATTTTGCTGATCTACTTAGATCTAAAGGGAGTGCTGTCGTTTTAAAAGCGACGTATTGGTTTAACTTATGATCGATTTTTGCCCCCGCGCGAAGAAAAATTTCTCCTGGTTTCGTCAGCGCCAACCCCAATAAGCTCTATTTCTTCGAATAAAGAAAACTGGTCGATAACGTAGCAGCAGAACTGCCCCCAACGTAAAAATCGAACCAGCCGGGTTCGAGCAGTAGCGTACCCGTTTCGTTGTAATAGCCCAATAAGGAAACGGGGAGCTCAAAGGTAATAGTGGTGCTTACACCTGGCGCTAGTTGTACTTTTTTAAACCCTTTTAACTCCCGAATGGGGCGGACGATAGAAGAAAAACGGTCATGGATGTAGAGCTGTGCGACCTCCTCGCCAACAACCGACCCGGTGTTGGTGAGTTTAACTTGTACGACAACTGTATCGCCACGAGAAGCAAGTTGAAGATCGGAATAACTAAAGTGGGTATAGCTTTTTCCGAAGCCGAACTCATATAGAGGTGCATGCGATTCGTCTATATAATGAGACCAAAAAACTTCTTTTTTAGGCCCGGGCCGCCCCGTAGAGAAATGATTATAATAAATAGGCAATTGGCTGTCACTACGAGGAAAGGTCATGGGAAGCTTGCCAGATGGATTATACTTGCCAAGTAGTACATCTGTAATGGCGTGTCCGCTTTGCGAACCAGGTTGCCAGGCCAATAATATGGCAGGAATATGTTCGGCAGCCCAGGTAATGGCGAGTGGGCGCCCAGTCGTAAGGACTAAGACAACATTGGGATTAACCGCATATACGGCCTCGAGCAGTTGCTGCTGGAGTCCGGGCAGGTTGAGTTGCGCGCGGCTTCTGCCTTCTCCAGATTGTAGCCCGTGTTCGCCCAACATCATGACCACAATATCGGCGGTCCTTGCAATAGAAATAGCATACGCCATTCCGCTGGTATCAGTAGTATTAATTGCCAATTCTTGTACAAAATGAACGGGATCGCCCGCTACCAGTTTTAGACCGGGAGCATATTGATACGAAATACTCGCTGCATCGAATCCTTCGAGAAGCGAAACGGCGCTGCTGTCTTTCGCGGCCAAGCGCCAATTGCCGAGCGGACTATTCTTATCGGCCGCCAGGGCTCCTATCACGGCTATCTTTTTCCCTTTTTCAACAAGTGGTAATAATTGCTTTTCATTTTTTAATAAGACCATGGAGCGTTTAGCCATATCTCTGGCTACTTGGGAGTGCTCAGGATGCATGGAATACACGCGCTCGCGAGTGCTATCGCAATATTTATAGGGATCCTTAAAAAGTCCAAGCATAAACTTTAACCGTAACACCCGACGCACAGATTGATCGATCGTTGCAATAGATACATTTCCTTTACGCACCTCTTCGCTTAAATGATTTACATAGGCATAGCTTTCCATGTCTACGTCCGAACCGGCATTGGCCGCTAACGATGCGACCTGGCTAAGATTCTCAGCAAATCCATGATCGATCATCTCTATGCCCGATCCCCAATCGGACACCACAACGCCCTTAAACTTCCAGTTTCTCTTAAGAATATCTTGCACCAAGAAATGACTAGCCGTGGCGGGAACACCATTAAATATATTGAACGAGTTCATGACAGAAGCCACTCCCCCATTAACAGCAGCATAAAAGGGCGGCAAAATGGTATTGTGTAGTGTAAGGGCGTTTACATCGACCGTATTGTAATCGCGGCCGCCCTCTGCAAAACCATACCCGGCAAAATGCTTGGCCGTAGCCAAGATGTTGAAAGGAGACGAAAAGTCGTTTCCCTGAAACCCCTTTACTCGTGCCACTGCGATCTTAGCGCCTAAAAAAGGATCCTCTCCGGCTCCCTCCATAACCCGGCCCCAGCGGGCATCGCGAGAAATATCGACCATGGGAGCAAACGTCCAGTTGATTCCAGAGGCAGCGGCTTCTGTTGCGCTAACACGTGCAGAGCGTTCTATTGCTGGCAAATCCCAACTGGCAGCCTCGGCAAGTGGAATAGGTAGAACAGTATTGTAACCATGAACGGCATCGAATCCGAACAAGAGTGGAATACCCAATCTGGATTGCTTCACGACAAGTTCTTGCAAGGCGCGAACCTGTGTTACACCCCGCACATTGAGCACCGACCCCACCAACCCTTGCTTAAAATGATCGTACTTGAATTTATCAGCACCCGCCTTGGGGGCAGGACCGGTAACATCCCAGAAACCATTGTATTGATTCATTTGTCCAATCTTCTCTTCGAGCGTCATGGCAGCCAAGAGACGATCGATGGCTCGTTCGGTAGAATCCGATAAAGGCCACTGTGCAAATAGGTACTGAGCACCCGACAAGTACAAAAAGAGAAACAATACGATGCGCTGAAAAAGAAACATGAAAAATAAATTATTGAGTATTTATTGATAGACTCTTACATAGTCAACTTTTAGCTGGCGCGGAAAAACCTTTTCATCAACCCCCTTTTTTCCTCCAAAATCGCCACCAACGGCAACATTGAGTACTAAATGAAAGAGTTGATCGAAGGGCCACTTATCGCTGTCTTGTGGGGTGCGCTTGAATAACTGATGACCGACCCCGTCTATCATAAAGAGAATATAATCCGCTGTCCACTCAATGGAGTAGGTATGAAACGAGCTATACAATTTGGGGACGGGAATTAAGGAAGCTTTCTGTGTTCCCAGCATGCCGTTGTAAGAGCCGGTATGAATGGTCTGGTACACCGAATCGGGCGTGTAGCCAACGGTCTCGGCAATATCGATCTCGCCGCTCTTTGGCCATATACCATACTTCTTTTCGGTTGGTAACATCCAGATGGCAGGCCAGAGCCCCATTCCATCCGGAAGTTGTGCCCTGACCTCGATACGACCATACTTCCAGTCACCCTTATTACGTGACACTAATCTGGCTGATGTAAAATTTGCATCCCCAAAAGACTCCTTTCTTGCTTCGATAATCAGTTGCCCTCCCTCTACCCGGGCGTTTTCTTTACGATGCCAGGTATAGTACTGCCATTCATTATTTCCCCAGCCACAGAGTTCCGGGCAACCTCGGGCTTTATCGTAGTCCCATTTAGCAGAATCAGGAAGACCCGTATAATTGAATTCATCGAACCAAACCAGCTTATTATAGCTAGAGGTCTGTGCAATAAGCCGCGTGTCGCTGCCCAGCAGCAAAAAAAAGATCGTATATAGAAAATAAAGGCCGCTTACTCGCATAACATTGGTTTACTGGTAAACACGCACATAATCGATTTCCATAACTCCCGACGAAAAGGCCGGATCTACCGATCCCCCAAAGTTTCCTCCCATGGCTACGTTTAGTAACAGAAAAAAAGATTGGTTAAATGGAAGATTGGCGCTGTTCGTAGTAGTAAAATAGATACGATCATCCACTAAAAAACGAATGTATTGAGCCGTCCACTCACAAGCGTATTTATGAAATTCGGTAGTCGCATTTTGAATCAAGGTGGTACCCCCAATACCATTACCGCCGGAATTACCCGTATAGTGAATGGTGCCGTGAATACGGTTGAGATCATTGCCGCGGTGCTCCATAATATCGATCTCACCGCAAGCGGGCCACCCGGCGGTCAAAAAATTATCGCCCAGCATCCAGGTAGCAGGCCAGGTACCCACTCCTGTAGGCAACTTGGCTAGTATCTCGATCTTGCCATATTTAAAAGAAAATTTTGTGCGAGATAATAAACGGGCAGACGTAAAGGTGCTGCCACTAAAGTTTTCACGCTTGGCAATAATCTTAAGCGTACCACCCGATACTACCGCATTATCCAGCCGATTGGTGTAATACTGCAATTCATTGTTTCCCCAACCTCCTGCACCAAGGTCGTATCCCCATTTGGCAGGATCGGGTGCACCAGGCGTAGTAAACTCATCGGACCAAATAAGAGACTGGGCTACCGTTACGGTAATGGTCGTAGATGCAGAAGCGGTGAGCCCTGCTGCGCTTTTGGCAATTACATTCACTACATAGGTGCCGGAGGCAGGATATCGATAGGTAACAGAGCCGGACACCGAGCTCGAAAAAATACCATTGCCAAAATCAAAATCGTAGCTGACCGCATTGGTCGCTGTAGCCGTAAAGCTAACAGTACCGCTATTATCGCTGCTTACCTGCGCGGTAAGTGCAAGATTGGTTGGAGCGGTATTATTGGGAGGCGGCTTTTTGTCGCTACATGCCAACAGCAAGAGACTTCCCCACAATACCCAGGGCACAAAACGCATACTGTGTTATGGCTTCACTTTTAGCTTTTGATACCAAGAGTTGCCATCTGATCCAATATTGCGGATATGCATAGTGGTAGCGGTCATCTCCAAGATCTCATAAACGGTTCCACCGGTTCCAAAATTAATGATCCCGTTGCCCGGTACGGTAAATTGAATACGGGTCGATTGGGCCGGAGTGGAGGTAGAGGTGGCATCCTGAAAAATGAGTGACTTAAGTCCGCCAGCATTTATAGAAAAACAGTTGTCCGCTCCGCTAAATCCATAGAATGCACTAGAAGCACCAATAGAGAAGGAGGCTCCTTTATTGTCTACGCGCATCGATACCCTGTTGGCGGCGTCTCTGCTAAAGGTGATCTCATCGTCATAAGCGCAGGCCTCACGGGTATTGGGACCGGCAGAATACCAGATGGGCGAAAACGCGTCATTAGGGCCGACTCCAAAATGACCAGGGGCATCCTTGTCGGTCACCCAAATACGAGAAGAGGTTCCGGTCAATGCATCCAATATAGTGGCCGGGATCTGAAAAGCTACAAAAACTCTAATACGCTTGCTGATCGTCGATATGCTGCCTCCGGTACCAATGGCATTGATGGTAATGGTATAATCGGCAGTTCCAGGATTACCATATTTATAAGTAAGTGACCCTGTAGGAACCACCCGCTGCTGACCGTCTCCAAAATCTATTACATAGGTAAGGGCCCCTGTGGCACTGGCCGTGATCAGCACATTACCGGTTCCATTTCCGTTGGGATTGGACGCATCCACACCCGCTACCGCAGTAGTGAGTGTAAGCGCTGTCGGAGCCTTAAGTTCTCCGAAAGAATAGGACTGCTTTTCGCAAGCCGACAACGCAAATAAGAGTGTGGCGGAAGTGATTATTTTATTGATGGTAAGCATAGCTCATTTATTTAGTAGATTAATGAAGTCTGAGGTCATCGAAAAGGAAAGTAAAATTAGCCGAACCGTCACCGGGGGTACCCAACTCAAAAATGACCACCACCCGATCATAGACATTAGCGGTATTGATAGCTCCATAGTCGAAGGTGAGCTCTTCCCAGCCACCCGCAACGGTAGTAGTTGCCCCGTACTCGAAATTTTGCGCGGAGTTTGCCGAATTTTCTACTTTAAGCAATACCCGAGCGCCTACGCGGGGAGAAAATACTTTCATTTTAAACGTACGAGAGATGGCAAAATTGATGGGTTGAGAAAGCGTTAGGAAGCTTCCTCCCCAGGGTTGTCCTGGATTCTTGATCATCCTGGCCACTTTGGCACTAGTATTAATGCCTCCTGACTGTGGATTATTGATAACAGTTACGTTACCGCCATCAAAGTCAAACCATCCATAGGTAACAGGATACTCGAAATTAAGAGGAATAGCAATCGGAAACGTATTGGTCAAACGAATATCATCAAACAGGAATGTAAAGTTGGCAGAGCCATCCCCCGGTGTACCTAACTCAAAGATCAGCACTACACGGTCATAGACATTGGCAGCATTGATGCCACTATAATCAAAAACCAGATCTTCCCAGGCATTAGCAATAGTGGTAGAAACTTCTTTTTCAAAATTAATACCGCCATTGCCCGAGTTTTCGACCTTTAACAACACCTTGGCACCTACGCGAGGCGAGAACACCTTCATCCGAAATACTTTATTGACACTAAAATCCATTGGCTGATTAAGGGTCAGAAAACTTCCACCCCAAGGCTGGCCCGCATTCTTGATCATGCGTCCAACTCGACCACTGGTGTTAATGCCATTGCTTTGAGGATTAGTAACGACAGTGGCATTGCCTCCGTCAAAATCGAACCAGTTATAATTGGTAGAGGTAGATTCAAAATCAAGAGGAAGACTAAGAGGAAGACTGTTGACCAACCGAATATCATCCATTAAGAATGTAAAGTTGGCAGAGCCATCCCCCATTGTGCCATTGTCGAAAATAACAACGATGCGGTTATAGTTCTGTGAAGCATTGATGGTGCGATAATCGAAGACCATATCTTCCCAAGCGTTGGCCACCGTAGTAAGAACCTCTTTTTCGAAGTTGATGGCCCCGTTACCGCTATTCTCTACTTTCAACAAAACTTTGGCACCAACGCGAGGAGAGTAGACCTTCATTCTAAAGATCTTGTTGGTACTAAAATCGATATTTGAACTAAGGGTCAGAAAACTACCACCCCAAGGCTGGCCCGCATTTTTGACCATGCGAGCCACCTTACCGCTGGTATTGATACCGTTAGCTTGAGGGTTATTGATAACGGTTACATTACCACCGTCAAAATTGAACCAGTTATAATTGATAGTGGGAGATTCGAACGTAAGTGGCAACAAGATAGGATCCACGATGGTGATAGGCACGATCTGCTGCGTGGTAGCAGCTCCACCACTCAGTGCAACTACACGAATATTATACGTGCCAGTAGCGGGATAGATATAACTGACCGTTTGCCCCTCTAAAAAAGAGACCGGTGTTTCATTGGGGTTGGCACCGAAGAATACCCGAAAATTCGTCTCGTATAGCGCCGTAGCCGATACATTGACCTTATAGTTATTAGCCGGATCGATAGTGGCCGTTACCTGCAGATTCTCCGGCGCTCTGAATGCGACCGTTAGCTGCTTAGTCATCTCCGTCATCTTACCATTTACGGAATACCCCACTAACTTAACATTATACACTCCCTCGGGATAAACATGGGTTGTATTCTTACCTGCTGCAACTTTTACGGGTGTTGCAGGTCCATGGCCATAAAAAACATCGTAGCTGATGGCTCCTGTACCATTGGGGGTAATAGTAACCAATCCTGTATTGTCTTGTGTAATCTCAAATAGCACCGACAACGAATCGGGCGCCTTGCCATTGGCGGCAAAAGAGACGTCCTCGAATTTTTCTTTTTGACATCCTGCGAGTGTAGCTAACAGAATGCTGAGGGTGAGGATATATTTCATACGTTTCGATTTATTGAATGGGTAATTAATAACCTGAATTTTGAGACAAAACAGAGATGTCTATCTCGGCCTGGGGCACAGGAAACACTTCGTGCTTGCCAGCAACAAAGCCAGTGATCTTAGAGGCAGCTTGCCCTGTGCGAACCAAGTCGAAAAAGCGATCGCCCTCCATGGCCAACTCTACCCGTCTTTCGTCCCAGATAGCCTGACGAAGCGTAGCACCCGTAGCCGTACTGTTGTTTTGCGTGTTACCAAAGGCTCTTGCCCGAACCTGATTAAGGTACTGCTGGGCTTTTGCGTCGTTGGCCGTGGTGGAGCGGTTGAACGCCTCAGCAGCCATTAACAATACATCGGCATAGCGTATTGCACGATAATTAGTAAGGTAGTTCAGCTCGACCTGTCCAGAGGTTTCGCCCTTACGAGGATGATACTTTTGGCTGTACATTCCGGTGTTCTTATAAGGGGCTACCTGGTAGGTGATTCCCATACCGGGATTAGCCTGCTTGTACGCCTCGATCTCTAAAATGGTAACCGCTTTTCTTCTATCGCCAGCCGCAAATGCATTGGCCAAAGAGGTAGTGGGCAAGTTAAAGCTCCATCCACTGGCATAGGGCATAGAAGCATTGCCATTTAAACCGCGTACGCCACACATCTGTACCGCCAGATTACCCTGGCCACGATTGCTGCCGCCCCAATTGTAATAGGGCGAGTTATTAGAATATTGTATCTCAAAAATTGATTCAGAGCCATTTTCGCCACTCTCTAAAAATTGAGCACCAAAATCGCTGACCAGCGAGAAGGCATTCGAGTTAATGACAGCATCAAGTGTAGTGGCAGCTTCGCCAAACTTATTTTGATAAAGCAACACTTTTCCAAGTAACGCTTGCGCGGCGTACTTGGTAATACGGCCCTTCATGACCTGCGTGGCCGGAAGAACCCCAATGGCTGCATTGAGATCACGCTCGATCTGCGCATATACGTCTGCCTTGGGAGCACGTTGTAGTTTTCTGGAATCGCTCAACGAGAGCCGACGGTCGACAAATAAAGGCACATCTCCAAAAAAGCGTACCAAATGAAAATAATAATAGGCTCTTAAAAAATAAATCTCGCCATACAATGCATCCTTACCCGCGAAATTTACAGTCTTTCCAGCCGGGTTGAGCGACTTGTACTGGTGCATGTAGTTAGCACGATTGATGCCTTCGTAGGCAGCCTGCCATAGTTCTGTGAGGATACTATTGACCGGTGTATGTGTAAAATCATCGATCTGCTGAAACGATAGTACATCAGAAGCATTCTCACCACCACTGTTGGCATCGTTGGTAGCAATGTCTCCGATCATAGGGGCATGGGTAAGCCACTGAAGAGGCGTATACACGCTCACGGCCATGGTACGGTAGTCCGATTCGGACTGCAAGTAATCCATCTCCGTAATACGAAAATCTTCGCGAGGATCATAGTCGATCCACTTAGTACAACCGGCAAGCCCGGTAAGCGCTAACGTTAGGCTTAGAAAATAAATGAATTGCTTTTTCATATACAAGTTCGTTTTTCGAGTTTATAGTTTGATGTCGAGTCCAAACGAGAAGGTTCGCGCCTGGGGATAAGCCCCGCGGTCGATTCCCGTATCCATAATACCTCCGGCAATCTCAGGATCGAGTCCGGTAAATTTGGTCAGGGTAATGGCATTTCTTACTTGTAAATACACCCGAAGGCTCTTACATACATTTTTGAGAGCGGTCGCAGGCACCGTATATCCTAGTTGAATATTCTTAAGCTTTATGAACGAACCATCCTGTACGTAGCGATCAGAAACGCGAATGTTACTGTTGGCATCGGTAAAGCTATAACGGGGATAACGAGGATCGTTAGTGGTACCCTCACCGGTCCAGCGAGCCAGTGTCATGCGACTACGGTTGGTATAGTTACCATTTCTTTCCCATGCACTATACACATCATTTCCGACCGAAGCATAGGTAAAGGCTGTAAAATCAATATTCTTATACTCGAGGTTCAAGTTCCAACCAATGGTAAAATCAGGGAATGGATCACCGATATTTGTTTTATCGTTGGCATTGATAATTCCATTGCCGTCGATGTCGGCGTATCGAATATCGCCAGGAACGGCACCCGCTTGTGTGGGGGCTCCAGCGATCTCAGCAGCATTTTGAAAGATACCAATAGCTCTGTGACCATAGAAGTAACCAGGGGTTTGTCCTCTTTCAAAAACCGTTACGCTCTGGTTTTGTCCGTTAAAGTAGTAGCCTCCAAAGATCTTGGCCGTACCGTCTGAATTAGTGGCGGTCACTTCGTTCTTGGCCGCGGTAAAATTAGCGGTCGTGTTTAGTCTGAATTTTTTTCCGGGCAGTGTAGAATAGCCCAATGTAATCTCGTAGCCCGTACTGCGGGTTGCTCCAATATTGGCAGTAGGAATTGGCACTGTACCCAAGTATAAAGAGGCCGAGGGAGTAAACAACAAACCATCCACCTCTTTCTGGAACAGGTCGGCGGTTAGGCTTAGTCGACTATTAAACACGCTCATTTCAAAACCGACGTTGGCCTGCGTTTGTTTTTCCCAGCGAAGTGCGTCATTGGCGGCAGACCCTACGGTTGAACCAGGATAAAACACATTCGAGAAGTTGTACCCATTACTATTGGCGGTAGGCCCGTAGCTGGGTCCACCGGTTATAATACCCACATACTGTGGATCGACATTCTCGTTTCCAATAGTACCATAGCTACCACGAAGCTTCAGGTAATTGATAAAATCGACGGTAAAGAACTTTTCGCGGCTCACGACCCAGCCGGCAGATCCGGAAAGGAAGTTGGCGTTTTTGTTCTCTTTACCGAACGCATACGAACCATCGCGGCGGGCAGTCAAAGAGGCCAGATATTTTTCTTGATAATCGTAGTTAAAGCGAAGGAACGAAGAAAGGTTGCGGCGAAAATACTGGTAGTAATATCCACTGAGTGCATTCGAATTAGTGGCATTATTATTACCTACTGCAGCGGTAAAGTCGGCAAACTCCCAAGAGTTAAAGGGAACATCCTGACGAAAAGCACCGGCGGTATTGCCCGATACTTTGGCAACTGATAATCCACCGACCGTTTCAAAATGATGATCATCACCGATGTTAAAATCATAATTTGCGAAAGACTCCCACGTATAATTAAAGTTGCTCATCTTCTCGTGCGACACACTGTTGTTTCTGCCCAGCACGGCCGAGCCATCGGCATTCATAGAATTGTCTACGTTGTTAGGACCATAGAATACGAGTGGTGTAAAGCTTTTGGCATTGCCATCGTATTTTGTATATCCAAAGCGGCTGGTAAAACGAAGCTGCTTAATAGGGCTATACTGCATTTCGAACTTGCCGTAGAGCTTAGAACCGGTATTCTTATTATACGTGTTCTCTAATTTGGTTACGGGGTTGAATATCTCGGAGAGAATAAGATTACTAAATCCGAATTGGCCAACGGTATTAGGAACAGTATTGAGAACAGAAACGGTAGGATCAAAATTGAGCGCGCTACCAATAACAGAGTTGAATGAATTCTCTTGAATTCCCTTGCCGTCTAGTACAACAGCAGTGGTATTGAGCAATAATTTTACTTTGCGGCTAAGGTCAATATCCAAGTTGGCGGTCAGGTTGCCTCGACGGAACAGCGATTTGTCATCACCCCCAACTATGCCACCCTGGCTCAAAAAACCACCCGACATAAAATAGGTGATGTTCTCACTACCGCCCCGGGCAGAAATACTATGCGTTTGTAAAGTAGCTTGCTTAAAGATCTGATCTTGCCAGTTGGTACCTACACCGACAGTGGACAGGTTCGGAAAAATAACGGGACCACCCGCTACGGTGCTGCCTTCGTTGACCATGGCGGCATACTCAGTGGCGTTGAGAACTCCTACGGTGTTGGCGACCTCTTGCATACCGTAGTTGGTATTGACAGCGATCTCCGTCTTCTGGTTCTTGCGTCCAGAACGAGTTGTTACCACAATTACACCATTACCACCTTTTACTCCATATATAGCAGTGGTTGCAGCATCTTTTAATACGTTGATCGACTCGATCTCTGAAGCATTGATCGCGTTAAGATCGGTCAGGGTTTGAGGCACCCCATCAATGATCACAATGGGATCGGTACCCGAGTAAGAAGGAATACCACGAATCAAAACGGTAGGCTTGGACCCGGGAGAACCTCCTTGTATAACGTTAACACCCGAAGCTCTACCTTGTAAAGCCTCTTCGGTGCGGACTGGTCTGAGTTTATCGATATCAGCCCCTTTTACGGTAGAAATAGCACCCGATACTTTAGTCACCTTTTGGGTTCCATATCCGAGCACAACCACATCTGAAAGTGTAGCGGTGGCCAGCTCCTCTAACTGTATGGTGAGCACGGTAGCTGAACCTACGGTAATTTCTACGGGCTTGGTTCCGGTATAACTGAATACCAGAAGGTCTCCTTTAGAAACACCGGACACCTTGAACATACCCAACGCATCCGTTTGGGTAGAGACAGATTTGCCTTTTACACTAATACTTACACCGGCCAGGGATTCACCCGAGGCCTGCCGACTAACTTTACCAGAAACGGTGATACCTTGTGCAGAGACCTCAGAAAATAATCCGAGGAGTATAACAAGCAGGCACAAGAAAACTTGCTTTTTTTTCATACAGCAGGGTTTAGCAACTCATTTAAAAAAGAGAGAAAATAACAAAACAATGATAGACAGAAGATGGACCCCATTCAAGGATTTTGCCCCTTCAATACTACATCTAATTATTTAATTTATTGATTATCAATTATATAATTGTACATCATCACTACATCAAACGAAAAAAACAACACATCAAAAAAAAATTTACATTACACCCAGAATGAAACAATGGCTTCCCCTCTTTCTACTATTGTTATACGCTAGCGGATTACTGGCTCAAAACACCATTGGGCTACCTGATATTGTTAATTACCCCAAAAAAACATATGCCGCCGGGCTTCAAAACTGGGATATTCAACAAGACGAGCATGGTATTATATATATAGCCAATAACGAGGGACTGCTTTGCTACGATGGACAATTTTGGGGTCTACACCCTCTTCCGAACCGTACCATTGCACGCTCACTGGCCATAGCCGCAGATCAACGAATATATGTGGGCGGTCAAGACGAGTTGGGCTTTTTTTCGGCCGGAGCATCGGGGCGTCTACAGTACCAGTCGCTCACTCATCTGATACCTGCAACCTACCGCTCTTTTGGGGATGTATGGGATATTGTAAGTCTTCAAAATGAAATCTGGTTTAGGACCTCGCAGGTAATTCTCAGGTATACAGGAAAGGCCTTTGCGGTCTATAAGGCCCCCAGAGAATGGGGCTATATGGGCGTGTGCAACAATCGGTTGTTTGCTCAAGACCTTGAGAGGGGCTTGATGAAATTCGAGAATAACGCCTGGCGACCCTTGCAAAACTTTAATCCCCTTTCAGCAAATGACGTGGTTACCGGGCTGCTTTCGGTTCGAGAGGGACGTTTGCTCGTAGCCACCCAAAAAAATGGCTTATTCTGGCAAGACAAAGAAACACTAGTGCCTGTAACGACCCCGCTGGCCCTTCAACTTAAAATGGCCCGCGTATACTCGGCAACTAAGATTGACGAGAACAGAATGGCACTGGGAACTAGCAATGCAGGTGTCTATATAATAGACAATCAGGCAAATCTGATACAACAATTTTCGTCGAAAGAAGGGCTGCAGAATAATAATGTGCTTAGTGTTTTTTCTGATCGCGACGAAAATATCTGGCTAGGCCTAGATAACGGCATCGACTTTATAGCTTTTAACAGCGCCATTAAACAGATCTTACCCGCAGGACAAAAAGGTGCCGGCTATACGATGCTCATTAGAGCTGGCCAACTCTATATTGGCACATCGAACGGAGCCTATGTAACGCCTCTGCAAAACAAAGAGGACCTTAGCTTTAGTCAAGGCACTTTTATCCCCATTGCTAATACCACCGGACAAGTTTGGTCATTGCAAGAGGTAAACGACCAGATCTTGTTGGGTCATCACGAAGGAGCCTTTCGCATAGAGGGTACAAAAGCAAGACTGCTCAGCAATCAAACGGGCTTCTGGAATTTTATACCGACCAGTAGCACCTACCCAAGCGAAAAACTACTGGCAGGAAACTACAAGGGAATTCAGTTCTTTACATTCAGCAACAATAGTTTTACGCCGGCCACCCTTGTACCATCGTTCGAAGAATCATCTCGGTACATGGCCATTGATGCGCAGCAGAATATTTGGATCTCGCATCCTTATCATGGTGTCTTTCGGATTGAAAAAAGAAATGACAAGGCTGACTTGATCGTTAAGTACGATACAAAAAAAGGACTACCCTCACTACTGAACAACCATGTTTTTAAGGTCAAAGAGAAGATACTGGCTGCAACGGAGCAAGGTATTTTTCAATACGAACCCGCCACGGATCGATTTATGATAGCTACGGAATTTAGAACGCTTCTTGGCAATCAAAGTATTCGATATTTAAAAGAGGACGCGCAAGGAAACATCTGGTTCTTTCATGAAAAGAATCTGGGCGTAATTGAATTTTCTAACGGCAAGATGCCGACAATCATTTATCTCTCTGAATTCAACAACCGACTTCTAAGTGGTTTCGAATTCGTTTATCCCTTCGATAAGAATAATGTTTTCTTAGCGGGCGAAACAGGTATCTATCACTTGAATTTTGAAAAATACAAGAATCAAAAACCGCTGCTGGGGGTAAGCATAAGAAGTGTTAGAATTCGACAACAATTCGACAGCTTACTCTTTGGAGGATATGGCGACCCCACTTTACAAGAAGCAAAGACGCCTGAGATTCACCATGCTTGGAAAAATATTCGCTTTGAGTTTGCGGCACCCCCCAATCCCTACTACGGGTCACTGGAGTACAGCTACCGGTTAAGCGGCTATAATTCTAAATGGTCGGAATGGACAAAACGTACCGATAAAGAGTTTACGAACTTACCCCAAGGCGACTACGTATTTGAAGTAAAAGTTCGCAATAACCTGGGGGCCGAATCGGCTAGCAGCCAATTTGCCTTTACCATTTTACCCCCATGGTATACAAGTAAGCTTGCGCTGCTCGCTTATTTACTTTTACTTTCTGCGCTAATACTATGGGGGTACAAACGGCAGCAAGAAAAATTTAAAAAACAACAAGAGACCTTCGAGGCTGAACAAAAAAGACTGCTCTACATACACGAATTGGAGCGCACAAAGTCGGAGACCGAACTGATGACCCTTCGAAACGAAAATTTAGAATCGGAGATACAGTTCAAAAATTCAGAGCTTGCGTCTTCGGCCATGCACCTGGTTAAAAAAGGAGAGTTGATCTCGAAGATAAAAACCGAGCTGAATCAAATTGCAAAAAGAGTAGATGACACCCAAGCGCAGACGGAGCTAAAAAAAATGATCAAGGCGCTAAGCGAAGATGAACAGATAGACCAAGAGTGGGATCATTTTGCCAAGCACTTCGATAAAGTACATAGCGACTTTGTGGTGGTCCTAAAAAATAAACACCCCGAGATCAGTCCAGGCGAGCTTAAGCTATGTGCTTACTTACGAATGAATTTATCGTCGAAAGAGATCGCACAGTTACTCAATATATCGGTGCGAGGTGTCGAGATTAGCCGCTACCGTCTTCGAAAAAAATTAAACTTGGCCAGTGGCAATAACCTCTTTGATTATCTGATACAACTGCAAAAAAACTAAGAGGATATGAAAGGGGCCTAACAACAAACAACTTAATTCGAATGAAAACTATTTTTCTTACCCTTCTTCTACTACCTACGCTTTGCTCGAATGCCCAATGTGATCCTGCTTTACGACCGGTGATCTTCGTGCACGGCTTTCTGGCTTCGGGAGATACCTGGTCGAATGCCACTCACTATTTTAGAGACAACGGCTATTGCAGCGATCAGTTACAGGCCTTTGACTGGAACAGTGTAAGCGGTAATGGAAGATCAAATGAGCAAGCCTTGGCCCAGCTAATCGATCGCGTACTGGCCTCTACCGGTGCTCAACAGGTCGATCTGGTAGGGCACTCAGCAGGCGGCGGCCTGGTACGGGGCCTTTTAAAGGATAGCGCACAGGCGCAAAAAGTAGGACGTTACATTCATATTGGAAGTCGAAAATGGACAACGGCCTATGCTTGGTTTCCGAATGAAAAGTGTATGAATATTTTTTCGACAGGCGATCGAGTGGCCGGTAATGGAGCCGGCCCGGTAGACGGTGCGGTTAATCTAGCGCTAACAGAAGAAGATCACTATCAGGTTGCCACCAGTAGCAAGGCCCTTTCGGCCATGTATACTTTTTTAAGCCGAGGGCATCAATTACAAGGATCAAAAAAAACAGCAACGACTTCGGTTAGTATTGCGGGTAAAGCCGTCCTATTGGGCGACAATGCTCCCATTAAAGAAGCGACGATCACGCTGTATGCGATCGATAAAAAAACCGGGCTTCGTAAAAAAAATAAAACAGGTGTACAGCTTGCAACAACGGCGAACGGACAATGGGGCCCCGTTACGTTAAGGAGTGGAATACCCTACGAGATCGAACTAGCGCCGGCCGATACCTCAAAAAAGAAGATCTCTTATTTCTTTCATTCGTTTACCTACGACGATCCGCTGGTGTACTTGAGAGGCATACCAGAAGGAAGTCGTATGAGTGCCCTACTGGGTAAGATACCCGAAGAAAAAGACCAATCGGTACTCGTTATTTATTCGGCTGCGGGCGCCATGATCGGCGGTCGCGATTCGGTAACGGTCAATGGTTTTGCTGTCTGCTCCCCTACATTAACACCCGCCTCAAGAACGGTCATTACCAGCTTTGTATTTGATGACGGGGATGGTATCGGCTCAGGTAACGTACTTAAACAATACGCATCGGCCCCCTTTATAGGAGGAGCCGATCTATTGCTGCCGGCCACAGCGAAAAAAGCGATCTCGATCTACTTTAATGGAAAGACACTGCATTTGCCGGCCCTGTCTTCTTCGGACAGAATATTGCTGGCCGTAATTAAATAGAGAAGCGCGAGTAAGAAGCCTGCTACGGGTAAATGCAGTAGCGCGCTGTTATTCCCAAATAACATCATCGACACTACGCAGCCAATTTGCATAATAGCTTCCATACTGCGTGTCCATTACCGAACGACGAATTTTTAAGGTCGGGGTAAAGAATCCATTGGCGATGGTCCACTCGTCGCGTACAATAACCAGCTTGGCGAGCTGTTCATGTGTCTCGAGTTGTTGATTTACTTGGCGACGAATCGCGGAGAGTTTTTCGTATAGCTCCTTAACAGATTGCGACGATGCATGGAGCATACAAAGCGCCAGTGCATTCGATTCGCCTGAACCCACTACACATACTTGTTCAAAGACGCTATGTTCCAGCAATAACTTCTCGATCGGGGCAGGGGCCACATACTTTCCCTTACTGGTCTTGAATAGATCTTTGATGCGACCGGTAATGGTCAGGTATCCCTCTTCGTCGAGACGACCCTCGTCGCCTGTTTTCAAAAATCCATTTTCAAAACTGGCAGCTGTCAATGCAGGCTCCTTATAATACCCGATCATATTGGCGGGACTCTTGGTGAGCACTTCATTATCGGCGCCGATCACCAGCTCTACACCCGGATAAGAAGGACCGACCGTTCCGATCTTGACCGCCTTTTTTCGATTGATCGTAGCCAATGCCATATTCTCTGTCATGCCATAGGCCTCTTGAATAATAATGCCCAGTTGATTAAAGAAAACAGGCAACGATGGATGCAAGGGCGAAGCACCGGACAAGGCAAAGCGAACGCGAGAAAGTCCCAGCTTCTTTTGAAGCAACTTGCGCAGCGCTGTGCCCAACACGGGCAAACGCAGCAAGAACGAAAGACGCGTCGAAGGAATTTTTTTTGAGATCTCTTCTCTAAATTTTTCCCAAATACGAGGCACCGCCAAAAAAATGGTAGGCTGCGCGGCTTGCAGGTCTTTCGAAAAGGTTTGTAAGGACTCCGGAAAATAAATGGTGCCCCCGGTAAAGATGCCACAATACTCTACGACCATGCGCTCCGCGATATGACTGAGGGGCAGATACGAAAAGAATACCTCATCTTTTAATTCTTCGCCAAGCGCTTCCATAACGGTCAACAAACTATAGGCATGCGCATAATGCGTATGCATGACCCCTTTGGGATTGCCGGTCGTGCCAGAGGTATATAAGATACAGTTGATGGATTGTGGGTCGGGTATAGGACTTTGTGCCAGCGGGGGTTGAACCGCTACGAACTCATTCCAGGTACGACAACCGGGCCAGGGCCAATTAGGAAAACTCACTTGCAGTACAGAAGAAGGAATACCGGAGCGAAGAGGCTCATAGGCATCGAGTTTTCCGACAAATAAAAGTTGGCTTTCGCTATGGGTTAAGATCTGCTCTAGGGTCGAAGCCGTAACCGTGGGGTAGATCGGAACAGCAATATGACCAGCCATCATAATGGCCATATCGGCCATGATCCAATGCGGAGAGTTCTTTCCAATAATGGCAATGCGAGAGCCGGCAGGCAATTGCAAGTTTTGTAAGGCCGCAGCCAGCCGACGAATCGTTTGTCCGGCTTGGTACCACGTATGTTGCTGGGATTGGCCGGCGAAGGGCTCGGACAGAAAAAGTTTATCGGGCTGTGTCTGTTCGAACCCATAAAACTTTTCTAGAATACTGGGGTATTGTCGCATACGATCGAAATGTTATTCGAATTGGTTGCTGATACCGGCAAACCCTTGCGAAGGGATCTTTCCTTGAATGGGTGCAAAAAAATTCAAGATCCGATCAAAATCAGCCTTTGGACTATCGCTGGTATAAAAGGGAGCTGAGACCAGCACGCGACGATTCAAAAAGTCGAACCCTACCATTACAATCGGGATACCGGCCTTCTTTGCAATGTAATAGAACCCGGTACGCAGGCGATCTACTTTTTTGCGGGTACCCTCTGGAGATAAAGCGATCATCATATCGGTATGCGCAGATAAGATGTCTACGACCTGGTCCACCACATTATGTTTACTGAACCGATCTACGGGAATGCCGCCAGCCCAGCGAAAGAAAAATCCGAAAGGTCCGTCAAAAAGTTCTTTTTTTGCCAGGTAATGTGCGGCGTTCAGACGCATGATACTTCGGTAGGCAAGCCCCACCGGAAAATCCATCCAATGCGTATGTGGCCCGGCAATGATGACACATTTTTTTATACCGCTCGGAAAATGAGCACGGGTATCCCATCCCAGCAGTCTGAACAAAATGATCCAAAATAATCGTTGCACTTATTGGGGTTTTTGACAAGATAGAAAAAAAACTAGAAAACGAGCTAAATTGCCATAAAACTGTTCTTTATTTTCTACATCTTTATTTACTTCTCCAAAACTAAAAAATAATGGTCGTACCAATATTGTCTTTTCTTGAATGAATTCTTAACATGGAATCCAATATTTTCAGAAATTTTTATCATTTCATTCAGAGAAAGTTCTTGACCACCACCTTCTCCAAGCAAAAGATCATGAAACCTGTTAAAATGGACCCAAAATGAGGAAGCGTCAATATCCTTAAAAACTAAAATTGCGCCTTTCTTCATTTTTGAATATACTTCCCTTAGAAATAAATCTTGTTGAGCTTTTGGAATATGATGCCAAACGTCATTAAGCATTATTGCATCGAAAATATCCATTTCATTGGGTAAATCTTTTCCGTTATAAACGGATAAAAAATCTGTGTTTCTTTCACCAAGTAATGATTTCGCATTATCTATTAATCTTTGTTTGATTTCAACTCCCCCAATTTTTTTTACTTCAGTAAATTCTGAAATTAAAAATAACAATTGGCCTGAACCACAGCCAATATCAAAAACTGAATCTACATTCTTCACCTCTGTGAGTAGTACTGAAAATGGACAAATGTATGGCCTGTAGACTACCTTCAACTTGTCTAGCAAACCCATTTTTGGATTTTTTCTTTTTAAGAAACTAGATAACTCCTTATTTGATGGGATCATATTTTACTAATTTACCATTTTTAACCCAAAAAGAATTTTTTGACATATTAAGTAAGCCTTGCTCGTCTTTATTATCCGAAAACGCGCAAATTATCTCGATATCATCTTCAAAAAAAGAGAATAATCTACTACTTTTTTCTTTTGCTTTACAATTTTCCCCATTATCAAATATTTGCCATTCTGATAACTCAGCTCAGTTCCCAAAACATGCTTAATTCCGATCTCTTTGCATACGCTCTCTATAAAAAGTGTCGGTGATGCACTAACTACAACGGTTGCGATTCCTGAATAATTTAAAGTCTGAAGGCGCAGTAATAAGTCTTAATTAAATTGTTTATTTTAGTCCTAAAATTTCTCTCGAATAGACCATGCGGATCTCGTTACTACCTACTTTACTGATCGCAATAGTTATGTACCTGCTGCCAATGCGCGGTTATGCGCAGTTGCCTGCGGCCAGCACCGGAAAAATAGTTCGCCATACCGCATTTGCCTCGCAATGGGTGCCGGAGCGAACCGTTGATGTATGGTTGCCAAAAGGATATAGTACGGAAAAGAAATACGCGGTGCTGTATATGCACGACGGACAAATGCTCTACGACAGCAGCCTTACCTGGAATCGACAGGAATGGGGCATCGATGAGACCCTACAGCGACTGATGGATGATAAAAAAATTCAAGATTGCATTGTGGTGGGCATCTGGAATACCGGCCGTAGGCGTCATGCGGAATATTTTCCGCAAGCACCCTTTGCTTCGCTGACCAAGCAACAACAAGAAATGATCTACAACTCGTACCGCAGCAATGGGCAATCGATCTTTTCAGGTATTCCCATAGCCTCTGATCTATACTTAAAATTTCTGACCCTAGAATTAAAGCCTTTTGTCGACAAGAACTACTCGACCCTTTCGCAACGGGAGTACACCTTTATTGCCGGCAGTAGCATGGGGGGACTCATTTCGCTGTATGCCATCTGCGAATACCCGAACGTTTTCGGAGGGGCCGCTTGTCTTTCTACGCATTGGCCCGGGCTCATGCAAATGGAGAATAACCCTGTTCCGGCTGCCTTCTTTTCTTACATGCAAAAAAAATTACCCGACCCATCCACGCATCGACTCTATTTTGACCATGGCACCGAGACCTTAGACAGTATGTATGCACAATTACAAAAGCAAGCCGATATCGTATTAAAAGCAAAAGGCTTTACGAATAAAAACTGGATCTCGCTCAACTGGCCCGGGCAAGATCACTCCGAAAGATCGTGGAGAAGCCGGCTGGCGGTACCGATGGAGTTCTTGCTACGCCCCAACCAGTAAGTGGGCAATAAAGAGTATCTTGCGCTCCGAAAATATTGACTGATGAAGTTCTATAATTTGCTCATTAAATACCGCTTGTGGATCGGTGTGGTGCTGTTGGCAATGGCGGTGGTAGCCAACATTGTTTTTTCTTTTTGGCCCTCGCTACCCCTTTACATTATTGCGGTTATTTTGATCGGAGGCCATTTTTTCTTTGGCCCGTTGCGGCTGATACAAGAATACATGGAAAGCGGAGATATGGAAGGCGCCGAAAAGATCGTCAACTCCATTAAATATCCCCAGCTACTCTACAAGCCCATTCGCTCGGTATACTTTACACTCAAGGGCAATCTGGCCATGATGAAACAAGACTTTGACGGAGCAGAAAAGATGATGAAAAAAGGACTCGATCTGGGCATGCCTATGAAAGAGGCCGAAGGGGCCAGCCTGTTACAAATGGGAATGCTGGCCATGCAAAAAAATGATCTCAAACAAGCTGAAGGATATATTCGCCAGGCGCTTCGCAAAGGACTTCCCGATAAAGAGAACCAGGCTGCTGCCTACTTACAGATGTGTAGTCTGATGATGAACAAAAGAGAGTTTAGGGCGGCCAAGGATTTTTTTAGAAAGACAAAGGCGCTTAAGCCAACTACGCCGCAGATCGTCGATCAGATCAAGCAGATCGAAAAATACATCTCACGCATTCCCGGTTGAGTATTGGGCATACTGCTCTTGCAAAAGCAGGGCCTGCTCAATAATAGCATTCAGCTTTAGTTGCAATCTTCTGCTGCGCACCATAAATGATTCTTTGTCTTGCACGCCGGTAACCAAGGCCTGTTGCTGCAACCAACCGAGTTTTTCATCGAGTGCCTTAACGCCCAGCACCCCCAGCGAAAACTTTAATTGATGGGCGATCTCTCCGATCATCTTGAGATCGGCCGTATCGACAGCCACCACCAGGCGTTGCTGAAGCTGATCGGAGTTACGCAAAAAAGAAGCCAGCATCATCGCAATAAAAGAGGGGTTATTATTGCTCACCTTTTTCAGATAGGTCAGGTCTATGCGCAATTCGCTATCGGTAGTTGCCGCAATGAGTGTTGAATCTAGTACGCTATCGTTTGTCAATAATCGTTGTAACAACGGAAAAAAACTGTCAGGCTCAACAGGCTTTGTAACGGCTGCATTCATCCCGAGCGAAAAATAGTTGACCTGCTCATCTTCGAACATGTGTGCCGTAAGCCCTACGATGGGCACGAGTGCATTGGGCGAATTAAGCTTTCGGATGGCACGGCAAGTCTCAACACCATCCAAGTTGGGCATTCGGATATCGAGGATAATGAGATCGAATCGCTGCTCTTGACAGCGACTTACGGCCTCTTGCCCATCCGACACAGTTACTACCACCGCCCCCTTTTCGCCCAACAACTGAGCGATCAGATATTGGTTCAGTTGCATATCATCCGCTACCAGTATCCTCTTACCGGTAAAATCAATGGGCATATGGTCGGGCGAAGCGGACTTCACTAGTTCAAATATAGTTGACTATCAGCACTTTAAATAATATTTTTTAATCCAATTCAAATGCAGGCCCAAATTCATTAAATTGTGTAAATATAGCTACTATGGATAGTAGTATTTACCTAACTGTCTTGCTTATTGAACTTTATGAAAAAAATTAGACTTTTTTTAGTGGATGACCATAGAATGATGATCGACATGTGGGCTGCGCTACTGAATGCAGACCCCAACTTCGAGGTGGTCGGATCGGGACTGGATGGCGAGTCAGCCTTTGAATCGATCAAAGAGACGTTGCCTCAAGTAGTGCTGATGGACATTACGCTGCCAGGTATGTCCGGAATTGAACTTACCAAACTGATCAAAGAAAAGAATCCGAGCATAAAAATTCTCGGCGTATCGATGCACACCAATATTTTGCTCATCAAGCAAATGCTGATCAATGGCGCCAGCGGTTATGTGTCGAAGACCTCTTCGTTCGAAGAAATGAGCATGGCTATTTTGGCCATCCAAAACGGACAGCGTTTTATCTGCAAAGATGTAAAGGACTATATTACCAATCAGGTGATCAGCGAAGAGGATGGAGACCCGGCCTTTAAGATCAATCAATTGACCAAGCGCGAACTCGAGATCGTCAACATGATCAAAGATGGCTATTCGTCGAAAGAGATCGCCGAAAAATTATTTATATCGAAGCGAACGGTAGAAGTGCACCGCTATAATATCTTTCGTAAATTGGATGTGAACAACATTACCTCGCTGATCAAGATTACCAATAAGAATATTTATTCGTAACCACGATCAGGGCTTCCAGCTGCCAAATAATTCCTCGACCTTTTTATACCTATAATCGAAGATCTGCTGCAGTTGTGCCGCTACAAAAAGGGCATTGGCCAGTTGACCCAAGGGGCCCAGTGGAATTTTATAATGAACAATATCGGTCATTTCTACCCCGCCCTCTATGGCCGTAAAATGATGCTGGTGATGCCAAAGTGAATAAGGCCCAAACCGCTGCTCATCTACAAAATAACTTCCTTCTTTTACATGCGTGATCTCTGTCATCCAATACAGGGGTATGCCCAGTAGCGGCTTGACCTTGTATTCGATGATCTGACCCGGATACATTCGCTGGCCATGGTGGCGGGAGATGATCTTGAATTGCATGTGCGCAGGCGTAATGCGTTCTAAATTGGCCGGATCGGAAAAAAAATCCCAGGCCTGCGCAAGTGAAACCGGAATTCGTTGCGTAGTCTGCAGTGAATAAGCGCCCATACGATTGAATAGATTAATTTCGTTTATAACCTGTCAAAACCAGAAAAGTTCACCGGCATGTCGCTGTCAAGAGAAAATCAAGAAAAAAAATTCGGGGCGGAGTACGCGCGTCTTAACCCAGCGCAACAACAGGCGGTGGATGCCCTCGAAGGGCCGGTCATGGTTATTGCCGGACCCGGTACGGGTAAGACCCAGATCTTGGCCAGCCGCATCGGCAAAATTTTACTCGATACCGATACCCAACCCGAGCATATACTTTGTCTGACCTATACCGATGCGGGCGTGGTGGCCATGCGCAAGCGGTTGCAACAATTGATCGGAGCGGCGGCCTATCGGGTTTCTATCGGCACCTTTCATTCGTTTTGTAATGATGTAATACAAGACAATCTGGTTTACTTCGAAAAGAGCAGCCTGGATCCTATCTCCGATCTGGAGCGCATTCAATTGCTTAAAGAGTTGGTCGACGGCTTTCCAAAACAACATCCGCTAAAACGTTATCGCGGAGATGTCTACTTCGAGATCAAGGGGCTGCAAGAGCTCTTTAGTCTAATGAAACGAGAGAACTGGACAGTACCCTATTTATTTGAAAAGATCGATACCTATGTAGCCTCGTTGCCACAGCGCGACGAGTATATTGCCAAGCGCAGTGGCAAATACCACAAGAAGGGAGAGTTATTGACCGAAAAACTCGAATTAGAAAAAGAAAAAATGACCCGCCTGCGGGCCGCGGTCGGAGAATTCGAGCCCTTTCAGGCGTTGATGCAAAAGAAGAATCGCTATGATTTCGACGATATGATCAATTGGGTACTCGCGGCCTTTGCGGCACACCCGACCTTGCTTTCTGCCTACCAAGAGCGCTACACGTATGTACTGGTCGATGAGTATCAAGATAGCAGCGGCTCACAAAACAAGCTGGTAGAAATGTTGGTCGATTACTGGGAAGAGCCCAATTTATTCGTGGTGGGCGATGATGACCAGAGTATTTACCGTTTTCAGGGAGCCAATATCTATAATATGACGGGGCTGGCCGATCGCTACCGCCAATCGCTCAAAACGGTTTTGCTTACCCAGAACTACCGATCGAATCAACCTATTTTAGAAACCGCCGGTGCTCTTATTGACCTTAATAGTGAGCGACTGGTCAATCATTTGCCCGGGCTAAGCAAAACCCTCAAGGCCGCACTTCCGGAGCGGATCTCACAAACACATCTTGTGGTTTGTCGCGAGTACGAAAACCCACGCGAAGAGATGATCGGGATCGTTCAAGAGATCGAGCGCTGCATGGCCGCAGGAACCCCTGCCTCTTCGATCGCCGTGTTATACAAAGAACACAAGTACGGAGAAGAACTTACCCGCTATTTACAACTCCGCAACATACCGGTCTATAGTAAAAAGAGTCTGGACCTGTTGCAACTGCCCCTGGTCAAAAAAATTGTCTTACTACTCGATTACCTGGCCAGCGAGCATGATGTTGCTGCCAGTGGCGATGAGATGCTCTTTGAGCTTTTACATTATGATTGGTTCGGAATTCCCCCTATCGAGATCACAAAGCTATCGTTGACGGTGGCCTCCAAACGCAGCAACGACCTGCAAGCCTCGCTGCGCGTAGCCTTACAAGAAAAGATAAAGGCCTCCCCGGTCCATCTTTTCTCGACCACCGAACAGACCCCACTCGAAAAAACAGGTCAACTGCTCGAGCGACTCATCGGTGCTGTACCCAACCTGACCCTTCAGCAACTATTACAAACACTACTACAAGAAACCGGGCTATTATCGTTTTGTATGCAGGGGCCTCACAAACACGAAGACCTAAAAGTGCTAACCGCCTTTTTCGATTTTGTAAAAGAAGAAACGCACCGTAAACCCGATCTGGACCTCGAAGGGCTGGTCACACTAATCGCTCTGATGAAAAAGGAGAACATCACGCTACCCTTTGTACAAGTTAGCGGAGGAGAGAAAGGAGTCAATCTTTTAACGGCGCATGGATCGAAGGGCTTGGAGTTTAGCTATGTTTTTGTGGCCGGTTGTCAGGCCAGTACTTGGGAGAAAAAAAGAAAACCCTCGAGCGGCTATAGCTTTCCAGACAACTTAGTCGGGCAGAGCACCGGATCTTCTTCGATCGAAGAATTGCGGCGTCTTTTTTATGTGGCGCTTACGCGTGCAGCCGAATATCTTTTTATTAGTTACAGCCGAACCACCATGGCCGGAAAACCGCTGGAGCCCTCTCAATTCGTAGTAGAGCTTTGCGAGCAGCAACCACTGGTCGTAGAAAAAATTGTAACGGAGCAAGACACACTCGAGACGTTCGAGACGCTGGGACTATCGCCGGCTACGGTTCCGGTAATTGCCTCGCTCGAAGAAGATATTACAGGGCCGTTGATCGAAAAGTTTGTAATGAACGTTACGGCGCTCAACAACTACTTAAAATGCCCCCTTGAGTTTTACTATCGCACGCTAATTAAGATCCCCTCGCCCAAGAACGAAGCCACCGAATTTGGTTCGGCGGTGCATCATGCCCTCGAAAAATTATTTCGTAAGATGCAAGACAGCGGAGAAGATCGGTTTCCGGATAAAGCTTTTTTTCTACACGAGTTCGAACTGTATATGCGTCGCCACCGCGAGAGTTTTACCCGCGAGCAGTTTGCCCGTCGTATGGAGTACGGACAGCAAGTGCTAGAGGCCTACTACGACAGACGCATTCAATCGTTTACTACCATCGTAGCCGTAGAGCGTAACATTCGCAACATTGTCTACCAAGGCGTTCCGCTAAAAGGGAAACTCGATAAGCTGGAATTCGATGGCAAATCGGTGAATGTGGTCGACTACAAAACAGGTGACCCCGACAAGGCACTAGCCAAGTTAAAAGGCCCCGATACCAAGGAGCCCCTGGGAGGCGATTACTGGCGACAGGCCGTATTCTATAAGATATTGGTCGATCAGTTTGAAGGAAGGGGCTGGACCGCGGTAAGTACAGAGTTTGATTTTGTGGAGCCCGATAAAAAGAAACAGTATCGGCAAGAAAAGATCGTTATTAGCCCCGAAGATCTGCAGCAAGTAGGCGACCAGATTAAGATGGTGTGGCAAAAGATACAGGCTCGCAATTTTTATACCGGCTGTGGCAAACCCGATTGCCACTGGTGCAATTTTGTTAAAACGAACCAACTGGCCGTTTCGTTGCTCAATCCCGAAGAAGAAGAGGACATTACTGAATTGTGAGGCGCTTAACGCCGGTTTACTGGCAAACCCTGTAAGTTTGCAGCAGATGCAAAAAGCCTCCCCCTTTTTTTGGATACTCCTGTTATTTGGCTGCTTTTGGATTAGCCAGCTTGGAAGCGGCTGTGCCAATATTATTCCGCCGCAAGGAGGCCCCCGCGATACCATTCCTCCGCAACTGGTCAATGTGGTGCCCGCAAACGGCGCCACCCTTGTAACGAGTCGTACGATACAATTATACTTCGACGAGTACATCGAGGTACAACAGGGACAAGACAACCTGCTGCTCTCTCCGCTGCCCACTACGGCTCCTGTTATTGAATCGAAGTTGCGTGATCTGACCATAAAACTCAAGGACTCTTTGCTGCCAAATACAACGTACAGCATAGACTTTGGAACTACCGTCAAAGATTTTACCGAAGGCAATATTGCCAAAGGGCTGCGCTATGTATTTTCTACCGGTAGCTACCTGGATTCGCTGGAACTCTATGGTACGGTGCAACTGGCCGAAACAGGACTCGTTGACAGTACACTGATCGTGATCTTGCACAAGGATGCTACCGACTCGGCACTTATTAAATCGAAACCTTATTACCTGAGCAAACTCGACAAAAGCGGTCGATTTCGTTTTCGCAATTTGCCACCCGAACGATTTTTTATTTATGCCCTAAAGGACGAAGCCGGATCGCGCCGCTTGGTAAAGAACAGTCAATTGATGGCCTTTGCCGATCAGCCTGTCTATGCCAATCAACAAACCGATAGCCTGGTGCTGTTGGCCTTTGCGGCCGAAAAAGAACCAGCCCCTGTATTGGAACCTTCTTCTACCGATAAACCGAAGGGAAAAACAGAGGCGGACAAACGCATTCGTTTTCAAACCACCCTTAGCAATAACCAACAAGATATCTTACAACCGCTGCAACTGACCTTCGAAACATCGCTGCTTGCCTGGAGTGATAGCTCGGTAGGGCTCTACAAAGACTCTGTCTACGCAAAGGTCGATAGCGTCTCGATTACAATAGACAGTACTAAAAAGGTTATACGGATACAACCCAACTGGCTCGAGGGTGCCACGTATCATCTACTCTTGACCAAAGGGGGCTTTACTGACTCTAGCGGAAGAACACTGCTCAAAACCGATACCCTAAATTTTACCACCAAACGCAAGACCGATTATGGTAAGATCAAGCTCAGACTGCGCGGGCTAAACCTAGAGGCAAAACCGGTATTGCTCTGGATACAAAACGAAAAACTAATCAGCACTGCCGTACTTGACAAACCCGAATTTACCAATGACCTTTTTGTACCCGGAGACTACCAGCTTCGGATCTTGTATGATGCCAACGGTAATGGTCGCTGGGATACCGGACAATTCTTTGGAAACCGTCGCCAGCCCGAACGGGTGGTGGCCCTCGATAAAAAGATCAGTATAAAACCGGGTTGGATTAACGAATACGAGATAGAGGTGAACAACCGTTAAGCCAAGCCCTATCTTTGTTTTATGCAGCTGCCTTCTGTACTATTGGAAAACGCCGTTAATGCTTTTGCTGCCCTACCGGGGATCGGCAAAAAAACCGCCCTTCGGTTAGTGCTGCACCTGCTTAAGCAAGATACCGAAGAGGTCTTGCAATTCAGTGAAGTGATTGCCACATTGCGTCGAGAGATCAAGACTTGTAAACGATGTGGCAATATTGCCGATAGCGACACTTGCACTATTTGTTCGAATGCGTTACGTAAACAGGGGATGTTATGCGTTGTAGAGAGCATCCGGGAATTGATCGCCTTCGAGAATACCCAACAATACAACGGACTCTACCATGTTTTGGGTGGAATTATATCTCCGCTCGACGGCGTGGGTCCCGATCAACTCAATATTCATACCCTTATTGAAAGGGTCAAAAAAGAAGGAATAGAAGAGCTGATCTTTGCCCTTAACCCTACCATACAAGGAGATACCACCGTTTATTATATTCAGAAAAAACTCAAGGATGTGCCCGTAAAGATCAGCACCATTGCCAGAGGGGTGGCCTTTGGAGGCGAACTGGAGTATACAGACGAGATGACCCTGGCTCGCAGCCTTCAAAACCGACTGCCTCTCGATCGATATATCAGTGGTTTATAAGCTAATACCCCTATACTTGGTGATATAAGTTATCTATTGTAAATTTGCAATTCTTACGGGCGGATTTGTTTATTGTTCGGCCTCTTCTAACAGAACTAATAAACGGCAAGGAACTCTGGCAGTTTCCTCTCGTTTATCAGACCCCATTCCCGAACAGCTACAGACCGGTCGTAACAGGAATAAAAACCTATTCGACATGAAGCGTATTGAAGAAAGTCTGCAGCAACGCATCTTAGTGATCGATGGTGCCATGGGTACCATGATCCAGCGCCACAAACTGAGCGAAGCCGATTACCGTGGAGAGCGCTTTAAGGATTGGCATTGCGATGTAAAGGGAAATAACGATCTCCTCAACATTACGCAACCCGAGATCATTATCGGTATTCACCAACAGTACCTGGATGCCGGTGCCGACATTATCGAGACCAACACCTTTAGCAGCACTACGATTGCCATGGCCGATTACGAGATGCAATCGCTAGCCAAAGAACTCAATGTAGCCGCGGCCCGTTGCGCCCGCGAAGCAATTGCTCGCTCGGGTAAGACCGCTTGGGTAGCCGGTGCCTTTGGTCCACTCAACAAAACCCTTTCTCTTTCGCCCGATGTCAACAACCCGGGCTTTAGAGCGGTGACCTTCGATGAGGTCGTATCCGCCTATTACGAACAAGTGGTCGGGCTGGTAGAAGGAGGCGTGGATATTTTACTAATTGAGACCATCTTTGATACGCTCAATGCCAAAGCTGCCATTTATGCCATTAAAAAATATTTTCACGAGCAACAGCGCGAGCCACTACCCATCATGATCAGTGGAACCATAACCGATGCCTCGGGACGTACCCTGAGTGGGCAAACCCTGGAGGCCTTTTACACATCGGTAATGCATGCAAGACCCTTGTGTATTGGTCTTAACTGTGCGCTGGGTGCAAAAGAGATGCGTCCTTACATCGAAGAGCTCTCTCAACTGGCCAGCTGCTACGTATCGGCCTACCCCAATGCAGGGCTGCCCAATGCCATGGGAGAATATGATGAACGCCCCGAAGACACCGGACATTATTTAGAGGAGTGGGCGCGCGAAAAGTTCGTGAATATTGTCGGAGGCTGCTGCGGTACTACCCCCGATCATATTCGCCACATTGCCGAGCACGTCAAGGGCTTGACCCCACGCCCCCTGCCCCATGTTGAAAAGACCATTCCTGTCACTGCATAAATCAACCCTGTACATTCAACGCTGTAGTATGCAAGAATCCGTAACCATTTTTCCCTTTCTGCGCTTATCGGGCCTAGAGCCGCTGGTCATTCGGCCCGAGACCAATTTTGTGAACGTGGGGGAACGTACCAATGTAACCGGCTCTAAAAAATTTGCCCGGCTTATTAGAGAGAACAAGTACGAAGAGGCCTTGAGCGTAGCTCGCCAGCAAGTAGAGAGCGGAGCACAGGTGCTCGATGTCAATATGGATGATGCGCTTCTGGACGGTATGGCGGCCATGACCACTTTTTTAAATTTACTACAAAGCGAACCCGATATTTCGCGTATTCCGTTAATGATCGACAGTTCTAAATTCGAGATCATTGAAGCCGGACTAAAATGCGTGCAAGGAAAATGCATTGTCAATTCGATCTCACTGAAAGAAGGAGAAGAAAAATTTTTACAGCAAGCCGAGATCTGCCAGCGCTTTGGAGCGGCCGTAATTGTAATGGCCTTTGACGAGAAGGGGCAGGCCGATACCATGCAGCGAAAAGTAGAAATTTCGGAGCGGGCCTATACGCTGCTGACCACGCGCCTAGGCTACGATCCGCAAGACATTATTTTTGATCCGAACGTTTTTGCCGTTGCCACCGGTCTTGAGGAGCACAACAACTACGGAGTAGATTTTATAGAGGCGACCCGTCTAATAAAACAGAAAATGCCACTGACCAAAGTAAGTGGCGGGGTCAGCAATCTTTCTTTTTCGTTTCGCGGCAACGAACCGGTACGAGAGGCCATGCATGCCGTATTTCTTTTCCATGCCATTAAAGCGGGGATGGATATGGGGATCGTCAATGCAGGACAGTTGGCTGTTTATGACGAAATCGAACCCGAGCTACGACAGCTATGCGAGGACGTAATTCTAAATCGCAACAACGACAATAACGAAGCCACCGAAAAACTGATCCGTTTTGCCGAAACCGTAAAAGCCAAGGATAAGACCGAAGAAAAAAATGAAGCCTGGCGATCGACTTCGTTAGAAGAACGACTTAAGCATGCGTTGATCAATGGTATTACCGAGTATATAGACACCGATACCGAAGAAGCGAGAAATAAATATCCTCGTCCGCTCGATGTGATCGAAGGCCCACTGATGGCCGGGATGAATGTGGTGGGCGACTTGTTCGGAGCCGGTAAGATGTTCTTGCCCCAAGTGGTCAAGAGCGCCCGTGTGATGAAAAAAAGCGTAGCCTGGCTTACCCCCTTTATCGAAGAAGAAAAAAAGAACAACCCATTAGCCAGCCAGGGCAGTGCCCCCAAAGTACTGTTGGCCACCGTTAAGGGTGATGTGCATGACATTGGAAAAAATATTGTGGGGGTCGTATTGGGCTGTAATGGGTACGAGATTATAGATATGGGCGTAATGGTACCCACCGATAAGATCTTGGACAAGGCCGAACAAGAAAAAGCCGATATTATTGGACTAAGCGGATTGATTACCCCTTCGCTCGACGAGATGGTGCATGTGGCCCACGAAATGAAAAGAAGAGGAATGAAACAACCGCTACTCATTGGCGGGGCTACCACCTCTAGAATGCATACGGCCGTAAAGATCGCTCCCCAATACGAACATGGCGTATTGCATGTGCTCGATGCATCGCGCAGCGTTACCGTGGTTAGCTCACTGCTTAATAAAGAGCAGCGAAAAGAGCTCTTGCAGCAGACCCAAACCGAATACGAAGGGCTGCAACAGCAATTTTTGAATAAAGGAAAAAAGAATCTGATCCCTTATGCAGAGGCCGTAGTGACCAAAGAATATTTTGACTGGAAAAACTACAGACCCGTAACCCCTTCGTTTACCGGTACCCGGGTGCTGAAAAATATTGATCTGGCCACCTTGGCCCGCTATATTGACTGGGGACCTTTCTTTATTGCGTGGGAAATGCCCGGACGTTATCCGGCCGTGCTTTCCGATCCGATCTTTGGTCAAGAGGCCACTCGTCTCTTTAACGATGCCAACACGCTGATCAAAAAAATCATAGCGGAACATTGGTTCCAGGCCGATGGTGTGATCGGGTTTTGGCCGGCCACCAGTAACAATGCCGATACCATTACGTTGCAAACCGAACAAGGCGAGGTCAAGATCGAGTCGCTTCGTCAGCAACTGAAAAAAGCCATTGGGCAGCCTAACTTTTCGTTAGCCGATTTTATTTGTCCGGCCGAGCTGGGCACGGATTATATGGGATCGTTCGCCGTTACCATTCACGGGGCCAAAAAATATATTGATCGTTTTGCTGCCGAGCAAGATGAGTACAATAAGATCTTGGTGCAACTATTGGCCGACCGCTTCGTAGAGGCCTTTGCCGAATACCTGCACGAGCAAGTCCGAAAAGAGTATTGGGGCTATGCCCAACAAGAATCCTTAAGCAACGAAGAGCTGATCACCGAAAAATACCAGGGTATTCGTCCGGCTCCGGGTTATCCGGCCTGCCCTGATCATACCGAAAAACTCAAACTCTTTTCGCTGCTACAAGCCACCGAAACGATCGGGATTACCCTTACAGAAAGTTTGGCCATGAATCCGCCGGCTTCGGTTTGTGGTTGGTATTTTTCGCACCCAGACAGCCATTACTTTGGACTGGGCAAGATTGATCGCGATCAGTTAAAGGATTATGCTAAGCGAAAAGGAATGAGCCTGGAAGAAGCAGAGAAATGGTTGCGCCCCGTATTAGAATAAAGCTAAAATTAAAGTAAGCCTCTTTTCTTTAATTCTATTTGCAGATCGGTGGCCGAGGTAAAGTGAATGCCCGCTAATCCCAACGACTCGCCCGCTTTGACGTAACGCAGATTATCATCAATAAAAAGGGCATGGGCGGGATCAATTTGATAGCGATCGAATAATAATTGATAAAAGTCGGCAAACGGTTTTCGGGCACCTTCCTGACCGCTCACCAGTCTGCCATCGAACCAATGCAAAAAATCAAAACGCTGTAGCGCAATCGGAAAATTTTCGGCACTCCAATTGGTAAGCGCATAAAAGCGATATTGTTTTCGCACCCGAAGCTGCTCGAATAAGGTTACGGTGTCAGAAAGTGGCCCTCGCAGCATCTCTGTCCAGCGGCCGTAAAAATCGAGGATGGGTTGTCGCCAGCGTGGGTCGGGAAATTCATTTAATTTTTCTTCGGTAGCCTGCTGCAACGAGTACCCCGCATCTTGCCGTTCGTTCCAATCACTGGTACAGATATGACTAAAAAAATAATCGCGATCGGCCGGGTCCGAAAAGTAGTGATCGTCATAAACGTACAGTGGACTCCAGTCGACCAATACGCCACCGAGATCCCAGATAATGGTATGGATGGCCATTAGCTGTGGTTGTACTTAAGCTTTAACGCGATCATTAGGCTGGTCATGATCAGCATTACCGCATTGGTGATGATGATGACCGGATCGGCGCGCAAAACACCAAAGGCCAGCCACAGAATTTGGTTAGAAAATGCGATCAGGAACATGGCCAACGAGACATCCTTGGCCGATTGGGTCTTCCAAGTTTTGATTACCTGGGGCAAGAACGTAAAGGCCGTAATAAGACCCGCCACATAACCAAGTACATCGACACCGGATAGTTGCATACAAAAGGTTTGAAGTACAAACTTAGTTGAAATAAAATTTATCGCTTCTCTAGTAACCACCACCTTCTCTTTCGCGGCTTTATCTTATAGTTACTTCGAATATACTTTTGAATATGGGCCATGGCCTCGTCGACACTATCCGTAAACAAAAGCAGCTCGAGATCCGAAGCAGAGATGGTTTTCTCTTCGAGCATTTTATCGATCGTCTCCATTAGGGGTTGGTAGAACGACTTTCCGAATAAGATGATCGGAAATTGAGAGATGGTATTGGTCTGTACCAACGTAAGTGTCTCGAAAAGTTCGTCCATGGTGCCGAATCCACCGGGCATGATGATAAAGGCATAAGAATATTTTACCAGCAATACTTTGCGAACGAAAAAATGTTCGAACGTGACCGAATAATGCAAATAAGGATTCTCTTTTTGCTCGAACGGTAAGACAATATTGCAGCCTACGGACTGGCCCCTGTTTTCAAAGGCCCCTCGATTGGCGGCTTCCATTATGCCGGGGCCTCCACCGGTCAGCGTGGTCATTCCCAACGCGGCAATTCGTTTACCGAACGCACGGGCTTGCTGGTAATAAGGATGTTCCTCGGTAAAGCGGGCCGACCCAAAGACCGTAATGCAAGGTCCCGCAAAGTGAAGGGTCCTGAACCCTTTGATGAATTGTTTGAATACACGCCAGGCAAAAAGCAGTTCGTACCCCCTGCTCTTGGGCCCCTCGAGATAGACGGGATGCGCCGAAGGAATTAACCGGCCTGTTGACTGTGCTACAGAAGGAATAGCCATGGAAATACGATTTAAGATGTTTATACAGTAAATTGCCTCTTTGCAAAAGTAGTACTCGTCTGCGTTCCGAATTTTATTTCAAGCCCCTATGCGAATTATCTCTTACAATGTAAATGGTCTGCGAGCCGCTATTAAAAAAGGATTTTGGGAGTGGCTGGCAACCGATCCGGCCGATATTATTTGTCTGCAAGAAACCAAGGCCAGGGCCGAAGATGTGGACCTTGCGCCACTGCATCAACTGGGTTTTAGCGATTACTGGTTTAGTGCCGAGAAAAAAGGATACAGTGGCGTAGCGGTATTTACCAAGATCAAACCCGATCGGGTAGAATATGGTAATGGACACGGACCCAGTGATCAAGAGGGAAGGGTCATACAGCTTACCCTGGGCAATATTCGTCTTATTAATGCCTATTTTCCCAGTGGCACCTCCGGAGACGAACGACAGGCCTTTAAGTACGAATGGCTCGACGAATGTTTTCGCTGGTTAAAGAATGTAGAGAAAAAGAATCCGCACCTGATTCTATGTGGCGATTACAACATTGCACACACCGAAATGGATATTCACGATCCAAAAGGGAATAAGAACGCTTCGGGATTTCAACCGGCAGAACGAGAATGGATGACGCAATTCTTTGCAAGCGGGTGGATCGACACCTTTCGGGTGTTTCATCCGGAGCCTCATCGTTACAGTTGGTGGAGTCAGCGTTTTCCGACGGTCCGGTTACAAAACAAAGGGTGGCGAATCGATTATATCAATGTTACCGCATCGCTGGCCTCTAAGTTGGCAGATGCCGATATTTTAGACCAGGTAAAACATTCAGACCACTGCCCTGTTTATCTGCGATTAAAAAAATAGCCTGATGTATATCTACAACGTTACCATAAAAGTTGCACACACGATTGCGGCCGACTGGCTAAACTGGCTTCGACAAGAACATATTCCGGAAATGATCGCGACCGGGTGCTTCGAGAGCGCGACCATCTTACAATTGCTCGAGAACACCGACGAAGAAGGCCCCACCTATGCCGTGCAATACAGGGCTCCCGCTCGAGCGGACTACGAGCGCTATTTGACTGAATTTGCAGCGGGTATGCGTCAAAAAGGCCTGGAAAAATGGGGCGAAAACTTTATTGCTTTTCGCACCCTGATGCAAATTGTGGATTAGTCGTGCAAAAGCAAGTTTTTATTGTTCTGCTCTGAAAAAGCGGCTAAATTTGTCGCTCTTTACTCATCACCAAACCAGCTTCATGAACAAAGCCGATCTAATTACCAAAGTAGCCGACGAAACCGGTATTACCAAAACGCAGGCGAACGCTGCCATTGATGTGCTGACCGAAGCCATCACCAAAACACTCAAAGGCGGTGGCAAGGTAACCCTGGTCGGATTTGGTACTTTTTCGGTTTCGAAACGATCGGCTCGCAATGGTCGCAATCCTAAGACCGGAGAGACCATCAAGATCAAGGCCAAGAAAGTAGCCCGCTTTAAGGCTGGCAAAGAACTCGCAGAACGAATCTAATTCTACATACAAAAACAACTACCATGGGAAGAGGAGATAAAAAAACCGCCAAAGGAAAACGCTTCAAGGGATCGTTCGGAAAAAGCCGCCCCGCTAAAAAAACGACTACCAAAAAAGCTACCGCTAAAAAATCTAGCTAAGCGACCAGCGTACCCACCTTTTCTCCGGTAACCACGCGACGCAGGTTATCGGGCTCATTCATGTTAAAGACGATGATGGGCAATTTATTTTCCATACAAAGGGTAAAGGCGGTCATGTCCATCACTTTTAAATTCTGCGACAGGCATTCCTGAAAGCCGATCGTGTTGTACTTGGTGGCCTTGGGGTCTTTCTCGGGATCAGCAGTATAAATGCCATCTACCCGGGTTCCTTTTAAGATAACATCGGCTCCGATCTCGATAGCCCGTAGAGAGCCCGCGGTGTCGGTGGTAAAATAAGGATTGCCGGTGCCGGCCCCAAAGATCACGACACGTCCTTTTTGTAAGTGCCGGATGGCTCTTCGGCGAATGTAGGGCTCAGCGATCTGCTCCATTTTAATGGCACTCTGTAAACGGGTATACACGCCGATCTTCTCGAGTCCGGCTTGCAACGCCATTCCATTGATGACCGTGGCCAGCATGCCCATATAATCACCATGGGCTCGCTCAATACCGGTCTCTTGTTCGTTCATGCCCCGATAAATATTGCCGCCTCCGATCACAATGGCTACCTGCACACCCATATCGGTGATCAGTTTAATATCGCGAGCATATTGGGCAATGACGTCGTTATCGAATCCGAAACTTTTATCGCCCATCAGGGCCTCGCCCGAGAGCTTTAATAAGATGCGTTTGTACTTAGGTAACATGAGCAGCAGGTTGTAAAAAACGAAGATACATATTTTGAGAAGCCACAAAAAAAGCGTCAGAGAAGTTCTGACGCTTTACTACATTTGATGGGCAGGGTATTACCCTAATGCCACCCGCTTAAAGGAGCTGACCGTAACGTTACCAGACTCACGCAGGTAATCGCCAACCGACTTGCTGCTATCCTTTACGAAGGCCTGGGCGGTAAGGGTCTGCTCTTTAAAGAAGGCTCCCATTTTACCATCCACGATCTTATTGAGCATCTCTTCGGGCTTACCGGCCATTTTAGGGTCTTGCTTCATCAACTCGAGGATAATATCCTTTTCGCGAGCGATTACATCGGCAGGCACTGCAGCGGCGTCTACGGCCACGGGATTAAGGGCGGCAATTTGCATGGCCACATCCTTTCCGGCTTCGGCTGCCACTTTATCGAGTCCGACCAGCACTCCAATTCGATTGGCGCCGTGAATATAAGAAGCCACATAAGGGGCATCGATGCGCTCGAACTTGGTAACGCCGATCTTTTCGCCAATGGTGGCCAACTTCTCGTCTACCAGGGCCGCTACGGTGAGGTTTCCGATAGAAACACCCATTAATTGGTCGAGTGAGCTTACATTATTGGCAATGGCTGCATCGGCAATGCTTTTAGCAAAGGCGATAAAGTCTGCATTCTTCGATACGAAATCGGTCTCGCAGCTTACACAAACTACGATACCTGTTTTGTTATCGGCTGTAGTCAAAGCCAATACGACGCCTTCTTTGGCCTCGCGGTCACTGCGCTTGGCCGCTACTTTTTGGCCTTGCTTGCGAAGCCAGTCAATGGCGGCCTCGAAATCTCCATTTGTTTCGGTCAGGGCCTTGCGGCAATCCATCATGCCTGCACCGGTGGCCTGACGAAGTTTATTGATGTCTTGTGCACTGATCATTACGGTACTCATAACTAGATTTAAAACATTAAAAAATTAACGACGGGCACCACCGGGTCCACGACTAGAGCTACCGGCGCTGGTACGACGGCGGGTTCCGCCTCCTGCTCCTCTGCGACCGGCTCCGCGGCCTCCCTCTGCTTCGGCTTCGGCCAACAGCTTGGCGGCTCTTCTTTCTTTTTCGTCGTCGGTCATTTCTTCTACCTCATCTTCTTTGGCGGCTTGTCTTTCGGCCAATCCTTCGGCAATGGCAGCAGTAATATAATTGACCAATACGGTAATAGATTTGGTCGCATCGTCGTTGGCAGGAATGGCAAAGTCGACTTTGTTGGGGTCGCAATTGGTATCGACCATCCCGAACGTGGCAATACCCAGACGCTTAGCCTCGGCCAATGCAATATGCTCGTGTCCGATATCGACAATGAACAAAGCAGCGGGCACACGACCCAGCTGAGAGATACCTCCCAACACTTTTTCCATTTTGTCTTTATCGCGACTTAAGGTCAGACGCTCTTTTTTAGTGATGCTGTCGAACGAACCATCACCCAGCATTTTTTCGATGCTCTGCATTTTCTTAACGCTCTTGCGAACGGTATTGAAATTGGTCAGCATTCCTCCCAACCAACGCTCGGTCACAAAAGGCATGTTGACGCGCTTGGCACATTCGGTAACGATATCCTTAGCCTGCTTTTTAGTGCCGACAAAGAGGATCTTTTTACCACTGCGGGCGATCTGCTTAAGAGCAGCGGCCGATTCTTGCATGCACTCTACCGTCTTGTTCAGATCGATGATGTGAATGCCTTTTTTCTCGGCAAAGATGTAAGGCAACATCTTGGGGTTCCACTTCTTTTTCAGGTGACCAAAATGTACGCCGGCCTCAAGAAGTTGCTGTTGTAAGGATGTATTGTTTTCCATGGTAGGTATAAATACTTTAAAAATGATGAGGGTCGATTAACGTTTAGAGAACTGATAGCTACGACGAGCTTTCTTGTGACCGAATTTCTTACGCTCCACCGAACGGGGATCGCGCTTGAGCAGACCGGCCGCCTTAAGGGCTGGACGAAACTCAGGATTCAGCTCGACCAATACACGGGCAATACCCAGCATGGCAGCCTCGGCCTGTCCTTTTACGCCTCCGCCTTCGGCATTGATCTTAATATCGTACTTGCCGGATACTTCTACGGTCTTGAGCGGACGCTCGACCTGATTTTGCAAATAGACCAGCGAGAAATAATTTTTATAATCCTTGTCGTTGACAGTGATCTTTCCATCTCCTTTAGAAATGAAAACACGGGTTACGGCTTCTTTACGACGACCGACTCCGTTGGTTTGGTTTGTTGCCATTTATAGATTATTTGAAAGTTTTAAATTAGAATTTCAATGACTGGGGTTGCTGAGCACCGTGTGGATGCGCATCGCCCACGTACACAAATAATTTCTTGTACATTTTGCGACCCAAACGATTCTTGGGGAGCATTCCTTTTACAGCGCGCTCAATGACCACTTCGGGACGACGCTTCTGCAAATTGGCTGCCGTCTCTTCTTTACGACCGCCGGGGTAACCGGTAAAGTGATCGTAGATTTTTTGTTCGAGTTTGTTGCCGGTAAAAACAACTTTCTCGCAATTGACGACGATCACATAATCGCCGGTGTCAACGTGTGGGGTATAGCATGCTTTGTTCTTACCACGGAGCACCGCAGCGATCTTGGCACACATACGACCAACGGTTTGATTAGTACCGTCCACAACATACCAGTTGCGTTTTACGGTAGCCTCGTTCGCATGTTTTGTAGTGAAATGTAATTTGCTCATGACTTGATTTTTTAGGGAGTGTCGCTATCCCGACACCCGATTTAAAATTTGGAGGGCGAAGGTAGGCGGGGATCGTCAAAGAGCAACGGAAATACGGATCAATTTTTTGAGGTAGCCTTGCAAAGCATTGATTTTCAATAAAATTTTTGACATTAAAAAAGAGTAGCCCGGGTAGGACTACTCTTTTTTAGAGAAGATCGAATACGATTAGTTGATCGTAACGGTCTGGAGATTTTCGTTAAGTGTGATGGTGTAGGTACCAGCCGTGGCAGGCGTTTTGAAATTCGGCCCGCCTTGGTCCCAACTAAGTTTTCGAGGCGTTCCTACGGACTGGCTGCCGCCACTGGCATCTTCGTAGTCGAAGGCACCCCAGCCACCGCCGGCCAAAAACTTGATATCCTTATTAGCTTCCAGGGCTATTGATATGGTCCATACACCGGCACCGGCATAGGTCATTTGAGGGCTGGCACCGGGGTTCCAGGCAGAAACGCCGGTAATACCATCTCCTACTACACGCATTTCGGTAGCGGGAGATACATGGTATTTGATATTGTTTACATCTCTACCATCCCAAAAAACTCTATAACGGCCTGCAGCGGGTATAGCTGCCATGTTATTAAAATCGTTAATGGTCATTGAAGAACCGCTTCCACCAGTTGAACCATACGCGCGGTTATTGAAAGCACTGATATCTCCATTTGGCCAATCATTATTATCGATCATTTTCCAGATATCAGCTGTAAAATTGGTAATTCCAACAAAGAAATTTCTCTCCGAAAGACTCATCGCAAAATTCGGGAACACATTTGCAGGTGTCCATCCGGCACCAGACGCGCCACCCACAAAGCCCATGCGGCCTTCGCGGATATCATACTTCATATTAGCGCGATCGATAGAGATACGATAAACACCCGCAGTAGCTACTGTGAAATTAGCGCCACCAGGGGCTAAGTTGCCACCGGTTCCACCGTAGTTGATATCCCAAGAGCGACCTTGCGTAACCTTAAACTCGGCACCGGCAGGTAAGAAGATGTACATGTAATACAACTTATTCATTGCCTCAGGACGAATATCACGAATGAGTTCAGGAGCCGTTCCGGGATCCCAGTTATTTCCATTACCGGTGGCCGACTGATAGCCGCCGGGCATATAGAAACGCAGAATGGGAACGTAAGTGTTGATGGTAACCGATACGGCATTAGAGAAAGAGACAGCTCCTTGTGCGGTAACCGCTCTTACGCGATATTCGATCCGCCCGGTGGTTCCGCCTACGACCCCATCATTGAGCGCCGTTTCGTTCATCTCAAAATTGGTAAGAGTTACAGTGAGCAGGTTAGTCCCTACGGGAAAATCGCGAGGCGTGGCAAAGTTCTTGCCGGCAGAGTCATACTGTAGCGTGTAGGTAATGTTGCCCGTGTAGCCGGGAAAAGAACGACTCCAGGTAAAGGTATTGCCAGGGTTGTTCGACACAGCGAGCGTAGGGCTGATCGTTACGTTTTGTGTGGTCAATACTGCAGGATCGTCGAAAGGTGATACAGTAACACGTACTACATTGGACTCGAGTCTTTCGTTGTTGTTACCGTAAGAAGAGGTAACCTTAACATCGAGACTATGAGGTCTGCCCACGGCAAATCCATAGTTCAATAAGATGTTGTTGAGCTCGCGTCCGGTAAGCGCCGTGCTTCTGGCTCCCATTACGGTCTTGGTAACCTCGCGAGAGAAATTGCGTCCGGCGCTATCAATAGAGAGTACAAACTTGTAGTTGGCAGAATCGGTTCCGTGCTTGGGGTTGGTCCATGAGAAACTGACCACATTACGGTTCGAGTCAGCCTGCGTGGAAACCACGGTAGCAAACGACGCACTCAACGTTACCGCACTCCCTCTTTGGTAGAATGGAAGATCGGCTACTTTGGTACAGGCCAGTACGGTCAACACCAGTACCCAACCCAGCGAAAGCAGTTTAAGACTATTTTTCATGATGTAATGATTTAAGGGTTTAGAGTCGGGTTAATTTGTACTTACCGGTTTGAAAATTTACCTCTATCTTATATCGTCCTGCACCTGGCGAAGCAAAAGCTGGGTCAGCATCTCTCTTTTCGAACTCTCCTGACATCGCATTGGCAGGCGCCAACGCGTGATACTGAGTTCCCCAAACCCCTTGTGTTTGGATTAGCTTATAATACCCACTCGCGTTAAAAGTGACCTCATCTAAAACATAAAGTAACACGTCGGCTCTTCTGAACTTTTGGCTAGTGGTGTATGGCGCGGCCATGGGATTATTCCATCCTGATGCGAACGCATCACCAATGGCCCAAAGACCGGCATCGTTATACCCGCCGGCCTCTGTTCCTGGAGGCTCAACCGCAAAATCGAGGTAGGGAGTAATGCGAACGGTAATCGTATTGGAGGTCAACGGAACAGTTGCATTGATCAAACGAGAGATAACACGCATCTGCATGTTGTAGGCTACACCCGCACGCAATTCCATCTTACCAAGAATAGTATTGACTTCCTTAACAGTCATGCGAGCACCCAAGTCTTTAGAAATGGCGATCTCTTGCTTGTTAGGGCTGGCAAAATTGCCACCCACGGTGTCGACTTGCAACAGGTAGGTCACATCCTGAGAGCTGACGCCGGTGGTAAACTGGTAATTGGGGTTGGTCCATCGCAGCACCAATCCAATGTTGTCGCGATCTTCTTTACGAAGTACGATCGGGGCGGTAGCTGTTGTAGACAGTACCGGAGCAGTACCACCCAAGTAGGTGATCCTGTTTTCTTCCTTTTCGCAAGACCAAAGTCCTGTCAGTAAAAAGGATCCCAGTATGAGTTTGAATATATTTTTCATAGCAGGCAATTTTACGATGATTAAAAACCGGGGTTTTGAGACAAATTAGGATTAGCTGTACGATTAGAGGCAGGTACCGGGAATAAATTGTACTTGCTGTCTACGGCAGTGCCGGAAGCAACGCCGCCTTTCCAAGGCCATAGATAAGTTCCGGTTGTCAATAACCCGTAGCGCACCAGGTCGGTGCGGCGATGACCTTCCCAATACAACTCACGCGCTCTTTCGTCGAGAACAAAGGCAAGATTCAGTTGACTAGAAGTAATATCGGCAGATGTGCTTCCGTTATGCGCTCTGCGACGAAGCAGGTTGATGTAATTAAGCGCTGTGGCCGCATCGCCCCCTGTACCACCACGAAGGGTGGCTTCGGCATAGATCAAGTACATCTCTGCCAAACGGAAAACAGGAAAATCGATATCGGACCAGTAGGTGGTGGGATCAGTAACGGCCTGTCCATCGGAACGGACGTTGCGGTATTTACATACGTGAAGTCCGTTGCTGAAATCAGAAACATCGTTAATCACGATAGAAGAAGGGCTGGTACCATATAAAGAGGTCGTGAACATGGCTCTTTTGTCGGTACCACCGGTTAGATCGGGAAACTTGTCGGCAAGACCTTTAGTGGCGCGATATCCGAACCATCCCTGGTTAGTACCAAAGTCAGCAAAGTCTCCACCGGCAGCGGCATGAATAAAGAAGGTCGTGTTACCGTAAGAACGGGCACGCAGACCATCGCATGCAATGGCATAGATGATCTCGTTGGTGCGCTTGTCATTATCGGCCATAAACAACTCGCGGTAGTTGCCATGCAAGCTATAGCCACCAGTGATTACTTTTTGTGCATAGGTAATAGCATCGGTCCAGCGAGCGGTACCGGTATAAACTTGTGCATTAAGGTACAAACGAGCCAGTAAGGCCCAGGCGGCACCCTGGTCTACACGACCGTATTCGATCGTGCGAACGGTTTTTAATTCGGTCTCGATAGCCTTGAGTTCGGTTTCGATATACGTGAACAACTCGGCGCGAGTACGCTCTTTAGGAAGGGTGGTACCTACTTCGTTCGCCTCTGTAATAAAGGTTGAGCGACCAAAGAGGTCCATCATGACCCAATAGTTGAAAGCACGCAAGAAGCGAACCTCGGCACGGGTGGCCTTGATGTTGGTAGCATCGGTACCGGCGATCTTACGAGCAGCCAGCTTAGCATCGCTCGACTCACGCAAGTATTCGTTCGCCACCATAATGTTATAGATAGGACGAGCGTACATTCCTTTTAAGAAAGGATCGGCACTGGAATAACTCAGGTTGTGAAAATCCTTAATGGTCTGGTCGTTCCAAGAAACCACGGCCTCGTCGGTGGGTAATTCCTGGCAGTTAAAGAATCCACGTAAGAACGGAGATTGAGATCCCTCGTCCAGCCCTTGAATATCGGAAGCACCCGCAGGGCCGATATTTCCGGTAGTCGCTAAACCGCCATAGATCTTGGCTAGCACCTGGCGATAGCCGCCGGCGGTAGCGTACACATCTTCGGAGGTCAGGTCATTCTGCGGAAACAGATTCAGCTGCTTGGAGCAAGAGCTGATCATTACCATCGCCAGTAAGGCGAGCAGCATGTTTTTGATTGATGTATTTTTCATAACGCAAATCTTTTTTTAATTAAAAATCAAGATTGAACCCTACAGAGAACACGCGAGGTCTGGGATAGATATTATTATCTACGCCACCATCACCAGCATTCTCCGGATCGAGTCCGCTGTATTTGGTAAGGATCAGCACATTCTGCACACTGGCGCTGATACGCAGCGAAGCTTTGTCGTTCAACACCCGACCGGCATTGTAGCCCAAGTTGATGTTATCTAAACGGAAGAAAGAGGCATTCTCCAGATAGTAATCGGAGAGGTACCAGTTATTTACAAAATTCGTAGTCAGGAAATTACGGGTAGCATTGCCAATGAAATTCACAGGATTCTTAACGGCGCGCATGACCGCATTGTTAGAGTTGACGTTATTATAAAGATAGTTACCTACCATTCCGTGTCCGGTAAATCCAATGCTGAATTTCTTAATGCTCAGGTTGGTGCTGAAGCCCAGCAGCACATCGGCGGCCGGCTTCTGGTTAATCTGGCGATCATCGTTGTTGATGATACCATCGCGGTTAGTATCCTCGAACAATCCTTCGATCGGATTACCATTACCGTCGTAGATCTGCTTGAGCATATAGAAACTGTTGGGGAAGGCACCGACAGAATGAATACCGATCGTATTACCGGTACCACCGCCAATACCGGTTACCTCTTGTCCTTTAAACTTAGGATCGGGATTGCGAAGCAGGTTGGTAATGGTAGCCTTGTTGTAAGCATAGTTCAACGAGAGATCCCAGGTTACATTCTTGTTGCGAATAGGAACCAAATTCAAAACAACCTCTACCCCTTCGCTATTGATATTACCTACGTTGGTCACGATCTCGTTTACAAAGTTGGCTCCCGAGGCAACGGCTACGTTGGCCAAGAGGTCTTTGGTCTCACGAGAGTAATAATCGACAGTACCGGAGATGCGGTTATTAAAGAAGCCATAATCCAATCCGAAGTTGGTGGTAGTGGTCGTCTCCCAACGAATAGAAGGATCATATCCCTCCGGACGCAGGTAGCTGACGAACGCATTTCCGAACTGTTGCATGGCCGTATTGTTGCTAAGTGAATAACGGGGCAGGTAAGAATAGTATCCGATACCATCTTGCTGACCGGTTACTCCCCAGCTGGCGCGAACCTTCAGTTCATTGACGGTCTTTGAATTCTTGAAGAAATCTTCGTTCGCCTTCCAGGCTACGGCCACAGAGGGGAAGTAGCCGATGCGGTCATTGGGATTCAGCTTAGAGCTGGCATCACTTCTGAACGTAGCAGTAATAAGGTATTTATCCATCAACGTATAGTTGAGGCGTCCGATGTATGATTCGAGGCGATACTCAGGACGATCGGTCTTGAATACGGGCTCGGTACCGATGATCGTATCTTTTTTGGCAGGATTAGAAGGATCGTAAACGCGGCGATAGCTGAGCGCAGGGAAATTAGACACTTTGGTCAGAAAACTCTGATAGCTGTGTGCGAGCAAAACGTCTACTTTAGATTTGATCTTCTTGATATCCTTTGCATAGAATAAGCCCACATCGGCAAGCTGGTTTACTTTTTGCTGCTCGTAATATCTTTTGCGGCCACCATCTCTGAACGCCGTGGCAGAAACCGAATCGGTGTTATCGTTACCGCTTCCGGATGCAAAATCCATACCCAGATTGGCCTGGAGTTTGAGATCGCGCAAGAAAGGCAGTGTGTATTCGAACTGTGCATTACCGATCATACGATTTACGGTAGAGCGGTTATCGCGCAGCATCAGCAATCCTACGGGGTTACGGTTAGAGAGGTCGTTAGGAAGACCGCCCGCGATCCACTCGTAATATCCACCCCAGTTTCTGTTACCCGATAGAACCGGTTGTGTGGGATCGAAGGTGACTGCATTGCCAATGGCGCCTTCGTTAGCAAAACGATTTTGAGTCTGTGAGGCTTTAACAGAGATGTTCACCGACAGATTATCGTTAAGTAATTTAGGAGAAAGGTTGATGGCCGTAGAGATACGGCTGAAATTATTGGTCTTGAGAATACCATTTTGATTGAGGTATCCTACTGAAGCACGAAAAGGAATATTACCAAGTGAACCGCTGGCGCTGATGGTATTGTCTACGCCAATGGCAGCCTGGTAAATTTCTTTTTGCCAATCGGTGTTGGCCGTACCCAGCATGGCTTTGTAGGTATTGTTACCCGTAGCAGTGGCATCGCGATTGATGATACCGCGAATCTCGTCGGCAGAAAGCACATCAACATAATCAGCGATCATACCTACAGAAGTAACATTATTGAAGTTGAAGCGAAGAGCACCCTTACCCCCCTTCTTGGTGGTAACGATGATGACCCCGTTAGAGGCACGAGAACCATACAATGCGGTAGCAGAGGCATCCTTTAATATGGTCATGGACTCGATATCGTTGGGGTTGATGGTATTGAGCAAATTGGCAGAGCCAGAGATGCCGTTACCATCTACAGGCACTCCATCGATTACCAATAACGGATCGTTACTGGCATTGAGTGAAGCACCGCCGCGAATACGAAGACGGCTTCCACCTCCTGCAGAACCACCACCGGTGGTTACAGAAAGACCGGCCACCTTACCAACGAGCAATTGCTCGGCAGAGTTGATGTTACCTTTTTGAAAATCTTTAGCACCCACTGCCACTACCGATCCGGTCAGATCGGTCTTGCGACGTGTACCATAGGCAACGACCACTACATCTTCCATAGAGGCGGCGGCGGCAGCTAAGGTTACATTGAGCGTTGTACCCTGGATGGCAACTTCGCGGGTCTCGAAACCAACCGAAGAAAGCACCAAGGCATTCACAGAGGCAGAAACAGAGAGACGGAATTGTCCTGCAGCATCAGTTTGCGTACCCTGTGTGCTGCCTTTGGCAACGACACTAACTCCGCTAAGCGGGGCACCACTGGCATCAGAAACCTTTCCGGTAATCACTCTGTCTTGTGCAAAAGAAACTTGCACTGCAAGGGCTAGCACGATAAGGCTGAAGGCCCTCGAGAGTTTAGATAATGACATAAGCAATCATTAATGGTTAAGCAATTCGGGTTGTCTACACAGGCAATAAAATGTTTTCAACAAACACAACTGAATGTGTAGCAAACACACAATATTACCGATAATTTATATTTCACAAAATTTTTGTTAAAGCAATGACAAGTATTTTCTGGTTTGGGCTGCACAAAGAAAAATAAATTATAATTCATTTATTTAAATCACTTTACATATTATGAAACACGTAATCTGGCCCGCAGACGCTTTTTTAGGGCCGGGTTTAATTTGTAAAGTTTTCCGGGCCGGTGAGGTACATCGGTCTCCATCTCGCCCAGATCGACCAACCAATCTTTGAGGCTGACCTTCTTGCGAAAGTTCCTTCTATCGAGCTCGGTGCCTAAGATCGCCTCGTACACTTCTTGCAATTGGCGCAACGAAAATTTCTCGGGCAGCAAACTAAAAATGAGGGGCCGCTCCAATACCTGTTGACGCAACCGGTGCAGACAACTATCCAAAATATCTTTGTGATCGAATGCCAGTTTGCCCACTTTACTGATGGGATGCCAATGAAGATCGTTGTGGCTGAGACGCAATTGATGATGATGCAGGTCGAGCAACGAAAAATAGGCGGTGGTCACGACCCGTCCTGATGGATGTCGGCCAATACGGCCGAATGTTTGCACCTGCTCTAGGTATACATCGTTAAGCCCGGTACGCTCGCGCAATATGCGATAAGAGGCTTCGTCGAGGTCCTCGTCGGGACGAACCAGATCGCCCAGCAATGAGTTGAGTCCACTGAATTCCTCGAGGTCCGACTTAATGAGTAAAACTTTTAATTGCTTATTCTCGTAACCCAGAATAACACAATCAACCGATACGGCAATATTAAAATAATCGAGGTGACTGATCTTCTCGGTCTCTGCGGTCTTAAATGCTTTTATGATTCTCTCTGACATGAGCTATTGATTAGTTTACTGAATGACCAATTTGATCGTTTGGGTGCCGCTGGGAGTTACGATATGCGCAGCATAAAGACCGGCAGCGAGCGGGGCCAGCTTGGCGGTGATGTCCAATCGGTGTATCCCCTCGGCCAGTTGACCATTGTGCAGTTGAGCGACACGCTGCCCGGCCAGGTTGTATAACTGGGCTTGCACATCGCCTGCCAATGGAAGTTGTAATTCTAGTTGCACGGTTGACCCCCCTGCACGAGCCACCAGGTTGGGCAGCAATTTTACAGACAACTCCGTAACGGGCGTAGATCCGCCACCACCGCCCCCGGTACCACCGCCCCCGCCGGTACCACCCGAGCCGACAATATTGCGATTTACATATACTTTATACTCGCCGGGTTGAAGCAAGATCGACTGACCCGCCGCATTGGGATTATAGGTGGTGCCGGCAAAATAATCATACCAGGTTCCACCTCCTGGAAAACTGACGGTGGCTTGCGAGGCCGTTACATCAAAATTTCCAATAACCACAATGTTCGACGTGTCGGTGGTTAGTTGCATCCATTTAAAAGGACCCGCCAGTGAATGCACTACGCGGTTAGAGGTAAAATTATTTTTATAGAGCGGATGAAGACGCAGCTGGTTGAGCTTGCTATAGACCGTAAACAGATTTTTTCGCTCGGTAACGTTATTGTAATCCCAACGAATGGGTTTATTGGAAGTGCGGCAATTATTGTTGACCGTACCATCGGGACAATGATTGATAGAAAAATCATACCCCAACTCTCCAAATTGCCAGATCATTTTAGGACCGGGAATCAACTGGCCGAACGCAGCGGTTAGCTCCATACGCTTGAGGGCCGTGTTGAGGTTTCGAATGTTGTACCCCCCAAAAGAACTTCCGAATTGCAGCGCTTTGTACATAAGCCGCTCCTCGTCGTGGCTCTCCATATAAGAGATCAAATGCGGCTGGCTCCAGCCACGAGTCGTAAAGAGGCTACGACTAAAGTTGGAGTTGTTGACAAATCCCATGGCGGCCTCTTGGTAATTGTAGGTATCGTTGCCCCAAAGCATCATGCCGTAATTAGAAAGATCGATCTCTTCTGTATTATCTGCAAAATGCTCCAGAATCACATAGCTGCCCGGCGACTTGAGTTGCAGGGTATCGTAATACCGCTTCCAGATCGCAACGCGCGTAGGATCGTAACGACCCCAAGCCGCCACATCGGCACCTGTATTGTTTTGTGTAAATCCCTTCGATAGATCGAAACGATATCCATCTACCTTATATTCTTTGAGCCAATGCTCCATGACCCGGCTGCTAAAATAGCGAGTCACCATACTCTCGTGGTTAAAATCATTGAATACATTAAAGGGATGACGTGCCGTTTCGTTTAGCCAGGGATTGTCGGCGGCAGGGCGATTAGCCGTACTGTTCCAATACAACGCTGCCAATGGATTACTTCCGGTAGTATGATTGAGCACCATATCGAGAATAACGGCAATGCCGCGGCGATGACAGGTGTCAATGAATTCTTTGAGTGAATTTTTAGGGCCGTAATATTTATCGGGCGCAAAATAATAAGAAGGGTTATAGCCCCAACTTTCATTGCCATCGAACTCGCCCACGGGCATTAGCTTGATGGCATTGATGCCCAGGCGTTGTAAATACCCCAAGGTATCGCGCAGTGTCTTCCAATCGTGTGCGGCAATAAAATCACGCAACAGTAATTCATAAATAATGAGCCCTCGTTTATCGGGGCGGGTAAAGTTGGGAACGGTCCAGTTATAGCCGGGCGAATTGGTCTGAAGTATACTAACGATGCCACTGGTTTGCCCGGTAGGATAGGGTTTAAGATTCGGAAAAGTAGCAGGAGTAATGTAGGGATCGTTCCAGGGATCGAGTACTTTTTCTGCATACGGATCGCCCACGCGCAGCGTTCCATCCACCAAATACTGAAAAGCATATTCGGTACCGGGGGTAAGGCCGGTAATGCGCAACCACCAAAAATTACCATCGGGGGTGCGACTCATGGCATAATTGGTCTGTTCTTGCCAGTTGCTGCCGGGCAGATCGCCAATAACAGAGATACGTTGCTTTCCCGGTGCGTACAACACCAGCACGACCGAAGTATTACCGCTCTCGTAGTTGATCCCATCTCTTACACCCGCAGGAAGCGGAGCCACATTAACGGAACCCCCTACAAAAAATCGTAAGGTATCTCGCTTGGTAAGCGTACCACTAATGGCTTCTGCAACGATCTCTTGAGCACCGGCCACATTAATAACGGGGCTGGCGGTAATGGTACTTGCATTGGTCACGGTCTGTGCCACCGCACCATTGTAGTAAATGCGCATGGTAGCAGCCGTGCCGCTCGATTGGGCCGTAACCGGCATCGTTTGTCCTACTTGCTTAGAGATGGGTTCGGGAACGGGAATAGCCGTTGGCTGAAAAGGAGGATCGGTAAAGCGAATAGAAAGTTCATTGGGAAAAACAGGCACATACATATCCGTTCCGTCAGTATTGGTCTGCTTGATACTGCCATTGCCGCTTCTAAACAAAATGGCGATCTGGCGAATCGTTTCGCCATCGGGTACCCCGTAAAAAGCTCGAATATTGGTAATGTCGTAACGCCATTTATTATTGCCCAGCGAAGTGGCTTGTAAGGCTGGCACTTGCTGCCCCCATGGGCTCTGCGAACCAAACTTTACATAGCGCCAATTGGTAGCACTAGTGCTCAAATTAGTAATGACGCCGGTGTGGACATATACATCGGAGGGATTGGAATAGTTATTGAGACCGCCATTCCCCTTAGTAGCATCGACGATGATCGAAACATTATCGTTATCTCGAGGAAAAAGGGGGTTGGATGTAAGCAACTGGGCATGGGCCGGTAGTAGTGTGCTAGCGAACACGCCGAGCAGCAGCAGGGTCTTTTTCATATGACAGCTTTGTAGGTCGATATTAAAAATACAAATATGTACTAGAAACACATTAACCTGGCTTGGATTTTTTTTGTACCCTTTCTTGGAGCACGCTAACCGAAGGGTCCGGCTTACCTTTACAGCCCAAGCAAACGCATGTATCAGAAAAAAGATACCCTTTATTGGCAAAACCTGACCCGTCAGTTCTTAAAAGAGCTACAGGGGGGCGCGATCGGTGTTAATGAGATCGATGAGCTTCGGGGGGTGTTGCGCTTTCATGAGTATCGCTATTATGTGCTAAACGACCCACTGCTTTCGGACTATGAATATGACCTGCTGTATAAGTCGCTCGAAAAGATAGAGCAACAGCACCCGTCGCTGGTAACCCCCGACTCTCCAACCCAACGAGTGGCTAAAGATCTGACCCGTGATTTTCCGACCGTACAACATCTGGTGCCTATGTTGTCGCTGGATAATTCGTACAATGCAGAAGACCTGTTCGATTTTGATCGCCGCGTTAAAGAGTTGACCGGACTCGCTTCGGTAGAATATTGTGTAGAACCCAAATTCGATGGTAGCAGTATTTCGTTGATCTATAAGAACGATTTGCTGGTACGAGCCGCCACGCGTGGCGATGGACTTCAAGGAGATGAGGTAACTCCTAACGTAAAACAGATTCGCACCGTTCCCCTGTCGGCCCCATTTACGGCCCAAGGCATCGAAGAGATCGAGATTCGGGGAGAGGTGCTAATCAATAAAGAGAATTTTAATCGGTTCAATGATCAATTGCTGCAGCAAGGCCTGGCGCCGCTGGCCAATCCTCGAAATGCAGCGGCCGGTACGTTGCGCTTGAAAGATCCGGGCGAAGCGGCCAAGCGAAAATTAGAAGTATTCGTGTACCACATCAGCTATACCGGTCTCGCGCCGCGGGCCACGCTACCTGCGGCCTTAGCAACACATGCCCATTCGCTGGAATTACTTTGGGAACTCGGTTTTAGAAGTCCGCACCTCGAAAAGAAAGTTTGCAAAAACATAGACGAAGTAATCGGATATTGCGGGCAATACGAAACAATGCGAGATGACCTGCCCTATGAGATCGATGGCATGGTCATTAAGGTCAATGATACCCGGCTTCAAGAAAAAATGGGAATGACCTCGCATCATCCGCGTTGGGCCGTTGCCTTTAAATTCAAGGCAAGACAAGCTACCACGCAACTGACCGGTGTAGAATTTCAGGTAGGTCGCACAGGTGCCGTTACCCCGGTAGCCAAATTAACGCCCGTAGCCGTGGGCGGAGTGATGGTATCGAGCATCTCCCTACATAATCAGGAATACATTGCAGAGAAAGATCTTCGTATCGGCGATCAGGTGCTGATCGAAAGAGCCGGCGATGTAATTCCACAGATCGTCAAATCGCTCGGCGATCTTCGAAAAGGAAAAGAAAAGAAGATCGTTTTTCCTACTCACTGCCCGATTTGCGAAAGTCGTTTGTTTAAAGAAGAAGAAGAGGCCGTATGGCGATGCATCAATATAGAATGCCCGGCCCAGGTCGTAGAACGCATTATCCATTTTGTAAGTAAGGATGCGATGGACATACGCGGACTGGGTGAGGCCAACATTAGAAAATTCTACGATGAACAACTCTTACGCGATATTCCCGGCATTTACACATTTGATTTTGCAGCGCTCGAAAACAAGGAGGGATTTGGAAAAAAATCGATCGAGAATCTGCAAACCGCTATTGCCGGATCTAAGACGCAACCCTTGCACCGATTGATCTATGCCTTGGGAATTCGTTTTGTGGGAGAGACCACCGCGCGCACACTGGCAGCAGCTGTAACGCACTTGCTCGATTTCGAAAAATTATCTATAGAGCAGCTAGTGGAGTTAGAAGATGTAGGCCCCAAAGTGGCCGGGAGTATCCATGACTTTTTTAGCAATAAGGAAAATATCGAAATGATTCGGACGCTGGAAAAACTCGGCCTTTCACTTCGCAACCAAAAGAAAGACACTACGACCAGTGGTAATCTACATGGAAAAACATTTTTATTTACCGGAACGCTACCTACGCTAAAACGATCGGCGGCCGAAGAAATGGTCAGAAACGAAGGAGGGATTGTGCTGGGAGGCGTGAGCGCCAAACTCGATTACCTGGTGGCCGGCGAAGACGCGGGCTCTAAACTCGAAAAGGCCAAGAAGATCAACACCATTCGCATTATCACCGAGCCAGAATTTTTGAAACTTATACAGCCTTGACCTTTTTATCATTTCACTTACCGTAAAACAACCTTGCTTTTTCTATGGCGGGCTGGTTAAGTTGCTAGCATGCGTTTGTATGTTACAGCGGTAACCCTACTAATGACCATGATTGTCGATGCGCAAAATCATCATGGCGTATATATTTCAGAATTTATGGCAGATCCTACGCCACGTGTAGGATTACCTGCCTACGAGTGGATAGAGATCCGCAACGGATCGGAACAGTTCGTTCAATTGCAAAACTGGAGAGTGGGTACCTCCACCGCTTTATCGGGCCCCCTTCCTTTTTACTGGCTCGCCCCCGATAGTTTACTTATTCTTTGTTCGAGCACAGCGTTTCCTTTTTTGACTTCGCTTGGAAAAACGCTTGCCCTAACCGGTTTTCCATCACTCGATAATGACAGTGCCACTATTTGGCTTCGTCATCCATCGGGGAGTATCATGCATGCTGTTTCTTACGACAAGAGTTGGTATGGTAATTCCCTGAAAGCAGAGGGAGGCTGGTCATTCGAGATGGTCAATCCAAGATGGCCCTGTGCCGATAAACGCAATTGGAAGAACAGTGCGCATCCAAAAGGGGGCACTCCCGGATTGAGCAATTCCATTCAAGATCTGCAAACCGAATTACAATTGCCCACCGCCATGCATGCGTATGCGCCGGCGCCGGATAGTTTACAGATTCAATTCTCTGCGCCGGTAGACAGCCTATGGTCTGCACGCCCCGCCTTGTATAAATTGAACAACAATATTGAGGTGACCGCAGCAAGAACGATCGATCCGTTACATACGATGATAGCGTGCAAATTGAATCGTTCTTTATTGGTCGATAGCATCTACTCACTTACTATAACCGGAATCAAAAGTTGTCATGCTCCCGATATTGGCAGGTCCGCAACGCTACGTACCGGTCTGGCCGCTGCTTGTACGCCACAAGATGTCGTCATCAACGAAATTCTTTTTAACCCGCGTAGCGGAGGCAGTGATTTTGTAGAACTCTTAAATACCAGTAAAAAGATCATCGATCTCTCCACGCTATATATATCCCATCGACAAACAAATGGTGCGCTGGGCAGTTTTGTTCGACTACAAGCAACCCCTCGATTACTTTTTCCGAACGAATATGCAGCGTTTAGTAGCGAAACATCGCTGGTTATGCAGCAATACCTGGTTAACGCTCCATCGCAATTTTTTGAAACGATCGGCTTCCCCTCTTTACCCGACGAAGAGGGACGATTGGTGCTACTCCACCAACAAGGAAATATAATCGATGAGCTGGCGTATTACGACAATTGGCACTTTCCGTTATTGCAAGACAAAGAAGGCGTTTCGCTTGAACGGATCGATCCAAAAGGAAAAACCCAGTGGGCCGCCAACTGGCATAGTGCCGCCCGCACCGAAGGATTTGCAACGCCGGCCAGAAAAAATTCACAGCAGCTAACCCTAGAACAATCCAACAATGATTTTTCGGTACAGCCGCGTTTATTTTCGCCTAATCTCGATGGTCAGGATGACGTTTGCATCATTAGTTATAAAACAGAACAGCCGGGCACGTTGGTGTCGATACAAATTTTAGATGCAGCCGGGCGACTGGTTCGGGTAGTAGCCACCCGAACCTTACTCGGCAGAAGCGGACAATGGCACTGGGACGGAAGAGACCAGCAAGGTCAGTTGCTCGCATCGGCGAACTATCTGATCGTAGTTACGCACTATTCTTTACAAGGCAAGAGAGATCTCTATCGATTTGGCGTATCACTGTGGCGATAGATTTCTAAAAGTTTTAACAAGTTGATAAGCGAAATCATGCATCAACGTTTATCTTGCGCTTGTCTTATCGTATACGCTAACTACCAAACTGTAAAAAACCGTATGAAATACCTACCCATAACGTTGCTAGTCCTCACGCTACCATTGCTCTTTGTTACACACTCGAATGCGCAATAATCAGAAAGTAAGTTTACAGAGCGAGCGCCCCGGCAGAATGTCTATGTAGAACTAGGAGGTAACGGCATTGCCTTTAATGTAATGTATGAGACTCGGCTCCACAAACGATCGGATGGTATTGGAATTAAAGCCGGCTTGGGTGGATTTAGCGGCAGCTACGAGAAAGTGTTTACCCTTCCCGTTGGGGTCAATTGGCTACTCACCAAAGACAATAAACATTTTTTTGAAGCCGGTGCGGGATTGACCTTTTTATACTATAACGACACGTACGATCCTTGGTGGCCCGGCGGCACCTACGAAGTCTTTCCGGTAGACCTGGCCGGACTAAGCGTCGATAAAAAGAATTCCGTCTATGGCCATATGACACTGGGGTATAGAAGACAACCCAAGAATGGAGGCATTACCTGGGGGGCGGCCCTTACTCCTCACTTTAACCAAAATGGATTTTGGCCCGTATGGGTCGGCTTTAAATTCGGGTATTCGTTTGCGAGAAAGTAGACGATCTACGAAAGCTCAATATCAAAACTCACCAACTCCTTGAACTGACGGATGCGGTCGTGAATTTCTTTTTTGCCCACTTCTTTAAGACGGGTGGGTCCGAATTTTTCTACACAGAAGCTGGCCATGGCAGAGCCTACGATGATCCCTCTTTTCATATTCTCGAAAGAAACATCGCCGGTCTTGGCAATATGCCCGATAAAACCACCGGCAAACGTATCGCCCGCACCAGTGGGATCAAATACATCTTCTAAGGGAAGGGCCGGCGCATAGAATACTTCGTCTTGCTGAAAGAGCAAGGCCCCATGCTCTCCTTTTTTAATGATCAAATAGCGAGGACCCATGGCCATGATAGCACGAGCGGCCTTGACCAGCGAAAATTCGCCCGATAGCTGACGCGCCTCGGCATCGTTGACCATCAACATATCTACATAACGCAGTACGATCTTGAGTTCGTTCATGGCGGTCTCCATCCAAAAGTTCATGGTATCCATAACGATCAGACGGGGGCGTTGCGTTAACTCTTGAATCACGTTGAGCTGCATGCGGGGTTGCAGGTTACCCAGCATCAAGAACTCAGCGCCCTGGTAACCGGCCGGCACCTTGGGATCGAAATCGGCCAACACATTCAAGTCGGTAACTAACGTGTCGCGGCTGTTCATGTCGGCATGATAGCGCCCGCTCCAGAAAAAGGATTTCTTATCGGCGACCACCTCTACACCGTCGGTTTGCACGCCACGTCGACGAAGCTCTTCCATTTCTTCTTGCGGAAAATCGTATCCCACAATCGAGATCTGCTGAACGGGGGTAACAAAATTGCTGGCGGCATAGGCCACATAGGTAGCGGAGCCTCCCACAATACGGTCTGTTTTTCCAAACGGGGTTTCAATGGCATCAAAGGCCATGGTTCCAACGGTAATTAGTGACATAGGATGCAAACCTATACTAAATCTGTAATCTAAAAAAGGCATTATTTATGTACCTTTCCAACCCTATTTACAGACTATGGCAAAGGCTATTCGAAAAAAGGCTTCCAAGAAAGGACTGATCTTGCAAAAGGCGGCGGCCATGTTTCGCCAACGTGGATTTGCGGCCACTTCTATGCGTGACCTCGCCGAAGTAGTGGGAATCGAAGCGGCCAGCCTTTATAATCATATCAGTTCTAAGAACGAGATACTCGAGGCTATTTGTTTCGATATGGCCAATCACTTTAATACCCATATGGACCAGATCGAGGCCACCCGTCAGTCGGCGTTGGCGGCTCTCGAAGCCGTGCTTCGGTTCCATATTCGGCAGATGATCGATAATTACGAACAGGTCTACGTGAGTGACCGCGAGTGGAAACATTTACAAGAGCCCTATCTCTCTAACTTTCAGACCCAGCGCCGCACCTACCGTAAACGCATCGCCCACCTGATCGATACGGGCATTCAGAAAAAAGAGATTCTTCCTATTGATAGTGCCACGGCCGTGCTTATTATTTTGCACGCCATTAGCGGTATCGAAAGTTGGCACCGCAGCAAAAAAAGGATCAGTGCCCGCGAGCTCGAAGACAATATGCTAACGATATTGGTAGGCGGGCTTCGAAAAAATCACTAGAAAATGTCGCTACATTTTCATCCTCTTACCATTAAAAAGGTTCGCCAAGAAACGACCGACTGTGTGTCGTTGCTATTCGAGGTACCCCAGCCTCTGCAAGCGACCTATCAATTTTTACCCGGACAAAACCTGACGCTAAAGACTACAATAAATGGCAAAGAGGTCAGACGCAGCTACTCGATCTGCAGCGCTCCCCAAGAAAATGAGCTTCGCGTTGCGATTAAGAAAGTAGAGGGAGGCGTTTTCTCAAACTACGCCAACGATCAACTTAAGGCCGGCGATACACTCGAGGTAATGCCCCCTGCCGGTAAGTTCAATACGCCACTGAGCGCTTTACAAACCAAGCGATACCTAATGATCGCGGCCGGCAGTGGTATTACCCCCATTCTCTCGTTGATCAAATCGATCTTATATACCGAACCTACCAGCACGATTACGCTGGTCTATGGTAATCGCAGTCGTTCCAGCATTATTTTTTTTGAAGAACTGGAGCAGCTCAAGAACAAGTACATGCAACGACTCAACATCCTGCATATACTCAGCCGCGAAAAAACGGATAGCCCTTTACAGTTGGGGCGAATCGATACCGAGAAGTTGACAGTACTAGATCGATTGCTTGGTTGTAAGCTTATGGATGAATGTTTTATTTGCGGGCCCGAAGAAATGACCTTGAATAGCAAGTCGTTTTTAGAAAAATGCGGCATGCCTGCTAAAAAGATCCATCTCGAACTCTTTACCAGTTCTAAAATAGCGGCAAGCGCTAAAAAGAGTCCTTCTGACAGTACCCAGAAAAAGAGAAGCAGTCAGGTTACGATCAAACTCGATGGCAGAGAGGTGAATATCGAAATTCCTCTGCAAGAAGAACTGACGATCTTAGATGCGGCCCTTGCCCAAGGCGCCGATCTTCCCTTTGCCTGCAAAGGGGGCATGTGCTGCACCTGCAAGGCCAAACTGGTGAGTGGCGAAGTACTGATGGACGTTCACTGGGGGCTTGAAGAAGAGGAAGTTGAGCAGGGTTATATTCTGACTTGCCAGAGCTACCCCAAGACCGAAAAACTGATCGTGGACTTCGACCATAAATAAAGAGCTATCGTAATAGGTAAACCTTTGCCCCTAACAGTTGTTAGTTTTTAATAAATTTGCATTTTAGCCACCCACTATGAAACCACATAACCTGGAACATATTTTTCAAGACAAGATCGATCAAGAGATCAAGATCGAACCCCGTGATTGGATGCCGGACGCCTATCGCAAAACAAATTTGCGACAGATCAGTCAACATGCGCACAGCGAAATCGTAGGCATGCTCCCCGAAGGAAACTGGATCTCAAGAGCTCCTTCGCTTAAGCGAAAAGCTATTTTGCTGGCCAAGGTGCAAGATGAGGCCGGGCACGGACTCTACTTATACGCCGCAGCCGAGACCCTGGGCCAATCGCGTGAGCAAATGATCGAAGACCTGCATAGCGGAAGGGCCAAGTACTCCTCTATTTTTAATTACCCCACACTCACCTGGGCCGATATGGGCGCTATAGGTTGGCTGGTAGACGGAGCGGCCATTATGAACCAAGTGATGCTGACCCGTACTTCATACGGACCTTATGCAAGAGCAATGGTGCGAATCTGCAAAGAAGAGAGCTTTCATCAGCGACAAGGCTTTGAAGTTTTACTGGTACTCTCGAAAGGAAGCGATGCACAAAAAGCCATGTGCCAAGATGCGATCAATCGCTGGTGGTGGCCGGCCCTGATGATGTTCGGCCCCCGTGACGGAGAGAGCACCAACAGCGACATGAGCATGAAGTGGAAGATCAAGCGCAAGAGTAATGATGAACTTCGCCAGCAATTCGTAGATATGATCGCCGAGCAGGTCAAGCTGCTCAATATGACCCTTCCCGACGAGAAACTTCGCTGGAACGAAAGCAAAAAGCACTACGACTTTGGCGAGATTGACTGGAATGAGTTCTGGCAAGTGGTCAAAGGAAACGGCCCCTGCAACAAAGAAAGATTGGCGGCCCGAAAGAAAGCCTGGGAAGATGGACGCTGGGTGCGCGAAGCGGCCTCGGCCTACGCAGCGAAGCAAAAACAAAAACAACAAGCAGCCTGATAATTATTCATCATGCAATTGATCAGAAAATTCTATTACGGCGATATTCCCGATGATGCCAGTGGTGCGGCCAAAGCGGGCCCGACACAACCGGCCTCTGATTGGCCCCTGTGGGAAGTATTTATTAGAAGCAAACAGGGATTGGAGCATAAACACGTGGGTAGTCTGCATGCCGCCGATGCCAACATGGCCATCGAAAATGCAAGAGATGTCTACACTCGACGCAGCGAAGGCATTAGCATTTGGGTCGTAGAGAGCAAACACATAAAAACAGCAGACCCCGAGGCCGCTGCCGAATTATACGAACCTGCGCAAGATAAGATCTATCGTCATCCTACCTTTTATGATCTGCCCGACGAGATCAAACACATGTAAGTAACCGACATGACGAACGCTTCGCTTATTGATTTTACCCTTTATGTGGCCGACAGTACCCTTGTCTTAGCGCAACGTAATGGTGACTGGTGTGGTCACGGGCCTGTGCTGGAGCAAGACATTGCTATAACGAATGTTACACTCGATCTGATCGGACAGTCCCGCAGTTTTTATCAATATGCGGCACAATTGATCGGCAACGACTGCACCGAAGATCAACTGGCCTACTGGAGAAACGAAAGAGAATTCAAGAATGCATTGCTGTGTGAAAGACCCAATGGCGATTGGGCACAAACGATCTTACGACAAACCTTTTTTAGTTTCTACCAACGCGAGCTCTTTACGCAATTACTACAAGCAGCGGATACTACACTGTCGGCCATTGCCGAAAAATCGCTCAAAGAAGTGCGCTATCATTGCCGCTGGAGCAGCGAATGGGTCTGCCGATTAGGGGACGGCACCGAAGAGAGTCACCGTCGCTTACAAGTTGCAGTAGAGAATCTATGGCCGTATACAGGAGAACTTTTTATCGCCGCCCCCTACGAAACGGCGCTACAGATCGATACAGATACGATTAAACGCAATTGGCTTGAGGCCCTCAGTACTCTTTTTGCAGCGGCCACCTTGCCCGCCCCTTCACTGACCGATACGTTTATGCAGACGGGTGGCAAGACCGGTCAACATACCGAAGCACTCGGTTATCTGCTGGCCGAATTGCAATACGTGCAACGCTCTTTTCCGGGGTGCGAGTGGTAACTATTTCGGCAGCGAATAATAGCTAATTAGAAAAAATTTTATGAAAGCAGTAGCAGCAGACAATACCGAGTTACAGGACTGTTACGACTTGCTGGCCACGATCCATGACCCCGAGATACCGGTACTTTCTATCTTGGACCTAGGTATCGTACGAGATGTTGAATTGCTACGCCCCCTGCAAGACGAAGGTCATATTCGCGTAACGATCACGGCGACCTACACCGGATGTCCGGCCATGGACACCATTGCCCTGCTTATCAAGATGGCACTTCTTACGAAGGGATATAAAAAGGTAGAGATCGCTACGACGATCGCCCCAGCCTGGACCACCGACTGGATGAGCGCAGCGGGAAAAGAAAAACTAAAGACGTACGGCATTGCTCCTCCCGATAAACGATTTGAGATACCCGCCGACGGAATCGTTTGCCCGCAATGTGGCAGCAGTCATACCCGTTTGCTCAGTGAGTTTGGAAGCACGGCCTGTAAATCGCTGTTACAATGCAACGACTGTGCCGAGCCCTTCGATTATTTTAAATGTCATTAGCCGATTGCAATAACTAACTTTATCGTAAACAGAAATGCATGTCCTCTATTGTCGTTGAGATCAAAGACCAGGTGGCGCTGCTAACCCTTAACCGCCCCGAGAAATTCAATTCCTTTAACCGCGAGATGGCACTGCGGCTGCAACAAGAATTGGATGCTTGCCAACGTAGCGCGGTGCGGGCGGTGATCATTACTGGCAGTGGAAAGGCCTTTTGTGCCGGTCAAGACCTGGGCGAAGTGGTCGATCCCGAAGGACCGGGCATGGCACGTATCTTAAAAGAACATTACAATCCGATCGTAACGCGAATTCGTGAACTGAATAAACCGGTGATCGCCGCGGTTAATGGAGTGGCCGCAGGGGCGGGGGCCAACCTGGCGCTCTGTGCCGATATTACCATGGCCGGCGAATCTGCCAGTTTTATACAAGCTTTTTCTAAAATAGGGCTCGTCCCCGATACCGGAGGGTCGTACTTCTTACCGAGACTCGTAGGCCTGCAACGAGCAACAGCACTCATGATGACCGGAGAAAAAGTTACGGCCACCCAAGCTGCAGCCATGGGCATGATCTGGAAGGTCGTTGCAGATACCGATCTGTTACAACAAGCGGAGACCTTGGCTCAACAACTAGCCACGATGCCTACTACGGCATTGGGGCTTATCAAGCAACAACTCAAGGGTAGTTTTGAAAATTCCCTCGAAGAACAATTGCAACTCGAAGATCAACTGCAACAAAAAGCCGCGGGCACCGCTGATTTTAAAGAAGGCGTACAAGCTTTTCTAGAAAAGCGAACGCCCCGCTTTACAGGAGAATAACTTCTAAAATCATCTTTATGTTATCTGCCGCCGATCAACTAGCCAACCGGGTCGTGACCCATATGATGAGCGAGGATCGCTTTTCGCAATGGCTGGGCATAACAGTACTGGACGTACGAGAGGGATATAGCCGTATTGAAATGACGATCAGACCCGAGATGGTCAATGGGTTTGGGATCGTACATGGGGGCGTTAGCTTTTCGCTGGCCGACAGCGCCTTTGCCTTTGCTTGTAATAACCGTAACCAACTATCCGTAGCGCTCGACACCTCTATAAATTTTACGCAACCGGTGCGAGTTGGAGACCACCTAACGGCCGAGGCCCGCGAGTTACATAATGGAAAAAGCACAGGACTTTACCAGATTAGTATCCATAATCAAGATCAAAAGTTGGTAGCCCAGTTCAAAGGACTTTGCTACCGCACCGATAAAAAACTCATTCACGAATAACGAGTATAGCCATTTATGTTTTATCAAGCCAATGGAATAAGACCTGTCGTAGATGCCAGCAGCTATGTGCACCCGCAAGCGGTGGTGATCGGTGCGGTAACGATCGCTAAGAACTGCTATATAGGACCTGGTGCGGTATTACGGGGTGACTGGGGCGCCATTGAGATCGAAGAGGGATGCAACGTGCAAGAAAATTGTATCATCCATATGTTTCCGGGACTCACGGTAAAATTATTGGCCGGGGCGCATATTGGCCATGGAGCGGTGATTCATGGTGCGATAATTGGGCGCAACTGTCTGGTGGGCATCAATAGCGTGATCATGGACCACGTAGTCTTGGGTGATGAGTCGATCGTGGGGGCGCTCACGTTTATTAAAGAAGGAGAACAGATCGCGCCGCGCAGTGTAGTGGTCGGAAATCCGGGCAAGGTTGTCAAGACTGTTACTGAAGAGATGCTGCGCTGGAAGACAGAAGGCACTACCCTTTACCAGCAATTGCCCCGGCATTGCTTTGAGGAGTTGAAAAAATGTACCCCGCTGCGAAAGCCACGCCGTCAAAAACCGCTTAGAAAACCCGCCTACCTGAGCTGGAAAAAAAAGCAACAGATCAATTAACGCGGCAACAACTTATCTAAGGTGGCACTCAGATCATCGCCCCGTAGCGATTCGGCTACGATCTTTCCTTGTGGATCGATGAGTACGTTATACGGTATACCGGAAATCTGATAAAGAGATACCACCGCACTATCCCAGAATTTTAGATCGCTGACCTGTGTCCAGGTTAATCCGTCTTTCATAACGGCATTCATCCAATCGTCTTTGGCACCCGGCTGATCGAGTGAGACGCCCAGAACGGTAAAGTTTCTATTCTTAAATTGCTGATAGGCCTTGACCACCACCGGATTTTCCATGCGACAAGGTTTACACCAACTGGCCCAAAAATCGACCAGTACATATTGGCCACGAAACGAACGCAAGCTGATCAGTTTTCCATTGGGATCAGGAAGACTAAACTCAGGGGCCGTTTGTCCGGTAAGCCCTTGCGGAGCCTGCTGCTGCTGCTTGATGATTGCATCGACCGCCCTTATGCCCTGATGAGTAGGAAAGCGACGAGCCAATGATGTTACCAAATTGGCCACCTCGGTATTGTCAAAGCCACGGAGCCCAAAAGCAGGGTTACCCGCCATGTTCTGATAATACCCCAAGATCATCATGGTAAGTGCCGGACTCTTGCAAGAAGTCAACGTCGATTGGGTATACGAATAAAGCGAGTCTGCTTTTTGTCTCAGTTGTGTAGCTTGTGTCTGTAGTAAACTGTTTTGGGCCGAGGTACGAACCCCGCTAAGCGTTTCTACACTATCGGTCAAGCGCCGCAACAGAAATGCCTGCTGCAACTCGGTATTAAAACGTAGCATGTATTGTTGTAATGCCTGGCTAGCCTCCGAGCCGCTAACCTCGTAACGATCGGGTAGCTGACTGTTACCGGCCCCATAGAAGATATTCAATGTAATGTCCGCGGCATCATTGATAACCGAGGCGGCCGGATATTGTTGCTGGCCAACCCTAATGTTATATATCTTCTCTTCGGCGGCTGCCGTCTGCAATGTATAAACACCATCTTTTCCCAGTACAGCAGAGTCCACCACCTGTCGTTGCATGGTAGCCATAGGAACTTCTTCGAGGTAAACGGTCGCCTTACTGATTCCGGTTATCTTTCCGCTTACAGAAAAAGAATTGCCCTGTTTTTTTCCGCAAGACAATAAAACAACAACGGCCAATACGCCACTATAAAATCTTTTCATGTGCTTTGATTTAAAGAAGTGCCTGAACAGCCGTAATAACTTCGGAAAGCCTTGAGGCATCTTGACCCCCGGCGGTGGCCAGTGTCTTTTGTCCGCCTCCGCCACCTTTAATAAGAGGAGCGACCACGGTTTTAATGATCGAATTGGCATCGAGCGAAGAGGTCTTAAGCAATTCCTCTGCAACACTCACCGCAACAAAGGGCTTTGCATCGATCAGCGCCGTCACAACGACCACCAGATTCTCTTTTTTTCCGCGCAGCTCCAGACAACATTTCTTAAGGGCATCCGGAGTGGAAACCACTACCTGCTCACCGATAAAATGAGTGGCTCCCATTTTTTTAATTTGTCCGGCCAAGCGTTCGCATAGAGCCGTCAATTCTTTTTGTTCAAATTGCTCTAGCCGTTGACGCAGCAGGGTCTGTTCTTGTTGCAACTGTTCAATGGCCTTCGTAAGATCTTTGGGATGCTTGAGCAGCTCTTTCAGTGATTGGAGCGTATGGGCCGTAGCACGTACTTGATCGATGGCAGGTTGTCCGCAAACGGCCTCTACCCTACGCACGCCAGCCGCCACGGCCGATTCAGCAAGCAGAGAGAAAAGACCCAGTGCTCCGGTAGCTCCCACATGCGTACCTCCACATAACTCTACCGAATAAGCAGGATCGGTAATGACCACTCTTACCTTGTCTCCATATTTTTCGCCGAACAAAGCCATGGCCCCAAGTTGTAAGGCCTCGTCTTTGGCCATGGTCTTAATGACCACCGGTATATTTTCTCTGATCTTAGTATTGACAATGGTTTCGATCTGCAAGAGTTCGTCGGCCGTAACTTTTGCAAAATGCGAAAAGTCGAATCGTAGATGAGCCGCCTCTACTAACGAACCTTTTTGAGCGACATGGGTACCGAGCACTTGGCGAAGGGCCGCATGCAACAGATGCGTGGCCGTATGATGAGCGGCCGTTTGCTGACGCAAGTGCGCATCTACCGAGGCTATGACCGCATTGGTTACCACCGCAGGCATCTCTACTGTATAATGAACAATCAGGTCATTGTCTTTTTTAGTATCGACCACAGCAATGGTCTGGTCGCCGAAGCGTAACCAACCGGTATCGCCGACCTGCCCGCCACTCTCGGCATAAAATGGCGTTACGCTCAAAACCCACTGATAGCCCTCTTTCCCTTTGGCCGTAACCTTTCTGTACTTGAGTACTTGTGCGGGGGTCTCGAGTTGCTCATAGCCGACGAACTGATTAGCGCCTTCTTGCAAGACGGTCCAATCGCCGGCATCCACAGCTGTGGCCGCACGGCTACGCTCTTTTTGTTGTTTCATCTCTACCTCAAACCCAGCCTCGTCTACACGCAGTCCTTGTTCGGAAGCGATAAGTCGGGTCAGATCGATCGGAAATCCATAGGTATCGTAGAGTTCAAAGGCGGCAGTCCCTGCGATCGTTCCCTCTTTTGTCGCTTGTACGATATCGTCAATGCGACGAAGTCCTTTTTCGAGGGTGCGCAAGAAAGCCTCTTCTTCTTCGCGCACCACGCGAGCCACAAATTCGACTTGCTGCTGCAATTCAGGAAACACGTCTTTGAACTGAGTTGCCAACACGGGCACTAGTTGCGTAAGTAAGGGTTGACGATAATTCAAATACGAGTAATAATAGCGAACGGCACGGCGAAGAATGCGTCTGATCACGTATCCCGCTCCGGTATTAGAGGGGAGCTGCCCGTCGGCAATGGTAAATCCGATGGCGCGAATATGATCGGCGATAACCCGAAAGGCAACGGCCTGCTTGGTATCGGACCCATCATAGCGGACCTCGCAAATTTTTTCGGTAGCACCAATGGTACCCGTAAATATATCTGTATCGTAATTAGAGGTCTTCCCCTGCAATACACGTACCAACCGTTCCAATCCCATTCCTGTATCGACATGCGTGGCGGGCAAGGGTTCGAGACTACCGTCTTTTTTTCGATTGAATTGAATAAACACGTTGTTCCAGATCTCAATGACCTGGGGATGATCTTTGTTGACCAATTCGCGGCCCGGCACTTGCTTTCTCTCTTCGTCGGGTCGGCAGTCAATATGGATCTCGCTGCAAGGACCACAAGGCCCGGTATCGCCCATCTCCCAAAAATTATCTTTCTTATTGCCAAAGACAATATGATCGTCAGGCAGCAGTGTCTTCCATTTTGCCAGCGCTATTGTAGAGGGAGGGATGTTCTCGTTACGATCGCCTTCGAAGACCGTCGCGTATAATCGATCTTTGGGAATTTTATATACGTCGGTCAGCAATTGCCAACTCCATTCAATGGCTTCGTTCTTGAAATAATCACCAAAGCTCCAGTTACCGAGCATCTCGAACATGGTGTGATGATAGGTATCTACCCCCACTTCTTCGAGATCGTTATGCTTACCGCTAACGCGGAGACATTTTTGGGTATCGACCGCCCGAGAATAAGGGGCCTTTTTATTGCCCAGAAAATAATCCTTGAACTGGTTCATGCCCGCGTTGGTAAACATGAGTGTAGGATCGTTCTTGACCACAATGGGGGCAGAGGGCACGATAGTATGTCCCTTAGAAGCGAAAAAATCGAGAAAGGCCTTGCGTATTTCGAACGAGGTCATCATGGGGGGTAAATGCTATATTTGTCTATGTCGCAATGCTGGCAAAGGTAAGGCAATATTAAACGCAGCTGCGCTTTGGGATGAAGAAGGTAAAGTACTTTTATAACACCAACACGCTTCGCTATGAGCGACTCGAAACCCCCTTGCGGGTAAAGCTGTTGCGTGTTTTCGGATTTGTCGCCTCGGCATTGGTAACCGCAGCGCTTATTGCTTATCTGGCCTTTCGATTTATTGGTTCTCCCAAAGAAAAAATGCTGGAACTTCAAAATCGCGAGATCAGAGAAGATTATGTTGCCTTGGCCGAACAGGTGCAACAGTTGGAGCTTCAAATGAAAGAGCTCGAAAAAAGGGACAACGAAGTGTACCGTGCGATCTTCGAAGCCACCCCTATTCCCGACAGTGCACGCGCTCAAGAGATGGCCACCCAATTGGAAATTGAAAAAGTAGAGAAGCTGGGCACACGCGAACTCGTGACCTCTGTCTCAAAGACCATCCAGGCCCTGGTAACCCGTATACAGGCACAGCGAACCTCGTATCAAGAAGTGGCACAACTGATCAAAGACAAAGAAAAATTATTGGCACATACCCCGGCCATTCAGCCCGTTAGCAATAAAAATTTGAACCGGATTGCCTCGGGTTTTGGTTACCGGGTAGACCCGATATATAAGACCACCAAGTTGCATGCCGGATTGGATTTTACGGCTCCACAAGGCACGCCCATCTATGCGACCGCCAATGGCAGGGTCGAGACCGCTGGCAATACCGGAGATGGCTATGGTCGTCATGTGATCATCAACCATGGCTATGGATACAAAACACTCTACGCTCATATGGTCAGGGTCAAGGCAAGGGCAGGCCAGAACATCAAACGCGGAGAGGTAATTGGATGGGTAGGAAGCACCGGAAAGTCTACCGGCCCCCATTGTCACTATGAGGTTATCAAAAATGGCAGGCCCATTGATCCCATCTACTTTTTCTACAACGATCTGACCCCTGCACAATTTGACCGCATTCTAAAGCAGGCGGCCGCTTCGAACCAGAGTCTCGATTAAGAAAGCCCTAGTTTTCCACAGCATAGGCAAACTGATACAATGGTGAGGTCCTTTATTATCTTTACAATACTGTATGGCCAAAAAACCGCTCACCCAGATTCAACTGGATTTCGATACGCCTGCACCGATCACGGTCACCAACTCGATTAGTGTGGAGCCCGCCGAGCCGGTACAGGCAATTCCCGAAGTGGCCATACCAATAGCCGATCCGACCCCTTCGGAAGAACCGCTCGTGGGCATACGAAGAGTAAAGCGTAAAGAAAATCCGGCCGCTGTTCCCGGTAAACGCGGAAGACGATCACTAAAAGAGATCGCCAGTCGTGTCGATTTAATACAGGTACCGCCAGACGAAGAACTATTTAAAAAACAATACTACTCGATCGGTGAGGTCGCCACGATGTTTCGCGAGAAACAATCCCTTATTCGCTATTGGGAGACCGAGTTCGATATTTTACAACCGCGTAAGAACAGAAAGGGCGACCGCTATTTTAGACCTATCGATGTCAAGAATCTGGTACTGATCTACGATTTGCTGCGTAGAAGAAAATTTACCATCGACGGGGCCCGCGATTACCTTAAGAAAAATAAAAAGGCAGAAGATCGCTTTGCGCTCATTCAATCGTTGCAACAAATTCGTAGTTTTTTAGTGGAACTTCGCACTAACCTATAGCTAGGCCATGTATCAAAAAAAAATTCTTTTCTTTTTTTTCCTGCTGCTGATGGGGGTCGCCTTTGCGCAGCCATCGTATGAGACCTTGCAAGAGCGACCGAACGAAAAAACATTCAAGGGCTGGCTAACCCGCGCAACGCTCGAACAAGAGAGCAGCTTTACGTGGATGCAAGAAAATTACAAAGCCTACCAACCTCACACAGCCGGACTACAACTGTTGCGCCAGTACAAAGACTCCGTTCGCTTTTTAGTTTTTATGGGAACCTGGTGCGAGGACTCCCATTTTATTATTCCACGCTTCTTTGCTATGGCCGATGCCGCAGGTCTTGCGGCCGACCGGATCTCGCTGGCTGGCGTAGACCGAAATAAAACCACATGGGGTCAGCTAAGCGCCACGCTGCAAGTCGACTTGGTACCGACCATTATCGTTTATCGGCAAGGAAAAGAGTTAGGAAGAGTCATCGAGTACGGCCGCTATGGTCAGTTTGACCGTGAGATCGGAGAGATTATTCAAAAAGGATTTCAGCAATAAGTTTTCGTATCGCGCTGCGGTTATTTGAGAGGCCGCCCATCGGCGGGCCACTCCAGTTGCAGTTGGTGTACCAGCGTTAGTACCTGCATGTTGATCTTTTCGCGCAATCGATTAAAATCATCCAGCGGAAGAGGAGCCGTATAATAATCCGCCTCTACACAAACGGCCCCCGACCGAATATCGGATAAGAGTACCGAGAACTGCTCAATAGCAGGATCTTTCAACAACGTTCTGATCTCGGCCAGCAAGGTCTCGAGTTGTGCCGGGGTGGCCTTGGCCGATAACTCGAGCTTGATGTCGGCCCTACGCTGCGAACGAAGCGAGAGATTATCGAGAATGCTATCGACCATCTGTTTATTAGGCACGGTAACGAAGGTCTTCTGTTCGGTTCGAATGCGAGTACTGCGAAGACCGATCTTCTCTACGGTGCCGGTAATGGCATTTACCTTGACCAGATCGCCGGTAATAAAGGGCTTATCGAAAAATATAATAAACGAAGCGATCAGGTTTTCGAGACTCTCGCGTAACGCGAGTGCAATGGCAGCGCCTACAATGCTTAAGCCCGTGACCAGACTTCCAATATTGAATCCGAATACAAAACTGAGTACAAGCAGCACTGCATTGATGACCAAGATCACCTTAAAGAAATCCTTGAAAAAGACGATCAACTGGTTGTCAGAAAGATCGGGGGTTCGACTGGCACGCTTCTCTAATAAAATAGCGGCAAAATCAATGGCGCGCAGCAATAAAGAAGTAAGCGTGGCAATGAACAATAATTTTCCGATGGCATGCACTATGTCGCGTGCCTCGAATCGATAGATGTCGAAATTGAGCGCCGAAGGAAATTGCAATCGATACAACGCAAGGGTCAGTACCAGTACCAACACGAATCGCTCGAGTGGGGCAATGACCAAGGCATTAAACTGGTCACGTTCTACGGTGTTCAATACGCGTCCGAGCCAGCGAAACAGCCAGCCGGCCAACAGCGACGACAGATACCGGCGAAACAACCAAACTAGTACAATAACTAACCCCACGACCGTGTAGGCCTGGATGGAATTATCTCCCCATTCTTGATGCCAAAAACTATTCATACACTAAGCGTTTTACCGGTTCGTGATTAGTTTGTGCTGCTGATCGGTAAAGAACGAGAGCGAAAGAGCAGGGCCATCGAGCACCGCATAACTATAGTAGCGAATCCAGTCACCCAGATTAATATAGCGAACGGAGTTCGGCGGCGAAGCCAATTCCCAGTCAATGGGCAAATGACGATGCCCAAAAATAAAATAGTCAACGCGATCCTTGCGCTGCTGCTCTTTGCAATACGAGATCAGCCATTCTTGATCGGCCCCCCGAAACACTTCTTCTGCGGCGCCGGTCCTGGCCCGACTTTGACGACTAAAAAATTCGGCGATCCCCATTCCAACCACAGGAGGCAATGCCCCGAATAAAAATTGACATAATGGGTTGCGAAAGATGCGCTTTAGCCGTTTGTATCCTTGGTCGCCGGGACCCAATCCATCTCCATGCCCTAGGTGCAGTCGACATCCGTTACGCTCGATGGTTATAGGATCGAAGTACAAGTGGAGTCCCAACTCTTGCTGAAAATAGTTTTTCATCCACATGTCGTGATTGCCCGTAAAAAGATGAAGGGTAATACCGGCATCGCTGCAAGCGGCGAGTTTTCCTAACAAGCGCACATATCCTTTGGGTACTACTTTTTTATACTCATACCAAAAATCAAAGAGATCGCCCATTAAAAAGATCTCGGCTGCATCTTGCAGGGCTTGGTCAAGAAAACGACAGATCGTTTTTTCTCGCTGCAAGCTGTCATGCGCAGTGGGCGCCCCCAAATGAAAGTCAGAGAGAAAATAAATTTTATGGCCAGGCGGTTGCGGACGATCGACAGTGGTCATAGTATAAATGTAAGAAAGCGAACCGAAATCAGGATTCAACCAAGAACAAATACACTTCTTTGGGCCCGTGCACGCCTACTACCAATGTTTTTTCTATATCGGCTGTGCGACTCGGCCCGGTGGCCAAGGTAAGCAACGATGGAAACTGTGTGCCGTGCTTTTCACGGGCGGCCACCATGGCATCCTTGATATCTTCTACCAATTGATCGACAAAGGCAATGCAAATATGAATAGGCGCATAGACACTGGCTGTACGTCCCTGTTGCTGGGCGCTGCTCAACACGATCGATCCGGTACGAGCCACCAAGTATTCGCATCCGGTAACCGATACCTGGCAACCGGCCAGATCGGTGGTGGTCAGACGCTCCGAGAGCGACTCACCCAATAAAGTAATAAGTTTTTCTTCGGCGCAATAGATCGGAGACCAATCTTGTTTGCGAACCAGGCTCGCAAATTGAAACGCCAGCTCTTGCCGATTGATACAATAGATGAACTTTCCTTGCAGCTTGGTAAATTGCTCGGCAAATTCGATCTCTGCCTCTTGGTGAGGCGCCGGATAAATGGTCTGGTTCTTTTCGCTCTGCGGAAAGGGCATGGGCGTGGTATGAGCCAAGGCCTCTCGAATGCGCTTTAATATATTCTCTTTGGCAGGTGATACGTTCATATCATTCCATTAGTAAGGAGGGGCTTCATGCGTCGAACCTGGCTCGTCAGAAAAGGCAGGCGGCAACACAGCCGGGGTATGATCGGACAACGGCTTTTTTTCTTCGAACGGACGCTTTCCGATCAAGGCCTCTACATCACTTTGAAACAATACTTCTTTTTCGAGCAGTGCATTGGCGAGGGTCTCTACTTCGGCACGCTTATTGGTTAGCAACTGCTTGGTCTTAGCATACGCCTCATCGATCAGATGACGAACTTCAAAATCGATCATCTTGGCGGTATCGTCCGAATAAGGTTTGGTAAACGCATTCTCTTGTTGCGGATCGTAAAAACTTACGTTGCCCACTTTTTCGTTCATCCCATAGACAGCCACCATTGCATAGGCCGTGCGGGTAATTTGCTGTAGGTCATTCTGGGCACCGGTAGAGATCTTGCCGAAGAAAATATCTTCGCTGGCCCTTCCGCCCAAGGTCATACAGATTTGATCATTGAGTTGATCGGTATTGTACAGGTACTGCTCTTTGGGCGTGTATTGCGCATAGCCCAACGCAGCGGTGCCGCGCGGAACAATGGTTACTTTAAGCAACGGATAGGCATGCTCGAGGAACCAACCACAAATAGCATGACCCGCCTCGTGATAGGCAATGATCTTTTTTTCTTCGGGAGAGATGATCTTGTTCTTTTTTTCGAGTCCGCCAATGACCCGATCTACCGCATCTTGAAAATCTTGCATATCGACGGCTTCTTTGTTCTTGCGAGCAGCGATCAGGGCGGCTTCGTTGCACACATTGGCAATATCGGCACCGGCAAAACCGGGTGTTTGCTCGGCCAGCTTATGAATGTCGAGTGTCTTAGATACTTTGATCGGCTTAAGATGCACTTTAAAAATATCCTCTCGTCCTTTTAGATCGGGTTTGTCTATGCTAATCTGGCGATCGAAACGACCGGGACGAAGCAGCGCGCTATCGAGCACGTCGGGTCTGTTAGTGGCGGCCAACACAATAATTCCTACATCGGTACCAAACCCATCCATCTCTACCAGCATTTGATTGAGCGTGCTCTCGCGTTCGTCGTTGCTCATCATGGCATTCTTGCCACGGGCTCTTCCGATTGCGTCGATCTCGTCAATAAAAATGATGCAGGGCGCTTTCTCTCGGGCTTGCTTAAAAAGATCGCGTACCCGACTGGCACCCACGCCTACGAACATCTCTACAAAATCAGATCCGCTCAAACTAAAGAAAGGCACTTGCGCTTCTCCAGCCACCGCTTTGGCCAATAAGGTCTTTCCGGTACCGGGCGGGCCAATCAGCAACGCTCCCTTGGGGATCTTACCACCGAGGTTCGTATATTTTTTAGGATTCTTTAGAAAGTCAACGATCTCCATTACTTCTACTTTGGCCTCATCGAGTCCGGCTACATCGGCAAAGGTGATGTTGACACGGGTGCCCTTGTCGAACAACGTGGCCTTTGATTTTCCGATACTGAATATACCGCCACCACCCGGCCCACCGCCGGCACCGCCACCCATCTTGCGCATAATCAAGATCCATACCGCAGCGAACGCTAAAATGGGTAAAATAAATTGAAGGATACCGCCGAACCAATCACGCTCTGTTTCGACATCGTAGGCGATCTCGCGAATGACTACTTTATCGCCAGCCTCATTTTTTTTCTCTTTATTGTCTCGATAAAGATCATCCATCGATTTTTTAAATACATCGGCCCCCGTGATCTTAAAGGCCATATGCGGACCTTTCTCATCGATCGTTCCTCCGGAAGCCTCCTTGATGAGTTTCTCGTTCGCCTTGCGACCTTGCTCGGTAAGATAGACCTTTACCAATTTGCGGTTGTCGACAATGGTATAACGATCGACCTCGCCCCTCGTGATCATATTCTTGAATTCGAGTTCGTTAATCTTGGCCATATTGGGGCTAAGCGGCCCCAACAAAGACGATCCGATCAACAAGGCCAAAATGATCGTATAGAGCCAATAGATATTAAACTGCGGCGCTTTGCGAGGTGAATTACCGGAGGAAGGTCCGCCGGGGTTTCGTTTTTCGTTGGATGAAGGCATATTATCGTTCCTGTTCATAAGTAGTATCATGTTCGGTAAGCAAGGCATCGCTCCACATTTCTTCGAGCCGGTAGAAGCGACGGCTGTCGGGATGCATAATGTGAACGACCACATTCACATAATCGATGAGCACCCATTGCAATTGTTGCTGGCCCTCTTGATGAAACGGGCCCTCGGCGCAGCTGTTTTTGACCTTATCGATAACGTTATCGGTAATGGCCCTGATCTGGGGGGCATTGCCCGCTTCACAAATAATAAAGAAATCGGCGACGGCCTCGTTGATCTTTCTAAGATCGAGCGATACGATCTGTTGACCTTTTTTCTCCCCGATGGCAGCGATAATCGTCTTGATGATCTTGGAGCTTTTTGTAAGACGCTTTATCGTCTTTTTGCCAGCGGTCGAAGGCCTATTCTTGCCGCCGGCCAATAATGCCAGTTGTTCCAACTATTCGATTGCTTTAGTTTCGTGTATCCGTTTACACTGTAAAAATAGCAATTAATTGCCACACCCCTCTGCTAACATAGGAGAGCCCTTTATCAGCTTTTCGCAGGTTGGAAGCACCAACGACGAGGCCCGAGAAGCTATACAGAAAGGCTTGGCCACCCATGGAATGACCTTTTTTAGCAGCAATCAGGTGGCCGGAAGGGGGCAACGAGGAAAAACCTGGTTGTCCGAACCCGGAGCCTCGGTAGCCCTTACGGCGCTTATTAAGCCCGATTTTTTAACTGTTTTACAACAGTTTGAATTGAATAAAGCCATGGCCCTGGCGGTATGGGATACTGTCGCGGACCTTACAGGAAAAGAGGACCTGCGCATCAAATGGCCCAACGACCTGTATTGGAAAGATAAAAAACTCGGGGGCATCCTGATCGAATCGGTGTTGACCAGCTCGGGGCAGTGGAGCTGGGCCCTTGTTGGCATCGGATTAAACTGCAACCAACGCAGCTTCGACCGTTCGCTACTCAATCCGGTTTCGCTGGCACAGATCTCAGACATTGCTCACGATCCCAACCTCGTGGCCCGGCGTCTTTGCGTTTCGTTACAACTCCGATTGGAGCAGCTGCGATCAAAAAATACGGCGCAGATCGAAGCGCAATACGAGCAGTTGCTTTACAAAAAAGATCAGGTGGCCCATTTTCGCACCGGTAACAGGCAATTCAGTGCCGTGGTCAAGGGAGTAAGTCGCACGGGTGAGCTACGGCTCGAGGGAGAGTCGACTGCCTATGCAACGGGGTCGATCGAGTGGCTATTGCACGGTCAATAAGCAGGGTCTAAGATCTCTTTGGCATGCTCGCTGCTGCGAGGCTTGGTAATGACCCTTTCTATGATACCTTTTTCGTTTATGATAAACGTGGTGCGAAGTACCCCCATGTATTTTCTTCCGTACATCGATTTTTCGGCCCAGACGCCATAGGCCTTGAGTATCTTTTGATCGGTATCGGCCAGTAAGGTAAATGGTAGTTCGTGCTTTGCGCGAAATTTTTGATGCAAGGGGGTATCATCGGGACTCACCCCCACCACGACATATCCTTTTTTCAGCAGCGCCTTATGATGATCGCGAAGATTGCAAGCCTGCACTGTGCAAGTAGCGGTTAAGTCTTTAGGATAGCAATACAAGATGAGCTTCTTTCCTTTAAAAGAAGAGAGCGTTACTTTTTTCCCATCTTGGTCAATGCCGCAAAAAGAAGGGGCTTTATCGCCAGGTTGCAGGGTAGTCATATTCTTATCGCTTTTTAGAAGAGCCCGCTCGTTTCTTTTTGACGGGCGGCCGGTAAGGAGCACGTTTAATGGTCCAGTTGCGCGTCGATTCGTTGCCCACTGCATCTTGTACGGTAATGCTAAGTTGATGAGTTCCGTATGGACAACGCTCGTCAAAACGATAGACCCAGCTTCTACCTTTATCATTGGTAAAACGCAACCATTGACCATTTAGTTCGGCACGAAACGAACGAATAACCCCGAAATTATCGGTGGGGGTTATAACCAGCGCAAGACTGGCACTACAATCGATGGTATCTCCCTTGCCCGGTAGTCTGATCTCGGGGGGCGTAGTATCGAGATAGGCCTGAAAGTACCCGAAGTCATCAAAAGAAGCCGAGATCCATCCTTGTTGCCAAACAGCAGGTTTTATTTTTTTGATCGCTCCCCAGCTCCGTTGCATCAATAGTTTTTTTTGCAGGTTCGCCTCGAGGGGCACAGCAGCTCTTAGCTTGACCTGTACATCACTATGCAATGGCCACTCCGTACTGTTAAAGCGATGTCGTTGGGTAAGGGCAGGCGGCAAAAGCGCACCCGCATCGACGGCATACGCAAGCGGAACACTGTCGTAGACCGCACCGGCCGGAACCATAAGCTCTACGTCTTGTCGCTTGAACGAAAAAGGTTGAGTAGGAGTTATAAACAAAGAAAGTGGATCGGTCTTTTTAATGGGTAGGGCCACTGCCGGTAAAGGCAGTACGTCGGATTGTATTTGAAATTGAATCAAGGACCGGTTGCCATAGGCATCTTCGATACGAATAAGCACCTTGTGCAAGGCGGTATCGTTTAGATGAACGATTCCATTGTCGGCAAAGTTCTTATAGATTCCACTGGCCTCGCCGGGCAATGGAGAGAGATGTTGATAGAGTGCCCCACCCTTTTGTTTGTGTGCGTAGTCGATATGTGCATTGATGTATCCGGTCTGGTCGTAATCGATGCTGTCGATCACAAATCCTGCTATCCTTTTTTCGTCGACAGATACCGAAGCCGCGTAGATGCCATTAGGATTAGTAGAGCCACTGACCTGATCGTAGGCTTGAATTGCAAAACCAAGTTGATGCCAAGAGGTCTTGATAGGTTTTCCGCTTACAGGTTCGTAACCGAGGGCGGTTTTTTTTAGCGGAATGGCTTGCGGACGCTGGTTGCTCATACTGCGGCTTCTATCGTAGAAGACTAGCGATTTTACAACCGGAGGCACCCGGTCCGGCAACGGAAATCCAAATAATAACGGATTGAGCCTTTTTGAGCTTTTGGTATCGATGATCTCAAAGTGCAAATGCGGGCCGGCCGATCCGCCGGTGTTACCACTGAAAGCGATCAGCTGCCCCTGCCGAATGGGAAACTGATCGGGGGTCAGTTTTAATTCAACGGCCCAGGACTCTTGTGCGTACTGTTGGCGGGTTACATATTGCTCAATGGCGGGGGCGAAATCGTTGAGGTGAGCATAGAGCGTAGAGAGACCATTGGGATGTTCGATAATTATAAAGCGACCAAAACTGAGCGGTCTGACCCCGATAAAGGAAATATGTCCCGCGGCGGCCGCCCTGACCGGAAGATTCTCCCGAGCATTGGTGCGGATGTCGAGGCCCATGTGCCAGTGGTTGTTACGAAGCTCTCCAAAATTGGCCGTAAGCTCCATCGGAACAGACATCGGATTAATAAAGTAGCCCTGGGGGTAGCGGGGCAGCTGGGCTCCGGTACCCAAAAAAAGGGTACAACAGGTTATTACCAGCCCAATTTTGCGCATGCGCAAAAATAATGGGGATCGTTAAAGAAAATTCAGCGCAAGCCTGATATAAAAACAACCGCATTCCCTTAGTTTTGCACAATTTGTTTTTTTTTACCGCCCTGCAGCGAAAAAATAAAAAATGCCTAAAGACAACTCCCTCCATTCGGTACTGATTATTGGTTCGGGCCCCATAATTATCGGGCAAGCCTGCGAATTTGACTACTCGGGCACGCAAGCCGCCCGCAGCCTGCGCGAAGAAGGCATCAAGGTTATTCTGATCAACAGCAATCCGGCCACCATTATGACCGACCCCATGATGGCCGATAAAGTTTATCTGTTGCCCCTTACGGTCGAGAGCATCGAGAAGATCTTACAAGAAAACCAGATCGATGCCGTTTTGCCCACCATGGGAGGACAAACCGCACTCAACCTGGCCAAAGAGGCCGAAGAGCTGGGGCTGTGGAAACAATACAATGTTCGATTGATAGGGGTCGATATCAAGGCCATCGACAAAGCCGAAGACCGTGAGAAGTTCAGGCAATGGATGATAGAGCTGGGGGTGCAAGTTGCCACTGCCAAAACCGCGAACTCTTTTTTAGAAGGAAAGGAATTTGCCCAAGAGATCGGATTTCCGCTAGTGATCAGGCCCTCTTTTACATTGGGCGGAACGGGCGGTGGATTTGTACACGATAAAGAGGATCTCGACGAGGCGCTCAACCGTGGCTTACAAGCCTCTCCGATACACGAAGTGCTGGTCGAAAAAGCGGTATTGGGTTGGAAAGAGTTTGAATTGGAATTATTGCGTGATGCAGCGAACAACGTATGCATTATTTGCACTGTTGAGAATTTTGATCCGATGGGGGTGCACACCGGCGACTCCATAACGGTAGCCCCGGCCATGACGCTCAGCGATACGGCCATGCAATTGATGCGCAATACCGCCATTACCATGATGCGTGACCTGGGTAATTTTGCCGGCGGATGCAATGTGCAATTTGCGCTTAACCCAGACACCGAAGAGATCATTGCCATCGAGATCAATCCGCGCGTAAGCCGCTCCTCGGCGCTGGCCAGCAAGGCCACGGGCTATCCGATCGCCAAGATCGCAGCCAAACTAGCCATTGGTTACACGCTCGATGAATTAGAAAATCAGATTACCAAGACCACATCGGCCTACTTCGAACCTGCCCTCGACTATGTGATCGTCAAGATACCAAGATGGAATTTTGATAAGTTCAAAGGCGCCAACGATACCCTCGGACTTCAAATGAAAAGTGTCGGCGAGGTCATGGGTATCGGTAGAAGTTTTACCGAAGCCATTCAAAAAGCCTGTCAGAGTTTAGAGAACAACGCCGTAGGGCTGGGCTACTATGGAAAGAGTTTAATGCGGGCCGAAGAGTTATTAGAATATATCAAGACCCCAAAATGGGATCGGCTGTTCAGGATCAAAGACGCATTGCAAGCCGGTATTTCGGTGGGTTCGATCTCTAAGGCCACCAATGGCATCGATCGCTGGTTTCTCTTCGAGATCCAAAAGATCGTGGCCATCGAAAAAGAATTAGAAAACTACAGTGTGGACGATCTGCCCGAGGCCCTTCTCGAAAAAGCGAAGCTGCATGGTTTTAGTGACGAGCAGATCGCCCGTATTATTCGAAATGGCGACGAAGAGCGCATCTATGAAAAAAGAAAGCAGCTCGGGCTGACCCGTGTTTATAAAATGGTCGATACCTGTGCAGCCGAGTTCGAAGCCAAGACGCCTTATTTCTACTCGACCTTCGAAAGAGGGCATCACAATGAAAGTATCGTTAGCGACAAGAAAAAAATTATCGTGCTGGGTTCTGGGCCTAACCGAATTGGTCAGGGCATTGAGTTCGACTATTGCTGCGTGCACGGACTACTCGCCATTAAAGAGGCCGGCTTCGAGGCGATTATGGTCAATTGTAATCCCGAGACCGTATCTACCGATTTTGACATGGCCGATAAACTTTATTTCGAGCCCGTGTACTGGGAGCATCTTTGGGAAATTATCGAACATGAGAAACCCGAAGGCGTAATTGTGCAGTTAGGCGGACAAACGGCACTCAAACTGGCAGAGCGTTTGCACAAAAAAGGAATTCGCATTATTGGCACCTCATTCGACAGCCTGGATATTGCCGAAGACAGAGGGCGTTTTAGCGACATGCTCAAAGAGCTATCCATTCCCTATCCGGAATATGGAACCGCCTGGTCGGTAGATGATGCGGTCCACGTAGCAAACAAAGTTGGCTATCCTGTATTGGTAAGACCCTCGTATGTGCTGGGTGGTCAACGCATGCGAATCGTGATCAACGACGAAGAGGTCGAACGTGCGGTGGTCAGCTTGCTCAAACATATTCCCGGCAATAAAATCTTGATCGATCATTTTCTGGACCGTTGTCAAGAGGCCGAGATCGATGCCATCTTTGACGGAGAGGATTTTCATGTAATGGGCGTTATGGAGCATATTGAGCCGGCCGGAATTCATTCGGGCGACAGCAATGCAGTACTGCCGGCCTTTAATCTGTCTCCACTGCTTGTACAAAAGATGGAGGAGTACGCCGAAAAAATTGCCAGAGCCCTCGAGATCCGCGGACTCATCAATATTCAATTTGCCATCAAAGAGGGTAAGGTCTATGTAATTGAAGCCAACCCACGAGCCTCTCGTACCACTCCCTTTATTGCCAAGGCCTACCAAATTCCTTATTTGAATATCGCCACCAAGGTGATGTTGGGCACACACAAGTTGCGCGATTTTACCATCAAAAAGAACCTCAAGGGATTCGCCATCAAAGAACCGGTCTTTAGTTTCAATAAGTTCCCGGGCGTCAACAAAGAGCTGGGGCCCGAAATGAAATCGACGGGTGAGGCCATCCGCTTTATTGAGAATCTGCGTGACCCGTACTTTAGACAGCTCTACAAAGACCGAAGTATGTATTTGAGCAAGTAAGCCGGTTAATTATCACTGGTAGCGGGCATGGCCAAGCCTTATCTTATGGTCCATGCATCCCGCGCTACTTTACTATTGGTACCGCACCCCCTTATTGCGACCGGTCATAGGACTTGCTGCCGGGATCCTCTTTCAATGGTATAAGCCACTGCCTATTTTTTTTATTGCGGCCGTAGCGGTAGCAGGCCTGGCACTATGGCTCTTGCTTTATTGGGCAGCCGTTCCCTTGCGAAGATGGGTAACCGCTCTCTCACTGCTTTCAAGCGGCCTGCTCTTTTTTGCGGCCGGTAGCTGGCGTTGCATCAAGGCCGATGTTCGCCATCACCCGCAGTGGCTGGGTGCAACCATAGAAAATAACTTCAATGTCAATACGGGTGACAGGACTAAAGCAGCCATTACCTGGGAATATGTACTAGACGAAGCCCCCGCAGAAAAAAAACAAAGTCTGTCGCTGGTGGCAACCGTACTGGCGCAATACCAAAACACCCTTCGCACTCCTTGTTACGGAAAGATCCTGATGGTGCTGGCAAAAGACAAACAAGCCGCGTTGTTACGCGCAGGCGATACGCTGCGCTCAGCGCGGCTCCCGCTTGCGATTACACCGCCCGCAAATCCCGGCCAGCGCAATTGGCAACAGGTGCAACTAATGAAAGGAATCACGCACCGACTTTTTTTAAAGACCGGCGACTATCATATTATGCCCGATACAACCTCGTTTATAGTGCAAAGAGCGCTCGTCGTGCTGCAAAAGAAAATACTACGTATTCTCCAACGCTATATTCCCGATACGGCAGCAGCCGCTCTGGCACAGGCCTTGCTAATTGGATATCGCCAAGATCTCGATCCTGCACTAAGCCGATCGTATAGCAACACCGGTACTATTCATATTATTGCCATTTCGGGTATGCACCTGGCACTGATCGGCGGTTTGCTCAGTTGGGGTTTGCGCCCCCTCGACAGGTGGCGCTTGCTAAAACAAGTGACGCAACTACTTGTACTGGGCATATTGTGGCTATTTAGTCTGCTGGCGGGTGGCGCCCCTTCTTTGTTAAGAGCCACTTTATTATTTAGTTCGGTTGCCTTCGGAGAGATAATGCATAGAAGAGGCAACTCTTTAAATACGCTTATGGCGGCGGCCTTCTTGCTGCTGTGCTATGATCCCTTTTGGCTCTGGGACCTCGGCTTTCAGCTGTCGTTTGCCGCAGTGGCTGGCATTTTATTGGTCGGGAGATATTTAGCAAGAAAATTAAGTCATACCAAGATCTGGTGGCATGCCCCGGGACAATTGATCGCTATTAGTATCGCGGCCCAGTTATTTACCACCCCGCTTTCACTTTTTCATTTTCATCAGTTTCCGGGTGCTTTTTTGCTGGGGAATTTACTCGCCGTTCCTATTTCGAACCTTGTGTTGACCGCCCTGCTATTATTGGTTATCGTCAGTCCGTTTTCGTTACCGGCTACCCTGATCGGAAAAGCGATCAGTTTTTTAATTCAAATCATGAACGGATTTATAACATGGCTAGAACGTATTCCCGGATTGTTGCTGACCGACCTGCAATGGGAGTTACCCGAAACGATACTGCTAATGGTCTTGCTACTCGCTGCCGCTCATTGGGTCATCAATAAAAGTCATGGGGGGCGTCTACTCACCTTGCTTTCGGGGCTGGCACTAGTCTACTGCCAAGCAACATTGAAACTACGTAATCAACAGCAGCGCCACATAATCGTCTACCACCTGCCCGGTGCTACGGCCATTGACTGGATAGCGGGTACCACCTGCTACAGTTTTATAGACAGCGGGTCCACGAAAGACCCCGGTCGGCTGCAATACACCTTACAACAGGCTCGTCAACACTATGGAGTGCGTTACGTTACTTCGTTGCCCATCGGACAGCAACTTCGGTTGGGCGAAAATAAAATATGGCTGGCCGACAAACAGCGCACCCCACCCACTCCCGATTCGACCCTGATCGACCTGCTTGTGGTCAACCAGCGATCTCCATTTAGGGGAGAGACCTGGGTGCATCACCGAACTATAAAAACCGTTATTATCGATGCTTCTGTCGGCACACGCACTCGTACGCAATGGCTGGCCCTGCTCGACAGCATGGGTCTTACGGTGCACGATACCCAGACAGAAGGCGCCTTTGTAAGCTCCTTTCGATAAAGTACCTTCGCCCCTTCTTACCCACCGGCTTTAGCAATGGAAAAAAAAATTAGCACCGCTCTAATCTCCGTCTTTTACAAAGACGGGCTGGAACCTCTACTTCATCAACTGCACCAACTGGGAGTTACGATCTACTCCACCGGAGGCACGCAACAGTTTATTACATCGCTGGGCATACCTGTTATTGCGGTTGAAACACTCACCGGCTATCCTTCTATCTTAGGTGGAAGGGTCAAGACCTTACACCCCTCGGTGTTTGGTGGCATCTTAGGAAAGCGAGATGATGCCACGCATGTGCAAGAAATGCAGCAGTACCAAATTCCTACACTAGACCTGGTCATCGTCGATCTCTATCCATTCGAAGAGACCGTAGCGGCCACGGCAGACGAAAAGGCCATCATTGAAAAAATCGATATCGGCGGGCCTTCGATGATCAGGGCCGCCGCCAAGAACTTTAGTGACGTTACCGTGGTGGCTGCAAAAAAAGAATATGAGCCGCTACGACAATTACTGGCCGATCAACAAGGGATGATTACACTGGCCCAACGAAAACAATTGGCAGCCCATGCCTTTGCCATCGTGGCCCAATACGATGCCGCCATTGCGCAGTATTTCGATCCGCAAGGGTCGACCGGTTTTGTAAAGGCCATCGGCACATCGCGCTCGCTTCGCTACGGAGAAAATCCACACCAAGCTGCCCTATTCTATGGCCGCACCGAAGACCTGTTTACACAATTGCATGGCAAGGAACTTTCGTACAATAATTTACTCGATATAGAAGCAGCTCTTCAATTGATCGGAGAGTTCGAAGAAACCTGCTTTGCCATAATCAAACATAATAATGTATGTGGCGTTGCCCTTCGCCCCACGGTCTTTGAAGCCTGGCAGTCGGCGCTAGCCGGCGATCCGGAGAGTGCATTTGGAGGCGTGCTGGTATGTAACCGTACCATCGATAAAGAAACGGCGGCCTCTATTCAGGATATTTTCTTCGAAGTGCTCATGGCCCCTTCTTTTAGCGAAGAGGCCTTACAGCTTTTACAAACAAAAAAGAATCGCATTCTGCTGCAGTTGGTTTCTACAAAACCTAACCAAAGACAATTTCGGTCTGCACTGGGCGGTGTATTGGTACAAGACAGCGATAACGGCAATGTGTCCGAATGGAACCAGGTGTCCGGCCCGACTTGCTCGGAGGCTACCAAGGCCGACCTGTTATTTGCCAACCTTATTGCCAAGCATCTTAAGTCGAATGCGATCGCACTGGTAAAAAACAAGCAACTGATCGGAAAAGGATGCGGACAAACCAGTCGAATCGATTCACTTCGCCAAGCCCTGGAGAAAGCCCGACAGTTCAAGTTCGAGTTACGGGGAGCCGTTATGGCCAGTGATGCCTTCTTTCCATTTGGGGATTGTGTCGAAATGGGACACCAGGCTGGCATCGATGCCTTTATTCAACCCGGCGGTTCCATTCGTGATCAGGATTCCATTGATTATTGTAAACAACATCAGCTTACGCTGATCATAACGGGGCAACGACATTTTAAGCACTAACCCCTTGTATCGCGCCCATCTCTACTATGTCTACCTTGCCTAACACCCGGCCGAAAGCACTCTTGGCGCTGGCAGCCGTTTGTTTGTTGTGGGGAACCACCTGGGTGGCCTCTAAAGAAGGAACAAGACATATCCCCGCCCTTCAGCTGGCCGGAATGCGACAACTGGCTGCGGGCATTCTCTATGTTTGTTTTTTTCTTTACAAGAAAACTCCCCTGCCCAGCGGCAAAGAGTGGAGAGCGGTACTACTACTCAGTTTTTTGAATTTTGTAATGAGTAACGGACTTAGCACCTGGGGGGTCAACTATATTTCTGCCGGACTGGGCTCTATAATGGGAGCCATCTTTCCGTTGTGGCTGGTGGTGATCGGATTCTTTACGCAAAAAGAGAGAATGCCCGGCAAAGCAATTTCCGGACTACTACTTGGATTTGGGGGTGTATGCATAATTTTTTACGATCACTTAAAAGATTTTCTCGATCCCGATTTTCGGTTCGGCATATTGCTCTCGCTGATCGCCACGTGGACCTGGGCCTTTGCCACGCTGTACACCAAAAAACAGGCCACACGCTTTAATCCCTATTTTAGTTTGGGTATACAAATGTTCTTATCCGGCCTGCTGCTTACTGTCTTTACCCAAGCCACTGGCTGGTCCATTCCTTTTACCGCCATTTCATATAATGCGTGGATGGTGATCGGCTATCTGGTTTTTTTTGGATCGGTGCTCTCTTTTATTGCCTATCTGTATGCCTTACAACATTTACCTACCGAACAAGCCTCGATCTATGCCTATGTAAATCCGGTCGTAGCGTTACTGTTTGGAGCCCTTCTTTTCGACGAGCGAATAACAGTTTTTATTTTAGGAGGAGGCGCAGTAACCCTGCTGGGTGTATGGATGGTCAACAAAGCGTTCAGTGCAGAAAGAAGAACAGAGACACAACCTTAAGTAGAAAATTTATCGGTACAACGAAAGTATCGAAGACCTTAGCGGTCGCCGTACTTTTCTCTCCAGCGTTGGTTAAAGGTCTTTTCAGGAAAATGCAGTTCGCCCCGTTTGGCGGTCCATCCCGTAACCACTTTATTGACAAACCAGTTTTTCATCTTACCCGTAGCCAGGTTGAGGGCCGGACGAAACAGCATGGCTTGTTTCCAAGCACGCCAGGCGATCTTTTCTAATAACTCGGCCTTGCCTTCTCGCACCGACTCGTAACGATTTTCGAGTAGCAATTCGTGCAAGTTGATCTTAACGGCACAAACCTCTGTACAGTTTCCACATAGCGAAGAAGCAAAGCTCAAATGCTTGAATTTATCCATGCCCTGCAAGTGGGGGGTAATGACCGAACCGATCGGACCGCTATACGTAACACCATAGGCATGCCCGCCAATATTTTTGTAAATAGGACAAGCATTCAAACAAGCGCCGCAACGAATACAATACAGACTTTCGCGTTGCCGTTCGTCGGCCAGTATATGGGTACGTCCATTATCGAGTAAGATCACATACATATCGGTAGGACCATCGGTCTCGCCGGGTTGACGAGGACCGGTCACTAACGAATTATATACCGTTACCTGCTGTCCGGTACCGAAGGTGGCCAGCAAAGGCCAGAAGAGTCCCAGTTCGTTGATCGATGAGATCACTTTTTCTATACCCGCAATAACGATATGCGTGTCGGGCCAGGCACAGCTTAATCTTGCATTGCCTTCGTTCTCGGTTACCGCAATACCGCCTACATCACTAACAATAAAATTGGCGCCGGTAACACCGATCTCTGCTTGTACATATTTTTCGCGCAAGATCTCGCGAGCGGTCAAGGTGAGTTGCTCGGGAGTGGCCTTGGGATCGGTACCCAATTTTTCTGCAAAGAGTTTCGCTACATCCTCTTTGCTCTTATGCATGGCAGGCGTTACAATATGATAAGGGGCCTCCCCATCTAATTGCTGAATATATTCACCCAGGTCGGTCTCTACACTATCTACACCGATGCTTTGCAGGTAATCATTAAGATGGATCTCTTCGGTTACCATACTCTTGCTCTTGACCAGGGTCTTGCACTTTTTCTCGCGACAGATGCGACCAATGGCGTCCAGTGCCTGTTGCGCATCTTCGGCCCAGATTACTTTGGCTCCGCGGCGGGTAATAGTTGCTTCGAAGAGTTCCAGTTGTTGATCGAGCGTAGCGATCGCTTTCCATTTGGCATTCTTGGCACGCTCACGCGCCAACTCGAGGTCCATGAATTGCTGTTTGCCCTTAGGAACGACCGCATTGTACTTGCCAATATTAAAATTGATCTTGCGACGATGCTCCCGATCGGCGGCTTTGATGGTACTTTTCGCTAAAAATTGTTCTTGGGTCGTGTTCACGGTCGAAAATTACACACTATTCTTTAAAGTCGATCTCTTCCCAGTCGCCTTTTGCGATCGTGTCTAGCGCATTCCAGAAATCGAGCCCCCACTTTCGAACAATAGGTTCTTTTAAAAATTGATAGACGGGCACCTGTAGTTTCTCTCCTAATGCACAGCCGCCCGCACACAAGACTTGTCTGGGTTCGTAATTGACCCTTTCGTAATCACCGTGCTTTCCGGGTTTGGCGGTTACGGGATAAAGATGACAGCTGATGGGTTTTTTCCAATCGATCTTGTTTTCGGCATGGGCCTTTTCGAACGCGCATTGGATCGAACCATCTTGCAGGCGAATTCCATACGCGCAGATCTCTTTATCGCTGTCTACGGTGGGTGTAACCCAGCCGAACTCGTCGTTCCATACATAACGTCCCTTTTGTTCGAGCGTAGCGAGCGCTGTGGCCGACAGGTAGGGCGTAATGGTATCGATAACGCGATCGATGATCGCTTTTTCACTTTCGTCGAGTGGAGCACCGGCTGCTCCATCTTCGCAGCATCCTCCCTTGCAACGGGCCAGATCGCAGACGAATTTCTTATCGACCAGATCTTCGCTAATCAGTATGTTATCGAGTACGATCATTGACCAGGGTTACGCCACTGCAAGGTGTTGATAAGATGAAGCAGATCTTTTTTTAGAAAGTCATTGACAATGCCCAACGAATCGGCATTGGGAGTAGCATCGAAATACAAGGCGCCTCGTAAAAAATGATGAACAGAATCGGTTACGAAGAACTGATTGGCCGTGGCCGTATTACCTCCCAGCGAAAAATAAATTCCTTCGGTACCATTAGGAGTTCGCATTACGCTGTCTACGATCTGCGTGGCCATATTTACATGCTGTCGGTAGGCCAGCTTGAATCCATCTTGCACCAACGAATCGAATCCTGCACGACTGGTGACAGGCTTATAGCTAATGTAGATGCGTCCGGCAAACTGCGAAAAGTCGATATTGATCCACCAATCATCGGCCGGGTCTTGAAAAAAAGTACTGTCTTTGCTAACCGTCCCATACACAGGATACTCAAAAGTATAGGGGTAACCGGGCCGATCAAAGACCTGGTATCGCTTTTCCGGAAAAGCGATCTTATAGTATCCTCGTTTTTTTCCGGCCGTATAATCGCTATTACAAGATAGAATCATTAACAGGAGTCCCGCGCTATATACTATCTTTTTAAAAAGGTCCATGCATTTGTTTTAAGCACAGGCTCACCTAAGGGTCTGCGCATTATTATTCTTCGTCGAACTCATCGCGAACATCTCCGATCACCTCTTCTACTATATCTTCCATGGTAACGATTCCACAGACGGTTTCGGCCTCATCGACCACCACTGCAAAATGAATTCTTTTTTGTTGAAATTCCTTTAATAACTCTTCGATACGGGTAGAGGCCGAAACAAAGAGCGGGGTACGCAGCAATTGGCGCCAATCAAACTGATCGTTGCCCTGCAAATAAGGCAACAGATCTTTGGTATTGAGTATGCCTACGATGCTACGTAGATCGCCCCGGTAGACCGGCAACCGCGAATAATGCAGCTCGGCCACTCGACGCAATACATCCGAAAGCGGCGTCTCGTACTCAATACCGCTTATATCCGATCGGTGGCGCATTACCTGGCGAACGGCCATGCTTGCGAACTTGACCTCGTTTTTCAACAGGGGTTGCTGAGGCTGCTGTGTCTCCAGATCTTTTCGTTGCCCTGAAAAAAAGATAGACCCTTTGCGCATCCTCCATAGTAAAAAGAGGAACGGCACAAGTAGTAGCAGGGCCAGCAAGACACTCCACCCTGGGGCGATCGCCAACAATACGTTGGGTTGATCGATGCGAACAAAACCGGCAGCCGGGTAAGGATCCAAGAATTTTTTTTTACAAACGACGCTGTAAAGTTATTGCATTTGGGGTTGCCCCTCTTAGAACAACGAAGACTGGCGGCTGTCTGCCTTTAGATGTTGATTAATGAATTGCGGAAAGGCCAATTGATCGAGCGTGTCGTATTCGACCCATTGCCACTGGTTGCCAAGGACGGGTTTTATTTTGAGAGACACATGAATAAATTGTCCGGCAATCAATTGATGAGAAAGGGTCTGTCGGTACAATACCGATACCTGCTCGGTTCGGTAGGCATTTGAAACAAGCCATCCTTTTTTTTCGGCTTGCCGAGACAGCGCGGGCCACGTAGCGGCCGAAGCCGTCTCGAGCAATGGAAATTCGTAAAGCCCTTGCCAAATATCTTTTTGATCACGCACCCGCACGGCGACCCGGCCCCGGTACTGGAGCAATAAAAAATAGAACCAGCGTTGCTTAAGGACCAGCGTTTTTGATTTGACCGGCCACTGGGCAACTTTTTTCTGGGCCAGCGCCACGCAGGTCTTAGAAAATGGACAAGCGCCACACTGTGGAGAGACCGGCTTGCAGACAACCGCCCCAAAATCCATGATGGCCTGGTTATACAAACCCGGACGCTTGAGGTCGAGCAGGGATTGCGCCAACGCAGTGAATTTCTTTTTGCCCTCGGTAGTATCGATGGGCAGGTCAATGCCAAACACCCGGGCCAACACCCGAAACACATTGCCATCCACTACCGCATAAGGCAGGTTAAAGGCAAAAGAAGAAATGGCCGCGGCCGTGTAGGTTCCCACCCCCTTTAGAGCCAGAATTTCATCGTAGGTACTAGGAAAAATGCCCTTTCGTTCGTTCGTAATGGATCGGGCGGTAGCCAGCAAGTTGCGGCACCTGGAGTAATATCCCAACCCTTCCCATAACTTAAAAACTTGATTATCATTAGCTTTAGCAAGCTTTTTGATCGTGGGGAATGCCTTTACCATGCGTTCGTAATACCCCAGCCCCTGTTCGACCCGGGTTTGCTGTAAAATGATCTCACTCAACCATATCTTATAGGGGTCTTTTTCGCCTTTCCAGGGCATTTTTCGGTCATTTTTAGCCGAATTCCACCTTAAAAGGGTGGCCGAAAAGCCGGTTTTTGTCGATTTCTGCATCATTTCGCCATAAAGCTAAAAAAAATTATGCCTAGTTATTTGATTATCACAGAATTTAATCTTAGATTGGCATTGTAATTACAAAACCATCCCCATGAGAAAGGCCGATTTGGTTAATCAGATTGCCGAAAAAACAGGCATTCCAAAAGTGGACGTGCTTGTTACGCTTGAAACCATGTTCAAAGAAGTTAAGGACACGCTTTCTGGCGGAGAAAATATTTATATCAGAGGTTTTGGAAGTTTCATCACAAAAAAAAGAGCTGCTAAGATCGGACGCAACATCAAAAAAAATGTTGCCGTTCACATTCCCGAGCATTACATCCCCGCCTTTAAACCTGCCAAGGAATTTGTGGCAGAGGTGAAGAAACTCAAAGAGCCTAAACCTGATAGCGGACCCGGCGATGATCTATAAGACGATCGGTTCGGTACCTTTGTGCCGAAATTAAGAGATCGTGAAAAGAACCCAATGGCTCATAGCCGGTGGCGCTCTGCTACTGGTTTTACTACTTGTTTCGTTAGGAAATTTTACCCCGGAGAAAAAGCCCATTCCGTCTGCCCCCGCCACAATGGATGCATCTGCCGGTCAAGCCTCCATTAGCATCGATACCATCTTGGCCCTGGCCAAAGGGCAACTCACCGAAGCACAAAAAAACCGTTTTGCCCTTTTACAAGCACGAAAAGTGACCGACGAGGCCGGACAACTCGCTGTCTATCATGATATGGCACATTTTTGGCGCGATACAGTAGGTATCTTTGAACCCTATGCCTGGTACGAAGCGGAGGCCGCACGATTGGAAAAGTCCGAAAAAAGCCTGACCTTTGCAGCCCGTTTATTTCTGGATAACCTGCAATCCGACGAGAACCCGACCAGAAGACAATGGAAGGCATTGCAGGCCAAGGATTTATTCGAACGTTCTTTGAACATCAATCCCGATAATGATTCTGCCCGTGTAGGATTGGGCGCCTGTTATCTTTTTGGTAACGTAAGCGCCAACCCCATGGAAGGGATCGCCAAGATTAGAGAAGTTCTGGCCAAAGACAGTACCAATCTTTATGCCCAGCTAATGCTGGTGCGCGGATCGCTGCTCTCCGGCCAATACGATAAAGGTATTAGCCGACTCAATACGGTGCTCAAACTGGCACCCGACAATGTGGAGGCTACGCTTTTAATGGCCGACCTTCAAGAGCGAACCGGCAATAAGAAGCTCGCTATTGACTGGTATCAGAAAAGTATTTCGCTGATACCTGCTGAAGAGATTAAGGCAGCCATACGGGATCGAATCAACGAACTCAACAAATAGTCTCTGTAAACTCTTTAGATAAACGTATTTAATAACAAGATTTAAAAAATTATTCTGGTATGCCTTGTGGTAAAAAAAGAAAGCGTCATAAGATCGCGACGCACAAGCGTAAAAAAAGACTGAGAAAGAACCGTCACAAGAAAAGAAATAAATAAAGCCAGGCGCCGCCTAGTTGCGGACCTTGCTCTGTTTATTCACAGTCCCCGGTTGCTCTCGGTATTCCGTTAGTTTCCCTCTCTTACAGTCGCCGTCGTTCCAAGACAGGTTCTGTTTTGTTGGATGCGTCGCAACCGGCGTTTACAGCCCCCATTCGTTCGGGTTCTCCCGCAGCAATGGTGAAAGGTAGATACAGTAGTTAAGCTGTAATGAACAAAGAACTTATTATCAATGCCACTTCGCAAGGTGTAGAGATCGCCTTGCTCGAAGACAAGAAGCTAGTCGAGCTTCATAACGAAAGAAGTGATGCCCGCTTTGCCGTGGGTGACCTGTATTTGGGCAAGGTAAAAAAACTGATTCCCGGACTCAATGCCGCTTTTGTAGACGTAGGCTTCGAAAAAGATGCCTTCTTGCATTATTCAGACCTGAGCCCCTATGCTAAATCGCTGCTCAAGTTTACCCAACTCTCTGTCAACAATACCAGCCCCGACCTCGGTGATTTTGCTAAGTTTACCGTAGAACCCGAGATCGTCAAGACCGGAAAGATCAACGAAGTGATGGGCGGTAAACCGCAAGTGTTGGTCCAGATCTTAAAAGAGCCCATTGCCGCCAAAGGACCTCGCCTAAGTTGCGAGCTGTCGCTGCCCGGTCGTTTTGTAGTAGTAACTCCTTTTAATGACATTGTAGCCGTCTCTCGCAAGATTCACTCAGGCGAAGAGCGCAAGCGCTTGCAAAAAATAGTGGAGGCCATCAAGCCCAAAAATTTTGGGGTGATCGTGCGCACGGCTGCCGAAGGAAAGAAAACCGCCGAACTGCACGAAGACCTCTCCATGCTGGTCGAGATGTGGAAGACCATCCAGCGAAATCTAAAAGGCGCCGTGGCCCCGGCTAAGATTCTCAGTGAGCAGACCAAGACCACGAGCATCTTACGCGACCTGCTCAATGCCGACTTTAACCGCATTGTGGTCAACGACAAAACCATCTTTGCCGATACCAAAAGTTATATTCAACGTATTGCCCCCGAGAAAGCCGAGATCGTTTCGTTCTACCAGAACGGGTCGGCCGTATTTGATTCGTTCGGTATTACCAAGCAGGTAAAATCGTCGTTCGGCAAAACCGTAAATCTCGACAGCGGCGCTTACATTATTATTGAACATACCGAGGCACTCCATGTGATCGATGTCAACAGCGGCTATAAAAGTGTTGGCAGTAATCAAGAGCAGAATGCACTCGAGACCAATCTCGAAGCGGCCGAAGAGATCGCAAGACAATTGCGACTGCGCGACCTGGGTGGCATAATTGTGGTAGACTTTATTGATATGAAGTTGCCCGATAACAAAAAGAAATTGCTCGACAAGATGGAGGCCTGTATGAGTGCCGATCGTGCCAAGCATACCGTGCTTCCTATCTCTAAGTTCGGCATCATGCAGATCACGCGCCAGCGCATGAAACCCGAGGTCAACATTAACACACAAGAGGCCTGCCCCAGTTGCAAAGGCACCGGCAAGATCGGCTCGGCCTTACTGCTCGAAGATGAGATCGAAAAAAATCTAAGCTATCTGCTCACGCATAAACACAGCGGCCTTACGCTGATCGTGCATCCTATCGTATATGCCTTTCTTACCAAGGGTTGGCCCTGGAATACCAAGCTGGCCAAGTGGAATAAGAAGTTCGGTCAGAAAACAAAAATTCAAGCCGACACCTCGTATCACTTAACCGAGTATCGCTTCTTTGATAAGAATGAAGAAGAGATCAAAATTTTTGGTTGATTAAGAATTAGTTGTGGTTTTTGAACAAAAGCTTTTACAGATTGTTATCATGTAAACCTTTACCTATGAAAACAATCTTTAAAAGCTCCCTCGTACTCTTACTTTTCTCATTTTCCCTCGTATTATTTAACCTCAGTTGCTCGAAAGAGTCTGTTGCCCAAACAACCACCCCCCAGAATGTAGGTCTGATCGTATTTGTAAAAGTGGGTGATAATTCGAACAATTTTTGGACGGCTAAATACGACGGAACCGGAGCCACCAAGGTCACGATTGCCTCTTTTCCCGCACAAGCCGAAACGGATGAAAGCAGTTTTCAATTGTCGCCTGATGGGAAAAAAGTATTCTTTTTGCTTTACATCCCAAGCACGCAAATTCAATCAATCTATTCTTGCAATGTAGATGGCACTGGACTTACGCAAGTTGTAAGCAATGTCGATGAAATTGGAAATGTCATTTAATGACCAAGTTATTAATAAAAAAAGGTGTCAATTGACACCTTTTTTTTATTTCTCCTGCTAAGCAAAAGTCTTATCGCTCCCGGCTATTCAAGAAGATCATCACGTACTGAATAAGCGTTACCACGGCAGCGAGCGCGGCGACCACATAGGTGGTAGCGGCCCACTTAAGGGCATCTTTGGCCATGGGATATTCTTCGGAGTTGGTGATGTTGGTGCGATCGAGCCAGGCCAGCGCACGGTTGCTGGCATCGAACTCGACAGGCAGCGTAACCAAACTGAACAATACGGTCACCGACATTAGGATAATGCCGATCAACAATACGGTAGAATTATTGGTAGAGGCCAGCAAAATAATTCCGGCCATCAGAATCCAATTAACGATGTTGGCGCTGAACTGCACCACGGGTACCATTCGGCTTCTAAAGACCAGCGGTCCGTAGGCAGTAGCATGTTGAACGGCGTGTCCGCACTCGTGGGCAGCCACGGCTGCGGCCGATACACTGGTGCCATGGTACACATCGGGGCTCAGGTTGACCGTTTTATTGAGCGGGTTGTAGTGATCGGACAAAAATCCTTCTACCGAGGTTACGGTTACGTCGTAAATGCCGTTCTCGCGCAGCATTTTTTCAGCTATCTCCTTGCCGGACAGCCCATTAGAAAGGGGCTGTTTGCTATAACGGGAAAACTTTCCCTTAAGGATAGAAGAGACCAGAAAACTGATTCCCAGAAAAAGGAGGGACACCAGCATAATTTCGTTTGTCATGGATAAAAAGGATTGATTTAATAATCAATATTACAACAAATTTATAGCCAGTCTAATGGGTGCTTTTTTTTGCGTCTTTCTGTCACGTCTTTGGGGGAAAATTACCGGGACCGGACTGAGGTTACCTTTTTTGATAAAGTCGCTAAAAATTTATAACAATATGATAACCAATTATATACAAATTAAAAAAGCCCCCCTTGGCAGCCCCTGACAGCCAAAAAGTTTAACAGAAAAGTTATGCACAAACGGCAAATTTAATTTTTAATATCACCCCCTCCTTGCTAATTTAGCAATAGAATTTAATGGGTTAGTAAGTAAAGGGTCAGTCGAAAGATTGGCCCTTTGCTTTTTATAGAGATGAGTAAGACTAAGAGCAGTTTTTTTTGCCAGCAATGCGGACACGAGAGTGTCAAATGGATCGGTCAATGCCCCGGTTGCGGTGCCTGGAACAGCTTTGTAGAAGAGCTGGTTCAAAAGGACAAGTCAAAAGATTTTATTGATTGGAAAGAGTTGGGAGGCGAGAAAAGAGCCGGTCGTACCACTACGCTCGATGCGGTCAAAAGCAGCGAAGAAAAAAGGATCATCACGCCCGACAGTGAACTCAACCGAGTACTTGGGGGCGGTATCGTGCCCGGCAGTTTGGTGCTGGTAGCCGGCGAACCCGGTATCGGTAAATCGACCTTATTTCTTCAAAACGGGTTAGGCATTAAAGACGCGATCGTGCTGTACATAAGTGGCGAAGAAAGCGAGCAACAGATCAAGATGCGCGCCGATCGCCTGCAGACCAAGAACCCGCAATTCTATTTACTGACCGAGACGAACACACAGATCATCTTTCAGGAAATAAAAAAACTTAAGCCGCAATTACTGATCGTTGATTCGATCCAGACCCTGCAAACACCGCATATCGATGCCTCTCCCGGATCGATCTCACAAATCAGAGAATGTGCTGCCGAGTTTCAGCGGTTTGCGAAAGAGACGAACACGCCGGTGTTCCTGATCGGTCATATTACCAAAGAAGGTCAGATCGCAGGGCCCAAGATGCTGGAACATATGGTCGATACTGTATTGCAATTCGAAGGGGATCGCCATTATACGTACCGCATCTTGCGCACGCTTAAGAATCGCTTTGGGAGCACCGCCGAATTAGGAATTTACGAGATGAATGATACGGGTATGCGGGCCGTATTGAATCCAAGCGAACTGTTGTTGACCCAAAAAGACGAGCAGCTAAGCGGTATCGCGATCGCGGCCACCATGGAGGGCATGCGTCCATTGCTAATTGAAGTGCAAGCCCTGGTTACCCCCTCGGTCTATGGCACCCCGCAGCGGACGGTGAGTGGCTTTGATCTGCGCCGACTACAATTACTACTAGCCGTGCTAGAAAAAAGAGGCGGGTTTCAGTTCGGCACCAAGGACGTTTTCTTGAATATTGCCGGCGGACTAAAAGTAGAAGACCCTTCGATCGATCTGGCGGTGCTTTGTGCGCTGCTCTCTTCGTACGAAGATGTGGCACTTTCGCCAAGACTTTGCTTTACGGGCGAAGTGGGATTGAGTGGTGAGGTTCGGGCGGTAAACCGCATCGACCAGCGAATTGCCGAAGCGGCCAAGTTGGGATTTGAAAAAATTATCGTGTCTCGCTATAATCAAAAAGAGAGTGGTGCTAAAAAGAATACGAAGGACCGGGGTATCGAAGTGGTGACCATGGCCCGGGTAGAAGACGTTTATCGTTATTTGTTTTAATTTTTTTCATTTACTGTTGTATGCAAGCGCTCACGACACTCGGTGTGGCGATCGGCCAATTGTTCTATCCGCACGTTTGTGCAGGATGCGGTTCTGACAAGCTGGAGCTAGACAGTTCCATTTGTTGGTATTGTCTCGATGAGTTACCCGCTACGGGCTTTGCCGATCAGCACGATAACCCGGCCGAAAAGATCTTGTGGGGCCGTGTTCCTTTCAATGCCGTACAATCCGGCTTTTATCTGAATCGTGATTCGCTCATGGAGCAGCTTATCTATCAACTCAAATACAAAAACCGTCAAGAGATCGGAATACAACTGGGCCGGCTATTGGGCGCACAACTGAAAAAGAGTGGCCGCTTCGAAGCAGAGGCACTGGTACCGGTTCCGCTGCATCCAAAAAAACTAAGACAGCGCGGCTTTAATCAAGCGGCGACTATTGCCGAGGGAATGGCCCAAGAACTGAACCTGCCGGTAACACAGCACGTATTGGTCAGAAAAAATGTTAGCAACAGCCAGACTCGACTGGGGCGACTGGCCCGCTGGGAGAATAGCTATGCCAACTTCGGTATCGAGCAGGCGCACCGACTTCGCAACAAAAGGGTGCTGTTGGTCGATGATGTACTAACCACGGGAGCCACGCTGGAATCGTGCGGACAGTTACTGGCCGGTATTTCGGGGGTTACGGTTAGCATGGCAACGGTCTGTATCTCTTCGGTGTAAGGATTATTCGAGGAAATGGCTAACCTTTTTTAGCTTGCCTTGTTATAGAATTTGAAATCCACTAGTATGAAACTTATTATCACCTTTTTTATGAGTCTGTTAGCCCTCTCTGCCGGTTCGATCTACGATTTTAATGTGCCCGGTCTAGAAGGAAAAGAAATTAATTTCGCCGATTTTAAAGGCAAAAAGATATTGATCGTCAACACGGCCTCTCGCTGTGGCCTTACCCCGCAATACGAAGGGTTGGAACAACTCTATAAAACCTATGGCAAAAAGCTGGTGATCGTGGGCTTTCCGGCCAACAACTTTATGGGGCAAGAGCCCGGCTCGAACGAAGAGATCAGCGCTTTTTGTAAACGCAACTACGGCGTAAGTTTTCCGATGGCCGAAAAGATCTCTGTAAAAGGAAACGACACACATCCTCTTTATAAATACCTTAAAGAGCAAGCCAAGGCCAAGGATTTCAACGATCCGGTAAGCTGGAATTTTGGCAAATTTTTGCTCGACGAAAAAGGCGAGTTGATCGCTACCTTTTCGCCTCGTACCGAACCGATGAGCAAGGAGATCACTAAGTGGCTCGACTAATAGCGAAGGTCTTCGCTGTGTTTTCTCTGGCATATGAAGTACATTCGCCCTAATGCGATACGATCAGGTAATAGGGCAAGCCCCGTTGCAACGACAATTGACCGAGTTGGCTCAGCAAAACAGATTGAGTCATGCGTTGCTGTTGCTTTCGAAAGAAGGAAGTGGTGCCCTGCCGCTGGCGATCGCCTTTGCACAATACCTGGTTTGTGAAACGGCGGCTGGAACGAACGCCGATGCCCCTTGCGGCAATTGCCCGGCTTGCACGAAAGCCACAAAACTGATTCATCCCGATATTCATTTTTCGTATCCTACGGTTACCAAAAAACCGGGAGAGAAACCCATTGCCACCGACTTTATCAACGAATGGCGCTCGTTCGTGCAGTTGCATCCCTATGGCAATCTGTTTGACTGGATCGAAATGATCAAGACCAAAGAAAACAGCCAGGGTAAGATTACCGCCGAAGAATGCAATGATATTATTAGAAAACTAAGTCTGAAAAGTTTTGAGAGCCCTTGGAAAATTCTCATCATCTGGATGCCGGAGCTACTGGGTAACGAAGGCAACAAACTCCTAAAACTTATCGAGGAGCCGCCGGCCGATACCTTATTGATACTGGTCAGCGAGAGTGAAGCACAACTGCTTTCGACGATCGTAAGCCGTTGTCAATTGATTAAAGTACCCTCACTCGAGACCGCAGTGATCGAGAAGGCATTGACAGAAAGAAATAATACGCCACCTGCCCTGGCCGCCCAAGTGGCCCCGCTCTGTGAGGGCAATTACCGAGAGGCCCTGCAACTGGTTCAGCATGCAGAAGAGGATTGGCAAGTATTGGTTCGCGATTGGCTCAATGCAATGCTAAAGACAGGACCGGTAGCACAGACCAAATGGGTCGAAGAGATCAGCCGCCTGGGGAGAGAAAAACAAAAACAATTCTTGCGCTATTTTATTCATTTGCTCGAACAGGCCCTACACTTGCGTATTCGCGGAAACGAGTATCTGATTAGCGAAAAAGAAAGGGACTTTGCCGAGCGACTCAACAAGATCGCCGGTATTGAGCAGCAAGAAGCCATGGTCAACGAACTAAACCAGGCCCATTACCAGGTAGAACGCAATGCCAATGCCAAGATCTTGTTTCATGCCCTCACGATTAGACTTTACCACATCATTCAAGACAAATACGTATTTTCGCTATCATGAGTTGTTCGGGATGTGGCACTGCAACTGGCGGTAAACCAAACGGATGTAAAAGTAACGGAGGATGTAGTTCCGGCGGTTGCAACCGTATGAATGCCCACGACTGGCTCAAGAACCTTCCCCTGGCCGACACCGATACCCAATGCCGTGTTATTGAAGTAAGCTTTAGCCAGGGCACCCGAAAAGATTTTTTTACCAACCCCACCTTACAACCCTTAGAAAAAGGTGATCTGATTGCCGTAGAAGGGGTCAGCGGGTTTGATGTAGGCGAGGTTTCGCTGACCGGAGAGATCGTGCGACTTCAGCTAAAGAAAAGAGGTGTCAAAGAAGATCACCCCGAGATGAAAAAAGTATTGCGACTGGCTACCGATCGCGATATTGAACAATGGAAACAAAATAAAAGGCGCGAGCCCGAGGCAGTTATTCGCAGCCGGGCCATTGCCAAACAATTACGACTCGACATGAAGATCAGCCAGGTCGAGATGCAAGCCGATGGCAGAAAGGCCACCTTCTTTTACATTGCGGATGGCCGAGTCGACTTTAGGGAGTTGATCAAGATCTACGCTACCGAATTTAAAGTAAAGGTAGAAATGCGTCAGATCGGGGCCAGACAAGAAGCCGGAAAAGTGGGTGGCATCGGCAGTTGTGGACGAGAACTTTGCTGCAGCACCTGGCTTACCGATTTCAAGTCGGTCAATACAGCGGCCGCCCGTTATCAGAATTTGTCGATTAACCAGACCAAACTGAGCGGTCAATGCGGACGACTTAAATGTTGTTTGAATTACGAACTGGATACCTACCTGGACGCCTTGCAGCATTTTCCTGATAACTGTGATGTCTTGCAAGTGGCCAAGGGAAATGCCTTTTTGATCAAAAAGGATATTTTTAAAAATCTCATGTGGTACACTTTGCCCGATAGCAACAAGCAATATCCTTTATCGATCGATCGGGTCAAGAAGATCAAAGAACTCAATCGGCAAGGTGTTCGCCCCGAAGATCTCGAACCCGTCGAAGTCGTATCATCCAAACCTAAAGAAGAAGAACCTGAGTTTGTAGAACTGGTCGGGCAGATCAGTCTTAAATCGCTCGATAGGGCTGCACAGAAAAAAAGAAGACAGCAACAAGGGCCTCGTTCTGATCAGCCTCGTCGCGATGGCGGGCCACAGCAACAACGCCCGCAACAGCGAGGCCCACAACGGGGTAATGCCCCCAGAGGTGCAGGGCCCTCTCGCCCGCAGTCACGCGGACCACGTCCCTCTCGTGGACCCAGACCCCCTGAGCAAGGATCAGGAAACTAAGATCCGTTATTCATCGGCCCCAATGGCGCAATACAGCGCATCTTGAATTTTTCCGCGTACCCCTAATTGCGCTAGTTTATTATTATCTCGTGTCGGATTGACCCGGTTCGATAAAAATACATAGACCAGCTCTTGTTGAGGATCGGCCCATACACAGGTACCCGTAAATCCGGTATGACCAAAGGTGGCGGCAGAGGCCCATAAAGAAGGATAAGGATCTTTACGCGATCGGTTATCTACTTCTGGCTTATCAAAACCCAGTCCGCGGCGACTACCCATGCGCTGGTAATCGGTAAATAAGCGAATGGTCTCGGGTTGTAAATAACGTCTCCCTTGATAAACTCCTTTGTTCAATAATAGTTGGTACAAGATGGCCAGATCGTAGGCATTCGAAAATAATCCGGCATGACCAGCTACACCGCCCATTAGAGCAGCGCCCTCGTCGTGTACATCGCCGCGGGTGGTTTGGCGGCGAAAATTTTTTTCGGTCTCGGTAGGCACCAATCGGTCTACGGCAAAACGATTGCGCGGTGTAAAGCCGGTTGCATACATTCCCATGGGTCTATAAAAATTCTCTTGACAAAAGGCTTCGAGCGATTTGCCCGATAGCTGCTCGACAATATGGCCTAAAAAAATAAAATCATTGTCACTATATACATAATTGCCGGCTACCCCGAGCGGACTTTGCAAGATGCGCAAACGAACGCTGTCTTGCCAATCGTTTCTTACAAATAGCTTTTCGGCCACTCGCCGGGTAAAGCCGGGTTTGGATACCGGAGAGAAAATACTCGTATCGGGCACACCGTTTGCCTGAAGGGTCTCTTTATAAAATGGAATAAACGGAACCAGCCCCGCTTGATGTAATAATATATCGCGAATCAGCAGGTCTTGTTTGTTTGAACCACGTACCCACGGAAGATACTCTCCCAAGCGACCCTCTAAGCGAAGCTTACCTTGCTCGTAGAGCTTCATTACCGCTACCGTAGTGGCCGATACCTTGGTTACCGAAGCCAAATCGAAAATGCTTTCGGGTGTCAGGGGTTGGGTTTGTTCATAATCATAGTAGCCATAAGCCTTATGAAAAAGGATCTCTCCTTTATGCACAGCCAATACCACACAACCCGGAAAGGCCCTTTGTGCCATCGCACTATTTACTACTGCATCTACCCGTCGAAAAGCCGCATTCTTTCTATTGGCAGAGATGGGGAGTGGCTTCTCTTGTAGGCCGGACCCAAAGGGAAAGTTGCAAACAGAAACGGGCAATACGCCCCGAGCAGCAAACTCTCCCAGTAACCACTGCGAAGCTACGGTCTGCGTTATATCATCATCTTGATAAGCGGCTACCAAAAAGCGAGCATCACATACCTGCTTTAGCGCTTGTACATTTCCAAATACAATGCTGATGGTGGAGTCGCTCTGCAAGGCCTGGTGCAACTGTAAAGCCTTTGTACCAATACCGAAATTATTCATGGGCTTATTAGAAAACCCTTGTAGTCCGATCAACAAAAGATCGTAGCGCCCCGATGTTTTAAGGGCCGCCACCACACTATCGACATTGAGAGTGCTGTCTTGCAATGAGAAGGAATAGAGATCGGCCCCTATTTGTGTTTGAAGTTGCTTGCCAAAGACACTCGTGGTCGATCCGCCCAATTGAATATACGCTAGCCGGCGATCTCCTTTTTGTAGGGGCAATTTTAGCGAGGCAGGAGCTTTACTAAGAACGGTGAGTCCCTTTCGGGCTACCTCTTCTCGAATGACATCGGTTGCGGCATTGAGATCGGCCACCAGCTGCGTGGTATCGACAAACTGCGGGCGATAAAGTCCAAGATTATATTTTTCTTGCAATACTTTTTTGACCTTACTATCGACATCGGTTTGTTGCAGACGACCCTCTTGTATGGCCGCTTTGATCGCCGCGATCGATTCGGGTACACTGGCCGGTAAGCAAAGCATATCGTTGCCGGCAATGATCGCCTCTACCGAAATGGTGCCACCGGGAAAATAACTGGCGACTCCCTTCATCTCGAGGGCATCGGTAAACGTGAGACCCTTGTACTGAAGTTTATTGCGCAGTAGCTCGGTTACATTATTGCGCGAAATAGAAGTAGCACGGTGGGCTGCTGTATCGATGGCCGGAATGGCCAAGTGGGCAACCATTACACTACCTACGCCGGCGGCAAAGAGGGCCCGGAACGGAACCAGTTCCATCGAATCGAGTTGGCTCATCGACTTATTGATGACCGGCAGGTCGTAATGAGAATCGACCGCCACATCTCCATGGCCCGGAAAATGTTTGGCACAGGCCATAATGCCCGCATCTTGCATCCCTTTCATATACGCCACGCCCATGCGACTTACTTTGTCGCGGTCTTCTCCGAACGAACGAAACCCGATGACCGGATTATCAGGATTATTATTGACATCGACCACGGGTGCGTAATTGACATGCACACCGATTCGTTTGCATTGCTCTCCGACGGCTACGCCCATGCGATAAACAAGATTTTCATCTTGCAAAGCACCCAAGGTTAATTGGTAAGGAAACCGGGTTACACTGTCGAGTCGCATTCCTAATCCCCATTCACCATCGATGGTAACCAGCAGGGGCGTGCGAGCCACTTGCTGATAACGGTTGGTAAGGATCGCTTGTCGAAGGGGCCCTCCCTGAAAAAAACATAGGGCTCCTACATTGTAATCGATAATATCGCGCTCCACCTTGGCAATATGCTCAGGCCCCAGATTAGAGTGAGCCCGCACGACCATTAACTGTGCAATACGTTGATCTTCGGTAAGGCTGGCAAATACGCTATCGACCCAACGTTGCCGGGCCTTGCCGGCAGGAGATTGGGCCTGGATCGAATAAAAAGAAGAGAAGCCCAGCAAAACAATTGTCAGAAAAACTCGCATTAAAAATTATTTGGTGGCAGAAGAAATAAAAATACTCTTTTTACTTTAATCGGACAGCGTAGTCCGTTGGCTTAGCCACTCCCTGAATGCGTGTAAAAAAGCGATCGGGCTTAGCCCTCATATCTAGGGCAAAATCGTATTTTTGAAGGCTTAACCCGGGCAAACCCTTGATTACCGTTTTACCAGACCATATTGCCAACCAGATAGCCGCCGGAGAGGTCATTCAGCGACCGGCCAGCGCCGTAAAGGAGCTGCTCGAAAACGCCGTAGACGCTTCGGCCACCGCTATTCAACTTATAATTAACGACGCGGGTAAATCGCTGGTACAGGTCGTGGACAATGGAAAGGGAATGGACGAACAGGATGCAAGACTTTGTTTTGGCAGACATGCTACTTCTAAAATCAGCCGCATCGAAGACCTGTTTTGCATACAGACCATGGGATTTCGAGGAGAGGCGCTGGCCTCTATCGCCGCAGTGGCACAAGTAGAACTGCGAACAAGAACTGCCAGTTCGGATACCGGCTTTTATATAGAGGTAGAAAATAGCCAGCTCGTAAAAGCGACCCCCGTGGCGGCCCCACAAGGAACCAGTGTGGCCATGAAAAATTTATTCTTTAATGTGCCGGCGCGTCGCAATTTCTTAAAGAGCAATGCGGCAGAGATGCGTCATATTATTGATGAGTTTACCCGCGTTGCCTTGGCATTCCCATCGATCTCCTTTAGCCTTCATGCAAATAATCAACAACTTTTTCAACTCGAAAGTGGCACGCTCAAGCAGCGCGTTGTGCAGTTGATGGGAGCTGCCTACGAATCGAGACTGGTGACCGTTAAAGAAGAGACCGATTATCTTAACATACGAGGCTTTGTAGGCAAACCCGATACGGCCCGAAAGACCAGAGGCGAGCAATACTTTTTTGTCAATAACCGATTTATTCGAAGCGCCTATTTGCATCATGCTATCATGAGTGCTTTTCAGGGAATGCTGGCCCCCGATCATTTTCCACTCTATGTACTCTTTATAGATCTTGATCCGCAACAGATCGACATCAATGTGCATCCCACCAAACAAGAAATAAAATTTGAGGATGAGAAGATCGTGTATGCGTTCGTACAAGCGGCCGTAAAGCATGCGCTGGCTCAATTTAGCATTACGCCCACGCTCGATTTTGACTTGGATGCCTCTATACAGCAACTCTCTTCGGTGCAACAACCCTTTACAGAAGACAAACGCTCGGCCGCTGCCGATAGCTCTATCTTTAGAAGCTTTACCAAAAAAAATCAAGCACACCTGATTCAGCCCAGTGGCTTTACGGCCTATTCGCCAGACTGGACGGCGAGCGAACCGGCTTCTGTTACAGCGACGCCCTTATTACCGAGCGAACCAGACGAGCACCCCCTTCGTGTAACAAGTTTGTTGAGCGGTTATATACTTTACCCGAATCGTGATGGGCTTTGGATTATAGACCAGCAAGCGGCGCACGAGAGAATTCTCTACGAACAATTGCAACAAAGCAGCGTAGAGCAACCCGTGCCTGCGCAACGCACACTATTTCCGATAACCCTTACACTGCCTGTGGCCGATGCCGCCTTGCTTCAAGAACTTTTGCCTGCGCTGAACTTGTTGGGCTTTCTGCTAGAGCCCGTTGGCCCTGGCTCATTTACCATACAGGCCACGCCATCGGATAGCCCATCGGGTCAAGAAAAAACGATCATTGAATCGCTGTTAGAAGAATATAAACACTTTAACAGCGATGCCGGCTACACGATACGAGAGAAACTCATTCGCTCGTTGGTAAAGCAGCGTCGTATCAAGTCGGGGACCCTTTTGAACGAAAAAGAGATGCGAGAACTGGTGGTGCAACTGCTGGCTTGTCAGCAACCAGGGCAAACCCCCGATGGAAGGCCCACCTATGTCGCCTTAAGTAGCGACTACCTGGCTACCTTATTTATACGATAATCGACGATCCTGTCAATATCGATTTCGCAGCTCCCCTAAAAATTTTTCAACCTGGCGTCGAACGGCAGTAGCGGTAGATTGATGATTATTGACCAGGACCGAAAAAGCCAGCCACTTTCCTTTTCGTGTTTGTAAAAATCCACTCAATGCCACCACTCCACTCAAGGTTCCCGTCTTAGCATAGATGGCGGTGCTGTCATTAACGTAGTAGCCCCGCAGGGTACCTTCATTTCCGCTTGGAAAGATCGTCTTTATACGCGACCAGCCAAACTCTTGCTGCATGCGGTACAAAATAGTGACCATGTCTTGAGGCGTAAATAAATTATAGCGACTAAGCCCCGAGCCATCTACCCAACGGGGCGGTTGTGGTAGCCCCCGCAGATCGGTTGCCAGCAGCGTGTCGATCAGGGCACGATCGCTCATGTATCCCAACATTCGCTGGCTTACCATGAGCAGACTTTGTTCGGCAAAGAAATTATCGCTTCGATGCATTAGAGGAACAAGAAAAGAATCGAGGGGCTGAGAGTACAAAAGCCGGCCTTGCAGCGGCAGCGCCTCCAAACTAACCGATGCGGAGAGACCCATCTGTTGTAGCGTGTCTTGTAAGAAGATAAAATTGGTAACCCCCCGGTTGGTCTTGTACGGAATAGTGGTCTTGGTAAAAGGCCGAGCGCCTCGATTGATCGAAAACAGATTCTCGTCTTGGCTTCTAGAAATCGAAAAATTACCAGCAGTACCTATTAACTCCACCATGGGTTCTTTTATAAACGGAGGGCGAAGGACCCGCGAAGGAGTTGCCTTTACTCGTTGATTGGCGGCCTCGAAAGAAACCAAGTTGCCATAGAGCGGAAAAGCGCTTCGCTCGGCGAGATACGGCTCTTGGTAATCATCCCAAGACCAACCACTACCATAGGCCTCAAAGCGATCGCGAGTCGAAAAGCGCAAGACCACATGTTTCTTAGCGGCCAGCATTTGTTGCCACAAGGGCTGCATTGAAAAGTCAGGATGCAAAAAACTGGGATCGCCCTGTGGCTGCACATATAGCGTATCGGTGGTCTCTCGCACGACCGCAGCAGGTAATCGATCTTGCAGCTGTCGCATGGCCACATAGCAAGTCGGGATCTTTGTATTACTGGCCGGTACAAAATACTTATGGCCGTTTTGATTATACCAATACCGATTCGTTGCAAGGTCTAAGATGCTTACGCCCCAATGGGCTTTATCGAACGCGTCGGTAGCAGCCAGTTGGCGTTGTGCTATCTTTTGTACCTGTTGCTGGGTACCGCAAGAGGCCAAGAGTAACAGCAGCATCCAGTATCCTTGCTGCCAAAATCGTAATGGAGTACGTTGCATCGATTGCTTTTTGTTGAGCGTTTGGTTAGCCCCGCTCTTGAGCGCGCAGCCATCGTTCGGGAATTTCGTTGCTACTGGCCAGCAAATAATCTTTATAGCTGCAGGCAATAAATTGCTTGTTGGGCAATTGCATCCACCAGCGACCGGTCTTTTTGCTTTGCAAAAAAATGGTCTCTACTTCGGCAAAGGCCATATAGTATTCATTAAAGGAGTCCTTTTCTTGCAAGGCCGCTTCGCGACGACCTCGGCTTCTGCCATCGAGCAAATACCATAACATCTGCGCGATCTGCTTGGCACTTAGTTCTTGTCGATCGGCCCTGGGGTCATATCCATATACGCCCACCGTATTGACAGTGGGGCTCATTCCGGCATAGCGAAAGAGCGTACAAGCCTCTTCGCCTGTAAATCCATTGGGAGAAATCGTACTGGCAGGTGAATAGGCATTGGCCATAGATGATAGATCGAAACTAAACAGATGACTGTTTCGTATAACAGGCTCCATTTCGTCGGGGGCCTCTTTTACATTGCCCACGCGGTAACAATCAAATCGCAATTTATCGAGGGTCTCGAGCAACTGCGGATTAACACAATAGCTTTGAAACCCGATATGATTATAATGGCGAATAAAATTGGGGGTGCCGGTCAGCATCTCCATTAAAAACTGGTCGGCAGGCAGCACCGCATCGGTATCCAGATCTATAAGCGCATCTACCAGCGTAGCCTCGATAAGTTGCCGGCGATGCACATAGGCCTGGTATTGTGCCGTGGTCAGGTCATGCGATCCTCCTAAAATAATGACCGTCTTTCCTTCTGCTATAAGTGCAGATACCACGGTGCGAAGGGCTGCATAGGTGTCGGACAGCGAGGCACCGGTTCGAATATTACCCACATCGGCCAGCAGCAGATCGGCATGCCAATAAAAAAGTGCATAGAACTGACGACGAATCGCATCGGGCCCCCCGGCCTGGTGCTGCTCAATGCCTGCCCCGCGGTGGTCGGGACATCCTACTACGACCAACTGCGCCTCGTCTAACTCGGGCATGGCTTGTTCGTACGCTTGAATATGATGACCGATCTGTCCTTCTTTGTATCCCTGGTCTTGCGAAAGAACCGCTTTGTCGACAGGAACCAAAAAATCGGCGATACCAAGATGATCTGACATACTTGCAAGATAATTAATTGCTGGTTTGGACTTACTTTTGTCGTATGGAGAATCTATGGCAACAGATCGATGCCCTCCGCAGCGAGATCAGCAGCATTACTACCACCCGACCCGAAGAGATCGAGGCGTTCCGGATCAAGTATCTGGGAACCAAAGGGGCCGTCAAGCAGCTGATGAATGCCATGAAAGAAGTACCCGCCGATAAGAAAAAAGAGGCCGGACAACTGCTCAATGATTTTAAACTATTCGTTTCGGAGCGATACGAGCAATTACTAGCCGCTGCTGCTCCCGATCAGAAAGCCGCCAGCATCGACACAAGCCTGCCAGGACAACCTTTTTCGCTGGGTTCACGCCATCCGGTGACCCTAATGAAAAATAGGATCGTCTCTATCTTTCAACGATTGGGTTTTGCAGTGGCCGAAGGACCCGAGATAGAAGACGACTGGCACAACTTCGGTGCCCTTAACCTGCCGCCGCATCATCCGGCCAGAGATATGCAGGACACGTTTTACATACAGCAAAATCCCGATTGGGTACTGCGCACGCATACCAGTAGTGTGCAAATACGCGAGATGGAAAAAGGAAAGCTGCCCATTCGAATGCTAATGCCGGGTCGGGTCTTTCGTAACGAGACGGTGAGTGCCAGAAGCCACTGTTTCTTTCATCAGGTAGAAGGATTGTACATCGACGAGCAAGTATCATTCGCAGACCTTAAGCAAACTCTTTACTTTTTTGTAAAAGAAATGTACGGGGCCGATGTAAACGTGCGTTTTCGCCCCTCTTATTTTCCATTTACAGAGCCGAGTGCAGAAATGGACGTCAGTTGTTTTATATGCAAGGGCGAAGGTTGCCCTGTGTGTAAGAAATCGGGCTGGGTAGAGATTCTGGGATGCGGCATGGTACATCCGAACGTACTTAGCAATTGCGGAATCGATCCCGAAAAATATAGCGGATTTGCCTTTGGCATGGGTGTTGAAAGACCCGCCATGCTCAAATATGGCGTTAGCGACCTGCGTTTGTTTAGCGAGAACGATATACGATTCTTACAACAATTCGCTGCCGCCACCTGATAAGCCCCCTACATGCAGATCAACACCATTGGAGTATGCGGAGCCGGCACCATGGGAAGAGGCATAGCTCTTACCGCTGCCCTGGCCGGGTTCAACACTCTTTTATTTGACCTGCAGCCGGAAGCCCTCGAAAAAGCGCGGGGTCAACTTGTAAAAGAGCTAAACAAAAGCGTAGAGAAAAAAAAGATCACCGAAGCTATTGCCGCACAAGCCTTGTCTCACATTGCCTTTACCAGCGAGATCGAATATTGCCTGGCCGAGATCTTTATTGAAGCCATCGTAGAGCAGATCGAACCCAAGGTCGCGCTCTTTAATCAACTGGCCGAACTCAATCATGGTGATTGCATCTTTGCCAGCAATACCTCTTCGCTCTCTGTTACTCAGATGGCCAAGGCCATTCAACATCCGGAACGGGTAATCGGGTTGCATTTCTTTAATCCGGCTCATTTGATGAAGCTGGTAGAAGTGGTTACTACGCCCTTTACAGCCACCGCCGTGCAGCAAACGGCTTGGCAATTGATGCTGGACCTTAAAAAGACCCCTGTGCTTTGCATCGACTCGCCCGGCTTTATCGTAAACCGAGTGGCAAGACCTTATTACATCGAGTCGTTACGACTTATCGAAGAACAAAAAGCTACGATGGAGCAGATCGATCGCATACTCACATCGGCCGGATTCAAAATGGGCCCCTTTGCCCTGATGGACTTGATCGGTAACGATATTAACTATGCCGTAAGTTGTTCGGTCTACGATCAATTAGGTAAGCCGGAGCGACTTAAGCCCTCTTTCGTACAGCAACAACTGGTGCAAACCGGAAAATGGGGACAAAAATCTGGCGAAGGCTATTACCAATATAAAAATGCCTGATGGGTAAAAAAATTCTGGTTACAGGCGCAAGCGGTTTTTTAGGTTCTTATCTGGTAGTAGCCTTGTTGCAACAAGGCTACCAGGTAAGGGCGCTGGTGCGGAATCAAAAACGACCCGGCTGGATCGATCCTGCCATACTAGACAAGGCAGAATGGGTATTGGGAGACATCCTGGATAGTATTTCGCTCGAAGAGGCCATGGAAGGAGTGGATGCCGTTATACACAGTGCGGCGATGGTTTCGTTCGTTCCAAAAGACAGCCAACAATTGTATCAGGTAAATGTAGAGGGAACCAACAATGTGGTCAATGCCGCTATTGAGAAAAAGATCGGTCGATTGATACACATTAGTTCGGTGGCGGCACTGGGCCGGGTAGCAGGCGGCGGGTGGGTAGACGAAAAAGCAACCTGGAAAGAAGGTCCGCTGCATACGCATTATGCCCGCAGTAAGTTCCAGGCAGAATTGCATGCCTGGCGCGGGTACGCCGAAGGACTCGATACCGTGATCGTAAACCCCAGTACCATTCTTGGATATGGCAATTGGGAACAGAGCAGTTGTGCATTATTCAAACAATTCTATGATGGGTTTCGGTGGTACACCGGTGGGCTGAATGGATTTGTAGATGTTCAGGATGTGGCCCGTGCTTGTGTGCTACTACTAGAAAAGGCCAGCGGAGGACAGCGCTATATTATAAACGGAGATACCTGGACCTTTCAACAATTGCAGTATTGCATTGCCGATGGATTTGGACGCAAAAGACCATCGATGAAAGCGTCGGGTCTGCTGTTAGCCATCGCCTGGAGAATTGAAGCCATCAGGGCCTTTTTGACCGGAGCGCGCCCCCTGTTGACCCGCGAGAGTGCAAGAGTAGCCATTAGCGCCACACGTTTTGACAACCGTAAACTATTGAATGATTTTCCTGAATTCACCTATACGCCCTTAGCGCAAACGATCCGAGAAGCCTGTAATCGATACGAGCAAAATAGCAACGCATAGATCGAAGATCCGAGCGCAAAAGCAACGGTCTTAGCGAAGGAGCGCCTTCAGTTTTTCCCAAAGCGAGGGAATGCGCTTAACCCAGACTAACTCTCTTCTCTTTTCGTTAAAGTCAATGGCCGGAGTACCCCAGTAGGCCTTCTGTCCATCAATAGAACTGGCCACGCCACTCTGTCCGAATACGACCGCCCCGGCCCCAATGGTCAATGTTTTATTGACCCCTACCTGCCCCCATAAGATCACTTCGTCTTCGACAGTAACAGCCCCGGCCAGTCCTACCTGTGCGGCGATCAAACAATTTTTTCCGATCACGCAATCGTGTCCGATATGAACCTGATTATCGATCTTGGTGCCGGCCCCAATGATGGTGCTGGCCGTGACGCCTCTATCGATGGTGCAACCGGCTCCGATCTCTACCTGATCTTCTATTTGCACAAGACCACAGCTTTTCATTTTACGATACTGATGCGTAAGCTGTTTTTTTCTGTTGTAATAGAAAGCATCACTCCCGATAACGGTACCGGCCTGTACGATTACCCCGTTTCCGAGTTGGCAGTGATCTAAAATAGTTACCTGCGGATGTATGATACAGTTCTTTCCGATGGTTACCCGATGTCCGATATAAGCGCCGGGCATTACGATGCTCCCCTCTCCGATCACAGCGGTCTCGCTGATCGAAACAAGCGAAGGCGTAAAGGGCCGATACTTATCTACCAACGTAAGATAGGCGGCAAAGGGATCGGCTACCACCAACAATGATTTACCGGGCGGTAGCGGCACTTCACGATCAATAATGATGCAACTAGCCGCAGAACGAAGACAAGTATCATAATATTTGGGATGATCCACAAACACCAGATCGCCGGTCTCTACCTTGTGAATTTCATTGATGCCCGTTGCATATCCATTCATATCTCCAATAAGCGTTGCTTGCAATAGCGAGGCTACTTCTGTTAGAGAGACAGGTTTTTCAAATTGCATCGCGTGTAATTTTAAGTAAAGGTAGCAAGCAATAGCTCGTTGAATTTTTTTTGCGTTTATCCACAACTAATTTTAAAATGTTGATAAAATCAAAAGAAAAAAATTTTTTTGATATATAAAATAAATACTAATATTGTGTAGGGATATTTATTTCCCAGTACTTACTAACCCATCCATATAGGATCCCTCCGTTTTCGGAGGGATTTTTTCATTTGGGACCTTCCTCATTTACGAATGCGCTTTTAAAATACCTTTACGTAAAGTCTTTCCCCATGATCAAATCAATGACCGGTTTTGGAAGAGCCGAAGTGCGTGCCGGCGATAAGTTGTTGGCGATCGAACTAAAATCGCTCAATGGAAAACAGTTTGACCTGCAAGTAAAACTGCCTGCCCTGCTAAAGCCCCATGAGTTTGACATACGCCGCTTATTGGCCACATCACTAGAAAGAGGTACCGTCGATTGTATGATCAGTCTTAAAGAGACCGGTCAATCACAGCCGGTAGCGATCAACACGCAACTGGCACGATCGTACTACCAGCCGTTAGCCTCGCTGGCAGCCGAACTGCAACTCGATACCTCGCAATTATTACCTGCCCTGCTTAAATTGCCCGAAGTCATTACTCCGGGCGCCGATGCGCTAAGCGCGACAGAATGGGAGCACTGTAAATCGGGCATTGCAAAAGCGGTAGAACAGTTGAATGCACACCGACTAACAGAGGGTAAGGCCCTCGAAGCGGACCTGTTGGGCCGAATCGATGCGATCGTCGCGTTACAAAAAGAGATCAGCGAGCTGGAGCCAAAGCGAAGAGAAAAGCTTCGCCAAGGACTGGTCAGATTGCTCGAAGACAATCTGGGCAAAGAGGGATACGATCGCAACCGGCTAGAGCAAGAGCTCATCTATTACATAGAGAAAATGGACATTAGTGAAGAACAGGTACGACTTCTGAACCACTGCGACTACTTTATACAACAGCTACAGGAGCCCGGAGACAGCAAAGGGAAAAAGCTATCGTTTATCTTACAAGAGATCGGTCGCGAGATCAATACGACCGGCTCGAAGGCCAACGATGCAGCTATTCAGCAACGGGTAGTGCGCATGAAAGACGAGCTCGAAAAAGCCAAGGAGCAAATTTTAAATGTGATGTAACTTTACCCTATGCAAAGGATAAGCCGGCGGTCAATGACCGCCTTCTTATGGGGAGGACTGGTTTGTATGATCGGGGGCTGTAGCCCACTGTCGTTATACGAAAAATCGGTAGCGCTGCCCCAACAACAATGGAAGAGCGACTATGTGCCCCAATTCGACTTTACGATCACCGATACTACGGCCCGCTACGATGCAGCGTTGGTGCTTCGCCATCGTGACCGCTATCATTACAATAACATCTGGCTTAGACTATCCATAACCGACCCCGAAGGCAACTCCTACTCTATAGACACCGATCTGCTATTGGGCACTAACGAAAGCGGCTGGTTGGGCGTAGGCATGGACGATATTTACGAGCACCGCATCTCGCTTCAAAAAGAATTATTAGAAAAAGGGGTTTCGTTTCGCCGGGCGGGTACCTATCGGTTTAGCCTGGAGCAACGCATGCGCGAAGATCCACTTCAAGAAATTATGAATGTAGGAATACGGATAGAAAAGAAACCCTGAATCGCCCCCGTATGCCCGACGAAGTCAAAAGAAAGCTAACACGCACCACCCTCATATACTGGGCACTACTGCTCTACGTGCTGGCGGCCCTGCTCTGGTGGCTGATCTCGTTGCAACAGCAAAATCGATTGATCGCCCTCGAAAAAAGACAGCTGCTCGAACTGCGCTCATCGGAGTTTAGCCCCGATGAATACAAAATTGAACAACGATCGATCGACGACCAGTTCGAACGAAACGAGACCAAATACATTAGCGAGGGCATTACCTTTTTGATCGTGATCTTGATCGGAGCCGTTTTTATTTACAGGGCCGTACGAAGACAGTTCAAGATGCAACAGCAGCAACAGCATTTTATGATGGCGGTTACCCACGAGCTTAAAACGCCCATCGCGGTCGCCAAACTTAACCTGGAGACCCTGCAGAAGTATCAACTGGACCCCGAAAAACAACAAAAGCTTATCCGCACCACCCTCGACGAGACGGCTCGGCTAAACTTTCTAACCAATAATATTCTAATCTCGGCCCAGCTCGAGAACAAAGCCTTCATTAGCAGTAAAGAAGAATTAGACCTTTCGGCGCTCTTGCTAGACTGTGTAGCGGCCCTTCAAAAACGATTTCCCGATAGATCCATAGAAACGGAGATCGAAAAAGAGATCGATATGGTAGGCGATGCGCTGTTGCTGCAGATCTTGATCAATAATCTGCTGGAAAATGCGATCAAATATGCGCCGGGTCTTTCGTCGATTCGAACCACCTTGCACAGCACTCCAATAGGTATTCGTCTTGCGGTGGCCGACCAAGGGCCGGGGGTACCCGAAAGCGAAAGATCGAAAGTATTCGATCGCTTTTACCGAATTGGCAATGAACAAACCCGTACTACCAAGGGCACCGGACTGGGGCTTTATTTATGCCAGCGAATTGCACAAGACCATCGGGGTCGTATCGAGATCGAGAATAACCACCCCCAAGGCAGTATTTTCAATGTTATCTTTGCCCAATGAGCGAAGCGACCCCCGCCACGATTTTACTGGTCGAAGACGAAGAGAATTTGCATGAGGCCCTCAAACTGAATCTGGAGCTGGAGGGCTACGAGGTAAGCTCTGCCTATGATGGTGCCGCTGCCTTAAAGGCCATAGACAACGCTTATTTCGATCTGATCATTTTAGATGTGATGCTTCCGGTCATGGATGGTATACAAGTTGCCGAGACCATACGGATTCGTAACAACGAGACACCGATTTTAATGCTGAGTGCCCGCAACAGCAGCGCAGACCGGGTAATGGGGCTCAAAAAAGGCGCAGATGACTACCTTACCAAACCTTTTAACCTCGAAGAGTTATTACTGCGCGTTTCGAAGCTGATCGATAAGAATCAGAAATTACAAGACCGATCGACCCTGGGCGATCAATACCAGTTTGGACCCAATAAGATCGACTTTAAGGCGCAAGAAGCCATTGGCGTTGAGGGGACCCCAATTCGGCTGAGTAAAAAAGAGGCCATGCTCTTGAAATTACTGATCGAAAATAAAAACGAGGTGGTTCCGCGCGAAAAGATATTGCAAGCCGTTTGGGGCTACCAGGTCTATCCCACGACACGCACGATCGATAATTTTATTCTGAATTTTCGCAAGTACTTCGAAGCGGATACTCGCAACCCCCGTTATTTTTATTCGGTACGAGGCGTGGGCTACAAATACACCGAATAGGTTAGAGGTCGCCCAACCGGGGGCGGATCACTATTTCTTCGACACAGGCTTGTGGAGAGAGATGAGCGGCCTGAAAGATCATCTTGGCAATATCCGAAGGCTCCATAATACGGCCGTTGCTATTATCGAAATTACCCCAGCTGTCGGTGAGCACGGCCCCGGGATACACCCCTGTTACTTTTACACCGGTCGACTTAAGTTCTTCGCGCAGGTTTTGAGTAAAGCCATGCAGAGCATACTTGCTAATACTGTACGATCCTCCTTGTGCATAGGGCTTTAACGAAGCAATGGAGCAAATGGTAAAGATGTGACCCGAACCACGCTGTATCATGTCGGGCATTAACGTGCGGGTCAGGTAATAGGCGCTGTACAAATTGACCGCCATTTGTTGTTCGAGTTGTCCGGCTGGTTCTTCGCCCAGCGATCCCGGTAAGAACTGACCTGCATTGTTAATGAGAATATCCGGTTCTCCATAGCTTAGACACCAACGACCAAAGTCGATGGCCTCTTGCGATACGCTCAGATCGGCAGCCTTTCCATGAATTACGGCGGTGGGATAAGCGGCCGACAACATCTGAATGGTCTGCGCAAGACGGCCTGCATCGCGCGCGGTCAGCAATAACCGATAACCCGCTTGTGCAAATAACGAAGCGATCTCTTTGCCAATACCCCTTGATGCGCCCGTAACGATCACCGTTAGGGCATTAGCAGCTGCAGCAGTTACCGAAGAATCCATACTCGTCAATTAATTGATATATTGCAAAGTTATTGACCCACTCTTACAATTAAGCAGCTTTGTTGTCTTCGCTTCGCTACCCGCATCTTTTTTTTGACTTGGACCATACCCTGTGGGACTTCGAGGCAAATGCCCTTGCCACCTTACGACAATTGTACGAAGAACTAGATCTGCGGCAATTGGGCGTTGATGACTTTACCCATTTTTATCGGCAATATCTACTTCATAACGAAAAGCTCTGGGACCGATACCGAAAGGGTTTTATAAAGCAAGAGGAACTTCGGATCAAACGGATGCGGCTGGCCCTGCTCGATTTTGGGGTGGTCAACGAAGAGGTGGCCTCGGTAATGAATGTGCGCTTTTTGGACCTGCTTCCGACCCGCACTATTTTGTTTCCGCATACCTTGGAGCTGTTGAATTACCTGCAACAAAAGAGCTACCAATTACACCTTATTACCAACGGCTTTGAAAAAACACAGCATAGCAAACTACAGTATTCGGGACTGGCCTCTTATTTTTCTACTGTCATTACCTCGGAGGGATCGGGAAGCCTTAAACCCAGACCCGAGATCTTCTCGTATGCATTGGCAAAAACCGGGGCAACAACGGCGCAATCGCTCATGATCGGAGATACGATAGAGGTAGATATTGCAGGTGCCAAAAACGCAGGTATCGATCAGATTCATGTCAATCATCTGAACCAAGAGCGGGTAGCACTATCCGATGGAAGCTATCCTACCCATACCGTCTTTTCGTTGCAAGAGATTATGCAGATCTTATAACTGCTACGGATTGACTTACCGATTACCAGGTAGCGATCTCAGTAACGCCCCCCAAAGGACGATCGCCGATCTTAACTTTAATGACAGCATCGAGCGGAAGTAATAAATCGACTCGAGATCCGAATTTAATAAACCCCATTTCTTCGGTCTGTCTTACAGATTGACCGGGTTGCAGGTAATTGACGATGCGCCTGGCCAGGGCCCCTGCGATCTGCTTGACCAAGATCTCACGACCATTTTTTTCGTAAACGACCGCATGTCTTTCGTTTTCGGTAGAAGACTTAGGATGCCAGGCTACCAGATATTGGCCAGGATGATATTGGGAGTAACGAACTGTTCCACTTACCGGATTGCGATTGACATGCACATTGAACGGGCTCATAAAAATGGACACCTGAATGCGGCGATCTGAAAAATACTCATCGGCCTGCACTTCTTCGATAACTACGATCTCGCCATCGGCAGGAGCGATCACGCTGTTTTCCGCTATGGTATGTATCCGAGCAGGAACCCGAAAAAAAGAAAGAATGAATCCCCAGAACAACAGCGAAACGGCTAGCAGCGCTACAAAACAGCCGGTGCAGGTCGCGTAGAGAAAATAATAGCTAAGGGCATTGCCGGCTACAAGCACCAAGGTTACAAGAGCAATAGTGGGAAACCCCTCGCGGTGAATGGTCATACGTTAAAAAATTAAGGGGCAAAGATAACGATTCACTCCGCTGCTTACAGAAAGACCCTCACATAGATCCAAATAACCGGAGTGCCCCATAGTAGCGAATCGAATCGATCTAACCAGCCACCATGCCCGGGCAAGATGCGACCACTGTCTTTTACCCCCGCCATCCGTTTTAGTTTCGATTCAAAAAGATCGCCGGCCGTACCAAACGCAGCCGCCAGTAAGGCCATCAGGTATCCATCTAGTGAGCGAAGAGGCATGGAGACACCGGGTAGTAAATTACTCGCTATTAATCGAGGCAAGAGCGCTCCCGCGATCAGCACGGTAAGGACTACACCGCCAAGGGTGCCCTCCCATGTTTTTTTGGGAGAGACGGGGCTCAGGGGCGTGCGACCTATAAAAGACCCTACCAAGTAGGCCATCGTATCGTTGATCCACATACAGGCTAGTGCGAACAAACAAAGCACGGGTAAAGAGGTAGCAGCGGCGCTGGCCAATGGGTCTTGCATTTTTAGGTCAATGAACAAGGCCCAGGATAGCGACAGGTATAAGAACCCCAAAAGCAAATAACGAATCGGAAAGCGAAATAAACTATATAAGCGTTGGTATTCGACCCAGCAGCCCGCATGGATGATCATGACCAACAAAACAAAACTCCACGTACTCCAGCATAAACCAAACAGCATTACTGCCGCAAAAAAGAAGGCGGTGATGGTTCGTTGTTGAAAAACCTGCCGGTTAAATGCCATTACTCAATTTATGAAGGGTGCGCAGAAGATTCATCAGAAATATCGTGATCCTGATCAGTATCGCTATGACGCATCATCCAATGAAAATGCATGGTGACGAGCAGCGCACTCACCAACCCCGAGATCATAAGGGTCTGGGGGCCTACTACCGGTTCTTCATTGAGCAGCACCGGATTAAAATAGACCAATACGATCAACAAGGCATCGTAGAAGAAATGAGACAGTATAGCCGCCCATAAGCTCCCGCTATACCAATAGACAGCCCCTAGCAAAATACCTAATACAAACCGCGGCAAAAAGCCATAGAACTGCATGTGCATAGACGAAAAAAGAAAAGCCGACAGTAAGATAGCAGGCCAGGCCTGACCAAATTGCCGAAAGAACATCTTTTGCAATACGCCTCTAAACAATAATTCCTCGCCAACGGCCGCCAGCCCGGCTATAAACAGAATATTGAGCAAAAGATCGCTGGTACTACGCAGCCCCAGCAAGGCCTTTACCGTATCGTTAGCCTCGTTCTCTTGGGCCTTCATCCACTCGGCCAGTGCCGAAGGAAACTCCACCACGCGGTTCAACTCGCCCAGCCATTGAACCAATGGAAGCGCGAATAGCAATACAGTAACGCCTATGATCCAAAAACCGGAATGCACCGGTCTGTTGAGTTTAAGGTACGACCGGGCGGGCTCGGCAGAGAATAAGCGGGTCGCCAGCCAGGAGGGAACCAAGAACAAGCCCAGGAATTGTGCAAGCTGCATGCCTCTGATAAAAAATCCTAATTGGGGATGAGGCACTTTCATTTTACTAAGGGTGGCCAATTGCTCAACGGTAATACCGGTAATGGCCGAGAGTAAAAACGTACCCAATAATCCTATGCTAAAAAAACTCATCAGCGTCAGGCTCATCAGTAATAAAAGTTGCTGCCCCGATGATCTTTCTTGATAAAATCCTTTTTTAAACACACGCCAGTTTTTGATTGTAAATTTGCCTTTCCGGACTTGCCGGCACATTCAACAAATTTAGGCAAAACCCTACGATGGTTAAGATCGGTCCTGTAACGCTTCCTGATTTTCCGCTGCTGCTCGCTCCCATGGAGGATGTGAGTGACCCGCCCTTTCGTGCCGTCTGCAAAGACAAGGGCGCCGATCTTATGTATACCGAGTTTATTTCTTCTGAAGGGCTCATTAGAGATGCGATCAAAAGCAAGAAGAAGCTAGACATCTTCGATTACGAAAGACCGGTGGGCATTCAGATCTTCGGAGGCGATGAAGAGAGCCTGGGGTTGGCCGCCAAGATCGTTGAGGTAACACAACCCGATCTGCTCGATATTAATTTCGGTTGCCCTGTAAAGAAGGTGGCCCTTAAAGGAGCCGGAGCCGGGGTACTTCGTGATGTAGATCTGATGGTGCGCCTAACCAAGGCCGTCGTGCAATCTACATCGCTACCGGTAACCGTCAAGACGCGCTTAGGATGGGACGACAGCAATAAGAATATCGAAGAAGTAGCCGAACGGCTGCAAGATGTGGGCATCAAGGCCCTGGCTATTCACGGCAGAACCCGCGTACAGATGTATAAAGGAGAGGCTGACTGGACCTTGATCGGAAAGATCAAGAACAATCCGCGCATCACCATTCCGATCTTTGGCAATGGTGATATTGACTCGCCCGAAAAAGCCCTGGCTTACAAAAATCGCTATGGTGTGGATGGAATCATGATCGGAAGAGCGGCCATCGGTTATCCGTGGATCTTTAACGAGATCAAACACTTTATGAAAACCGGAGAGCACCTGCCGGCGCCTACCATCGAAGACCGATTGGCAGTATGTCGAAAGCACTTGCGCTATTCGATCGAATGGAAAAACCCAGTGGTAGGTATCAACGAAATGAGAAGACATTATGCCAACTATCTAAAAGGACTTCCCAACATCAAAGAATACAGAAATAAACTGGTAACCTTAAGGACCGAAGAAGAACTGAATGCCGTATTCGACGAAATGGCCCGCGTATACGAGGGATTTACCTTCGAAAAAACGCCGATCGCACTTATCAATTATCACGAGAAATGTCCGATCGACTAAACGATCGGGGCCATGGGGCCATTACTGAATGGCCGTAACGACCGTTTCGCTAAGTGGAGAAACCGATGGATCGAAGTAATGAGTTAGACGCCCATCTTCGTCGATCAGGTACTTAGAAAAATTCCAAGTAGGGGCTTTTGAATTCCATCCATTTTTGGTGCTGTCGGTCAGCCAGCGATATACGGGATGCTGAAGCGCACCGGACACTACCGATGTTTTTTGCGTCAAGAAGAAACGAACCCCATAGTTCCGTTCGCAGAAAGCGGCGATCGAGGCGTTGCTTCCCTTTTCTTGTTCCTTAAAATCATTGGCCGGAAAGCCAATAACCTGCAAGCGATTGGCAAACTTATCTTGCAGTTGCTGCAGCTCTTTATACTGCCCCGTATAACCACAATCGCTGGCCGTATTGACAATTAAAACTTTTTTTCCCTTCAATAATGCCCAATCGATGGGAGCTCCATTGGTCAACGTCGCTTGCAAGTCATAAAACGAAACAGGGGCCTTTTGGGGAGCATGCGTTAGAACCATCGTATTCTTATTGCCCAGTCGTGTCGCCCACATAAGCGCCGGATAAATGGTCTTTAACATTCGTTGACGAAAGGTCATGGTGGTGTTAGTTTGTTGTAACCATAATAGACCCAGCGCGGCAACGATCAAGATACCCGTCAGTAGCAGTCTTCGGCGCAGCTGGTCTTTTCTCATCCTATTAATTTTTTTAAGATCGACAATTTTCCCTTGAACGGCGGATACTTGATGGCCGGATCGATCCAGCTGGGCGTTCGCAACACACTTTTGGAGTGCGAGAAGGTATCGAATGAATGTTTACCATGATAAAAGCCCATCCCGCTGTTACCTCTGCCACCAAAGGGCAAGCGATGATTGAGAAAATGAAAGACAGAGTTGTTGACACAGGCGCCACCCGCCGGCACCTGCTCGAGCCATTTTTTTTCTTGCTGTCTGCTCTCGGTATAAACATAGAACGACAGCGGATTGGGATTGCGTTCAATAATGGTCTTGGCCTCTTCGAAATGCGTATACGTGAGAATGGGCAGCAGCGGACCAAAGATCTCTTCTTGCATTATGGGCGCATCGAGCGATACGTCGGTTAACACCGTGGGCGCCAGGTAGCGAGTGGCCCTGTCGTGCTGCCCCCCGTAGATGATCTTGCCAGTCGCTAAATAAGAAACAAGTCGGTCGAACTGTCGGGTGTTGATGATACGACCGTAATGATCGCAATGGGTGGGGTCCGATGTGTAAAAGGTCTGTATCACCTTTACTAGCGCCTCTACAAAACGATCGCGCACCGACGCATGTACTAAAATATAATCGGGGGCAATACAGGTTTGTCCGGCATTGTTCCATTTGGCAAGTGCAATACGCTTGGCTGCCACTTCGATATGGGCGTCGGCCTCTACTATACAAGGACTCTTGCCTCCCAACTCTAGCGTAACGGGGGTCAGTTGTTCGGCAGCCATCTTGTACACGATCTTACCGACCGCGGTGCTACCCGTATAAAATAAATGATCGAAACGAAAAGATTGCATGAGTGAAGGCACCACCGTAGCTCCATCCCCCTCTAGGAGCCAAACATATTTGCTATCGAATACCTGCTCGATGATCTTTTTCATTACAGCACTGGTGGCAGGCGTAAACTCACTGGGCTTTAAGACCACACAATTACCTGCTGCAAGGGCACCCACCAAGGGCCCCAACAATAACTCGAGCGGATAGTTCCAAGGAGCCACGATCAATACCACGCCCAGCGGCTCTGGCATAATAAGGCTGGCCGAAGGAAGATTGGCCAAATTGGTACGCACGCGTTGTGGGCGGGTCCAGCTATTTAATTTTTTGAGGGCCAGTTTGCACTCCGCCAATACCAAACCGGTCTCTGACACCCATACTTCTTCTGGACTCTTATGCAGATCTTGATAGAGGGCTTCGTTAATGGCCTGTTCATGCGCCAGCAGACAATCCTGCAATAGTCTTATCTGTTGTTTTCTAAACTCAACGGAGCGGGTGGCGCCGGAAGCAAAATAATCCCTCATCTTTGTCAGCGAAGGCAAATACGACATGGCAGAAATTTCAGACAAGTTAGTAAAACCGCAGGGGATGGATGACGTTCACTTTATGAAACAAGCCCTGCAAGAGGCCCAACGAGCCATGGACGAAGAAGAAGTACCGGTGGGGGCGGTGGTGGTCATGAACGGAAAGATCATTGCCCGGGGTCACAATATGACCGAAAAACTGCAAGACCCTACAGCACACGCCGAGATGATCGCGCTCACCGCCGCCTTTAATGCCCTTGGAAGCAAGTATTTACCCGAGGCCACCCTCTATGTAACCCTCGAGCCCTGCCCTATGTGTGCCGGAGCCTTGTACTGGAGCAAGATCGGGCGCGTTGTCTATGGCGCATATGATAGTAAGAACGGATATCGAAAAGTGGCCGGTGACCGCTGGCCCTTTCACAAGAACACCGAATTGAGTTATGGTTGTTGCGCCGAAGAGGGAGCCCGCCTTATGAAGGATTTCTTTCAACAAAAGCGTTGAACGTGGCCGGTCGTAGTACCTTTGCATCATCCAAAAAATAGTTACCATGCCATTTACACTCGCTCCCCTTCCTTACGCGCACGATGCGTTAGAACCACACATCGACACAGTTACCATGCAGATTCACCATGGTAAACATCACCAGGCCTATGTAGATAATCTCAACAAGGCCTTGGCCGGAACGCCCAATGAAAATCTATCGATCGAAGAGTTGGTCGCCAAGGCCGGCAGCATCTCTGCGGCCGTGCGTAACAATGGAGGCGGTCACTGGAATCATAGTTTTTTCTGGGAGAGTCTGGCTCCGAACGCCGGTGGAGCCCCCAGCGGTTCATTAGCCGATGCCATCAATGCAGCCTTTGGCTCGTTCGACAGTTTTAAAGAAAAATTTGCGGCCGCCGGCATGACTCGCTTTGGAAGTGGCTGGGCCTGGTTGATCGTTGCCAATGGTAAACTCGAGATCTGCTCAACCCCCAATCAAGATAATCCGCTAATGGATATTGCGGAGACCAAAGGCTTGCCCTTGCTGGGAGCCGATGTTTGGGAACACGCTTATTACTTAAAATATCAGAACCGTCGCGCCGATTACCTGGCTGCCTTCTGGCAAGTGGTCAATTGGAACGTGGTGGCGGCCCGTTACGAAAAAGCCAGCTGATCGCTAGAAAACTAAAGACTACGTTTACGGTACCGGATCATAGCCGCTGCTTCCCCACGGATGACAGCGGCTGATTCTTTTTAACGAGAGCCAGGTTCCTTTTAGCAGCCCATAGCGTTGCAAAGCAGTGGCTGCATACTGCGAGCAGGTAGGCGTATACCGACAAGAGGGGCCCAGCCACGGAGAGACGATCCATTGATACAATTTGATCACCATCAAAAACGGAAGTACCAATAAGCGCTTGATAAAGGGCGTACGTTCGGTGATCATGTTAAGAAGATTGATAAAGTGCCAACAATTTCGTGAGCCCCTTTTGCATTTGTGAAAATAAATGAGCGTACTCGGGCAGCTCCCGGTCGGTGTACACAAAAAAAAGGTTCAGCCCTTTGGGTTCTTGGGCGATGGCTAACAAGATCTCTTTTTGCAATCGGTAACATTCGCGCATTTGGCGTTTGATTCGATTGCGATCGACCGCCCGCTTAAAATTTTTAGCCGATACCCCCACCCCCATCCTGATGCCCTTCTCGTTGGAGCGCGCATGAAAGATACGCAAGGGTCCTACGACCGATCGCTGTCCGGTGTTAAATAGGCCATCGATCGATTTTTTGCTTTTGAGGCGCTGCGCGGATGATAATGTATATCGTTGGGTCAAGGTAGTAGCTTCTCTAAAAAACGGTGTTTAAAAAATACGATTCATAAAAAAAGCTCCGGAAATACCGGAGCTATAAAATTATCAAAACCTCCGCCTATCCGGAGGAAGGGCATTATTTTAGTTTGCGTTCGTCAGAGACCGTCAATTTCTTGCGACCCTTGGCACGACGAGAAGCCAATACTTTACGTCCGTTGGCAGTTTCCATGCGCTTGCGAAAACCATGTACGGTCTTACGACGCTTGCGGTGGGGTTGAAATGTCCGTTTCATAGTGTGTTATTTTTCCACTTGTTGATGAAAGATGGACCGGGAGAACGGTCGGGTTTCCATTTTACGCCAGGTCACCACACCCGTCGTATTGTGAAAGGACCGCAAAGGTAAGGGATAGCGGGCAGACAAGAAAGAAAATTAAGACGTTGTTTATCAGCAAGCTAGACAACCGTTCCGGCCAGATTTACGGTATAGGCCCGCACCGGTGCCCCAAAGAACTGGGCGGCCTGGGCATCAAACTCGGGGGCCGAATCGGTGGTAAAGAATTTCAGCTCGCCTTTGCGCGTGCAACGATCACTGATCTCGGGATGACGATGTAAATAATCAGAAAGACTGGCCGCCACGATCTCGCCCTGCGAGAGCAGTCGTACCCCCGAGGGGAGATGCTTTTCAATAAGAGGACGTAGCAGCGGATAGTGGGTACAGGCCAACAAGAGCACATCAATCCCTTTCTCTTTTTTTAGGATCGCGTCGATGTGCTTTTTTACAAAATAATCGGCCCCTGCGCTCAGGTGCTCGTTATTCTCGATCAGGGGCACCCACATAGGACAAGCCTCTTGCGCTACCTGCAGATCCGGAAAAAATTTTTCTATCTCGAGCGGGTAAGATCCTGAACTAACGGTACCCTGCGTAGCCAATATGCCCACTTTTCCTTTCTTAGTATAGTGTCCGATCACTTCGGCCGTAGGGCGAATGACGCCGAGCACTCTGTTGTGCGGAGCGATCCTTGGCAGATCGTTTTGCTGAATGGTACGAAGGGCTTTGGCAGAAGCCGTATTACAAGCTAAAATAACCAGTGGACATCCTTGTTTAAAAAACCACTGCACACACTGAAGGGTATACTGATATACCGTGGCAAAAGAACGATTTCCATAGGGCGCTCGGGCACTATCTCCCAAATAACAATAATCATAATCGGGAAGCGCCGATACCAGATCGCGCAACACGGTGAGCCCCCCGTAACCGGAATCAAAAACACCAATGGGACCTTTAGGGAGTGGCTGCATGGTACAAATGTACTCTCCAGAAACAAAAATGCCCGATCTGAAGTAGACCGGGCATCAACTTTTTTTAGATCTATTATCTAACAGGAGCGCCTGCTGCGGTGGGCTTAGGCAACGACAACTTGAGTTTCGCTGCTACGGCAGCCACCATATCGTCGGCATCAGGGGCCACGAGCAGACTCTCTTTATTGAGTACATGCGTGTATCCTTTTTCTTTGGCTACGGCCCGGATGGCTTCGTAGATCTTACGATAGAGCGGAGCCAGCAACTCGTTTTGCTTGGCTTCCATGGCTTGGTTAACGATCTGCTGCCAGTTTTGAATGGTATTGATCAGTTGGGGAAGCTCCTCTTCGAGTTGCTTCTTAACGGCAGGAGGCGGGGGCTTTAGCGTGTCTTTGTACATACTGTCCTTATACTGATAAGTCTGTATAAGCGAAGCGTACTGAGGATTGATAGAATCGGCCTGGTAGCGAGAAAGAATAGAATCGAACTTGCTGACCTCGGGCATCAACGAGAGAACATTCTCTACACTGATGTAGCCGATCTTGGTCTGCGCCGAGGCGGTACCGGCCAGTCCCAACAGCCCTGCGATGGCTAAAAGCACTACTACATTTTTCATTTTCGTATGGTTTTATAACAGTTGGTTGATGGATTATTTGATGCCCAGTTCGCGAAGCACATCGTCGCTTTTGTCGAGCTTGGGGTCGGCAAAGATAATGGTAATTCCCTCACTTTTGTCGAGCACAAAATCGTAGCCCCTTGCACTGGCCAGCTTCTGCACGGCGCTGTATACCTTGTCTTGTACGGGCTTAACGAGCTCTTGCCGCTTTCTGAACAGATCGCCCTCGAATCCAAAGCGACGACGCTGCAGGTCCCTGAGCTCTTTTTCTCTCGAGAAAAGTTGGTCTTCTCTTCGCTTCTTTAATTCGGGAGTAAGCATAACCTGCTCAGCTTCGAAGTCGCGGTACATTTTATCGAGCGACGATTGCATGCTGTCGATTTGTAATTGCCACCCGGCTGCCATACGGTCGAGCGACTGCTGAGCCGCTTTGTACTCCGGCATCCGATCTAAAATATAGCGCGTATCGATTACGGCGTATTTCTGTGCTTGGGCCAATAGGCCCAGCAGCAAGAAACAAAGGGTCAACACTGTATTTTTCATGTAACGAGATTATGTCTATTCCGGTTCGAAGCCCAACATAAAGGTAAATCGAGAGATCCCCTTAAGACCGGTTTGGCCGGGCACGGCCCGATCGAGTCCAAGACCGTAATCAAATCCAAGCAATCCGAACATAGGCAGAAAGAAACGCATACCGGCCCCAACGCTGCGACGAAGTCTAAAGGGATTGTAATCTTTATAGTTGTACCATCCATTGGCCGCTTCGAAAAAGGTAAGCGCATAAATGGTACTGCTGGGATTGGTTACAAGTGGAAAGCGGGCTTCGAGTTGATACTTATTGAAGATCGTAAAGAACTGGCTGGCACTTTGCTGATCGGGATTAACAGTGGGGTCTGAGGTCTGATACACTGGATACCCTCGGTGGGCCACAATGTCGAAGCCCAGCAATCCGAAGTTATTGGTAAGACCGGCATCACCCACTTGAAAACGCTCGAACGGAGAGAACGGAAGATTAGTATTATAGCGACCCATAAAGCCAAACTTGGCCGCCATCTTAACTACAAATTGGCGATTCTTCTCTGCGCCCAATGGCTTTCCGATCGGAACGTACCACTCGGCATTAAAGCGCCACTTGTGATACTCAGGACGACGATAGGCATTATAGCCCGATCCCACGTTGCTCATTAATGAATACGGTGGAGTCAACTGTACGCTAGCGAGAAAATTCGAACCACTGGTTGGAAAGATAGGATTGAAAACAGAGGAGCGTTGTAGCGCTACCTTGACACTGACGTTACTGGATGTTCCACTGGTAAAATCGCTGCTGAAAATGGGATAGTTCATCAGCTTGTACTGCGTAAGATTAAAAGTAAAGACCAGGTTAAAGTAATCATCAGGCCACTTTAGTTGCTTACCAAAGGCCACCGAAACACCGCTGGTGTTCAAGAAATTGGTATCGGAACGCGCCTTGTCGATACGACCGGTAAAGGGATCGAACGCATTGGAGAAACGACTGCTGTTGAAACCGAGGGTCAGCGAATTTCTCTTTTTACCGCCGAGCCAGGGCTCCGTAAACGAAGCGCTGTACGAACGATAGGCACGGCCATTGGACTGTAAACGAACACTCAGCTTTTGTCCATCGCCGGTAGGCAGCGGATCCCAGGCAGACTTTTTCCAAATATTGCGAACCGAAAAATTATTGAAGGTAACCCCCATCGTACCGGTGAGTCCGATACCGCCACCCCAACCGGCAGAAAGCTCAAGTTGGTCAGCAGATTTTTCTTCGACCTGCCAATTGATATCTACGGTTCCATCCTCGGGATTGGGAACGACGCCGGGATTGATCTTCTCTTGATTAAAGAACTGAAGGTTGCCGAGTTCGCGCTGGGAGCGGATAAGCTGAGAGCGACTAAATAATTCGCCGGGAATGGTTCGCAATTCGCGACGCACTACATAATCTTTGGTCTTTTCGTTGCCGGCAACCGTCACATTCTTGATGCGCGCCTGTGGTCCCTCCATAATTCGAATCTCGTAATCGATCGTATCGTTATAGACCGCCACTTCGATCGGCTCGGCCCTAAAGAACAAATAGCCTTCGTCCATATAATACCCGCTAATATCGCCTCCTTCTTGCGCCGCCTCTTTGCCCAGGCGTTTGTTCAATAACCCTACGTTGTAGGTATCTCCTTTGTTGATACCGAGCAATACATTTAGAATCGAGTCGGAATACTTTGCGTTGCCCTTCCAAACGATATCCCCAAAATAATATCGGTTGCCTTCGCTAACCTTGATGTCTACATTCAGGTGACCCTTGGCCGTCATGTACTGCGTATCGGCAATGATTTGCGCATCGCGATAGCCATTGGAATTATAAAAGCTGAGTACTTTCTCTTTGTCTTCTTCGTATTTCTTTTCGTCGAACTTAGCAGAGCTCAGCAACTTGAACCTAAAATAAGGATCCAGCATCCGCTTAGTTCGGGTAATCGATAAGAAGCCCCAGTCCTTGAGATACTGTTGAAAAGAGACCGGCCGGCGCTCACCATAAGGACTTTGCGCCTGATCGGGCTTGACCGTAAGACGGGTCATCTCTTTGGTTCCCTTTAATTGCTTTTTTAGCTTAAGATTATCGAGCGAAGAGTTGCCATAGAAATTAACATCGCCGATCAGGACCTTCGACCCCTTCTCTACTTTTATAAGCAAAAAGTTAGAGTTGGCAAACGTAGGATCGGGCTTTTCTTCGATCAACACTTTTACATTACGAAATCCTTTTTCGGCGTAATGCTTGGTGATCTTCTCGACAATTTCTCGGCGCGTATTTTCTGTAATGATGGTTTGCTTGGATAAGGAGAGTTTGGTCAGCAGATCTTCTTCTTCGGATTTACGAATACCGGAGAACTTGTAATTTCCCAAGCGGGGGCGCTCCTGTACATTGATCTCGACCCACACCTTATCCTCTTCGATGCGCGTGACCAATACTTGGGCACCAGAAAAAAGTTTTTGTCTCCACAGGTTGTTGATGGCCTTGCCAAAGATCTCCGCGCCGGGATGTACGAACTTGTCGCCGGGTTGCAGGTTGGCGATCGATAACACAATGGCCGTATCGAGATAACGAATACCGGTAATCTTTACATCGGCGATTACATATTCCTTTACGATGCGGGCGTTTTGCCACTCCAAAAGCTTGGGATCGACCGAGGTGGGGCGTGTGGTATCGGGCACTTCTTGCGCCTGCAGCGGATTTACTGCGGTAATCAAAGCCGAAAAAAGGCAAACCCCGAAAAGAAATATTTTACGCAATTAGTTAGTTTTCAACTTGTTATTGTAATTGAGCCCAAAACAACGGCTGGCAAATTAAGTGTAAAAATCGAAAGTCTTTGTTAAAGCTGCTCGCTGATCTTTCCGAAGCGTCTTTCGCGCTGTTGGTAGTCGATGAGCGCCTCGTACAAATTCTCTTTTCTAAAGTCGGGCCACCGTACGGGTGTAAAGTAGAGTTCGGCATAGGCCAACTGATAGAGCAAGAAATTGCTGATGCGGTATTCGCCGCTGGTTCTGATCATCAGCTCGGGATCTGGAAACTTGCTGGTAGTCAAGTAGTTCTGTAATGTATCTTGGTTGATGTTCTCTATAGAAAGACGGCCTTTTTTAACCTCGTAGGCAATGTTCTTTACAGCGTGCAACAGCTCCCAACGACCGCTGTAGCTAAGGGCCATGATCAAATTTAACCCGGTATTCTTGCTGGTCATTTCGAGGGCCTCTTCGAGTTCGTTGCGCGCATAATCGGGTAGCATGTTCATATCGCCGATCACATGCAAACGAATATTATTCTTGTCTAAACTTTCGACTTCTTTTCGAATGGTACTCACCAGCAGTTCCATCAGCCCGATGACCTCATACTCCGGACGATCCCAGTTTTCGGTAGAGAACGCATACAGCGTTAGATACTCGATGCCGAGCTCGGCACAACCCTCTACGATGTTGCGTACACTTTCTACGCCATGAAAATGCCCGAATAATCGATCTTCTCCTTTCTCTTTGGCCCATCGCCCGTTGCCATCCATAATAATGGCAATATGACGCGGTAACCGGTCTTTTTCTATTTGGTCAAGCAAGGCCTGCATAAAGGCAAACAGGTTTAATGTGGGTGCAAATCTACCCGTATTTTTCGGTTAATCGGCGGTAGGGCAACGATAGGTCGAGAGATTGAAGCTAAGTGAAAGCAGCGCGGTTACGAATTGATCCTTTTGGCGACTTCCGTTGCCTCTTTCGCGGCCGGGCAATCCAATGGGCGCTATCCCCAATTCGCCAGAGCGGTCGCTGAGCGCCTGCGCCACAGAGATTCCCCCGGGTGGCTTTGGAAAGGCGGCAGCCTCCACATAGGTAGAACTTACATCATCGAGGTAATCAGTATTGGTAAAACGATGCAAGATCTCAAATGCAATGTTCATTCTTCCGCCGAGCAATGCATATTTGATTCCACCCCCAAAGGGTATACTGAGTGCAGTGGGTCCATACATTTTTCGCTCGGGATACAAGGTACTGTTCTGCCCTTCGGTACCCACCGGCAATTCCCTAAAATAGTAACGCTGGTTCTGCCATTCGGTATAGGGATTATATCCAAAGACGCCGACACCCAGGGTTATGTACGGTGTAAACGAAGCCCCGGGATCGCCGGGTACGAACCGAAAAAAATTAAAATCGCCCTGTAGCGCTACTTCCCACACAGCCGAGGTAAAGCCCAGATTGCGCTTTTGCATAACCTCGTTTTGTGTGTTGAGGCTATCAGCAAACCCCAATTGCGCGTAGGTCAGCGAGGCTCTGGCCGCAATGTAGTTTCCCAAATTTTTTCTAAAGAAAATGGTAGCGGACGGGCCTGGACGATTCAACTTGGTCGTCGCATTCAGATCGCCAAAATAATGCGCCGCCCCTATTCCCACACCGATCTCGGCCGTGGGTTGTTCTCCATACTGCGCATGCAGGGGAGTACAAAGCAAGAAGGTCGTAGCGAAACAAAACAATAAACGAAAAAGAATCAACATACGGTTCGGTTAGCTATCAAACGAAAAAAATAGGCAAATCGTATGCCGTTAGTTACGCTTATCGAGCCCCCAGGTCAGCTTATTGTGAAGGGTTTGTAAAAAATTATTTTCACTCAGTCGAATCAGGCTCACCGAAAATGCTTCTTTGCGAACGGCCAGCTGCACATCTTTGTGCACGATCTCGCGGCGCGCATCGAGCGCACAGATTATTTGGTCGCAGCGGCTTTCGATGGTAAAGGAGATCACGTGATCGTCGGGCACCACAATGGGTCTCGCATTTAAATTATGCGGAGCCACCGGTGTGATCACAAAACTAGTTGCATCCGGAAATACAATGGGGCCATTGCAACTGAGCGAGTAGCCTGTAGAACCGGTAGGAGTAGCCACGATCAACCCATCGGCCCAATAGGTATTCAGGAATTCTCCATTCAAATACGTGTGGATCTTGATCATGGACGTTACATCGCGCTTGTGAATCGAAAATTCATTGAGCCCATAGGGCACTTCGCCAAAGAGAGGAATCGTTGAATCGAGATGGATCAGCGATCGCTTATCTTCTATGTAGGTGCGATCTGCCACGGCTTTTACGGCCAGATCGATCTGTTCCTTACCAATGCTGGCCAAAAATCCGAGTCGACCAAAGTTGATCCCCATTACTGCGATCTTCTTATTGCGAATAAGCGTGATCGTATCGAGCAAGGTGCCATCACCCCCCAGACTAACGATAACCTCAATGCCATCGGTCAGGTCGGCGGCCGTAGAAAAAGTCGAGACCTGCTGGGGCAGCTGAATCTTATCGTTGAGTTGCGCATAAAAAGGAGCATAGACGACCGGCTCGATCTGACGAAGCCTTAAGGCCTCGAAAAAAAGTTGTAGGGGTAATTGCTGATACTCCTCAAAAACACGGCTGTAAATGGCGACCCTCATTCTCAGAAACTGATATTGCGGTGCAAAAATAGCCCGTTTTGCCCTAACTGGTTAAAGCTATACTCAAAGCGAAAGGTAATATCGTAGAGCGATAAGAGGTCGATTCCTACGCCGGCAGCGTGTAAAAGTCTGTTGTTAAGTTGATTGAGTCCGGGCTGTGGATTATGCACATACCCGCCGTTGGCAAAGACGCGGGCAAAGATCCGGACAGGCACGTTCGTTAATCCTTTCTTTCTGCGAATGATCTCCGGAACCGGTAACCGCACCTCGCCCAACTCGCGGGTAAGCGAAGACCGCAGATAGCCTCCGGCCACGCCATCGATTACATAGTATTCGTATCCCCGTAAAAAAATATCGCCATACCCTAAAAATCGACGATTGAAAAAAGGCTGTTTAAAAGGAAGTTTGATGCCCGCATAGGCTTGCACCGATAAAAAATAATCGGGACCGACCTGCCAACTTCGAAAGGCTTCTCCATGCAACTGCCAAACCCGGGTATGCTTGTTCCATCCCCCTTTACTAAATCGAATTCGATAGGCCTGCCCGGTTAGTGGGTAAGGAATGTAATCGACCTTTTGATACGTAAAGCGATACGAGATCTCCGGAAACTGCACCCGAGTAAGGCCAGCAGAGAAGTAATCGGGATTCATTTGCGCAATGGTATCGAGGATCTGCTCGGTAAAATAGGTCAGCCCAAATTGATGACGCGCAAATAATTTCTTTCGATAGGTAAGCTCGCCGCCGAAACTAGAGAATTGTCGAGCGAACTGCACATCGCTTCGCCAGAACATTTGCTTATCATCGATGGTGTTATAGTTGATCTCTTTGGCCTTGGCCTTGTTCATAAAGAATTGGTAGCCCCAACGAAGCTTTTTATCGAAATAAGGTCGCTCATAACTAACAGAGGCTTGCTGTGTATAGCCGGTAAATAGCCAGACCCTAATGCGGTCGTTTCTGCCGGTTACATTGTTGTACAAAAGCTTGGCACCATAGTTGACCCTTTTTAAACTGGCATTTTGATCGATGAGCCATTGATTAAAATTGCGATCGATCAATTTGAAATAAGGAAATGGAAAAAGATACCAGCGCTCGACCACCTGTACGACCACTTCTACGCAATTACCATCGAACTGACCCGCCGACACTTTTACCGAATGAAAAAGGGTGGTATTCATTAACTGCTGTTGTGCCGTCTCGAACAGATCGGCCAAGGCTTGCAACCCATATGACTGACCGGGGCTAAAGGGAATCTCGCGGGTAATGATAGCGGCCTTGGTCTTTTTATTACCGGCCACCGTAATAGAGGCAACCAATAATTTAGCGCCGGCAGGCACCATGACCATCTCGGCTTCTTGCAAAAGGCCATTCGTCGTACGAGTGGTATCGCGCCCTAAGGGTAAGAGCGCTTGTTCTACTGCAGGCGCATCTTGCTGGGCATTACCAGGCAAAACGATACCACCACAGAGCAGCAGTAAAAGAAGACAATAGCAGGGACCTTTCACGATAAACGCAAAGTTCAACATTCCTGCGAAAGATCGGGCATTTGATCGGAAAAGAACGATCAGATCTTTAAGTAATGCATCAGATGATCGTAATGGCTGCGTAGCTGGTTGGTGTACTGCTCTTCTCCGGCATAGAAACAAACGTTGTAATCGTAGCGCTGAAAGGTGGCCACTATGTCGGAGACCTCTGGTTTATTGACCCGTAGGGTAATTTGAATAATCCCCGTTTGCGGATTGTTGTATGTGTTTAACTGGGTAACCTGTGCATCGTTGGTCTCAACGAGTTTACTGATCTCGCTAAAGGAATACTGATTGGATTCTCGCTCGAGTACCAATAAGGCGCCCACTTCTTGCAAGCCCAGAAAGCGAGACAACTCTTGCAACAGCGAAGGCAAAGTAAGCAGCGCTGTCAATTCCTTGTCTTCTCCCACTACCGGCACTACGGTAAGTTGCTGTTCGGTAGCCAGGGTAAGCGCTTGTAAAAAATGATGTTCTGCACTAATGGCCGGAGCCGACAGTAAAGGCAGCAGGTGCTGCAAGGTTTCGTCGGATGGGGTATGATCGAGCAATTCTTCTTCGCTGACCAGACCCCTGTAGACGCCGGCATCGACCACGGGCAAATGCTCGGCATGATGCTCTTGCATGAGTTGCAAGGCCGCTGAAACGATATCGTCGGTCTGCAACCACGGAAGCGAACTAGAAGGAATATCTCGTACCAGCATGTAAGTCGTTATAACAGTAAAGGTAGAGCGTTATGGCATCCACCCCAATAGATAACCCGCTAGGCCGTTTTTAGTTTGGTAAGAAAGGCTTGTAAGATCTTGTTGAACTCTCCGGGCACTTCCATCATGGGCGCGTGGCCACACTTGTCAATAAAATGCAGCTCACTATTGGGGATCAGCTTATTGAACTCTTGTCCTACAAAAGGCGGAGTGATCGTATCGTTATTACCCCAAACCAACAAAGTAGGAACCTGTATTTTATTTAATTCGGCACCAAGATTGTTGCGAATGGCGCTCTTGGCCAGGGCGATGATCTTGATCACCTTTAACCGATTGTTGGTTATACTATAGACTTCGTCGACCAGTTCTTTGGAAGCGATGGCAGGATCGTAAAAGGTAAGGGCGGTCTTTTTCTTGATGTATTCGTAATCGCCGCGACGGGGGTAGCTATCGCCCATTCCGTTTTCAAAAAGTCCGGAACTGCCTGTTAAAATTAGAGAACGGATACGCTCCGGATGTTTGAGCGTATAGACCAGCGCCACGTGACCTCCCAGCGAATTCCCCAGCAAATGAACCCCCTTGAGATCTAAGGCCTCTAAGAACTTATGTACGTATTTGGAGAGCCCGCCCACCGACGTGTGCAATATATCCATATCCAGTAGTGGCAGCAGCGGAACAATGACCTGGTTGTGATTCCGAAAATGCTCTATGAGGCCAGAAAAATTACTCATGGCCCCAAAGAGTCCATGCAATAAGACCAGCGGCTCTCCGGTACCTTCTTCTACGTAACGGAATTTATCTTTTTCTCTGATCTCATAATTCATAGGCGGGGTGGAATGCTAATTCCTTTGCTAAAATAGTCGTTTTCGCGCAAAGGACCGTTGTTCGACATAGACATCACTACGCAGGAAGTCGAGTACGTACCTCGGCAAAGAATTGTTGCAGTGCCAAGAACATATCCTTGAACAAGGGAAACAACGAGGCGATCTTTTCGATGGCCCAAGGGCCCAGCTTTAGTAAAAGCTCGACCGTCATGGATTCTTGCAAGGTCTTTTCGTTAAACAGTCGCATCGAAGAGAGATAGAATAACACCACACTATACGAAAGCGTAAACAAGGCGGTGTATAAAAGTACTCCGCCCACCTTATTGGCCCAGCCGAGCGTAACCACTTTGACCGCTTCTTCGATCGCATTGGCCCCCAAGCGAATCAATAGCACCACCGATAGAAAGACCACCAAAAAAGAAAGTAGGGGAATCCATCCTCCTGCAATCGACGTGTACTGCCGCATATAATCAGCAGCTACCACCGATAACTTAACGGCTGCAATCAATCCGACCAGCACGGCTACAAAAGAAAAGACGCCAACGATCAGGCCCCGTTTATAGCCTTTAAATCCGGCCCACAACAATAGCCCTAACCATACCAGATCGATCAGCATACTTTTTTCAGCTATTAATTAGGCGGGCGTCAATAATTCTTTGACAATGGCAGCAATGGCTTTGCCATCGGCCTTACCGGCCAACTCTTTATTGGCCGCCCCCATTGCCTTTCCCATATCGGCCGGTGTAGCAGCCCCGATACGAGCCAGGATCTCGACAAGTGTGGCTCGCAAGCTCGCCTCATCTAATTGGGCAGGCAAAAACTTTTCGATCACGGCGATCTCTTCGATCTCTTTTTGGGCCAGTTCCGGACGCGATTGTTGTTGAAAGATCTCGAGCGAGTCCTTGCGCTGCTTGACCATTTTTTGCAAGAGCTTGATCTCGGCGTCTTGGGTCAATTCGCCGGTAGCCCCCTCGGCGGTCTTTGCCAGCAGTATGGCTGCTTTGATAGCCCGAAGACTTCGAAGGGCAGCTTCGTCTTTGGCCAACATGGCCACTTTTAGATCGGCCATGATCTTTTGTTCGAGTGATAACATTGTTATTGAGATTTATTTTCTTTTAATTGTTTTTCGCGAAAACGCGTATAGAAGTCGCGCGCAAACTGTTTCATCTCATCGACCTGATCGTTGTACTGCGTGGCCCTTCCATAGGTATCGGCCATGGTCATCAGGGTTTGGTAAAAAAAATCGGCCATTTCGTCGACCATCATGTCTTGCGTCCACAGATCGATGCGTAGTGCGGCTTTCTCGGCCGCATCCCAAAAAGCGATCATCATTGCCTTGGCCGCTTGTTTTTTATCGGCTCCCGTATCGGAAGCGCTCCAATGAATGGCGGCAGGAATTTTCTTTTCGTCGGTCTGTACGTCAATGGTAATGGTAGATAAGGTCATGTGCTGAATTAAGTGAGGCAAAGATAGGCAAGGCTGCTTAAGCGCCGGTAGCAGGAGCCGCTTAGAGCAGTTGTTGTAACCAAGCGCGAAGCGAGGCCGTTACTGCAGCCACATCCCCGGTAGAAAGAAGCTGCTGTCCTTGTCGTATCAACGATAAACGGAGCGATTCATCTTTATAGATCTGCATCATAATGGCCGCGAGCGCTTCTTTGGTGGGTTCGGCCGCCAATAATGCAGTGTCTTGCGCTACCGCTGTACGATCGGGATCGGGCAGCGTAAGCAACGGAAGTCCCACACACCTTGCCTGAGCGATGGCCAGCAAGTTCGTCCCGGGCGAACCTAATGCCACCAGCGCATACGCCGCCCCCGACAGTTGTGCCACTTGTTCGGATGCGATCGATCCGGTAATCACAAGTGCGTTTCGATATTTATAATGCTCGATCTTTTTAGCCAATGATGGATAATGGGTCGATAGCGCAAAGGGAAGTACCAGTTTTAATCCGCTCTGTTGTCGATTTTTGAAAAGTGAAAATGCCTGTAACAGCAGGGTAAGTTGATCGGCTGAGGCGTACGAGCCGGTCAACATAAAGTACTCTCTGCCAAAAGACCACTGTTCTTTGATCGCGTGCTTTTCGTCGGTGCTCAATAGTTTGTATGCTGCAGAGACCAACGGGGCAAATAAAGTCTCTGTACGACCAACGACCAGGCCGGCCTTGGCCGTAACCCGGGCCTGTTTGCAGCGCACCCATGCAGGTGTTCGGGGCGCTGTGGTAATAAGGAGGTCGGGTGTAAAGGCAAACAACTTTTGCGTTAAGACAATATCGGACCAAAAGGGAAAAAGGGAATAACGGGGTGGCAGTACGATGCTTTTTAAAGGCGCTTTCAAAAAAGGATCGGGGTCGCCAGGCAATGGATGTTCGCTGAGTACAAGATAGTGGTCGTCTGGGTATTGTAAGGCCAAGTGCCGCGCCCACGATAGGGCCATGGCGGCTACCGCGTCGGTTAGCGGATCGGTTATGTAAAAAGCCACGCGCATCGAACGCAAAGGTAGGGCGTGCCGAAGGCAGTTGTCTACGAAGATGGTCTTTCTTACCTTTGTAAGCTATGGAAGCGCAGAAAATGGAGTACAACACGACCCGCAATCATTTGATCATGCGAGAATATGGTCGTCATGTGCAACGGATGATCGAGCACGTGCAGCAGATCGAAGATCCCAAAGAACGGCAGCGCAATGCACAGGCCGTGATCGAGCTGATGGGATTTTTTAATCCGCAGTTAAAGAACATGGAGGACTTCAGACATAAGCTTTGGGATCATCTTTTTTTGATCGCCGATTTTAAACTCGACGTGGAATCACCCTATCCCATTCCCACCCGCGAGACGCTCAAGGCCAAACCCAAATCGCTGTCTTATCCCAAACGGTACCCCCGCTATTCTCACCTCGGAAAAAATCTTGAACTCGTTATTCATAAGGCGCTCGACGAAGAGCAACCCGATAAAAAACTGGGCTTTGCCAATGCCATTGCCTACTACATGAAGCTGGCCTATAACAATTGGCACAAAGAACTCGTGTACGACGATGCCATTCAAAGCGAGCTCAACACCATCACCGATGGTCAGCTGACCTTTACCAACACCCCTTATATCAAGGCCTATCGTCCCCAGCAAGAAGGACGCGACATGGGCAGAGGGGGCTATGGAAAAGGCAGAGGAAAGTACCGCCCCGGCAATGGCCGAAGAGACAATCGCCCCGGTGGTAACTTTAAGAAAAAACGTTATTGATCTTCGCTTACTGAAGATCCTTTTATGTCTTTGCTGCCCCATAAGCTGATTATTATTGCGGCTCCCTCGGGTGCCGGTAAAACTTCGATCGTAAAGCACCTGCTATCCGCCCTGCCCGATCAGTTGGGATTTTCTGTTTCTTGTGCCACGCGCACGCCACGAACCCAAGAGACCGATGGGGTCGATTATTATTTTATTACGGCTGATGCGTTTACCCAGCGGGTCGCTGCCGGCGAATTCGTCGAATGGGAAATGGTCTACGAAGGAAAATACTATGGCACACTCCGAAGCGAATTGGAGCGAATCTGGCAGTTGCAACAAACGCCCTTACTTGATATCGATGTAAAAGGTGGGCTAAAAATTAAAGCGCAGTATCCGCAAAGCCTGTCTGTGTTTATTGAGCCGCCCTCGCTAGCGGTACTTCGCGAACGGTTGGCCGCCCGTGGAACCGAAACGGAGGCCTCGTTGCAAGTGCGCCTCGACAAAGCCAGCGAAGAGTGCAGCTATCGCGACCGGTTCGATCATGTCATTATCAACGATCAGCTGGGCGTTGCCTGTGCCCAGGCACTGCAATTGGTACAGGACTATCTATCGAAGTAATCATAATGCGAAAACCACTGATGGGAATTTTTGCAGGCATTAAAATGGCTTTCTTTCGGAGCGTCAACGAAAAACCCACCGATAGTCATACGCAACTGCTAGAGAACGCGCAGGAGCTCCCCAAGGTGCGCATCGGGCAATGCCTGGTGCCCCGCAAAGAGATCGTAGGGATCTCGCAGGAGGCCTCTATCGAAGAGCTAAAGCAACAATTTATCGATACCAAGCTAAGCCGATTGGTCGTTTACAACAAGACGATCGATCGTATCGTGGGCTATGTGCATCAGCTCGACCTGTTCGCTGCCCCTGCTACGATCGGTGAGATCTTATACCCAATACCGGCAGTGCCGGAGAGCATGAGTGCTACTAATCTGATCGCGACGTTGTCGCGCGAAAAAAAAAGTATGGCCTGGGTAATCGATGAGTTTGGGGGTACCGCCGGCATTATTACCATGGAAGATGTGCTCGAAGAGATCTTCGGAGAGATCCAAGACGAATATGATACCGAAGAGTTACTCGAACAAAAAATAAGTAACGACGAATTTATTTTTTCCGGACGAATGGAACTGGACCATCTTGAGCAGAAGTATGGAATCGCTCTTCGGCAAGAAGAGGCCGAGACCCTGTCGGGCTACATTATCAATTATCACGAAAAGATTCCCCGGCAACAAGAGCAGATCGTTATCGATGGATATGCCTTCGAGATCTTGCAGGTATCCGATACGCGCATAGAGACCGTTCGGGTAAAAAGACTTCACTGACGGGCCGTGGCGAACCGGGTGTACTCGTATATTTGCTGCCTGTAATCGCCCATGTCTTTACTCCATTTTTTTAATCGCAGAGACAATAGCCCCGCCGGCGAGATGACCTTTATCGATCACCTCGAAGAACTTCGTTGGCATATAATTCGATCTGTGATTGCGGTGATCGTTTGCGCGATCCTGATCTTCATTAAATCGGATTATGTAGTAACCGAACTCATCTTTGGCCCTACGCGTCCTGACTTTATTGCGGCCAAATGGCTTTGCTCGCTGGGTAGACAGATTGGGATCGGAGAGGCGCTTTGCTTTTCGCCCATCGAAGCCAAATTTTTAGAGACCACCATGACCGGCCAGTTCGTGGCCTCGTTTACCTTGGCCTTTGTAGGTGGGTTTATCGTTGCCTTTCCGTACATCTTCTGGGAGTTCTGGCGCTTTGTAAAACCGGCACTCTCTTCGCAAGAACTCAAAGAAACAAGAGGAGTAATCTTTTGGGTCTCGCTTCTTTTTTTTACAGGGGTGCTGTTCGGCTATTTTATTTTGACCCCTTTTATGGTCAATTTTTATTTTAACTATAAACTCAGCGAGCAGATCCAGATTATGCCCAGCTTCTCGGATTACCTCGAGAACCTGATCTATACTACGGCCGGTATCGGACTTTTATTTCAGATGCCTTTGCTCATGAGTTTATTGGCGCGTATCGGTATTGTCTCGGCCCGTTTTTTGCGGCAATATCGCAGACATGCCTTTGTGATCATCTTGATCGCAGCGGCTGTTATTACCCCTTCTACCGATCCCTTTAGCTTAACCATCGTTACCATACCACTCTATTTGCTCTTCGAAGCCAGCATACTGATTACGGCGCGTATCGATAAACGTCGTGCCCGGCAAGAACAGCAATGGAGTTAAATCCTATTCTATTATGACGTCCACCTCGTTTGACCGTACCTTACCCGTGGCCATTGGATGCGACCATGCCGGTTTTGAATACAAAGACAAGATCGCTGCGCTGCTGCGCGAGCAGGGATGGACCCTCCAAGATCATGGCGCGTATAGCACCGAATCGGTAGATTATCCAGACATGGCGCACCCTGTTGCTAAACAAGTAGCCGCTGCAAAAGCAGCCTTTGGTATTCTGATCTGTGGAAGCGGTAACGGCGTAGCCATTACCGCCAATAAAGAAGCACAGGTTAGGGCTGCCCTTTGCTGGGAACAAGAGCTGGCCAAATTGGCCCGTGCGCATAACAACGCCAACATTATTTGTATTCCGGCTCGGTTCGTATCGGAACAACTGGCCACACAGATGGTCCTCGATTTCATTGCCACCCCTTTTGAAGGGGGCCGCCACCAGAACCGGGTCAACAAAATTGCCGGCTGCTAATCGCTTAATTTTATCTTTAGCATAAACGTACCCTCCATGAAAAGAATCTTTTTTTTACTAGCGCTGCTGTGTCCTTTTTTTCTTTTCGCACAAAAGAAAGATAAAGCCGCGATGCAGGCGGCGGCCACTATTAACGCCACCGACATGCAAAAACATTTATACACGCTGGCCGGTCCTGATATGGAAGGACGCGATACCCCTTCGCCCGGACTCGAAAAAGCAGCGGGGTATATCGAAAATCATTTTCGTCAACTCGGATTGCTGCCCGGCAATAATGGAAGCTACCGTCAATACTATTCGCTCTACAAAGACTCGATGACCTCAGCCTCGCTAGAGATCAATGGCACTGCCTATGCGCTCAACGAAGACTTTCAACCGCTGCCGGGCAACTATGGCGCCTCGATGCGTTTTTCTGAGATCGTATTTGCCGGATTTGGAATTAGTGATGGGGATGTTCGCAATGACTATAAAGATCTGCCGGTAACCGGTAAACTGGTGTTGATCATGGATGGTCTTCCCGAAGGATACAAACCCAGCGTAGGGGGATTCGCTTCGCCGGGCTCGCTCAATGGCAAACTGAATGCCGCGCTTAGTAAAGGAGCCGTGGGCCTATTGATTATTCAGAGTAATTTTCCGCGCAGGGCCGCTCCGGTAACCGGAAACTGGAGTTTGAATGGATTTAAGGCCACGCAGTCTTTGTTTGGGTGCTATATCTCTACGAAGATGGCCGGTCTTATACTGGGCGCCGCACCCGAATCAGTTCTTGAAAAGATCAAGGCAAACGGCTTTACCAATAAACCGTACCGCGCGCTAACCGCCCTTAGCTATAGCAAACAAACCATTAGTACGACTGTATCAAATGTATTGGGTGTACTAGAAGGCAGCGATAAAAAAGAGGAGTACGTGATTATTACAGCACACTACGACCATGTGGGTAAGCGCAGTGATGGTACTATTTACTATGGCGCCGATGACGATGGCAGCGGCACTACCGGCATCTTAGAATTGGCCGAAGCTTTCGCGTCTGCTAAGGCAGCGGGCAAAGGACCTCGCCGCAGTATTGTATTAATGCCGGTAAGTGGAGAAGAAAAAGGACTCTGGGGCAGTCAGTATTATTCGGAAAATCCTGTTTTTCCTTTAGAAAAAACCAGCGTTGACCTAAACATCGATATGATCGGACGAATAGGGTCCGAATATCTTAAAGACAAGGACTCGATCAACTACGTATATACGATCGGGGACGATAAATTAAGTTCCGACCTGGCCCCAATTACCGACAAGGTCAATAGCACCTACGTCAACATGAAGTTGGACCGCAAATACAATGATCCCAAAGATCCCAATCGATTTTACTATCGCAGCGATCATTACAATTTTGCCGCCAAGGGCGTTCCCATCATCTTTTATTTTAACGGAGTACATGCCGATTATCACAAACCCACCGACACGCCCGATAAGATCAACTATCCCTTAATGGCCAAGCGTACCCAACTGGTATTTTATACGGCTTGGGAAATGGCCAATCGCGAAGAGATGCTCAAAAGAGATATGCCCTTGGGGATGCCTCCCGGACGATAAACGGTCTTTTACCAACCCAGGACCCAGGCAAAGATCAGTGGTGCCACAATGGTGGCATCGCTTTCTACAATGTACTTAGGAGTATGTATGTCGAGCTTGCCCCAAGTGATCTTCTCGTTGGGCACGGCTCCTGAGTAAGAACCATAAGAAGTAGTGGAGTCGCTGATCTGACAGAAATAACTCCAGAACGGCACATCATGCCACTCGAGATCTTGGTACATCATAGGAACGACGCAAATGGGAAAATCGCCGGCGATACCACCTCCGATTTGAAAGAATCCCACTCCCTTGCCGCTTGAGTTGGCCCGATACCATTCGGTAAGCCAGGCCATGTACTCGATTCCGTTCTTTACTGTCGAAGCCTTTAACTCTCCTTTAATAACATAACTGGCAAAGATGTTGCCAGTAGTAGAATCCTCCCAACCGGGAACCACAATAGGCAGGTTACGCTCTGCGGCCGCCACGATCCAGCTGTCTTTGGGATCGATCTCGTAGTATTGTTTCAATTCGCCCGACAATACCACTTTATAAAGAAACTCGTGCGGAAAGAATCGTTCGCCTTTTGCCTCGGCATCTTTCCATTGCTTGACCAAATGTTTTTGCAAGCGGCGAAAGGCCTCCTCTTCGGGAATACAGGTATCGGTAACGCGGTTATAATGATTTTCGAGCAGGTCCCACTCTTCTTGCGGGGTCAGGTCTCTGTAGTTAGGAATACGCTTATAGTGAGAGTGCGCCACCAGGTTCATGACATCTTCTTCTAGATTAGCACCGGTGCAGCTAATGATATCTACTTTTCCTTGGCGGATCATCTCGGCCAGCGAAACGCCTAGTTCGGCCGTACTCATGGCGCCGGCAAGGGTGATCATCATCTTGCCACCTTCGAGCAGATGTTGTTCATAGCCCTTGGCCGCATCGACCAGCGCAGCCGCATTAAAATGACGATAATGATGTTGAACGAAATGAGAGATGGGTCCTTTTTGCATCGGGGATAAATTTGATCCGCCTTCAGATCACAAAAGGGTGAGACATTGCGGGAGCAGCAAAGATAAAGCCGAATGAAAAGCGAAATACATGCAACTTTGCAGGTATGAAAAATCAGCGATGGCACAGGGGGCTTGCCCTCTATATTTTAGGGGCGGCAGCACAGATGGCGTCGATACAGATCGCGTCGGCACAAAACGTTTCGGTTCAACACAGTTTGTTTCGACAACAAGAGGCCGAGTTGATTATTACGGGCGGAACGTTAAAAGGAACGCTGTTTACGCCTACCGCTATTAAAAGGCCTCCGGTGGTACTGATCATTGCCGGATCGGGCCCCACCGATCGCGATGGCAACAGCCCGCTGCTGGCCGGAAAAAATAATTCGCTCTTACAATTGGCCGATAGCCTCGCCACACATGGCATCGCTTCACTACGCTACGACAAACGAGGCGTGGCCAAAAGTCAGATCCAAGGTCTTCGTGAAGAGCAAATGCAATTCAGCGATGGCGTAGATGATGCCATAGGGTGGATTCGGTGGCTTCGTCAACAAGGATTTAAAAAGATCTATGTGGCCGGGCACAGCGAAGGATCATTGGTAGGGCTCGGTGCCGCACAAAGCGAAAAGATCGGTGGGTTCATTAGCATAGCAGGCGTAGGGCGACCCATCGATATGGTCCTGCGCGAACAATTTGCTGCCGGTGCCGGCCCCGATTCACTCAAAAAACTAGCCGGACGCTATCTCGATACCTTATTGATGGGCCAGCGAATCGCAAAACCTCATCCCCTGTTATTTTCTGTATTTCGCCCTTCGGTACAACCCTATATGATCTCTTGGCTTCGCTATAATCCAAAAGAACTCATGCGTACGCTAAAATATCCGGCCCTATTGTTGCAAGGCACTCGTGATCTACAGGTAAAAGAGATCGATGCACAAGAATTATCGCAGGCCAACTCGGCTGCAAGACTGCTCACAATTGAAAATATGAATCATGTACTAAAAAAGATCGAGAGCGCGGCCCCCGCAGCCAATATAGCCAGCTACTCGAATCCAACGCTGCCGGTAATGACCGAGCTGGTTACCGCGATCGTGCAATTTGTAAAGGGTAAATTCAACTAATTTTGAGATAACGAAATGTCCTCTCGCTGCTAACGATGAGATCTTATTTATTTATATTGTTGAGCGCTGTGCTGCTGGCTTGCCAGCCACAAAAAAAACCAACGACCGATACGATCAGCGTAGATCCGGTTGCCCCCATTGCCAGCGGAACGACCAGTCCCGCCATTAATCCCTATGCACCGGTCGATATCTCTCCGATGGATATGAGCTACTGGCCGGTCGACTATCCGAAACTACGACTAACCGGCGATCGCATCACCCTGCCGCTGGCCAGGGTCATCTATAGTCGTCCCCACTTGCAAGGGCGTAGACTCTTCCCTGATATTATACAATACGAACAAGGATGGCGACTCGGTGCCAACGAAGCCACCGAATTGCAAATTTTTAAAGATGTGCTGATCGAAAACCAGTCCATCAAGGCCGGACGCTACACGCTCTATTGCATTCCGCATCCCGATACCTGGACCTTTGTGCTCAATAACACTACCGATGTTTGGGGCGTTCAGCAAGAACTGGGAACGACCCTTGCCCGCTTCGAAGTTCCGGTAATTAAAACCGCGTTGGCCCTCGAGTACTTTACCATGGTCTTTGCAGAAAAAGAAGAGAAGGCCGAGTTAATTGTTGCCTGGGAAAACTGGGAGGCAAGAATCCGATTTAAATTCTGAAACAAATCATATGGCAGCGCAAGAAAAAAAATGGGGAGACAACACCGTATTCGTACATGCAGGGGCGCATCCCGATCCCTCTACCGGAGCGATCATGACCCCGATCTTTCAAACCTCTACCTATGTGCAAGAGGCCCCCGGCGTCAACAAAGGATTTGAATATGCCAGAAGTCAAAACCCCACCCGTAAAGCACTCGAAGAGGCGATTGCCCAATTAGAGCAAGCCAAACACGGACTGGTATTTAGCAGCGGAGTGGCGGCCACCGATGCGGTAATTAAGTTACTTAGCGCCGGCGACGAAGTGATCTGCGGCAATGATATGTACGGTGGCACGTATCGTTTATTTACCAAGATATTCTCGAGACTGGGTATCGTATTTCATCAGGTCAATACCACAGCACTAAGCGAGATCAAAAAATCGATCAACGCTAAGACCAAACTTATTTGGGTCGAGACGCCCACCAATCCACTGATGAATATCTCTGATATTGCAGCGATCGCTTCGTTGGCAAAAGAGAACGGACTCTTACTGGCCGTAGACAATACGTTCGCTTCGCCCGCCTTGCAACAACCTCTTACCCTCGGTGCCGATATTGTGATGCATTCGGCCACCAAGTACCTGGGGGGCCACAGTGATGTTATTCAAGGGGCACTGGCCACCAATAGTGATACACTGCGCGAACAACTCTTCTTTATTCAAAAAAGCAGTGGAGCCGTTCCGGGTCCGATGGATTGCTTTTTAGTATTGCGAGGCATCAAGACGTTGGGTCTTCGCATGAAGGCGCATAGCGAAAATGGCGCGCAAGTCGCCGCGTGGCTGGCCAAGCATCCCAAGATTGAAAAAGTTTACTGGCCCGGTTTTGATACGCATCCCGGACATGCGATCGCCAAAAAACAGATGAAGGGGTTTGGAGGAATGATCTCATTCGAATTAAAAGACAATGACCCCGCCGCTACCCAAAAAGTACTGGCAGGAACCCGGTTGTTCTCGCTAGCAGAGAGTTTGGGAGGGGTTGAGTCGCTGATCAATCATCCTGCTTCCATGACGCATGCGTCGATACCGCGCGAAGAGCGACTGCGAAACGGGCTCTCCGATAAATTGATCCGGCTTAGTGTGGGAATAGAAGATCCCGCAGACCTGATGCAAGACTTAGCCAACGCCATCGGCTAAGGGCGCTTTTCAAACATAAGACCGTTGACCTTTTCTTTATCTTCTTTTTCGTTCTTAAGGTCGAACATGGTACCAAAGACCAGATCCCACAGGGTAGAGCTGACCCCAAACCCATGGTGTTCGTTCTTGTAATGATGCAAGTGATGATTACGCCACAGGGGTTTCATCCACTTGAAAGGAGGATTCCAGGCATGAATGGCATAATGCATAGAAGCGTAGAGTAGATAGCCCAATAAAAAACCCGGAAAGAACAGCAGTGCATACGAACCCATCAATAAAAAAAAGATTCCAAAAAGAAGGCAGGCGAACAGAAGGCTGGGCAACGGAGGCATAAAAAGACGCTGCCGGTCACGAGGAAAGTGATGATGATTGCCGTGCATGGTATAGACCACTTTAGTGGCAAAAGAAGTGTTGGGCACCCAATGAAAGAGAAATCGGTGAGCGATATACTCAAACAAGGTCCAGCAAAAAATACCAAGAAAAAAATAAAGCGCCAGCGAAGAGGCCCCAAAACCATGAACCGTATGAGCCCGATAAGGTAGATAGAGTAGCACTGGCAGATACATTCCCCAAATTACCAATGGATGTGCTTTGGTCAGCGCTTCGAGAAAATCACTCTTAAAGAGACGGGCCTGCCCTTTATTGTGTATTTTTTCAAATTCCATGGCGCAAAGATAATATGCGCCACGAAAATTTTTGGATGATCGTGGTCATAACAACTTCTTAAAATCACGTTAACCTTGCTACCTTAGCGGCTGCGAAATGGTGGCCTATGAAACTGCTTAGTTACCAGCAAGAAGATCGGGAGCAACTGGGTGCGCTCATTGACGGGTACATCTACGATATGGAGACCCTGCATCCGGAACTTCCCGGCAACATGAACATGTTCCTGAACTATTGGGACGACTTTTTTCCGCTGGCACAAGCGGCCGAACGAATGGTTCGCGAGGGAGGTCCCTTTGCCAAGCAAGGCAAACCCGCCGGCCAAGTACGTTTACTGGCTCCTGTTCCCTATCCTTCTTCTTGCCGCGATGGCTACGCTTTTCGACAGCATGTGGCCGCTGCCCGGCGCAATAGAAAAGTAGACATGATCGCACAATTCGACGAGTATCCCATCTTTTATTTTACCAATCACCATAGTATACAGGGGCCGGGCCCCATTCGCTGCATGCCCGATCATTTCGAAAAACTCGACTTCGAACTCGAGGCCGCGATCGTTATCGGACGTCCGGGTCGCAACATCCGTGCCAGCGAAGCCGATCAGCACATAGCAGGCCTGATGATCATGAACGACATGAGCGCAAGAACCCTGCAAATGGAAGAGATGCTCCTGAACCTGGGCCCTGCCAAAGGCAAGGATTTCTCGACCGTTATCGGACCTTGGCTGGTGACACTCGACGAACTGGAACCTTTCGAGACCTCCGCCAAAGCCGGTCATACCGGAAAAAGCTGGCAGCTCGAGATGCGTTGCTCCGTTAATGGAGTACAAGTAAGCCAAGGAAATCTGGGCGACATGGATTGGACCTTTGCAGAGATCATTGAGCGCGCTTCGTACGGAGTTGACCTGTACGCAGGAGACGTGATCGGTAGCGGTACCGTAGGAACCGGCTGCTTTTTAGAATTGAACGGAACGGGCAAACTGCAAGATCCGAACTACCGGGAGCAATGGTTGCAACCCGGCGATACCGTCGAGATGACGATAGATGCCTTGGGAACCCTCTCGAACAGTATCGTCAAAGAAGAGAGCGACTGGAGTATCTTAGCGCATAAAAAAAATCTGCCCCGCTAATATGCAATTCGATCTGTCGTTATTACCTACTGCAGAGAAGCAATACTATCTGCAACAGATCGTGGCACCCCGACCCATTTGCTTTGCTTCTACCATCGATAAAGAGGGGCATGTTAATTTGAGTCCTTTTAGTTTCTTTAATGTCTTTTCGGCGCAACCTCCCATTGTTATCTTTTCGCCGGCCCGTCGCGTTCGGGACAATACCACTAAGCATACACTCGAAAATGTACAAGAAGTGCCCGAAGTGGTCATACACATGGTTACCGAAGACATGGTACAACAACAATCATTGGCCAGTTGTGAGTATCCGCGACAGGTAAACGAATTTATCAAAGCAGGCTTTACACCCGAGCCCGCCCATAAGATTCGGCCTCCGATGATCAAGGAGTGCAAAGTAAAAATGGAATGTCGTGTACAAGAGATCAAACCCTTAGGCACCGAAGGAGGAGCGGGTAATCTTGTTATCTGTGAGGTCTTGATGCTGCATATTGACGATAGCTTGCTGGATACCGATAAAAAAATGGACCCACGACGCTTGCCACTGGTAGCCCGGCTGGGAGGAGATTGGTACAGTGTGGTCAACGAGCAAAATTTATTTCAGGTAGCCAAGCCCAATACACAATTGGGTATGGGGATGGACGCGCTGCCTGTTTCCATTCGAAACAGCCTAATTTTTTCTGGCAACGATTTAGGACAGTTGGCCAATTGTACTCGAATACCCGATGTGGATCCGGCCTACGAAGACGCCCATTTAAAACAGATTATCCAGTACTTCTCGATCAACCCCGAAGAGATGGAAAAAGAACTGCACCGCTATGCCAAAGAGCGGTTGCGCCAGGGAGATGTGCAGGCAGCCTGGCAGATCTTATTGGCCAGCTAGGGATGTCAATTCGAGATTTTCAGCTTAACTAGTTGATTTACAGTAATTTAATTTGAACATACCTTTTCAGCCCATCGATTGCAGATTCGCAAAACCTAAATATCTTTGCGCGCAACGGCCTAAGGGATAAATTCTTAACTTAGAAAGTCGTTATCAAACGAACCAAACAGACTGATATGAAAAAACTGTATTTCTTGCTGGCTTCTGCTGCGGCCCTGCTTACTGTTCCCTCTTTTGCCCAAAAAGCCAGTGTTGGCTTTAGCGGAGGTGTAACCCTGGCCAACCAATACGGAAAGAAAGGCGGAAAATTAATTACCGACGATCAAAAGATCGGCTACACGGTAGGACTTGAGATGGATGCACCTATGTGCAAAGGCAAATTCAGTTTTCACCCAGGTCTTTTCTATGCGCAAAAAGGTCGTATTGAAAATGTGAGTTACAGAGAAAAAACATACTGGAGTCTTCGCTATGCAGAACTGCAAGCGAACTTTCTGTATAATATGAGCCACAAAAAGACCAATACTTTCTATGTGGGCGGGGGTCCTGCTTTCGCAGTCGATCTTCCTTCGTTTGCAGAAACGCGTTTGCTCAATGGTGATCCACTGTTGAGTAACGATTTCGTTAAAAACGGAAAGCGTTCTGTGAACTTTGGTACACTGTCGAGTTCTGATTTTGTAGGGCCTGATTGGGGCGTTAATCTGATGCTCGGCTATCGCTTAGCCAATGGCTGGTCGGTTGGCTACAACTATACCATCGGTCTTCGCAACATTAACCCCAACGCTACCGGTAACGACGGCCTGCGTAATCACTTTATGGGATTGCGCATTGGCTACCTGGTTAAGAATAAATGATATTCCCCGCTATAGCGGGACTACGAAAGCCTCCTGTAACGGGAGGCTTTCGCTTTGTAAGCACCTGGCGAAACAATAACTTTGCGCACGAAACAATGTGGCACTCATGAGTCTTTCGAATCTTTCTGAACAAGAGCAATTGCGACGCGAAAAACTGGCCGAGCTTATTATGATGGGTATCGAGCCTTACCCCGCTGCGTTGTATCCGGTCAATAGTTTTTCGGTTGATATCAAGGATAATTTTAGTGATGAAAATGCGGGGGCCTTTGCCAATTGCTGCGTAGCGGGCCGTATTATGAGTGTTCGTGATATGGGTAAGGCCAATTTTGCAGTCCTACAAGACACCAAGGGTCGTATTCAACTCTACATAAAACGCGAAGAGATCTGTCCGGGCGAAGACAAGTCCCTTTACGATGTTGTTTGGAAAAAGCTGCTTGATATCGGTGATATCATCGGTGTAAAAGGGTATGCGTTTCGTACCAAGACCGGCGAGATTACCCTTCATGTAAAGGAACTTACCCTCCTGAGCAAAGCACTGCGTCCGCTGCCTATCGTCAAAGAGGCCGAAGGTCAAACCTTCGATGCCGTAACAGATCCCGAGTTCAAATACCGTCAGCGGTATGCCGACCTGATCATCAATCCCACCGTTCGGGAAACCTTTACGAAAAGGACCAAGCTGATCAATTCGATCCGAGCGTTTTTAAATGAGCGGGGCGCACTAGAGGTCGATACCCCGGTATTACAATCGATTCCCGGTGGTGCCGCTGCGCGTCCCTTTATTACCCATCACAACGCACTCGATATTCCGTTGTACCTCCGTATTGCGAACGAACTTTATTTAAAGCGACTGATCGTAGGCGGGTTTGATTGGGTCTATGAGTTTAGCCGCAATTTTCGCAACGAAGGCATGGACCGCACCCATAATCCTGAATTTACGATTCTTGAGTTCTACACTGCCTATAAAGATTATTTCTGGATGATGGAAACCACCGAACAATTGCTCGAGCGCGCCGCTCTTGATGTTTGTGGCCATACAGAAGTACCTGTAGGAGAGAGGACCATTTCGTTCAAGGCTCCTTTTAAGCGGATCACGATCTTTGATGCCATTCAAGAACATACCGGCATTGACGTAAGCAAGATGAACGAAGAGCAACTTCGCTCTGTATGCAAGCAACTGCATATTGGTGTTGACCCCACGATGGGTAAGGCCAAACTGATCGATACCATCTTTGGTGAGAAATGCGAAAAACAGTACATCCAGCCAACGTTTATTACAGACTACCCGGTCGAGATGAGTCCGCTCACCAAAAAACATCGCACCCAACAAGGACTCGTAGAGCGCTTTGAGCTGATGATCAATGGTAAAGAAGTTGCCAATGCGTATAGTGAGTTGAACGACCCCGTCGATCAGCGCGAGCGTTTCGAAGAGCAAGCACAACTGGCAGCCCGAGGTGATGATGAGGCCATGTTTATTGATCAGGATTTTCTACGCGCCCTCGAATATGGTATGCCCCCCACGGCCGGGATTGGATTTGGCGTCGATCGCCTTTGCATGTTACTGACCAATAGTCCTTCTATACAAGATGTACTGCTGTTTCCGCAAATGCGGCCCGAGAAGACACAGACAGATCAACACCCAGATCAACAGACAGCAGATCTATAAACTTATTCCACAAAAAGATCAGTATATAACTGCGCACCGGGCACGACAGAATAACCCGACAGGTCTGTAATGCCTTCGTTAGCCAATACGGCTTCGTCAATAAATAAATTACCTGTACAGGCGGCAGCAGATTGCCGTAAAATATAATAAGCCGCATCGGCCAATATCTCGGGGGTTCGACTCATATTGGCCAAGGCTTGTCCACCGAGTAAATTACGCACAGCAGCAGTATCGATGGTGGTACGAGGCCAAAGTGAATTAGCGGCAATACCCGCTTCTTTAAACTCAGCGGCCCAACCCAGTGTCATCATACTCATGTTATACTTGCTCATCGTGTAGGCTACATGTCCTTTAAGCCATTTAGACGATAGGTTAATAGGCGGAGAGAGCGTTAAGATATGCGGATTACGCCCCTTACGCAAATAAGGAATACAGGCCTTAGTCATTAAAAAAGTTCCGCGCACATTAATGGCATGCATCAGATCGAAACGCTTGGCCTCGGTCTTTTCCGTATCGGTCAGCGAGATGGCCGATGCGTTATTGATGAGAATATCGATTCCGCCGAATTTTTCTATGGTCTTGGCGACCACCTGTTGAATTTGTTCTTCGAAACGAATATCACATGCCACGGCCAGCGCCTTGCCACCCGCCGCTTCCATTTCGGCCGCTGCAGAAAAGATCGTTCCGCCCAACTTTGGATTTTCTTCTACACTCTTGGCGGCGATCACAATAGTAGCGCCTTCTCTAGCCAGTCGAAGACCTATGGCTTTTCCGATACCCCGCGTGGCACCGGTAATCAAGACAGTTTTGTTGGCAAAAGACATCATGTATTAAATTAATTGATCAATATTCGGGCAACACAGGTTTTGTCTGTACGATAGCTTCTATACGCTGCAGTACCTCGGGTGTCAGTTTTTCTAGAACGGCAAGTGCTGCCATATTTTCTACCAGCTGCTCTTTTTTAGTAGCCCCCAAGATGGCGGTAGTAACATGCGGGTTCTTGATACACCAGGCAATACTCAGTTGCGAGGGCGTTACAGATAATTCGGCAGCGAGTGTTTCGATCTTTATGGCTTTGGCTACCAGTTGCTCTTGCATAAGCCTGTCGCGCAACCACTCAAAACCCGGAATCGCCAACCGGCTATCGGCAGGAATTCCCTTATTATATTTTCCGGAAAGCAGACCCGAAGCGAGCGGACTCCAGATGGTAGTTCCCAACCCTACCGTTTTGTAGACCATCAGGTATTCATTCTCGATCTTGTTACGTTCGAAAAGATTATACTGCGGTTGCTCTACGCTGGGGCCGATCAACCCATAGTGCTGTGCCACGCGGTGGGCCTCCATAATTTCTACCCCGCTCCACTCGCTGGTTCCCCAATAGAGGATCTTTCCTTGCGTAATGAGGTTATGCATGGACCAGACCACTTCTTCGATCGGCACATTTTTATCGGGACGATGACAAAAATATAGATCGAGGTAATCGGTTTGTAAACGCTGCAACGCCTCATGACAGGCCTCGGTAATATGCTTTCTGCTCAACCCATGCTGATTGGGCTTGTTCTCTTTTCCTCTCCACCCCCAAAAAACTTTAGAAGAGAGCACATACGATGTACGGTCCCACCCCTTTTTATGCAGCACACGCCCCATCATCTTTTCACTTTCGCCCAAGGCATACACTTCTGCATTATCAAAAAAATTGACCCCCTGGTTGTAAGCCATCCCCATCAATTCGTCGGCCACGTGGTCATTGATCTGTTTGTGAAAACTGACCCAACTACCAAAAGAGAGAACACTTAGTTGCAGGCCGGTTTTGCCCATGTAACGATATTCCATGCCATAAGAATTTTGAAAAGCAAAGGTAGCTGTTAAGGGGATTGCACTTACAGTTCGATCCTATTGATCTCCGGGAGTCTTTACCGTACCGGTAGTGCCCAAAAAAGTGATTCGCTTAAGATCTTGGGTCGCCTCAAGTCCCTTTCCTCCTACGATCTGGTGGTCGGGACCTCGGTAAATGGCATATTTGTCGGTGGTAAAAAGCTGCGTGTTTTGGTCCCACCAAAGTTCCGGAGAGATCAGGGTATCGCCTTTTTGAGTAATCACGACCACACTGTCTCGCAAAAAGACCTTATTGAGATTTTCGTAATAGACGCCGTAGCGGGCATCAAGCCGGGAGTCGACACGAAGGCTATCATCATAAAAATCGCAGTGGACCGAGCGGGGAAAGGTCATAGAGATCGTATCGCGATTCTGCTTGATCATAAAAGGAGCCAGAATGCGCGCCTTACGCTTACCGCTTTGACTAATATAACTCTCGATGTCGGTAGCCTCTTCGGCCAACGTAACCGAGCGGGTCCAATCGGTAAGAACACGATCGTCGTTTTCGCAGGCCGACAAACCGAGCAGTAAAAAGAAGAGGATCGATAATGACCAATTAGTCATATTGACGCTTGATAAACCAAATATCACTCAACGAAAAACCCAGTGAGAGACGAAAAAGATTTTCTTGCAGTACGTTGGTATTATTGCCCCGGCGAATGTATTCGAGCGACAGATTTACAAAGGTAACTTGGTTCGGCGCCTGTCTACTGATTCCCACGGGCAGTCCCAGCCCCATACTGGCTCCAACTTGCGGAAGCGTGCGTCCGAGGCTGACATAATCGGGGCCTACAAAAAAACCAAATCGGTAAGAGACATTGCTCACATAGCTACGCTGCGGAACAGGCGTAAGCTGCGCCCCCATGCGAAGCTCCCACTTATTGCGCAACGAGTCAGCCTTACCATAGAAACGATATTCGCTCCAAGGTTGACTCATGTAATCGATGCCAAACAACCAGCCCCCTTCTTTATTGGGTACTGCGAATTTTTGTAAGGTAAACCCGGCCGTATAAGAAGCCGGCAATTGTATCTGTCCAGCAATCCCCCGAAGATCGGAGATACTATCAAGACGAAGTTGTCCCTGGCTTTGATCGAAAAAGAATGTTTCGCGCACAATATCTTGACGAGCCCTAATCGTTTGACCCAATTGCCCAAAGGCGCCTACGGTCAGCAAAAGTTTTTTGTTTAGAGGAAGTTGATATTGCAACCCCCCTTGCAGACTGAGATTGCCAAAATTGGTCGTATTCTGAAAATTGGCTTGATAATAAGCAACGGTATCATTTAAAAAACTACGACGGGAATTATAATTTTTTCTGCCAAAGAAATAACCGGCATTTATGCCGACGCTCAGTTTCTCTTCGAGGCCTTTACGGTCTTTGCTGAATAACGAAAGGCCTGTTCCTATTGAACCAATATAAGAGCCGCCATCTCCTTCGAATTGTGTAACAGAACTATCGATACTTGATCCGGTGATTGGATCGTATAAGCGCTCATAACGATCGATCTTATAACTGACTCTTGAAACAGGTCGAAGTCCAAAACTCATTCCCCAGTTCTTGCGTAACGGAATACCGACCTGCACGTAAGAAAATAATGCATTACTGGCCTTAAAGCGCTCCTCTTTTTTAGGATCGCGCAAGCTGCGATTATCGATATTGACCGCCATGTCGAGTACCACGCGGCCCGAACTGAGCCTGTTGGATTTTTTTTCTTTCCAGGCCTGAAAAGCGGCAAAGGAAGCTGGATTGTTGAAGTTCACAGACAAGGCATCGTTATAACCTGCCGAAATGCCTCCCATGCTTCTGTTGTTAACGTTGGTAGTAGCGACCAAGTCGCCGATCCCGTATCGGGAATACGGAGAATTATCTTGCGCCAGCAGGGGAAAGGCTACCGAGGAAAAGAGCCCTGCAGTCAAACCGAAAATAATGCGTAACTGGTTGATTTTCTTAGGTATTATTGACTTCGCTAATAGCATACAGGCCCTTGTAGATTAGATCGGGGTCTGCAAATATCTTGTTTTTAAAGTGGGCTGCCAAATAGGGTATATCCCCCCCGGTTAAGACCACGTTAAAGTTATCATAACGAGCTCTGTACGAATCGATAAATCCATCCATCTCGAGGGCCATCCCCAGCAGAACACCCGAGAGAATATTGGTTTGCGTGTCGTAACCGATAAGGGGTACATCGGCCACAGGGGCCACCAGCGGAAGCAAAGCGGTGTGCTGGTGCAATGACCGAAGCCGCATCGCTAGGCCGGGCGAAATACCTCCTCCCAAAAACGCATGGCCGGCATTGATAAAATTATACGTGATGCAAGAACCCAGTGCAATGACCAAATTATTCATACCGGGATAATAGTGAACCGCTGCCGCACAAATAGCCAAGCGATCGGCACCGATCGTAGCGGGCTTTCCAACCGGCGTGGTAAAAGAAAGCTTCGTCGTATGATCTAGTTTATGAAAGCGGGTGGCCGCATCAAGCATGGTTTCGAGTAGCGGATTATGTGCTATTACAGAAGACAGTATGGATTTTTCGGGGCAATAGGTTCGCAGTAATGCTGAAATGGTAGCCTCTGTATCGTCAGTAAGTGTAATGGCCTCTCGCAACACGGACCCATCGAACACCGCAACTTTCTTACGGGTGTTTCCAAAATCAAAGCAAAGAGTAACCGACATAAAAATGTATTAAAGATTAAAGCCGCTCAAATTTTTAAAATGCCCGTTAAGTTGTATGCGCTGTTTGAGCTGCTCCACGCCCGATAACAGTGGAATAGCTTTGTGCAAATGTCGCTTAATAAATTCCTTTCGCTGCTTTTCGGAAAAAAGTTTTAACAACTCGAATTCCTGCTCCGTGGTAAGCCCGATATGATGCGCAATGGCATAGCTATCGAGTTCCTCGTCGGGTCGACCAAAATCCTTGTTTACCTGCAGCAACTTAAAGAGTTCGCGCACCTTACCCATTAGTTTTTTCATGGCCAGGGGGTCGGCCTGGCTATCCGTCTCGGGATAGGTAACGATGGCCCCGCTATACAGTTTGTCGGGTATCTCACGAACCAGTTCGAGCAATCGAAATATTTTCGTTCCGCGCGTGTGAATATCCATTTCGCCACCCTCGTATTGCTTGGCGATACTTTCGATCGTTACCAGGGTTCCGAACTCCTGCATCTGCTTATCGAGCACGACAGGAATACCAAAGGGCTTTTTCTGGGCAACACATTCACTAATCAATTGCTTATAGCGAGGCTCAAAGATGTGCAGATTGAGTGCTTCTCCGGGATACACCACAATACCCAGCGGAAAGATGGGTGTAAAATTCGTCATTAGTTAAAGTTACGGTATTCGGCCAGCAGGCAATAACTTAACTCGAAGTCAGCGAATCACGTTGATGCACAAAAGCTGTTTGTTGACTAAATAACTTTGGCCGCGCAATATATCCCTTCAATAGGCCCTGCCCAATCATCCACGACAGCAGGTTGTCAGGATGAAAACGCACAGGCGTGCCACAGGCTAAAAGCTTTTTTGCTCCCTCCGTTGTCACCACATAGGCATGGGTACAGTCATGAAAACCCGCAGATGAAATATGTTTAGCATAAGGCCTAGCATAAAAGTTTTTAAACATTTTTCTCGTCATTCTAAGCTGGGTGTGGTATGGAATTATTTTTTTGAATTGCAAATTACTCCATTCTCGAAAACCTAAATTTTCTTGCTTTTCGTAGCCCAGGTACAGTAGCTCCCAAGCAGGAGGCAAATCTGCCATTACTGATGAAAGTAAATGCAGATTTTCATAGCGAGGAATTACATCGTCCTCGAGAATAAGCGTGCGCCGATACTGTTGATTGACAATTTCTTTATAAATCTGAAGATGGCCGAGGGCGCAACATAGCATACCAGCGCTAATAGTCTTAGGATATTTATAAAAAGAACGAAACCCGTCGATATCGAACAGGCCTGTACGTAAAGCCTCGTCAACGCCGAGTTCGGTCTTATCGACGCCAAAGTAAAAATCATAATCAAGCCCCGCTAATGTCTTTTGTATATAGGCAATTCGCTCCGTAAGCCTAGGTAGGGTAAGTACGAAAACTTTATCGAAATAATGGCTAAAACCGGTAAAACTATTTTGCATAACAATAATGAAAAGTTTCAAGAACCCGAAAAATCATTGACCAACTTTTGATAGGATGACTGCAAAGAGCTAGTAACCTCTGTTGCATAGAAGGCTTGTGCCCGTTGTTGATTGTGTAAACCAATTTGGGCAGCCATCAATGGATTTTTAAGAAAATATACTGTCTTATTGGCAATATCGTCAGGATCTAACGGATCTACTAAGCTGACTTCTCGAACCCCCTCTAACATATCAAACATGCCACCTTCTCGTGAACCTACTATTGGCTTACCGGCAAGCATCGACTCCAAACATACATTAGGAAAGTTTTCCCAAATACTAGGAAGAACTACGACAGCGGCCTTCGATAAAATAGCTGGAATTTCATCGAGCGAAACAGCATCTAAAAATGTAATAGCAGAACTATGCTTTTTTAACAGCGAGCAAAGCACTGCCTTCATAGATCTTTCACGATGCGGACCCACACTATCCTTGCCCAAAAACATAAAAGTGGCTTGCGGATACTCCAGAAGTATTTTGGGTATGGCCTGAGCAAGAGCATACACTCCCTTTCTTGTTTCTAACCTCCCGAAATAAAGAACAAGCGACGTGGGTAAGGAAGGGGGCGAATTTTGAAACTTACTACTCGAGTACGGGTAGGGAGACAACTGAATTCGGTCTATTGGAATTCTCCATTCAGACGATACAATTTTTCGCAAAGATGTGGAAGGTGATAAGATAAAATCAGCTTTTTGAATGGCTAAATATTCAAGATCCTTCTGATACCGATAATTGCCCAAAATGAAACTCTTAATTCTACGAAACCATCGCTTATCATAGTAATAGTTATTCAAGCGGCGAATTAGAAAACGAGGCGTATGCAACTTTACGGCGAGCGGCACAGCGCTAAGCTCCGACTTAATATAAAGGGCTTCCGCCCCATATTCCGGCACCTCAATTAGGTCCACAGGATAGTCTTGATGAATTAGCAAAGCAGCCCTTGGAGATAAAACCCTGAACGCTTCGCATGAATTACACTGTAGCAGGGTCAGTCGAAGTGTTGAGCTAATAGCATATTGTTTGCCCACATGCGGAGTGCCCGCTATCACATCAACATAATTACCCTGCATAGAAAGCAGCTGGGCTACTTGCTGAACATAGGTAGCTATTCCACCAAACCCCGTGTCGGGTGGATATTCATAGGATATGAATAAAAGATGCATCTTTTAATGATATTCACACTAAATTAGATTAAATAACCGAACTCGATATATGTCTAAAAGGCTAAAAACCATGATTCGACTTTTGGGCATGGCAGATGGGCTTTTATTTTATTGGAAAACAAAAACTAGAAAATTCGGAAAAATTAGAGCCAGACGCTGGAATACCTCTTTTTTTCTACGCCCTAATACAACTGATTTTTCGACGTACCAACATGTTTTTGAAAACAAGCAATACGACATTAAAATTCCATTTTCGCCAACTACCATTATCGATGGAGGTGCTAATATTGGGCTTTCCTCTATTTATTTTGCAATTCGTTTCCCGACCGCAAGCATATTTGCGATTGAGCCAGACCAGCAAAATTTTTATCTGCTAGAAGCCTGCACGAAGCCATTTAAAAATATCAAGTGCCTACAAGGGGCTATTTGGCCAAAGACCGGCTATGTTCAAATCATCGATGAAGAGGCTGACAAAAACTCATTTCAGGTAAAATGGACTGAACAAATCGAGGAAAAATCCATCCCGGCTATTTCAATGGGCTCACTACTTAAGAAATATAATCTACCTACACTAGATATCGTCAAATTGGACGTAGAAGGTGCAGAAAAAGAAATTTTTTCGGCAAACGTAGATGAGTGGCTTCCATTTACAAGAATCCTGATCATCGAGCTACACGATAACATGCGGCCTGGTTGCTCGCGAAGTGTTTTTAATGCAATTATTAACTACGAATTTAGATGTGAAATAAGTTGGGAGAACCTGGTTTTCTATAACACGCGCTTCAACGTATAATAAATAAATTAAGTACATGGGTGTTGGCTTTTCTATAGTAGTTATTTGTAAAAATGACGCAGCTGCTCTTTCTGCCTCACTGGAAACGTGGCTGTCCATTACAAAAGAAGTGATTCTTTATGATACGGGAAGTACAGACGAGACACAAGAACTGGTAAAAAATTGGGGCGTAACATTGCATAGGGGAGAATGGGAGGGCTTTGGTCGCACTAAGAATAAGGCTTCGCAGCTAGCCAGTAATGACTGGATTTTAAGCCTAGATGCAGATGAAGTACCCGATCCTATTTTAATAAAAAGTTTATTAAGTTGGACTCCGCCACACGATAAAAAAGTAGTTTATAACTTAAGGTTCATTAACTTCTATAAAAATCAGCCTGTTCGATTCGGAGAATGGGGTTGGGACTTTCATGTAAGGCTATTTAACCGAAACTATGTTACATGGAATGAGGCAATGGTTCACGAAAAGCTGCAATACCCCAATGAATGCAAGGTGCTGAAGTTAAAAGGACATGTACTACATCGAACTGTAAGTAGTCTTGAGGAATACAAAGAAAAGACCATTCGGTACGCAAAACTTTCTGCAAAAAAATATTATTCCGCCCAAAAAAAAGCCTCTTGGATAAAACTATATCTCTCCCCCCCTTTTACTTTCGTTCTATACTATTTTATCAAGCTAGGATTTCTTGACGGAAAAGCAGGACTACTATGCGCCTATATGACCACACGATATACCTACTTGAAATATCGATATTTAAAAAAATTACAACATAATATTGCGCTACCTGATTAGGGCGAAAGAGCTAAAATGAACTACTTATGTTGGGCAATGAGCTAGAAAAGATTAAAAAGGGTGATCACCGCACTTTAGCCCGGTTGCTTTCTTTCGTAGAAAATGAACAGCCCGGATACGAGGAGCTGCTGGCATCACTACCCGCCGGCACCACGCCGGTCGTGGGCATTACAGGCCCACCGGGTGCAGGCAAAAGCACGTTGGTAGATGCGCTTATCAGCCATTGGACCGCACAAGGAAAAAAGGTAGCGGTGCTCTGCGTAGACCCCTCCTCTCCTTTTCATCAAGGAGCCTTGCTGGGAGACCGCATTCGAATGACGAGCTGGCACAATCATCCTGATGTCTATATCCGATCACTGGCTACTCGCGGATCGATGGGTGGTTTGCATCCCAAGATCATCGAACTCACCGATCTGCTTCGCTATGCCGGATTCGATTGGATCCTGATCGAGACCGTTGGTGTAGGGCAAAGCGAGGTAGAGATCGCAGGGCTGGCCGACATTACGGCTGTAATTCTGGTACCCGAGGCAGGCGATGAAGTGCAAACTATGAAATCGGGACTCATGGAAATTGCCGATCTGTTTGTAGTCAATAAGGCCGACCGCCCCGATGCATCGACCTTCGTAAAAAATCTCCAAGCCATGCTGGCCCCTGCATTTAGCAGAAAGAATACGCCGATACCGATCTTAGAGACCGTTGCCACAAAGGCAGAAGGAGTAGAAGCCTTGGCCAACGCACTCGAGACCCTACAAAAAAGTGAAGCCGGCATAGATAAAAGAAGTTGGCTCCTGACCGAGAAAGCCTATCGATTGATCGAACGTAAACGAATGAGCGGTATAGGTAGAGCTGCACTGCACGAACAGATCAAGGCTGCACTACAACAGAACGATTTTAATCTCTACCGGTTTGTAGCCACCCAATCCTACACCAACGGGGATCATCGGCAATAGCAAGCCGCCAGGCTCAATCAGCCTTCGTTACGGTTAGCCTTGTACCAGCGGTATCCGATGTAACCAATAATAGCAAAGGGAGCGAAGGCCAGATATAAGATGCCGGTATTCATTCCTTCTGCAGGGCCTTCTCCTAACTGTTGTGCGGTCTTGGTGCAAATAGAACATTGTGCTATCGCAGCGGGAACGCTGAGCAGCCAAAGAGCGATGCTCGATAAAACCGAAAGAAGTAGTTGCTTTTTCATACCAGACAACTGTAAAAGTAGAACATGAACATCAAGAAGCCTCGGCTTCCATTTTCTTTTGCACTTTCTTACGCTCCTCTTCGTTCAGCACCACTTTGCGCATCCGAATAAAATTGGGCGTTACCTCTATGCACTCATCCTGCTGAATATATTCCATACACTCCTCGAGGGTCATGAGGGTGCGGGGGGCGATACGGGTCGCGTCATCACTACCACTGGCCCGGTGGTTAGTGAGTTTTTTTGCTTCGGTAACATTCACCACTAGATCGCCTGGCTTGATATTTTCGGCCACGATCTGTCCGGCATACACTTCTTCGCCGGGTTCAATAAAGAAGGTACCGCGATCTTGTAACTTATCGATAGAATAGCCAGTAGAGCGTTCTTGAAACTTAGAGACCAATACGCCATTGTTGCGACCAGGAATAGGCCCCTTCCAGGGTTTGTATTCACTAAAGCGATGCGCCATCACGGCTTCTCCGGTGGTAGCGGTAAGCATTTGCGTACGCAATCCGATCAGTCCACGCGAAGGAATATCAAACTCTAAGTGCTGCATTTCGCCCTTGGTCTCCATGACCAGCATTTCGCCTTTGCGACGACTGACCAGGTCGATCACTTTTGAAGCGAACTCTTGCGGCACATCGACTACAAGATTTTCGTAGGGCTCAGATTTTTTACCATCGATTTCTTTAACAATAACTTGGGGTTGTCCCACGGTGAGCTCGTATCCTTCGCGACGCATGGTCTCTATTAGAATACCCAGGTGCAAAATGCCTCTTCCGTACACCAAGAAACTATCGCCTTCTTCGGTATCTACCACGCGAAGCGCCAAGTTCTTTTCAGTCTCCTTTAGTAGGCGATCACGCAAATGACGCGAGGTCACGAACTTTCCATCCTTACCGAAAAAAGGTGAGTTGTTGATCGAGAATAACATGTTCATGGTAGGCTCATCGACACTGATCACCGGTAAGGCCTCGGGATTCTCTGCATCGGCGATCGTATCTCCGATATTGAAATCTTCGATACCTACTACGGCGCAGAGATCGCCAGCAATAACTTCGGAAACTTTCTTTTTCCCCATCCCCTCAAATACATACAGCTCTTTTACTCTCGACTTTTTTACAGAACCATCCGCTTGCAAGAGGGCAATAGGTTGGTTTTCTTTAATAGACCCGCGCGCAACTTTTCCTACAGCGATACGACCCAAGAAAGATGAATAATCAAGCGATGTGATCTGCAATTGTAAAGGGCCTTCGTTTACTTTAGGAGCGGGTACGTGCTGCAATATGCCATCCAATAACGGGTTGATGTTATCGATCTGCTGAAGCGAATCGTTGAACCAACCATTTTTACCACTACCATAATAGGTAGGGAAATGTAATTGCTCTTCGGTCGCATCCAGATTAAAGAATAATTCAAATACCGCATCGTGCACTTCGTCGGGGCGACAATTGGGCTTATCGACCTTGTTGATGACCACGATCGGATGTAAATTCAATTGAAGCGCTTTTTGCAATACAAAACGGGTCTGGGGCATGGGGCCTTCAAAGGCATCCACCAGCAAAATAACCCCGTCGGCCATCTTGAGTACACGCTCTACCTCACCGCCAAAGTCGGCGTGCCCGGGGGTATCGATCACGTTGATCTTGACATCCTTGTACGTTACCGCCGCGTTCTTGCTAAAAATGGTGATGCCGCGCTCTCTTTCGAGGTCGTTACTATCCATGATCAGTTCACCGGTCTCTTGGTTATCGCGAAAAACCTTGGTGGCATGAAGGATCTTGTCTACCAGGGTGGTCTTTCCGTGGTCAACGTGGGCAATGATGGCGATGTTGCGTATTTGCATGAAGGGTGTTTTCAAAGACGCGCAAAGGTAGCTCAATTCTTGCCAATAATGGGTTAATTTAGAGGAAATTAAGCCCATGAAGTACCTAAAAGGCCTGGCCATCATACTATTAGCTTTTTCGATGCTCTATTTGGCCGGTCCGAGGCCTGCCAAACCGAGCTACAGTACGGTGCTGCCCGAATTGCCATCCGATGCACTTGCCCTAGAACAATACATTCGCGATCAAGAATCGCAGCATAAGGTCAAGCCCAATAACGAGGCGCGTATCGTATGGGCTAACGACAGCTTGCGCACCCCTACCGAATACGCCCTGGTGTACTTACATGGATTTTCGGCCTCGCAAATGGAGGGCGATCCCGTGCATCGTAACCTCGCCGCTCATTTTGGAATGAATCTTTATCTAAGCCGGCTGCAAGATCACGGCATTGACACGACCGTGCCGCTCGGCGGAATGACCGCACAAGGATTGTGGGAATCGGCCGTACAAGCACTTGCGATAGGCAAAAAGCTGGGCAAAAAACTAATCTTGATGTCGACCTCTACCGGCGGTACACTATCACTAAAATTAGCGGCGGAATTTCCGGAGATCGCTGCTCAGATCTTGCTCTCTCCCAACATCGAGATCAACGATAACAAAGCCTGGCTACTGAATAATCCATGGGGATTGCAAATTGCACAGGCGGTTGCCGGCACGTACCGAGTGGTGAGCGATACGACAGCGCTCTATGCCCGCTACTGGAACAATCGATACATTATGACCGCTCCCGTCGAATTAGAGCAACTGCTCGAGACGACGATGAAAAATGCTGTCTTTGCGGCGGTTCAACAACCCGTGCTGATGCTGTACTATTATAAAAACGAGCAAGAACAAGATCCGGTGGTAAAAGTATCGGCCATGAAAAGAATGTACCGGGCACTAGGCACGCCCGATTCATTAAAGAGAGAGCTGGCCTTACCCAACACCGGCGATCATGTACTGGCTTCTCCCATCAAGTCCAAAGATGTAGCGAGTGTAGAAAAAGCTTGTATCGATTTTGTAGAGCAGGTGCTTCACCTTCGTCCGGCCCAGCAATAATTGTCAGTAAAAGGTCTCCGCAATTTGTTGATGGGTTTACTTTACTTTGTATCCTCAACCTTGCTTTTATGATTCGCTCCCGCATTGCCGGCATCGGCAAATACCTGCCCGAGCAGGTCGTGACCAATCACGATCTGTTGCAATACATGGATACCAGTGATGAGTGGATCCAGGAACGAACGGGCATCAAAGAACGTCGCTATGCCCATCGTACTAATGAAACCACCACAACCATGGGGGTAGAAGCGGCCCGTATAGCTATAGAGCGAGCCGGCATCACGGCACAAGACATTGACTTTATCATTTTCGCCACCTTATCGCCCGATTATTATTTTCCGGGGTGCGGGGTACTGTTGCAACGCGCTATGCACATGAAAGAGATCGGGGCGCTCGATGTGCGCAATCAATGCAGTGGTTTTGTATATGCATTGAGTGTAGCCGATCAGTTTATTCGAACCGGCACGTATAAAAATATTTTAGTGGTTGGATCCGAAAAGCATTCCTTTGGACTAGACTTTACCACCCGGGGCCGCAATGTATCGGTAATATTTGGAGACGGGGCCGGAGCTGTTGTATTACAATCCACCACCGACGAAAAAGCAGGGCTCCTCTCTACGCACCTGCACAGTGATGGAGAGAGTGCCGAGATACTGGCCATGTACAACCCGGGCACGCATGCCAATCACTGGAAAGAAGAACGCTATGCCGACTTTAACGAGGCTCCTATTGGTCAAATGTTCATGAGCCATGAGATGATCGATAACGCGCAACTATTTCCGTACATGGATGGACCGGCCGTCTTTAAGAAAGCGGTCGTAAAATTTCCGGAAGTAATTATGGAGGCACTTTCAAAGAACGGATACACGCCAAAAGATCTGGATCTCTTAATACCCCACCAAGCCAATCTTCGTATCGCTCAATTTGTGCAACAAAAATTAGAACTGCGCGACGATCAGGTGTATAATAATATTCAACACTACGGTAATACGACTGCCGCATCGGTACCCATTGCCCTATGCGAAGCCTGGGAAAAAGGATTGGTCAAAGAACATCAACTCGTTTGCCTCGCAGCTTTTGGCAGTGGCTTTACCTGGGCCAGCGCTTTGCTGCGCTGGTGATAAATACATGAATCGAAAAGCTTGAGCAGAAAACTACTCTATATTATCAATCCTATTGCCGGTACGGGTTCTCGCGGCTCGCTGCGAAAACAGATCGAGTCGCTCACCCGTGAAGCCGGATTTGAATTTGAATGCCACGATTCTGCTATCGATGGAAACTATGAACACCTGACGAGTCGACTGCTGGGAGAAAGTTTTACTGATATTGTTATTGCAGGAGGCGATGGTACCATCAACCAGGTAGTCGGAGCGCTTCGCCACTTGAATCTTCCTTTTGGAGTAATACCCTGTGGATCGGGGAATGGTCTTGCCAGATGCGCCGGACTCTCTACCGATCCTCCAAAAGCATTGGAGGTCGTTTTTAATGGTAAAGCGATCGCCACCGATGGCTATACCGTCAATGGCCGGTTTGCCTGTGAGCTTACCGGACTGGGATTTGATGGGGCCGTGGCGCATGCATATGCCAAAAGCGGTACCCGTGGACTCAATACCTACATACGACATGCGATAAAACAATTTGCCTCGGCGCCGTCTTATTCGTTTCGCGTGCAGGTGCAGGGACAGCTGGTAGCAATGGATGCCTATATGATCACCGTTGCTAACGCCAATCAATTTGGCAATAAGGTTACCATTGCGCCCCATGCTTCACTAACCGACGGACTGCTCGATGTGATCATCGTAAAAAGACAAAATAAGATACCATTGCTGTGGCGAGCGTATCAACAACTCAGTGGGCGCAATTATCCGCTGCGAGGAAAAGAGATCGTCGCGTCGCTATCTGCCGAATCGGAGCAACCAGCCATTCATTATTGGCAGGTATCCTCAATAGAGATTGAAAACCTTGGTGGCGCTATGATTCATATGGATGGAGAACCTATTGCTTCCGAAAATAATATTCAGCTTTCCGTACTTCCGCTGGCCTTTGCACTGCACAGATAAAGCAACAGCACCAGCGACAACAGTAACAGCATCGCCACCAATTGATGTAACTGCGCCATCCATTCAAACAGACCCCATTGACCAGGAACGATCGAAGTGCTGCACAGCACCGATAAGACTCCCAGCAATACTTGCAGCAATACTAAACTAATAGGAAACCACGCCGCACGCTGCAACCAGCGACTGCCATGGGGGCGATGCAATTGTAATGTTAGTAGTACGAAGGCGATCAATAAAATATAGGCCAATCCTCTATGTACAAAATGAATGGCGATCTTATTTTCTATCCAAAATAGAAATCCGTTGGCGCTACTGAGCAGATCAGGTATTACTTGTCCGTTGATATCGGGCCAGGTAGGTGCTGCAGTGGCTGCTTTGTGTCCGGCCATAAAAGCCCCGTACGCCAATTGCACTACTAATAACGTCAAGATAAAAATCACGCGCTTGCGTACCGATGGCAACCCCACCCGCTGATCAGCGGGTACTAACAATTGCAACGCAAACCAAAACGTATACGATAGTAAACCGAGCGCGAGTACAAAGTGCAAGGCTAACCGCGTGGGCTTTACATAAATGGCATCGCCGGTAAGTCCACTGGCTACCATAATCCAACCCACGGCTCCTTGCAGGGCGCCGAGTAAAAATAAGATCAACAAGGGCCTTATCATTGAAGACCTAAACTGACGCGTCCATAAAAAATAAAGAAAGGGAACCATAAAGACCATGCCGATCAAGCGGGCCCAGAAACGATGAAACCACTCCCAGAAAAAAATAGTCTTGAACTCTTGCAGGGTAAAATCAAAATTGAGCAAGCGAAACTGAGGAGTCTGCTGGTATTTGGCAAACTCCAGCGCCCAATCGGCGGCAGTCAGTGGAGGCAGTGCACCCGTTACCACATTCCATTCGGTAATGGAGAGTCCCGAACCGGTCAACCGGGTAATACCCCCCAGCGCAATCTGAATAACGACCATGGCTACGCCCGTAAGCAACCAAATAGCCACCGGGCGCGACGTAGCTTCCATTTTCATAGGGCAAAGGTAAAGCCTGCCGGAGCCGCTACCTGATTTTGTTGAGCATAATTTTGCATCTTGCAGGTATGCTGGCCGCTTACTATAAAAAAAACGAGATCGAAGCAGGCTGCGACGAAGCCGGTCGGGGTTGTTATGCAGGGCCTGTAGTGGCAGCAGCCGTTATACTCCCCAAGAACTTTAAACACCCCTTGTTGAACGATTCCAAAAAACTCAGTGCCGCACAACGCGAAATACTTCGCCCCATTATCGAAGAACAAGCCATTGCCTGGGGCATCGGAATAGTCGATCACGAAGAGATCGATAAGATCAATATTTTAAAAGCGAGCTTTAAAGCTATGCATAAAGCCATCGATCAACTTAGCAAGAAACCCGGACTGCTCTTGATCGATGGCAATCGCTTTATTCCTTATCTCACTATCAAACATCAATGTTTTGTAAAAGGTGATGGCCGCTTTGCCTCTATTGCCGCGGCCAGCATACTAGCCAAAACGCATCGGGACCAATTGATGCAAACACTACATGCTGAGTTTCCACAATACGGATGGGATCGTAATAAAGGATATGGCACCGCAGCCCATCGAAAGGCCATCGATCTACACGGGCTTTGCCGCTATCACAGAAAAAGTTTCAGACTACTACCCACACAAGGTTCACTGGACTATTGAATGGTCCAAACCTCATTGCCGCGAAGCAGCTTGTCGAGATCGGCAGGCTTGCGGGCACTAGCCTCTTCTAGTTGTGCCTTCATTACATCTTCGTAACAAGGACGATCGGTCTCGTAGAAAACACCAAAGGGGCGAGGTAAATGACCTTCGATATGTACGTCATCGAATATGCGAGAGAGAATTTGCGCTTTGTAAATATCCCTTTCATCATGCACCCAGCAATCATCGGCCGAATAACCCTGCGTTAAATCGACCACCACGGGTTTAAAGCCATCGAGTTTGATTCCTTTTTCTTGGGTGGCTCCGAATAACAAGGGCTTACCGGATTCTACGAATAAGGTCTCGACAGGCTTGGTGCCTTTTTCGGTAAAGATCTCAAAAGCGCCGTCATTAAAGATGTTGCAATTCTGATAGATCTCAAGAAACGAAGACCCTTTGTGACCATGTGCACGAAGCAACATAGCCTGTAAATGCTTAGGGTCGCGATCCATGGTGCGCGCCACGAAAGTAGCATCAGCGCCCAGCGCCAGTGCCGCCGGATTAAAGGGATGATCGATGCTTCCCATCGGGGTACTCTTAGTCACTTTCTTTTCTTCTGAAGTGGGAGAATATTGTCCCTTGGTCAATCCGTAGATCTGGTTATTGAATAGTAAAATGTTGACGTCGAAATTGCGACGCAACAAATGAATGGTATGATTGCCGCCAATGCTCAAACTGTCACCGTCTCCGGTAATGATCCAAACACTTAGCTCGGGCCGGCTTGCCTTAAGACCACTGGCCACCGCCGTAGCACGACCGTGAATGGAGTGCATTCCATAGGTGTTCATATAATAGGGAAAGCGGCTACTGCAACCGATACCCGAAATAAAGACGATGTTCTCGCGCGGAATGCCCAAAGTGGGCATTACTTTTTGTACCTGGGCCAAAATAGAATAATCGCCACAGCCCGGACACCAACGAACTTCTTGGTCGGTGGCAAAATCCTTGGCGGTCAATACCGGGGCTGTCTTTGTTTCGCTCATGGCACTACTTCAAAACAAATTTACAAAAATCTTAATACCGATAGCGGCCCAGTTCTATCATCCTGTCCGCAATGCGACGACGGGCAGCCTTACTGTTAAAGGGATCTGCCTTGGTAAATCGCTTGAGCCCCATCAAGATCATACGACCCTCGTCGCCATCTGCAAACCCATTGATGGCATCCTTGCCCGACTTGTTGACCCGATCGGCGGCATCGTATAAATAAGTTCGCATCATATCGATCTGATCCGCTACAGCCTGCTCTCCTTGTGCGGTCACCAACTTCATGACTCGAAGCAGGGTACTCTCGGCATGAAATACCTCAATGGCCATATCGGCAATATTCATTAGTATCTCTTGTTCATGCTCGATCTTCATCATCAGTTTTTGAACCGCAGCGCCTGCTGTCATCAAGATCGCCTTCTTAAGATTAGCGATTAATTTTAATTCGCTAGCGAATGGCGTATCATCGCTGGCCCCAAAATCAGGAATGCTCATCAACTCTTTTTGAACGGCCATGGCCGGACCCATCAGATCGAGACGACCTCCCATAGCACGCTTTAGCGTCATATCGAGTGCCAGCAAGCGATTGATCTCGTTGGTGCCTTCGTAAATACGATTGATGCGACTATCGCGATAGGCGCGAGAAATACCATACTCGGCACTATACCCATTGCCCCCATGGATCTGGACTCCTTCATCGACCGAAAAGTCGAGTACCTCGCTACCAAATACTTTCAACGCGGCACACTCAATGGCATACTCTTCGGCACCGGCCAAGAGCGCCTCGGCAAAAGGTTTGCCGGCGGCTAATAGCTCTTCTTCTTTTTCTTTGATCCATTCCGAGGTTCGGTAAAGTGCAGACTCGGCTACAAATACGCGAATGGCCATCTCGGCAAGCTTATGCTTGATAGCCCCAAAATTGGCAATGGGTTGCTTGAACTGTTCGCGCGTTTTTGCGTACGTAATGGAATGATTTAGCGCCATACGCGATCCACCGATCGCTGCTGCGCAAAGTTTTAATCGACCAAGGTTCAAAATATTAAAGGCGATCTTATGTCCCTTGCCCAACTCACCCAACAAATTTTCTACAGGTATCTTGCAATCCTGAAAATAGAGCTGCACGGTAGAAGATCCTTTAATGCCCATCTTATCTTCTTCGGGTCCTTGTGTAAATCCGGGTGTACCGCGCTCAACGATAAAGGCCGTAAACTTGTCGCCATCTACTTTGGCAAAGACAGTATATACATGCGCGAAGCCACCATTGGTGATCCAGCATTTTTGGCCATTCAAAATATAATGCTTGCCATTGGGGGAAAGTGTTGCGGTGGTCTTGGCACCCAGGGCATCGCTACCGCTATTGGGTTCGGTTAGCCCATACGAACCGGCCCACTCACCGGTCACCAACTTGGGCAGGTATTTGTTTTTTTGGGCCTCGGTGCCGAAATACAAAATAGGCAACATGCCAATACAAGTATGTGCCGAAACAGCCACCGAGTACGAGTATCCGGCCCCGAGGTATTCACTAACAATTACCGAGGTCACAAAATCTTTTGCCAATCCTCCATAGGCCTCGGGAATAGAGACCGAGAGTAGCCCCAACTCTCCGGTCTTGGCTACCAGCGAAGGCATAAGTCCGGGCTCCATCGCATCAATTTGCTGAACGATCGGAAACACTTCGGTGTCTAAAAACTGCGTACACATGTCTTTGATCATGCGTTGCTCTTCGGTAAAATCTTCGGGAATAAAACAATCTTCGGGTACAGAGGGCGTAGTTAACCACTGGCCTCCTTTAATGGCTTTCTTTACTGCGGTGGTCGATGACATAACGGTTGTATTAAATGGATGATGGATGTTCAACTAAGATTATTGTAAACGACTTGTAATACCAGCTTACATACCTCTACTTTGTCGGCCGGCACCGATTGCAACGCTTCGTTGAGTGTTTGATCGGCCAGCTTCATGGTCTGGTCTTGCAATTGCTGACCCTCTTTGGTCAAATAAATTAAATTGATACGCCGATCGGTAGCGGCCGCTACGCGCTTCACCAATTGGGCCCGCTCCAGGTTATCTACCAAGCGGGTAATGCTGGGTTTGTCCCTAAAGCTGGCTTTGCAGAGGTCTTGTTGGCTAATGCCGTCTTTTTTCCAAAGATGATACAATACACTCCACTGCTCGATGGTCACGGACAAGTTTTGTGCATTGAACTTTTTTTGTAGTCTTCTCGCAATGGCCGTCGATGCCAGCCCCGTGATAAAACTGTAGAGTTCGCCTTTTTTAAATTGGTTGTTTGGCATATAGTTGTTTAAGCAACTATCAAATCTACAATTATTTTTTTACCGGCCCGATGAGCGGCCGTTAAAAAACTGTTCTTTTTTTTGAATGCGCGGCCAATGCCTAGTTTTGTTCGGCATGCTAGCCCTAACTGCCCTTTTTCTGCTGCTCTCGCTGGTTTACGGAGGTTGGATACGCGCCTTTTTAAGGGATTGGCAGGCGCTCTCGCTACCCAAAGCGCTTAAGGACTTCAACAAATCAGCCCAGACCGCTCTTGACCCCATTACCCTTCCGCGGGTGTCAGTGCTGGTTCCCGCCCGCAACGAAGAGGACAATATCGGGGCGCTGTTAACCGCCTTACAAGTACAACACTACCCGGCCGATCGACTCGAGATCATCGTTATCGATGATCACTCCGAAGACCAAACCGCAGCTATCGTTAAAGAGTTCAAAGAAATTACACTGCTCCGTCTCGACGTGGCGGGCATTAATTCGTACAAGAAAAAAGCACTGGAAGAAGGAGTCGCTAAGGCCTCGGGCGAACTGATCGTTTGTACCGACGCCGACTGTATACCCGGACCCCATTGGATCGAACAACTGGTTGCCTGCTACCGCTCTACAGGAGCAAAATTTATTGCCGCACCCGTCGCGTTAACGTACCAACAAAACGGGTTAGGCTATCTACAAGCGCTCGATTTTATGGTGCTGCAAGGCATTACCGGAGCGGGATTATTTAGTGGAAAGCTACTAATGGCCAATGGCGCCAACCTGGCTTACCCTAAAGCGGTATTTAACGAGGTAAACGGTTACGCGGGTACCGACCACATTGCTTCGGGTGATGACTTTTTTTTGTTGCATAAAATTGCGGATCGTTATCCAAATCAAATCGCTTATCTCAAATCGAAAGAAGCCCTCGTAACCACAGCCGCACAACCCACTTGGAGTACCTTTTTACAGCAACGAATTCGCTGGGCCAGTAAGTCTACCCATTATAAAAAGGGAAGGCTACAACAGGTCTTATCGCTGGTCTGGAGCTACAATTTGCTGCTGCTCTTACTAGCAATAGGTGGAATTTTTGATAGTCATTCACTACTTATTTTCATAGGAGGATGGATGATGAAGACTATGGTAGAATGGTCTTTTGTAAGCGAAGTGGCCGGCTTCTTTGGTCAAAAAGCCTTACTCAAAAAGTTTTTTTGGTTGCAACCCCTGCATATGGTCTATACGGTAGTAGCGGGTGCACTTGGACTTAGCGGAAATTACAGATGGAAAGGCAGGACCATACGCTAAAGAGTAGCGTATTAAACAATGAAATTTGATAGATTTGCGCTGATGAATTTTTCTGTCATGCGCTTTAGTTTATTGGTCGCACTTTTTGCTATGATGGCTGGCCCATTACCTGTGGCTGCACAAGATGCCGTTATTCGTCGTTTGCAAACCGAGTCGCTTCGCCCCGTAAAGAAATATGTTCCTGACTCCTTGATCAAAAAATGGAAGTCGGGCGGCAACTACACCCTTACCATCGGGCAAGGCAGTCTCAGTAACTGGGCGGCCGGAGGCGATCAGTTCTCCTTTACCGTCAATATCATTTTACAGCTCTATTCTTATTATAGAAAAGATCGTAATAGCTGGGACAATACGCTCGATATCTTCTTTGGTTATATCAATACCACCTCGTTAGGCAGTCGCAAAAACGATGACAGGTTCGATCTGATCTCCAAATACGGATACTCGCTCAATAAGAAACTGAATCTGGCCACGCTTTTCAATATTCGTTCGCAGTTCGTTCGCGGATATACCTATCCCAACAATGTCAAAAGATTCGCGTCGACGTTTATGTCGCCGGGATATGTCATCTTTAGCCAGGGGCTGGATGTGAAACCTAAAAAAAATCTATCGATATTCTTTTCGCCCCTCACCGCCCGTTGGGTCATTGTAACCGATCCCGAACTGTCGCGTCGTGGCGAATACGGGGTCAAGCCCGGCACCAACAGCATCAGTCAACTGGGCGCATTTGGCACGTTAACCTACGAGAAGAACTTTACCAAGACTTTCTTGTATAAAACAAGGGTCGATCTATTTACGAATTACAAGACCAAACCAAAGAACATCGATGTTTTCGTAACGAATGTGTTAACCGCAAAGTTTGGAAAAACCCTAGCACTAAACTGGAATCTTGATTGGATCTATGATGATGATGTTCGCTTGTTTGGCCCGAGCAAAAAATCACCGGGGCTTCAACTCAAATCGATCGTCGGTGTCGGTTTGCAGGTAAAATTTTAACCATGGGTCAAAAGAAGCTTGTTCGATTTGCGGCGATCAAAGAATTTAAAAATGTGCTGGAATTTCCGTCGAACATGCCCGGTCGCTGGGGTCACTTCTTCGAAAAGGCACAACCGCTGACCCTAGAGTTGGCCTGCGGCAAAGGAGAGTACACCTTGGGGCTAGCAAGGCTACACCCCCATCAAAATTTTTTGGGCGTTGACCTTAAGGGAAACCGCATCTGGGTGGGTGCCAACAAAGCCCTCGAAGAGGGTTTAAGCAATGCTGGTTTTTTAAGAACTCAAATTGAACAGATTGCTGATTATTTTGCCCCCGAAGAGGTACAATCCATCTGGATCACCTTTCCCGACCCGCAGCTACGATATTCCAAAGCCAAAAAAAGATTAACGCATCCTATATTCCTTAGAAAGTATCAACAAATACTGGCTTCCGGGGGTTATATACATGTAAAGACCGATAGCCCCGATCTTTACCGCTTTACACTGTTGGTGATCGAACTCTACGGATGCGTCTTACACCGGGTCAGTGATAATGTGTATGGTGAATCGGAGGTAGAAGATGAATTGCAAATAAAAACACATTACGAATCACTCGATATTGCCGGCAGTAAAAAAATTCACTATATCTGTTTTTCGTTACCCGCGCGATTAGCCATAGAAACTGACCAGGTGCTCAAAGAAAAATTAAAGGAAGATGAAGGGATTGACTGAAGGAAAGCATTTTTACTATAACGCAGAAGGGCTGGTCGTACTGACCGAAGCGTATCATCTTGAAAAAGGATACTGTTGTGGCAATGGCTGCAAGCATTGTCCGTACGAATTCGAAAGCGTACCCGAGCCTCGTCGCAGCCAATTGCTAAAAGAGAAAACAAGTACCGCCACCATCACACGATCTTAAACAGCGTACTATAAAATGGCCAGCTCGAAACGTCGTACAGAAAATCTTCGTGCTGTTTTGCCTTCGGGCAAACAAGAATCAGATTTCTTTCAGCAAGTCTGGGCCCTCGTCCGCCTGATACCCCGCGGACGCGTTACCTCTTATGGTGCCATTGCAGCTTGTTTAGGTGCAAAGTCTGGAGCTCGCATGGTAGGATGGGCCATGAATAGCAGTCACGGGGCCTCTCCAAAGGTGCCTGCCCACCGCGTTGTTAACCGGTTGGGGTTACTCTCTGGTAAAAATCATTTTCCGACACCTACCGCCATGCAAGAACAGCTAGAGAAAGAAGGTGTCAAGATCAAAGACGACCAGGTAGTAGAATTTAAAAAACTATTTTGGGACCCGATCAAAGAATGTTGAGTCGATCAGCTATAATAGGGGCTGATCATCCAATAAACGACTACGCCGGTTACCGCTACATAGAGCCATATAGGCCAGGTGATCTTAGCTAATTTCTTATGGGCCGGCCATTCACTGATCAACGCACGATAGGCTGTAAAAAGAATAAACGGAAGAATAAGTCCGGCCAATGGTATGTGAGTGAATAAGATCACATAGTATAAAGTGCGCATAGTACCCTCTCCGCCAAACGATGTTTCTCCCGCCAGCAAATGATGGGCAATATAGCTTACTAAAAAAAGAATGGACAAGACCATTGCTGCCAACATCATATTCTTATGGGCTACATAGCGTCCGGTCTTTACGGCCCATAGCGCCCCTATTAACAAGAGCGCTACCAGCGAATTGATAATAGAATTCGCTAGTGCAAAAACATGCACATCAAAGCCAAGGTCTACGTTGAGTTTAACGCGCCCCAGTACCACCACTGCGGTAAATACAATAAAAGAGAAAAGCCATATAAGGCGACTGGCGAGTTTATCATTTTTGGTGAGTACGGGAGGCAGCATACGTTGCAATTTATTTTTTACGAAGAAAAAAAAGTAATAAAAATACGCCGACAATGGCCAGTAAGAACGAAACGGCCATAATGACCAACTTACCCTCAAAGAAGCTTCGGGCCTTGGGGTTCTTCTCCATGGTCAGCAAGATCAGGTCTTGCTGTAATCTCGACAAGTCGTCTGGATCGAGTCCGTCGTAATAGCCCCTTACCTGTCGATTCACATCGATCAGCACGAACTTATCGCTATGCACGAAATTGGTATCGACCGATTCGCCATCAATAAGCCCGAGCTTCATTTCGTTGATCGCCATATCGTAGATGGCTTTCTTATTACCGGTCAGCAACCACCACGTGTCGGGATTGATCTGAAAACGCTGGGCCCAGTAACGAAGACGATCGAGCGTATCGCGCTCCGGATCGATACTAAAAGAGAGAAAGTGAACTTTTTTATTGGTGCGGTCACCCACCCTGCTGCCATTGTGCAAGGTCTCGGCTACCCGCTTCATGTTCTGGGTCATCGAAGGGCAGATCGTGGGGCAGCGAGTAAAGAAAAAATCGGCTACAACAATTTTTCCTTCGAGACTATCCCACGAAACCGTCTTTCCTTCTTGGTTTTGCAGAGAAAAGTTGGCTAGTTGATGCCAAACGGTATCCGATACGCGCTTCCCTCTTTTGGTAATAGTTTGTATCGAATCAGGAAAATAATGGCGAGGCAGCAGCAGCGCATCGTGGCTTTTGACATCCACAATAAAATAAGCGATCAGCGGAATGATCAGCGCCAGTAATAGGGCATATAGGGCGGTCTTGTTCAAAGCAGATTAGGGCTATTAATGTCCCCCGTTGTGCTTGGCCGGCAGTGTCGACTCCTTATAATGCTTATCGTAGGTATTGCGAAGATTCTTGTACGAATTGCCATCCCAGATAAAGGCGCCGATAAACCAGATAAAGAGCAACAAAGGAACCACGATGGTCATGATCATATTGCGGATCTCATCGCCCAAGTGCATAAAGACAGATACGATATAATAAGCTTTGGCCAGCGTTAAAATACAAACCATGCCCTTGAACATCAGTACCAGCAATTCATTGGGAGAATCGCCCTTGTGCATGGTATAGATAATAAGACCGATGGCTAATTCGATAATCGTGATGATCGAAAGCAGTATCGTCGTATTCCTGACTTTTTTCTTGAACGTAGCATCATCGGTATGATGCTGAAAAGTTACTTCTTCGAAAGCGGGATGTTGCATAGTATAATAGTTTCTTGGTTCGTGATTTAATAGTTAGATCAGATAGAAGCAAAGGAATACGAATACCCATACCAGGTCTACGAAGTGCCAGTATAAACCGGCCTTTTCGATCATCAGGTAATGGCCTCTGCGCTCAAATACCCCTTTTTGTGTCATCAGCAGCATCACGATATTGATGATAACGCCCGAAAAAACGTGAAAGCCGTGAAACCCGGTAATACCGAAGAAATAGCCACCAAAGGCAACGGGCCCTTTCTCGCGCACATGCAGCTCGGCCACTTGAATCGATTTTAAAAGTTGATCGTGAGAGAGCGCGCTATGATCGGTTGCGGCAGCAGCCCCACTAGAATGACCCATTTGCGAAAGTTGCAGCAAGGTTTCGTGCGAGGTATTTTGCAGAGCGGCCATTACTTGCTCTTCGGGAACCAGCCGTCCCCAGGGATTGCCACGCATACTTTGACCAATAATATCGAGTTTGCCATCGGCCAGCACTACGTGCTCGCCTGTAATCAGGTGATGCCACTCCCAGGCCTGACAGCCCAAGAACGCAGCGCCCCCAATGATGGTCCAGATCAACCACTTGACCACTCCCTTTTTATCGTTATTGTGTCCGGCATGTACGGCCAGCACCATCGTTACAGAAGAGATGATCAGCACAAAGGTCATGACACTCACAAAGGCAAGCGGAAGATTGGCATGTCCGGCGCCAGGAAACGCATTAAAGACCACGTTGGGATCGGGCCAGAAATTTTGACTAAATCGAATGGTGCCATACGAAATTAGAAAAGCTCCGAATGTAAAGGCGTCACTCATTAAGAAATACCACATCATGAGTTTGCCGTACTCCATATTAAAGGGACTCTTACCGCCGGTCCACCATTTGGTCTGCTGAAGGGTTGCCGATGTAGCCATACGTTATTGTTTCTTTTCGTTAGTGTTGGTTAGGTTCAATTTCCGCCGATCAGCAAAAAGAAAAGCAATAGGTAGATCCATAACAGATCTACAAAGTGCCAGTAGGTTGCTGCGATCTCAACAGGAATAGAACTATATATTTTAATTCGTCCAAAAAAAGCTTTTGCCAGCAGTACACTCAACACCACAACACCCCCTATTACGTGCAGGGCATGCAATCCAAAGATCACATACAGAAATTGTCCGGCGCCCGATCCGCGGAAAGTGATCTGCTGCGCCCACAAGGCCATAAACCCGTTCCACTGAAATGCCACAAATAAGATACCGAGCACTAACGTAACGCCCATCCACAACCGGTAGCGGGCCATCTCGCGTTCGCGAAAACTACGCAGCGCCAGATAGACAGTACCACTGCTGAGCACAATGGCGACGGTAGATAACCAAAATACCGAAGGCAGCGTTACCGATTTCCATCCCACCTGGTTACTCTTGACAATAAATGCACTGGTAAGCCCGGCAAACATCATGATCAGACTGCCCATGGCTACCCACAAGGTAAACTTGTGCGGATGCATTTTTGTAGTGGTCGTAGCGTTCACGTTACTAACGAATATCTTTTTTAGGCTGTCGTTGCCTTGCTCAATAACAGAGCAAACAAGATCAGCGGTAAATACAAATAACTTCCAAACATCACCCGGCGGGCCGCCTTAACCTCCATCGTGCGATACAAATTGATGCATCGCCCGATCATAAACACATTGGCCATGATCACCATGCCTATTGCGATCAACCCTTGCAGCGAATCGGTCGTTGACATCCCGGTAAAAAAGGGAAGCAACGTTACCGGTACCAAGAGCAGCGAGTACGCAATGGTCTGGATCGCCGTAAACTGCGTGGGCCCCTCTCGGGAAGGTAGTAAGCGAAATCCCACCGCGGAGTAATCTTGATGTGCCACCCAGGCAATGGCCCAAAAATGCGGGAACTGCCAAAAGAACTGAAAAGCAAACAAGATCCATCCGCCGAGCGAAAATTCATCTTGCCCGGCTACCCATCCGATCAAACAAGGCAAGGCCCCCGGCACGGCGCCCATCAGTACCGCGATCGAGTTGACTTTTTTTAGCGGTGTGTAAATGAACGCATAGAGAAACAAACTAAAAGTGGCCAATAAGGCTGCACTCCAGTTAAACCAGTTTCCCAGTATCCAAATACCCACAGCACCGCTCAGGATAGCAAAGATCCATCCTTGTAGCGGCGTCAGTCGTCCCGAAGCGATCGGCCGGCTGGCCGTACGTTTCATCTGTGCATCCGTGTCACGTTCTACCACCTGGTTAATCGCATTGGCACTTCCGGTCACCAACATCCCACCTGCAAAGAGCAAGAGTATCATCAGCCAGTCATATTCGACCACCTTGGGTGCCAGCAGGTAACTGATTACACTGCTAAACACCACCATGATACTCAGCGAAGGCTTCATCAACTGTATGTAATCCCTGCTCTTCATGAATCCTTCGCCATTTTTTCAAATACACTATCTAATCAACATCATGCGGGATTGCTTAACACAACCCGTTTGCATCAATGTTTACTTTCGTTCGCACCTACGGGCTCGGTCTGGGGAATAAACTCGCGTCCATCCTTGGCATAATCATAAGGCCAGCGATGTACTTCGGGAATATCTCCCTCCCAGTTACCATGTCCGGGATTGATAGGCGTTGTCCACTCCAGTGTGTTAGCGCCCCATGGATTTTGTGAACGAACTTTTCTGCCCTTGTAAATAGAGTAGAAGAAATTGAACACAAACAATAATTGAGCAGCGAACACCACGATCGTAACAATGGTGATCATCTGATCGAGATCTCTAAAATTATTAAAGTTGACCCAGCCGCTCTTGTCGAGATAACGGCGAGGTACACCGGCCAATCCCTGGTAGTGCATAGGCCAGTAGATCAAATAGGCACCGATCATGGTAACCCAGAAATGAATGTAGGCCATGGTATTGTTTAAATAACGGCCGAACATTTTGGGGAACCAGTGATATACACCGGCGAACATGCCAAAGAAAGAAGCCACTCCCATTACAATGTGAAAGTGCGCAACCACGAACATGGTATCGTGGAGGTGAATATCGATGGTAGAGTTGCCTAAGAAGATACCGGTCAGACCACCGGAAATAAACAAGCTTACAAACCCAATGGCGAACAGTGCGCCAGGCGTAAAGCGAATGTTTCCTCTCCACAGGGTGGTAAGCCAGTTGAATACCTTGATGGCCGAAGGCACGGCAATGAGCAGGGTAAGCAACACGAACACAGATCCCAAGAACGGGTTGAGGCCGGTTACGAACATGTGGTGCGCCCACACCAAGAAGGCGAGAATGGCAATAGCAAATAACGAACCGAGCATGGCCATATAACCGAAGATGGGCTTGCGGCTGTTGACTGACAAGATCTCGGACACCATACCCATGGCCGGTAACAAAATGATGTATACCTCGGGGTGACCCAAGAACCAGAACAAGTGCTGATACAGAATAGCGCTACCGCCTTCGTTGGGGAGTACCTCGCCATTGATCACAATATCACTCAGGTAAAAACTGGTACCCAGGTTACGATCGAACAATAACAGAATGGCTCCCGAAAGAAGCACAGGAAAAGAAAGTACACCCAAAATGGCTGTAAAGAACACGGCCCAGATGGTAAGTGGCATACGCGTCATGCTCATACCCTTGGTGCGCATATTTAGGATGGTAGAAATATAATTAAGACCTCCGAGCAGCGAAGACACAATGAACAGCGCCATACTGACCAACCAGAGATCGGTACCGATCTTTTGTCCATCTCCTGCTTGCTTGAGTGCACTGAGCGGAGGATACATGGTCCATCCACCCGAGGCAGGACCGGTATTAACGAAGATCGAAGACATCATTACCACACTGGCCAAAAAGAAAAACCAGTACGACAACATATTCAGAAACGGAGAGGCCATATCGCGTGCACCGATCTGCAAGGGAATAAGAATATTGGCGAAGGTTCCGCTCAAACCGGCGGTCAATACAAAGAATACAAGCACTGTTCCGTGCATGGTGACCAACCCGTAATAGAATTCCGGTTGAATCTGCCCGCCTTTGGCCCATTGACCAAAGAACGTTTCTAAAATAGGGAAAGTCTTGTCGGGGTAGCCCAGCTGGAGACGGAATAATACAGAAAACAGTCCTCCCACAATGGCCCACACGATACCCGTGATCAGAAATTGCTTTCCGATGGTCTTGTGGTCCATGCTAAAGATGTACTTCGAAATAAAGGACTCGTGGTGATGTCCGTGCTCCTCGTGGTGCGTTGTAGCTTGCCCGGCTACAGTGGCAGTTGTCATCATTGTTTCACTCATTGTCTTCGTATTTAAAAGTGTTGATCGTTGAATTAATTTTTAGCAACGGCGGTGGTCATTGGAAGTGCCACAGACGCGCTGTCTTTTTTAGCCGTGGGATCTTTGTCGGGATTCGCGACCAGGTATTGAGGTTTCTTAGAGGCCATCCAAGCATCGAACTCCTCTTGTGTCTCGACCACAATGGTACCTCGCATACTCCAGTGACCTTTACCACACATCTGATCACAAGAAAGTTCATAGACAAAATCTTTATTGCCGGTCTTCTCTTTCATTTCTTTGGTCGTGAACTTCGGCGTAAACCACATGGTCGTGGGCGTGCCGGGTACGGCATCCATCTTCATCCGAAAATGAACCAATCCTACATCGTGAATAACGTCTTTGGCTCCGATTACGAGTTGTACGGGTTTACCCACCACCAGGTGCATTTCTTGCTCCACGAACACGTCATCGTGATTGGCAGGATCTTCCCATAATTGTCCGGCCGGATTACCGGTCACGGCATCCACCTTCTTAAAATATTTTTTTCCCAGTACGCCATCGGCACCGGGATAGCGAAACTCCCAACCGAACTGCTTTCCGACAACCTCTACCACCATCGCATCTTTGGGAGCGGGGCCCGTAATCTTGAACCAATAGAAGATGCCAAACCCGACCAGCACACTCAGGGCAATGGCAGGAATAACGGTCCAGATCAGCTCGAGACGATTGTTATGCGGATAGTAATAGGCTTTACGATGATCGGACTCCTGGTATTTGTAAGCGAACCAAAAAAGGGCAACCTGCGTACAGATAAATACGATAGAGGTAATGGCCAGGGTAACATAGAGCATTTGGTCCACCAATTCTCCGTGATCGGACGCGGGCTCTCCCAGAATACGATCCTTGAGCCACTCGTTACAGAGGTAGACGCCGATCAGGCCAAAGATCAAAAAGCCGAGCAACATAAATCCATTGATCCGATTCGATTGCTTGCGGGCGTTTTCGTATCCCTTTATTTGTGACACATACTCACTGGCCTTGGATATCTGCAGAATGATCACAAACACCAAAACCAAAATCGCAAGGATAAAGAATGTCTGCATAAATTATCGTCTGTTAAAGTTTCTTGTTTTCGTTTCTAGCTATAATTAAGTATGATGGATCAAACTCTCTTTTACAAAAGGATGGTTGCGGGCCAGCAAGGGTGCCTTGGTAAGCGCGCGGGCGGTCGCGTACATAATCAATCCCACAAATCCTAAAGCGATCCCCAGGTCGTAAATGATATTCGGCACCTTGTTAGGCGATACGGCCGGAAACACCATCTGGTAAAAATCGAGCCAGTGACCAAAAATGATCAAAACGGCCATTAGTGCTACCGTACCATAATTACGCTTGGCACTACGCGTCATCAAGATCAGCAAGGGCGCAATAAAGTTGATAATGAACATCAGCCAGAAGATCCCTTTATAGATACCGTGTGCCCGAGGTTGAAAATAGATGGTCTCTTCGGGAATGTTCGCATACCAGATCAGCATGAACTGCGAGAACCACAGATAGGTCCAAAACACAGAGAAGGCGAACATAAATTTACCTAAGTCATGTAAGTGCTCGTTATTGACATACTCCAGGTAATCGTTATTCTTTAAGAAGATCACGAACAGCGCAATCAATGCGATCCCCGATACGAACGTACTGGCAAAGGTATACCAGCTGTACATGGTGCTATACCAGTGCGCGTCGATGCTCATCAGCCATAACCAGGGAATAGAAGACATTACCGTTAAAGAGAACAATACAATGAATAACGCTGCCCATACGGTATTGTTAAAAATATACTTCTTGCGATCTTCTAGCGTAGCCAAGGGCTCGTTGTCTAACTTTCTCGAGAGCTGGCGCATCTTATAGCCCAACAAAGACCAACCAACAATCGTAATGATCGTGGCTATGGCAAAGAAGGGCTTGTTCAAAAATCCTTTTTTATGCGATAAGATCGGGTCGTGCATCACATGCTCCGCATCGGTCCAGTGATAGATAGTATGATTGTCTCCAAATACAATGGCCAGTAAAATAGCCCCACAAATAACACCGATCACAGGTACTACCGCCGAAATAGCCTCGGGCACACGGCGAAAGGCCATTTGCCATCCTCCCCAGGCCAGCGTGGTAATACAAATAAAGAACATAGAGGCATTCACGACCAGCAAGAAGAACACACTGTTTTGCAACAGCGAGGCCCAGAAGCGGGCTTGTTCTTTGGGATCGTCACTAGAACCACTGGTCACCCAAAGACCAATGATAGAAAGCAGACCGAATGCCATCAGCGCCATAGAGATAGTCTGAAAGCGCTTTGGAACGGTGAAAGTAGATCGGATAGCCATCATTCGTTATTTAATATGCATGAATTCATTTAGTTTCCGGCAGGGGCCGCTGCTGCAGTGGCACCGCCGCCGGCCTCTATTTGTTTTAGTTTGATGTACGCCACGATCTCCCAGCGTTGCTTTGAACTTAGCTGAGAACCGTATCCTCCCATCAGATTCTTTCCGTAGGTAATCGAGTGAAACATGGTACCCTCGGCCATGTTCAGGGCCAGCGGATCGCCAATAAGATTACGAGGAGCCGCGGTATAGGGACCATCGCCACCTTTCCATAGTGGACCGTTGCCGTCGAGCTTGGTACCATGACAAATACCACAATTGATCAAATAGATGCGCTCGGCCTCTGTCATATCGATGGCCGCCACATCGAGCGGATTTTTTACTTCAGCAGAACGAACATAGCCCACAGAATCATTAGCAAAGGGATATGCAGCCATCGCGCCGCGCGCTACAGTGCCTTCGACCGGACGAGCATTGTAGTGCACCCCTGCCTCTTGCAGTGCAGCGGTAGAAGCGTAGGTTTCGTAAGCACGACTGTACGCCATATCGGGCATATAGACACGTCCTTCTTCGCGACGCACGCTGTTGCATGCAGCAAAGACCAATGCCAGTGCCAAAGTTCCTGTAAGAAGTATGTTTTTTCTCATCGTCTGTTATTATAAATACAAGCGAATTAATTTTTTTCGAAGCGCATCTTATCGTTGGCATAGCTACCCAACCACCAGCCCGTTTCGCGGGTCTCTACTTTAACATCGGTGGCACCGATCGATTGCAGAAACTGTTGTGCCTCGGCTTCGTTGGTAGAACCGGTACACTCCAGCGCCATTACGAACGTATCGTCGGTAGAGCGAGGATTAAAATGCTCTTTCTTGACAAAGGGAGCCAGCTGACAGAGCCAGCAAAACGTAAGCACCATGCCCACGGCGGCGAATAAAACCGTCAACTCGAATGTAACGGGTATCCACGCAGGCAATGCGAAATAAGGCTTACCGCCAAAGTTGATCGCCCAATCGATAGTAAGGGCCCAGGTAATAAAACTTACCGCCGTAGTGGTACCGGTAATACCATAGATAAAACCGGCCGTATGCAAACTGGTATCACGCAGGCCCATCTCCTTGTCTAATCCGTGTATAGGAAAAGGCGTAAACACATCATGCAACTTATACCCTGCGCGACGAACTTTTTTTACAGCAGGAAACAGCACGGCCTCGTCGGTAAAGCTGCCTACTATGAATTTCTTTTTCGCCATACTATCTTTTTTCAATTTTTATTAATGTTCATGAAGATGATGCTCGCTGAATTGCGAGACCGTATCTTCTTCTTCTTTGGTCATTTTGGCCTTATAGTTTTCTCCGTTCTTCTTAAGGATATGCTTGATCTCTGCGATCGCAATGACCGGGAAGAATTTCGAGAACAAAAAGTAACAGGTAAAAAAGAGTCCGAAAGTACCGAGGTAAAATCCTACCTCCCATATGGTGGGCGTATAATAGGTACTCCAGGCAGAGGGCAGGTAATCGCGGTACACAGAGGTAACGATAATTACAAAACGCTCGAACCACATGCCGATATTGACCAATATCGACATAAAGAAGGTCACGAATAGGTTGCGACGCATTTTGCGGAACCAGAAGATCTGTGGAGACAATACGTTACAACCCATCATCAACCAATAACTCCATCCGTAGGGGCTATTCAGGTTCAAGCGGTTTTCTTTAAAGGCGAACCACTCGTAATCTACCGCACTATACCAGGCCATAAACAACTCGGTCAGGTAAGCGATACCTACGATAGAACCGGTAAGAACGATTACCTTATTCATAACATCGATATGCTCGATGGTAATATATTCTTCTAGTGAAAGCACCTTGCGGGTGACCAGCAATAGCGTTTGCACCATGGCAAAACCAGAGAAGATGGCACCGGCCACGAAGTAAGGAGGAAAGATCGTAGTATGCCATCCGGGTACGACCGACGTGGCAAAGTCGAACGATACGATCGTGTGCACCGAAAGTACCAGCGGAGTACTTAGCCCGGCCAGTACCAGCGAAAGAGCTTCGTGACGCTGCCAATGTTTGGTAGAACCCGTCCAGCCGAACGAGGCCACGCCATAAAACGCTTTTCTCCATTTTAGTTTGGCGCGATCGCGAAGCGTAGCCAGATCGGGAATCAATCCCGAATACCAGAAGAGCAACGACACGGTAAAGTAAGTAGAGATTGCAAACACGTCCCAGAGCAGGGGTGAGTTAAAATTAACCCACAGCGGGCCGCGGCTATTGGGGTACGGAAACACAAAGAAGGCATTCCATACACGACCCATGTGCCATACCGGAAACTGTCCGGCACACATTACGGCAAAAATGGTCATGGCCTCGGCAGCACGGTTAACCCCGGTTCTCCACCCCTGACGAAACAGCAACAAGATGGCCGAGATGAGTGTACCTGCGTGACCGATACCTACCCACCATACGAAGTTGGTAATGTCCCAACCCCAACCAATGGTACGGTTAAGGTTCCACTGACCGGTACCATAGGTTACTTCGGTAGCTACCGAGATAATACCGAACAAGAGCAATCCTAAGGAGATCAAAAATCCTGTCCACCACAACCGAGAAGGCTTGGCCTCTACGGGGCGACAGATATCTTCAGTTACCTGGTGGTAATCCTTGGTACCATCGACCAAGGGAGCTCTTACCTGTGATTCGTATCGGAGTAATGACATAATAAAGATTGATATAGTTGGTTCAGGTATTAATGATGGGCGGCTTCTGGTTTAGCAGCTTCGTGCGCAGGAGCGGCATGGCTAGATTTCTCTGTACCATGATCGGCCCCGGCTGCAGCGTGATGCGAATCGGACTCGATGATCTCGTCGGTGTTGCGCACTTTGGCCAAGTAGCTAACATTGGGCAACACGTGGAGTTGCTCCAGTACATAGTAGCTGCGATTGGTATTGTTGGCGCGTACCGCATTGATGACACTGCTGGCATCGTGCACGTTACCGAACACGATGGCATTCGAGGCGCAGGCGGTTTGACAAGCGGTTTTAGCTTCTCCGTCTTGCAGCGGACGACCGGCTTTCTTCGCTTCGAGCTTGGCCGCTTGCAAACGCTGAAAACAGAAAGAACATTTTTCGATTACCCCGCGAGAGCGAACCGTTACATCGGGGTTCAGCACCATACGAGTTAGATCGTCGTTCATTTGCTCTATTACCGGATCGAGCTTACCAACCAGTTGCTGGTCGCGGTTGTTGGGGAAGCTATCAGCACCGGTATAGTCGGCCCAGTTAAAGCGACGTACTTTATAAGGACAGTTATTGGCGCAGTAACGCGTACCGATACAACGGTTATAGGTCATTTGGTTGATGCCTTCCGAGCTGTGATTGGTGGCCGCTACCGGACAAACGTTCTCGCAAGGAGCATTGTCGCAGTGCTGGCACATCATGGGCTGAAACACTACGCCTTTTAGTTCATCAGGATTCGCAGCGTCGCTTACAAAGTAGCGATCGATACGCAACCAGTGCATATCATGATAACGAAGCACTTCGCTCTTACCGACCACGGGAACATTGTTCTCGGCATGACAAGCCACCACACAAGCACCACATCCGTAGCAGGCATTCATATCGATGTTCATGCCCCACTTAATACCGGGCTGGTCGTGCGTAGGATACAGCGTACCCTCTTTGCGAAAATCGGTGGTGAGCCCATCCTTGCTCTTGCCATAGGTCTCTTCGAGATGATGGCGATAATCAGGAATAACCGAAGGATGTTTTTTAAGAGTGGCCAGCGTAGTCTCGCGCACCACCTCCACACGATCTTCGTAGGTATTGTGAATCTGCATCTGGGCCACCTTCTCTTTGCGCTTGGCATCGGTAATAGTGGCGACCGTAGCATAAGCAACGCCGTTATCGGTACGAGTGGTAAATGCATAGGCATTTTGCCCGACTCCCGCAGCCGTGCGTCCTAATTTTTCGCCGCGCCCGTAGCCGAGTGCTACGGCAATAGTATTGGGTTGCATACCCGGAATAACCAACACGGGCAACTCCAATTCTTTTTTGCCAACGGTAATTTTAATAACGGGCTTTTGCGGATAGTATTCGTAATTGTTACTTTCTTTTTCGGTACCATTAAGCAGATTAACGCCCAACAATTCTTTGGCCATTGTCATGCTGATGAGCGCATAGTTGCCCCAAGTGGCTTTCGAGATCGCATCGGGTAATTCTTGCAACCAGGGGTTGGTAGCACCGACACCGGTACCGATAGAAGCTTTTTGATATAATACGATCTCCGTTCCTGTAACGGCGGGTGTTGCCGTAATAGCTTGCGCCGCTCCCGCCAACGAAGCACTACTATAAGAACCAGCAGCGGCAGGCAGTGATTTATCTTGCAATCCCTCTTGTAAAACAGTATTGAATGCGGTCTCACTACCCAGGGCCTTGATCCAGTATTGTTTAAAATATTCTTCGTACGAAGTATCGTTACCACTCCATTTTAACAATGAGGTTTGAAAAGCTCTTGTTTTAAATAAAGGATAGATAGTAGGTTGAATAAAGCTGATCACGCCGGCCTTAGGCGCTGCATCTCCCCAGCTTTCCAAATAATGATGCGAAGGGATCACGAACTGACAAAGCTCTGTGGTCTCATCCATGCGTTCGCTGAACGATACACTCAGTTTTACCTTTCCCATAGCCGATGCGAACGCAGCCGCATCATGATAAGAGTAGGCAGGGTTCGCGCCGTAGATCATAAGAGCGCCGACCGTACCGGCTTGCATATCCACGATCAATTGCTCAAATTCACTATCGATACCAGCGCGATAATTAACAGGTTTACCCCAATCGATGGTCTTACCATACGCGCCGATGGCATTGTTGATTGCATTGACAACGACTTGTACATTCCTATCGTTGCTACCGCAAACAACCAGTGAAGCTCCTTTATTTTTAAGCAGATCGGCAGCAGCTTTTTCAATACCGGCCTTCAGCTTTGCCTCTTTAATTCCATTTACACCCGATCCTGATACGGCAGACAATAGCGCCAGCGCTACCAATCCGGTTTCGGAGGGACGGCACACAAAACGCTCATCAGCGCTGGCACCCGTCATACTCAAATACCCTTCGAACTGGTAATGCTTGCTCATCGAAGGATTCTTTTCGTCGATCTTTCTTCCTACCGCATATCCTTTGGCAAACTCCACAGGGCTTAACCAGCTACCCAGAAAATCGGCACCGAGACTTACTACTACATTGGCAGCAGCAAAATCGTAAGAAGGAAGACGACGTCCGAATCCGGAAGCTTCGTTGGCCAGGAGCATTCCGCTATAAGAAACCGCATCATATTGTACATGACGAAGCCCGGGATAAGCGGCAATGATCGCTTGTGTAGAGGGAGAATTGAGCGTACTGGTCAACAAAACTTTGCTGCCTGAGGCATTTTGCATAGCATCAGCCACCAGTTTATCGAACTGTTCAAATGTGGGCACTTCTTCGAAACGAGCTTCATTGCCTTTCCCCACTTTTTGTTGAGGAAAGCGAAGACGATGCGTATCATAAAGATCGAGCACCGATGCTTGCACACGGGCAGAGGTTCCCCCACCGGTAAAGGCAGCGCGATCGTTTCCTTCAATTTTTATAGGACGGCCATCGCGTACTTTGGCTAAGACCGGAACCACATCACCTTCTTGCACAAACGTAGTGGCATAATATTGAGCCACGCCGGGGATGATATTCTCGGGGCGGTTGGCAAAGGGGATCGCTTTTTTTACCGGAATGGTACAACTCGCAGCCAGGCTGGCAGCGGCGGTACTGAATCCGAGGTATTTTAGAAAATCCCGGCGGGGCGCTTTGGCGTCGAGCAGACCTTTGTCGTCGAAGCCCTCAAAGGGCAACTCTTCGCGAAACTCATCCTGCTGTTGCTTGGCAAACTGCTCGCTCTCATTGACCTCCCCGAAACTCTGCCAGTACTTTTTTTGGCTCATATTATCCTTGGTTGGTTGGGTTCAAATAATAGATCAATAGTGACATTTCTGGCATTCCAGACCGCCGATATCCTTAACGGTTACGCTGTCCATTTTACCAGACTTAATATCATTATGAAACTTTTCGTAGATGCTATAGAATTTATTGCCTTTGGTGCTGTCGTAGTTAAATTGTACCTTGGTCTCGCGGTGACAGTTAATACACCATCCCATGCTCAGATCAGACACTTGCTTTACCTCGCCCATGGCTTGGATCTCGCCGTGACAGCTCTGGCATTGTACCTTACCCGCGGTCACGTGTTGGGCATGGCTAAAATAAACGTGGTCAGGCAGGTTATGGATCTTGATCCACTCGATGGGCTTGGCCATCGAAGGGTCCCATTTGTTAGGATTATTCGGGTCAAAACCGGCATACGCGTAAAGTTTTTGAATCTCGGCCGTTCCATCGATCTCATTGCCTTCTTCGTCAAATAGTTTAGGTCCTTTCTCATAGGCCTGAATCGCTTTGTGGCAATTCATACAGGTATTCACAGAGGGAATGGCGGCATGCTTGCTTTGCTCGGCACTGCCATGACAGTAAAGACAGTTGATCTGGTTGATGCCGGCATGCACCTTGTGCGAGTAGTAGATAGGCTGCACGGGCTGATAATCTTTTTGACGACCTAACCCAATAGCGCCCTTGGCCACCATGTAACCGCCGAACACAAAAAATACAATAGAGAGGATGGCGATGTTGGTCTTATTGCGCCAAAAAGGAATGCCCTCAGGAAGTGTTACCCCTTCGGCCTGATCGGATAATTTCTTCAAATTGCTGTTTACCTGCATCAGGATCAGGGCAATGACGCCCAGCAGCAATGATATTACACCGAAAAGCACAGAATTTTGGTTGTCAGAACCTTGTGCTGAATCTCCGGCCCCAGCGGCGGGAACAGGTGCAGGCTTGGCGGCTTCGTTGACATAGGCCACCACATTGCTCACATCTTGGAGTGTTACATCCGGAAAGGCCGTCATCATCGAACCATACTCAGCCTTGAGTCCCTGCGTGTAAGGGTCTTTAGCCATGTAGGCGGCCGGATTGTTGATCCAAGCCAACAATTCTTTGTGGTCAGCCCATTTGTGTCGCTCCTCTAATCCGGCCAGTGCAGGTCCGGTCGCTTTTTTGAGCACGTTGTGACAAGAGGCACACTTGCTCATAAACACGGCTTTCCCTGCGGCGGCGTCTTGCGCACGACTAAAAGAAACAGATAAGATCAGCAGAGAAAAGAGAAGAGTGGAGAGATGTTTTAAGGCAGCTTTTTGGGACATCATATTCGCAATTGATATGGAATGTGGATAAATAGCTCTTAATTAGGCGCAAAGTTAAGCCAAGCCTCGTACCGAATGGCATGAAATTTTACTTTTTTTTTACAGTAAACCAAGGGCATAAACAATGTAGTTTTCTTAGCTGAAAACTCCCATCATCCAATTGTCATATGGGGGTCAATTGTAATATCAAATCGTAAATAAGATCGCGACGCTGCGCTATTGCCCCGTTTTTTGTTGAATTTTGCAACTTCTCTTCTAAAATCCGCCCAAACATGTTCAGCAGGCTGCAGCAAAAATGGAAAGTAAGTGGCATTCGACTCACCCTGATCCTTTGCACCTTTACCATCGGAGGTAGTGCCACCGGCTGGCTGGGAAAAAAGATCATGAACGGACTGGCCATTCAGCAAGACTGGCTGTGGGGGGTGGTGTACATTGTGCTAATGACCTTGCTTTGGCCCCTGATGGTGCTGGTCGTAAGTATTCCGTTCGGCCAGTTTAATTTTTTTAGGAACTACATTCGCAAACTAGGAGAGAAGCTGAAATTTCTGCGCTAACCAGGCATAATCTCAGCTATCAGTTATTGCAGAGTTGCGTTGATACAGACCTTTCAAACGTACGAGTATGAAACGTATCGCCATTTTTGCTTCGGGCGCCGGTACCAATGCCGCTCGCATTATCGAGCACTTTACCGATCATCCCACGGTACAAGTAGCGCTGGTCGTTTGCAATAAACAGAAGGCGGGTGTACTTGCTATCGCCGCTGCTCACCACATCGATACGTTGCTTATTGAGCGCGAACAATTTTTGAATGGAGATGGATATGTCCCCTTGCTGCAAGAAAAAAAGATCGATTGGATCATTCTCGCTGGTTTTCTTTGGAAAATTCCCGGCTCACTGCTTCGTCACTACAAAGGGCATATCATAAATATTCATCCCGCGCTATTACCCGACTTTGGCGGAAAGGGCATGTATGGAATCCACGTGCACGAAGCGGTGCTCGCCGCAAACGTTAATGAAAGCGGTATCACTATCCACTACGTAGATGAAGAATACGACCATGGCGCCACCATCTTTCAGGCACGCTGCCCCGTGTTAGCGAACGATACTGCCGACATATTGGCCACTCGCGTTCATGCCCTCGAACATCAACATTATTCTCGTGTAATCGAAGAGTTAGTTTGTCGCTGAGAATCCCATACCGCTTGGTGCCCATCACACTACTGCTGGGGCTGCTGCTTACTTCGATGGCCGCTTACGCGCAGTCGTACGTAATAAGAGGCGTGGTGTACGATAGTTCGCGCAACTACCCGCTCGAAGCAGTGAGCGTACTCGCCACATCGGGCAATGGCGCCATTACCAATGCCGAAGGATCGTACGAGATACGCGTTACCGAAAAAGATTCTATCTGGTTCAGCTATTTGAATAAACCCACCATTAAATTTCCTGTTATCAAGATCGCTAACCCCATGCAGTTCGATATCTCGCTACAGGTAAGCGTGCCTGTACTGCGTGAAGTAAAAGTGTTTCCGAAAAATTACAAACTCGATTCTATTCGCAACCGACAAGATTATGCCAAGGTGTTTAATTATCGTAAGCCCGGATTGCGTATCGTAACTCCTTCTTCGGGAGCTGGCGTAGGATTTGATGTCAACGAGATCATCAATATATTTCGTTTTCGCCGCAACCAAAGCATGCTTTCGTTTCAGCAGCGACTCTTATTCGAAGAACAAGAAAAATTCATTGACTATCGCTTTAATAAAGCCCTCGTGAGAAGACTTACACAACTCGAAGGGGTCGAACTCGATAAGTTCATGGAGTTATTTCGTCCGCCTTATCTCTTTACAAAGCTATCGGGCGACTATGAATTCAGAATGTACATCAAGCAAAGTTTCTCTCGTTACAAACGCGGCTTGCCTCCTTTAACCTGGCAAGAGCCGGAGTGGGAGTAAGATCGATCTTATCGCACCAAATAATACAATCTTCCCAATAACTCCCGAATTCCCCATTCGGTCTTCCGTAAGGCCTCGGCCGTGGGTAAAAAATCGATAAAGGTATTTTTGTCGGCACCCACTTTATAATCGACCGCATAGGGTTGCACCAAAAAACCGTTCTCTTGAAATAATCGCTTTGAACGGGTCATATGAAAAGCAGAGGTAACTAAAATAATTCGTTGTTGATTTCGCTTGAGTAATTTCTCTACTGCTTTTGCTTCATCAGCCGTATTTTCTACCGAATCGGTCAACAATACCGCTTGCGAAGGAACGCCCATCGCAATGGCTTCGCGGGCCAGCACCTCTCCTTCGGGTTCGCCGGTCGACCAGGGCATTTGACCACGGGTAAAGATCAGTAACGGAGCTTTTTTTTGACGAAAACATTCAAGGCCGGCAAAGAACCGATCGGGATCGCTCCACTCTGTAAACAGCGAATCGCGACCGGGTACCGTATGCAACATGCCACTCAGCACTACAATGGCATCGGCTTTTTTTAGTGTGACGGCACTGACCCGCTCGCCGCTTTTTTCGACCCAGCCAAAAAAAAGATCGGCCATGTAAGGCATAGAGCAACCATAAAGAAAAAGAATGGCGAACCCTATATAGCCCATCTTCTTTCTAATAACCCCCAGCAATATCAAAAAAATGGTAATGCTAATGGGCATTACCAGCAGCGGTAGTATCTTATGCAAATAGATCATCGGGTTAGGGATATTTTAATAAGCGGCTACTGCAAAAATCAGCGAATTACTTATCTTTTCAACATGAAATTTCTTCTACCCCTGTTGCTATTGCCGCTGTTGGCCTTTTCTCAACCCCCGATCGAGTGCGACCTGCTGATAACGAACGGCCGCATTGTAGATGGAACCGGCAATGGCTGGTACCGCGGATCGATCGCCATTCACCAGGGCCGAATACAAGCCATTTATCGTACTAGCCCCAACAATACCGTGTCGCCAACCATCCGGGCAAAACAGATCATCGATGCCAAACAATTGATCGTGGCCCCGGGCTTTATAGATGTGCATACACATCTCGAAGGCGATGAGATAAAAGACCCCGAGGCAAAGAATTTTATTTATGATGGCGTTACTACCTGCATTACGGGCAACTGTGGCTCTTCGAACGTTCTGGTGGCGAACTATCTGCGTTGGGTCGATTCGCTACAAACCTCCATCAATATCGGAACGCTCATCGGTCACAATGATGTGCGTAAGGCGGTGTTAGGTCGTGCCAACCGCGATGCCACCTCGCCAGAATTACAACGCATGGAATCGCTGGTAGAAACGGCCATGAGAGAAGGGGCCGTTGGGCTCAGCACCGGGCTTATCTATATACCGGGCACCTATAGCAAAACTCCCGAGATCGTGGCACTGGCCAAACAAGCTGCAAAAGCAGGCGGTGTTTATGCCACGCATATGCGAGACGAGGGCGACAGTGTTACACAAGCTATCGAAGAAGCGCTTACCATTGGCAGAGAAGCAGGTCTTCCGGTCGAGATCTCGCATTTTAAACTCAGCGGGCAGCAAAATTGGGGGCGCAGTAAACAAACGCTGGCCCTGGTAGAGCAAGCGCGTCAACAAGGTTTAGAAGTAGCCATCGATCAATATCCGTACACAGCGAGCAGTACCTCTATTAGTACGCTGATTCCCGACGAGATCTTAGCCGACGGACAAGATTCCATTCGCGCCCGCTTGCAACGGCCCTCCGTTCGCAATTATGTAACGACCTCTATTGAAAAACGTCTTAAGAAAAGAGGGCTCAAACATCTTAGCTATGCAGTGATCGCTTCGTTCTCTAAAGACTCGACGTACAACGGAAAAAGTATCGAAGAGATCAATTTGATGAAAGGCAACAAACACAAGGTCAAAAACGAAGCCGAGGTCGTGATGGATATCGTCAGCCGGGGTGGGGCCAGTGCGGTATTTCACGGAATGGGAGAAGAAGATGTAAAACGCATCCTGCAATATCCCTTTAACATGATCGCCAGCGATGCGAGCATTCGAGTACTCAATGCCGGCGTACCCCATCCCAGAGGATACGGCACCAATGCACGCGTACTCGCCAAGTATGTACGCGAAGAAAAGGTCATTCCGCTCGAAGAAGCCATTCGCCGGATGACCTCACTACCCGCCCAGCAATTCAGGATCGAATCGCGGGGCTTGTTGCTGCCCGGTTATTATGCCGATATCGTAATCTTTGACGAAAGCAAGGTGCAAGATCTTTCTACTTTCGATAAACCCCATGCTTATACCGTAGGCTTTGACTATGTATTGGTCAATGGGCAGATAACCGTAGACAAAGGCATCCATACCGGCAAAAGAGCTGGCAAGGCTTTGTATGGCCCCGGTACAGTTTCTAAAAACTAATTATCTTGTTAGCGCATTTTAAAAGAGCCGCTACCTATTAAAAAAAGATATATGAAAAAAATCAGCACCCTTCTTTTACTCGTTCTGCACGCTTCGTTGACACTTACACTTTCTGTACAAGCACAGGTAGTAACCGTTGCCACGCAACCGGCACAGGCCGGTTTTGCGGCCGATCGGCTGGCTCGTATTGACAGTACGATGGCGCTTTGGGTAAGACAAGGATGGATGCAAGGCGGAACGGCCCTGATTATTCGCAATGGTAAGGTCGTCTATCACAAAGGAATTGGCTACAGTGATCTCGAAAGTAAAACCCCCATGCAAAAGACAGATATCTTTCGCATCGCCTCACAGACCAAGGCCATTACTAGTGTAGCTATTATGATGCTGTTCGAAGAGGGAAAGCTGCTACTCGACGATCCCGTTTCGAAATTTATTCCTGCTTTTAAGAATCAGCAGGTGCTCAATGTTTATAACGAAGCCGATACTACCTATACCACCGTGCCTTCGAAAAGAGAGATCACCATTCGTCAATTACTAACGCATACATCGGGTCTTGGATATGCGAGCATCGGATCAAAAGAGGCCAATGCCATCTATGCAAAAGCAAATCTTACCGGAGGTCTTAATGTACAAGGCGATGAGCTGCTGAGTGCCATGAATCGGTTGGCCAAGATGCCACTCATGCACCAGCCTGGAGAAAAATGGACCTATGGACTCAATACCGATCTGCTGGGCTGTCTGGTCGAAGTGATTAGCGGAAAAACATTGGATGCCTTCTTTAAAGAAAGAATCTTTACCCCGCTGGGCATGAAGGATACCCACTTTTTTTTGCCGGCCGAAAAAGGAAAACGACTGGTGCCTCTTTACCGCGAAATGCCCAACGGGCAATTGGTCAAGGCCACGGCTTACTTGCTGAACGGAAAATCGGTGACACCCGACTATCCACTCATCGCGAGTACCTATTACTCCGGAGGAGCCGGACTTTCTTCTACGATCGAAGACTATGGTATCTTTTTGCAAATGTTACTCAACGAAGGAGTTTACAACGGTAAGCGCCTCTTAAGCAGAAACAGTGTACGACTAATGACCAGCAACCAGATCGGGGATGTTCCTTATGGAGGCGGCAACGATAAGTTCGGACTGGGATTTGCCGTTGTTACCGATAAGAGCAGCGGACGTACGCATGCCAACGAGGGGACCTTTAGCTGGGGAGGCGCTTTTGCCACCTCGTATTGGGTAGACCCCAAAGAAAAGATGGTCTACTTGTTTTATCGGCAATTGCAAAACACAACCAAAGGAGAAATGGTAGAGAAGTTTCGGGCGCTGGTCTATCAGGCCATCAATGACTAAAAAGTCAGTAATTTATTGAGCGTCTCTTCGAGGCGAGCCTTGGCTAAAAATTGCTGTTCTAACACCGTACTGAACGGAACCGGTGTATCCAGCGAAGCGCAGCGCATAACCGGCGCATCAAGATCTCTAAAACAATGCTCCGCAATCCAGGCAGCGATCTCGCCTCCAAAGCCTCCTGTTAAGGTGTCTTCGTGTAATATCAAAACACGACCGGACCGTTTAACCGATGCGGCTATGGCTTCGTAATCGAGTGGGACCAATGTTCGCAGATCGAGTAGATCAACAGAGACACTTGGATGTTGCAAGGCATATTCAGTAGCCCAATGTACGCCCGCCCCATAGGTAATAATCGAGACCTCGGTACCCGATAAAACCTGATGTGCCTTACCGATCTCCACTTCATAATAGGTTTCGGGTACCTTTCCAGTTACAGAACGATACAATGCCTTATGCTCAAAGAATAAAACCGGATTGGGATCGTTGAGCGAAGCGATCAGCAACCCTTTTGCATCGGCGGGGCAAGATGGGTACACCACTTTTAAACCGGGCACATGCGTAAACCACGCTTCATTACTTTGCGAATGAAAAGGTCCGGCCCCCACACCCGCACCGGTGGGCATCCGCACGACCACATTGGCCGATTGCCCCCAGCGATAATGAATCTTAGCTAAATTATTAACGATCTGGTTTAATCCTACCGACACAAAATCGGCAAACTGCATTTCGACCATACTGCTGTAGCCTTCTAGTGCGAGCCCGAGCGCCGTCCCCAAAATAGCACTCTCGCACAGTGGCGTATTTCGTATTCGACCTTTGCCAAATTGCTGCACCAACCCTTCGGTGATCTTAAAGGCACCCCCATACTCGGCAATGTCCTGGCCCATCAGCACCAGGGTTGGGTCACGCTCCAATTGCATTCGAAGGGCTTCACTGATGGCATCGATCAATCGAAGTTCGCGGATGGTTCCGGATTCCTCTTGGGGCGATGACAACACCAAGGCAGGCGTTGAACTTCTTTTAGCATAGACATCTTCCAACTCATCGGGCACATGAGCGACCACCGGTGCAGGGGCCAACCCTATCGCTAATTCTGATTCGATGTTCGATTTAAACTCGTTGCGAATACCGGCTACTTGCATTTCTGTGAGCACACGCTGCTCGATCAAAAAACGCTCGTAATTCTTAATGGGATCTTTTTGTTCCCACTCCTTAAATAATTCTCCGGGAACATATTTAGTACCACTGGCCTCTTCGTGTCCGCGCATTCGAAATGTCATACACTCTACCAGATAAGGCTTTTGGTAGCGAAGACAGTATTCTCTTACGCCCTTCAGCGTATCATAGACGGTCAACAAATTGTTGCCGTCAATACGAATTCCCTCCATGCCATACCCCTTGGCCTTATCGACCAGATTTTCGCAACGATACTGTTCGTTAACAGGAGTGCTTAAGCCATATCCATTGTTCTCTATTAAAAAGATAACGGGCAGATCCCAAACGGCCGCCACATTCAGGGCTTCATGAAAATCGCCCTCGCTGGTTCCGCCATCGCCAGTAAATGCCAGGGCTACTTTTTGTTTCGAAGAGAGTTTAGCGGCCAAGGCGGCTCCGTCGGCCAAGGCCAGTTGAGGCCCCAGATGAGAGATCATTCCGCAAATATGATGTTCGCGGCTGCCAAAGTGAAAACTTCTTTCGCGTGCTTTGCTATATCCTAATTGTGTGCCCTGCCACTGCAGAAATAATTTATGCAGTGGCATGTTGCGCGTGGTAAAGACCCCTAAGTTGCGATGCAAGGGCATGATCCACTCGTCCGATTCAAGTGCGAGGGTGGCGCCTACGGCAATGGCTTCTTGCCCAATACCGCTGAACCATTTCGAGATCTTACCTTGCCGAAGCAACACGAGCATCTTGTCTTCGATCATGCGAGGCCACAAGAGTTGACGATACCAGTCAATCAATTGGGCATCACTGTAATTCTTTCGATCGAATACCATAAAGCGAAGTTCCGTAAATTTTATGGATTGACTGTTTTATACCACTACCAGTTCGTAGAATGCATCAGGTTGCAAGTAACGATTGGCTAGTGCTTGCAAATCGGCGGCTGATGCCGTTTTGATCGTCCGGATGGTATCGTAAAAATAGTTTTCATCAAGCCCGTGCAAGATTAGATTCTTCCAGCGTCCCACCAGTTGAAAGGGACCGTCCAGATCGCCCAGGAGTCCTCCCATCATATAATTTCGAACTAACAATAACTCGTCTTCATCGATGGGCTCATTGCGTAAGCGCTCCATCTCGCGGTACACCTCTGTAAGGGTTGCTTCTGTAACCTCAGTTCCCGCTTCGGTACTGATCATCCAAGCGCCTTCTTGTTGTAGATTCAAAAGATAGCTATGAATACCGTACGTATAACCCTTGTCTTCACGAATATTACTCATTAATCGAGAACCAAAGAAGCCACCGAATACCGCATTGAGCAATTGTACCGGAATAAAGTCAGGATGATGTCGATTTGGAAAAGGACGCGCCAATCGAATGGCTCCTTGCACACCTTGTGGATCGTTGTTGATTCGGTATTTTTTTTGGGTGGCAGGTTCGATCGAATGCAAGGGACAGGCACGTGGAGCGCCGGGCAGATCACCAAAATATCGATTAAGCTGTGAAAGCAAGCCCTTAGGGATCTTGCCGGCCACGAACAAGATCGGTTGCGCCTGCCGGTAATGCGTTTCGTAAAATTGTAGCAACGTAGAACGCTCCAGCGCATCAAAAGCTTCGGCCGAACTGAATTTGCCATAGGGATGATCACTGCCAAATAAATACGTATCGATCAAACGGCCTGCTACAAAATCGGCTTTGCGAAGATTGACCTCGAGTCGTTGCTTCATATTTTGCCGATACAACTGCAATTCATCTTCTGGCATTACTGCATCGATCACTAATTCTCTGACCAACGGAAGCAATGCCTCGATATGTCTTGACATGCAATGCAAGGTCATCAAAGCCTGTTCGTTAAAACAACTTCGATTCAAATAAGCGCCATAGTAATCGATTGCCTCGTTGATCTGTAAGGCTGTTTTGGTACTGGTGCCATTTCGGAGCAAGAAATTGACGGTGGCCGCCACCAAATTCTGGGTTTCGTAGCTATTGCCCGCGGGGTATATCCACTCAAGTTGCAAGACCTCTTCTGCACCGGCATCGATCATATAGACGGGCGTGCCATTATCTAGGGTGGCGCGTGTGACCGGCTTCAAGTGAAGCTGGTAAGCAACAGCATCGACAATAGGAGGGGCCTGGGTTCTGTTCAACATAATAATTTGACTCGAGGGTTTAACTCGAGGCCATATAATAGAGGGTATTCGAATTTTCTTCTCTAAAAATTGTACGGGCCTGTTCCCGAATGGCCGCTGCCGTTACCGCTTCGTACTTACCAAGCTCACTATTCATCTCGGCCGCATCGCCCAGCAATTCGTAATAAGCCAGGCTGGCGGCTCGGCTCATTACACTCATATCTTCAAAAGCGATCATACTTTCGGTTTTGTTCTTTACTTTCTGTACTTCGTTTTCACCAATAAGATCGTCCATAACTTTTTGTAGTTGCCCGGTTAAGGCCTGTTCTGCTTTTTCTATCGACACGCCCTTTACCAGTTTTCCCTCTATAGCCAGCAAGCCAGGATCGCTGCTGGCAAAATGATAACAATCGATACTACTGAACAGCTGTTGCTCTTTTACAAGGGTGTGATACAAGCGAGAAGAAGCGCCGCCGCCTAAAATATCAGTGAGCAGATCGGTGGCATGATAAGATGCGTCTTGACGTGCTCCCATATGCCAGGTCTTGCAGAGCATATCGAGCGGTACGGATGCTTCAATAGTCAGATGGCGTGCTGCGGTCTGCTTCGGTTCGGTAGCAAGCGATCGGTTGTATACGGTACCCGAAGGAATATCGCCGAACCATTTTTCGGCCAGACTCTTTACGCGTGTCGTATCGACGGCTCCGGCTACCACCAAGATGGCATTGCAGGGCGTATAGTGTTTAAAGAAAAAAGATTTTACCTGCTGCAGGGTGGCCTTCTCGATATGCGATAATTCTTTACCAATGGTCATCCAGCGATAGGGATGTACCTGGTAGGCCAGCTCGCGCATTTTATGCCAGGTATCTCCATAGGGCTTGTTCAGGTAATGTTCTTTGAATTCCTCGCATACTACCTTGCGCTGGGTCGCGAGACTTTTTTCAGAAAAAGCCAGCGACAGCATGCGATCGCTCTCGAGCCAAAAAGCAGTTTCCAAATTATCGGCGGGTAGCTGAATATAATAATTGGTGAGGTCATTGGTCGTATAGGCATTGTTCTCTCCTCCGGCCATTTGCAGCGGTTCGTCGTAATCCGGAATTTGAAGCGAGCCCCCGAACATAAGATGTTCGAAGAGGTGCGCAAAACCGGTGTGCTGCGGATCTTCATCGCGGGCCCCAACGTTGTACAACACGTTGACAACGGCCATAGGGGTAGAGGGATCGGGATGGACCAGCACCCGCAACCCGTTCGATAAGGTAAACCGTTCAAATTGAATCATAGCAAAGAGCAAAGGTAACCCCAGGCTGGTCAACAACTAACACCCTTTTATTGTTATCTAGCAATACCTTTGCGCCATGCAAACCGAACAATTGTTACAAAAGGCCCTGCAATTTGAGTTTTTATCGAAAGAAGAGGGCATTTGGCTCTTTACTGAGGCATCGTTGGCCGAATTGATGTGGGTGGCCGACGAGCTTAGAAAAAAGCAGGTGCCGCACGGTAAGGTCACCTGGCAGATCGATCGCAATGTAAATACCACCAATGTCTGTATTGCCAACTGTAAGTTTTGCAATTTCTATCGCATTCCCGGCCATCCCGAAGCCTATATCACCACCATGGATACCTATCGCGAAAAGATCCGTGAGACCATTCGCTATGGTGGTGACCAGTTATTGCTACAAGGAGGTCATCACCCCGAACTGGGTCTGCGGTTCTATGTAGATCTGTTTCGTCAGATCAAAACCGAATTTCCTGATATTCGACTTCATGCACTAGGCCCGCCCGAAGTAGCGCATATTACCAAGCTCGAAAAGAGTACGCATCACGAAGTACTCAACGCACTCAAAGGCGCCGGTATGGACTCGCTGCCCGGAGCCGGCGCAGAAATACTGGTCGATCGGGTTCGCCGATTGGTTTCGAATGGCAAATGCGGAGCGCAGGAGTGGCTTGACGTAATGCACGAAGCGCATAAGCTCTATATTCCTACATCGGCTACTATGATGTTCGGCCATGTGGAAACCATCGAAGAGCGGTTCGAACATTTGATCAAATTGCGCGAGGTGCAGGCAAAAAAACCAAGCGATTCCAAAGGATTTTTGGCCTTTATTCCCTGGACCTTTCAAGATGTCGATACGTTGTTGGCCGAGGTAAGAGGCGTGCAAAATTTAACGACCCGCGAAGAATATATTCGAATGATCGCGATCAGCAGGATCATGCTGCCCAATATCATCAATATCCAGGCCAGTTGGCTAACCGTTGGTAAAGAAACGGCCGGGGCTTGTTTACAGGCGGGCGCTAACGACTATGGCTCTATTATGATAGAAGAAAATGTGGTCAGCGCAGCCGGTGCCCCTCACCGCTTTACCTATAAGACCATACAAGAAGCAATTCGCGAAGCCGGATTCGAACCCCAACTGCGCAATCAAGAATATGCATTCAGAGATATTCCTGCGCATATCGAAGAACAGGTTATCAACTACTAATAACAGGCGTTACAAAGCCACCCTGCTGAGCAAGATCAATAGCAGGGCTTATTACCATCAGCGCTACACCCTAGCTATCGCTACTACCTTGTCGGAATAACCGCTACGGCCCTTGGTAAAAGATGCATGTTCATTCATCATGATGTAACGCTGGCCAGTAATGAATCTAGTTATTGCACAGGAGCCGAGTTTACGGCAGATGGGGGACTCACCGCACAATAGCCAGGGCTTATGCTATCTTTGAGCAGTAAACCTTTATTATGGCATCCAGTATTGCGGAACTTAGAAAAGAGTATACCCTTCGCGCGCTCATCGAGGGCGAGGTCCACGCATCTCCGATCGAACAATTTACAAGCTGGTGGAACCAGGCACTCGAATCGAAGATCGAAGAAGTAAATGCCATGGCACTCTCAACGCTCAGTCAAGAAGGTCTTCCGGAGTCAAGGATCGTTTTGTTAAAAGGATACAGCGCAGAAGGATTTATCTTTTTTACCAACTATCAAAGTAGCAAAGGCACTCAATTGCAGCAAAACGCCCACTGCTCGTTATTATTTTTTTGGAAAGAGCTCGAAAGGCAAGTACGAATAAGCGGCAAGGCCAAAAAAATTTCAGAACAAGAGAGTGATGCCTATTTTAACAGCAGACCCGAAGGCAGTAAGATCGGAGCCTGGGCTTCTCCACAAAGTAGCGTGGTAGAGAGTCAAGAATGGCTAACAGAAAACTTTGAAAAAATAAAAAACAAGTATACCCATACTGCCATTCCCCGTCCATCGCACTGGGGTGGGTTTATCGTTCAGCCCGCTGCGATCGAATTTTGGCAAGGAAGACCCAGCCGTATGCACGACAGAATACGCTACAGCGCTTCAGCGACTGGCGAGTGGAAAATTGAGCGTCTGGCCCCCTGAACCCACGCCAATAAAAAAGTCTTGTTGATTATTGAACGTTCTTGAGACTAAGCTCCGAGATCAAGTCCATTACTTCGGCCAACGATTGCTTAAAGCTGACCCCTTCTGGAACCGCTTTTTTGTAGTAAAGGGTTTGAGAACCCGACACGACCGTAGGTGTTCCGGCAAAATGCAAGGAGATCTTGTTCAAAAATTTATCCATCGAAAAATTCGAGGCCGTTGAGGTAAGATGCGAAAAAATAACGTTGGGTTGTTTAAGCCGAACCACATAGGCTACATCTTTAATAGGAACATTCGCCCCCAGGTAAATGGTGGCGATACCGCGACTCTTCATTAAATAATTCAAGAATAGAAGCCCTAGTTCGTGGTATTCTCCCTCGGGCAAAAACAGCATGACTAGTTGCTTGGAGTTGACCGGTAGGGGGGTGCGATCGAGGGCAACCAATAATTTTTGTCGGATCACATTGGTCACCAAATGCTCTTGGGCAGGATTGATGTGACCGGTCAGCCATAGAATACCGATCTTCTCTAAGAACGGGAATATCAATTTAAGAACGGTGCGCTCTACCCCTTTTTGCTCAAAATGTTCTCCTAGCACCCGATCGATCTTATCGACCTTTAGGTCGATCATTTCCTGAACCAGCTCGTTGACGTTTCTTTCCTGTACGGCTTGCGTGTCGGTAAGTTGCAGGATTCGCTGTTGCATCTCAGCGGCGTCCATACGGTCAATGTGCGAGATCTTGTACCCATACTTGTTGAGTAAAGAAATGTTAAGTACGGTCTTGAGTTCTTCGTTGGTATAGTAGCGAATATTAGTTTCGGTGCGCTGGGGTTTCAAGAAGCTATAACGCTGTTCCCAGATCCGGATCGTGTGCGCTTTAATGCCCGTCAGATTCTCCAAGTCCTTTATAGTAAACGCATTCATGCCATTACTACAATCCCTGCGCAAAAAAGTTCTCGCTGAATGGAGCGGGAAACAGAATTAGGCAATCTTTTTATTGATTATCATCACTTTATATATAAAATATTATAGAGAGATCGCCCCAAAAATTGCTTGCCACCGGCTTTTGCGCCTATTGTCATCAATGATAAGCTGAGACAGGTCAGGGTTAGGGAGGCAAAGGGTCATTGAAAAAGGACAAAAATAGAAGTAGCTTAGAGCTATGAAAAATATTACAAAACTATTGGTGGCACTGGGGGCCGGTTTGGCAATTGGGGGCGTAGTAGGCGTTCTTTTTGCTCCTCGAAAAGGAAAAGAAACTCGTGAAAAGATAAAAGAGGATAGTTCGAGGCTCAAATCAAAACTTAGCGAAAAACTGTCGTGGGGAAAAGAGAAAGTGGCGGAACAACTAAGCAAAGCGGACCGACAGGTAGATGAGTTGATTTGAGCATCGACCTACGTGCCACAGACCCTACTAACCCACCTTTCAAAACTGCCTATGTCCGAAGAGCTTACTCGAATCGAAGCCTTGGTCGAAAAATTAAAGAATTACCTCAACACCCGACTGGCCGAATTGAAATTATCGACAGCCGAAAAAACGGCCCGGGTACTTTCGGTACTGGTTTCTGTACTGTTGGCGGCCTTGGTCTTCTTTCTTTTTCTGACTATTCTGATGATCGGAATAGCGCTATTGATCGGAGAATGGTTGCACAGCTACTGGCTGGGGTTCTTTATTACCGCAGGGATTCTATTGGTCTTTGCGGGTCTTGGATGGCAAAGCCGTGACCGCTGGTTACGCATCCCCATCATGAATTTACTACTGGCCATTTTTTTCAATGACAAGGGTGATGAAGCGCATTAAAACCCTGCAAGACCTCGAGTACGAAAAAATGCGGCTTCGGCTGCTGCGGCTGGAACAAGAAAAATCCATCCGACAAGACTGGAATGCGCTTATGTTATCGACGGCCGGCCCCATGCTGCTCCGACAAACCATAGATAAGGTGGTGGGCGAAAAGACCCATTCTTCTGATTGGTTTACAGGTCTCTTACAAGTCGCCACCGCAGCGGTAGGAGAAAAGCTGGGAACGCTTACCGGACAAAAAATTGAAACAACCCTAAACAGTTTATTGAGACTAGCACTGGAGGCGCGGAGAAATAAAAGAAAAACCTAAAACCACTACGGATTTCTTTTATATTTAAGGTTCAACTTTTTGCGTCCGATGCCCCGCTCCAAAGCACAAACTTTAAAAAGGCCTGCCCATCAAGAGACAGCAATCGCCAAACTTCGCGATGCCAACTTGCTGCTCGGACAGCAAAAGAAAAAACTGGAGCAAGAACTCTACGAAGCGCGATTCCACTTAAACACCGTTCTCGAGATCAACGATACGGTTCATTACCTGGTATATCCCCAACATCCTGCAAAGAATTTTTTTTCGCCCCGGTGGGAAAAGGTATTAGGTTTTGCCCCTCGAAAAACCCAGTACCCCTTACAAGAGAAGAAGCATCACGTGGCACTCGATTCCCTCTCTTATTACGAGAACGGCCTAGAGGAGTTACGCAAAAAAGAAAAGATCTGCTTTAAATACCAATACCAGCATCCCCGGTCAGGTAAGATCCTTTGGTTGCAAGAAGAGATCGCGCTCAAATACGATATCCTAAACGACCAAGAGGTTTGGTCAGGTACGGTAACAGATATTAGCGAAGCTGAATTCTTTAAAGAATATATTGCCGAGAGCGAAAAAAGATTCAAAAGTATTACGGATGCGCTTCCCATTATGATCTGGGTAACGGACCAAGAAGATAACATAACCTACTTTAACGATAAGTCCTACTCGTTTTTTGATGTTAAGAAAGGGCAGCCATTGCGGTTGGCCGACTTTGGGCCGATCATTGACCCTCACCACAAAGAGCATGCTTTTGCCGAGTGGGACCGACAAAAAGAAAAGCAACTTCCCTTGCACCTCGAAGTGCTAATTACCGACAGGCATAACACGAAAAGATACCTGGCCATAGAAGCCATCCCTCGAATACTTCCGGGCGGACAATGGATCGGCTATATCGGTGGCGCTTTTGACCTTAGCAAAGAATATCAATACAAGCAAGGAATGGAGAGCGCCTTCTCGCTACTTAAATCGAGCGAAGAAAAGTACAGAAAGCTTTTCGAGAATATGCAGTTGGGTGTTGCAGAAGTAGATGAGCAAGAAAAGATTCGATACGCCAACGATGTCTTCTTGAAGATGTGCGGATATAGTCTCGAAGAAATAGTAGGTAAAAAAGCCGGGCGTTTGTTCTGTGGAAACAAAGAAAGTGAGGCCATCCTAAAAAAGCAACACGAAATAAGAAAGCAAGGGATTGAGTCGGCCTACGAACTGCAATTCAAAAAAAAGGATGGCACAAGGGCTTCGGTCATTATCAGCGGTACCCCGTTATTCGACAGCAAGGGCAAGGTAAAGGGTTCGGTCGGTATTCACTGGGATGTTACTGAGGTACGAAACATGGAAAAAACCCTACTCGAAAGCAAGATCAGCAAAGAGAAAGAACTCATCGAAGCCAAACTAAGGGCCGAAGAAGAGCAACGCGTGCAAATTGGTCGCGATCTGCACGATGGTGTCGGGCAAGTACTGGCTTACCTAACTATGCAGCTGGGGATGGTCAAAATAAAAAATTCCTTTTCGGCAACCGAACTGGAACAGCTCGAAAAATCAGCACGAACTGCCCTCGAGCAGGTGCGTTCACTTTCCAGAACACTGGCCCCCCCGGCTCTTAGGGACCTCGGACTTCGAGAAGCCGTTCGAGAACTGATCGACAGCTATGCGATACTAAAAAAGCCGGTCTTTGCAGTAGACCTCTATCGGCAAACCGAGGATTATAATCTAAGCCTCGATAAAAAGACTGTCGTCTATCGCATCTTACAAGAGTTGTTAGCCAATAGCTTAAAACATGCCAAGGCTAACAAGATCAGTATCAGGCTTTACTTCGACCAGAAGTGCTTTCACCTGCACTATGCCGATGACGGAAAAGGATTTGACCCGCAAACTGTAAAAAAAGGAATTGGGCTGGAATCAATTCGATCGAGGGTCGACTTTTACAAAGGTTCCACGGTTTTTACGGCCACGCCCGGTAAGGGATGCAGTATCGTTATTCAAATTCCAATTACCTGACCTTGTTTACCCTTTACCCGATTTACCGAACTGCCATACGCACATGAAAAAATTGACCCTGACCCTACTGATCTTAGCGAGCTACTGTACAGCAGTACGAGGGCAAGACACACTAGAGCAGTTCCTATCAAGAAAGGATATACCTGTTGCCGCCAAAGTAGACCGACTCAATGGAATGGCCCGCGATATTGCCTATGTAAACCCGCTGCGAGGTACCGATCTCTCGTATCGGGCATTGCAACTTAGCCAAGAGGCCGATTACCCCAGAGGAGTTGCTTATGCCTTGCGCGGAATCGCTAGTTCGTTACTCACAGAAGAAAGGCTTTATCTCTGTATGAAAAACCTGCAGCGATCGTTGCAGATATTTCAGTCGCTCAAAGACTCCACCGGAATAGCCGCCTGCTACGTTTCGCTGGGGCATCTCTACCGCAGACTACAGAACGCTAACCAAGAGCTCCACTATCATCAAGCCGCTTTTGATTTTTTTTCCCGTCAAGGAATCGCAGAACGCATTGGAGTAACCACACATAACTTGGGAGAAACCCTTTATAACCGAGGCGAATACGAAAAAGCAATAGCACTTACAGAACGGGCCATTATAATCAATGACTCTATTCGTAATCTGACCGTATTATCGGCCTGTTATCGGGTCATGGGCAACATCAAGCTGGCCCAAGGCAATAAGGCCGCTGCTGCCACGTGGTATCATAAAACACTAGCGGTCTCTGACAGGCTGGGTGTTGCCTCTCAAAAAGTGGCTACGGTCGATGCCCTACTACAACTGGCGCGTCTCAATAGCGAACAAGATCAAGACCAAGAGGCGTTACGACAACTACAACAAGCTCTTGTTATCGTAAAAGAGAATCGACTTTTCAACTATGTACAAAGCCTCTACGAGGCCATCATACAAAATCAAGTAAAGACTGGATCAATTCAAGCGCTTCGCCGTACCCTTACAGACTACCAGATCACCAACATAAAACTGAATAATCTAAAGACCGAAGTAATTTTTCGCTTTACAGAAACCATGCTTCGCATGGATTCATTAGAACAAGTATCGACCGATTTGCAAGAAAAAAATCTAACTCAGAAAAAGTTGATCGAAGAGAAGAATAGCCGCACCCGAATGACGGCGATCTTTTTAATAAGCCTTTTGATCTTATCGGTTGTGCTAGCCTACAATGTGGTCATGCTTAGAAAAGCTAATCAATTGCTTACCGAACAGCGATCGATGGTGCGCAAGCAAAATCAACAGCTCGAAGAGCTCAATATCCTTAAGAATAAATTTTTAAGTATCCTGTCGCACGATATCAAGGCTCCCCTGCAGGGGCTAAAAAGCTACGTGGGACTTCTGCAAAAGGGAGGCGAACAAATTGAGCGGGGACAACTGGTGCAGTTTGCAGCCGAGCTGGAACAACAACTGAACACAACGACCAAAATGGCCGACAATTTGATCGTCTGGGCAAAACTTCAAATGAAAAAGGCCAGCACACAACCCCAATCCATTAGGGCAGGTGCCGCCATCCCCGAGGTGCTAAAGCTCTATGAGAAAATGGCGGCCGATAAAAATTGCGTGCTGCAATACAACGAAACCGCCCAAGCCATGGCCTGGGCCGATCAAGATCAATTTAGTTTTATCGTACGCAATCTGGTTCACAACGCCATTAAGTTTAGCCCGGCCAACAGCACCATTCAGATCGAGGCAGTTAATCAAAACGGTCATTGCCTTGTTTCCGTTACGGATACCGGAGAGGGAATCAGCCAAGAAACACTCGATCGGCTGGGGGGTCTTGATCCCATGACCTCTAAGGCGGGCACCGCCGGAGAAGGAGGTACCGGGCTGGGATTACGTATTTGCCTGGAGTTCGCACAACTCAACAAGGGGCGGATTACTGTAAAAAATAATCCCTCGCAGCAAGGAAGTCGCTTCGTACTTGAATTGCCCCAAGAGCAAGCATAAAAAAAGCTACCCCGAAGGATAGCTTTTACAAGTTCAGTGTTTGCTAAGTTTAGCTCAGGTTCTTACCGAGATACTTGGCAATTTCGAACATAGACACTTGGCCTTTGTTACCGAACACAGCTTTCAGCTTTGCATCGGCATTAACCATGCGTCTGTTCTTGTTGTCCTGAAGTTTGTTGGCTTTTATGTAGCCCCAAATCTTCTTGACAGCCTCGGTACGAGCGAGGGGTTTTGCACCTACTACAGCAGCCAGAGCGGCGCTGGGAGTCATCGCCTTCATGAAAGCCGCATTTGGCTTACGAGCAGACTTTTTCTTAGCAGGTTTTTTCTTTGCCGCTTTTTTAGCGGGCTTCTTTTTTGCTGCTTTCTTGGCTACTTTCTTAGCAGCTTTCTTAGCAGGCTTTTTGGCAGCTTTTTTGGCCGCTTTTTTCTTGGTTGCCATTTTTCTAAATTTAGAATGTTAATGGGTAAAGAGCTTTTCCGGTATCAAATATAGATTTTTTTGTTGCACGGCAAATTCTCTGCCGATTTTTTTATATCCACCGATGGGGATTTCTCTAAACTGCCTACAATTCCCTTGCTTTGCACTATGGACATTTCGTGGCTCTCGCGCACCTCCCTTCTCATAGGAGAATCGGCCGTTCGGCACCTGAATAACGCACATGTAATGGTGGTCGGGCTGGGGGGCGTAGGTTCGTACGCAGCAGAGTTCATTGCCCGCAGCGGCATAGGGAAAATGACCATTATTGACGGTGATACGGTAGATCCCTCCAATAGAAATCGACAGTTGCCCGCCCTGGCCACGACACATGGATTGTCCAAGGCCACCCTTATGCAAGAGCGACTGCTGGCCATCAATCCCGAGCTTCAACTCGAGGTGATCAGCTCTTTTGTATCTCCCGAGATGGTAGCGATCCAGCTAGATCGAAAGCCTGATTATATCATCGATGCCATAGACAGCATTACACCAAAGATTACCTTTATCAAGATGGCTTTTACCAGTGGGATACCGCTGGTGAGCAGCATGGGAGCGGGTGCCAAACTTGACCCTACCCAGCTACAAGTGGTCGATATAGCCAAGACGTACAATTGCCCATTTGCCCAGCAAATTCGTAAACAACTCAAGCGTCGCCATGGAATCAAAAGCGGGATAAAAGTCGTTTTCTCTCCCGAAAAACCCAATAAAGAAAGCCTGATGCTGACCGACGGAAGCAACTACAAAAAATCTGCCTATGGCACGATCTCTTATCTGCCGGCCACCTTTGGGGCCGTAGCAGCCTCGGTGGTGATCAGAGATCTTATTGCTACCGCCGCTCGCTGAGCAGTGCTGGCCGCTGAACGGGCCACCTGTATGGTTCAAGTGGATGGTGGCGCTAGGTTTTTTTACCGATATGATCGATGGAGTACTGGCCCGACTTTTTCGCGTCAATAGTGCCCATGGCGCGCGACTGGATTCCATTGGAGACGATTTGACCGTATTGGTCATATCAGGAGGGTTTATTATGACCAGGCCACAATTTTTGACCGAACGATGGGCCTGGCTACTTCCACTAGTCATATTGTTTTTGATACAGACAGGATATGCACTCTATCGATACAAACGCATCTCCAGCTTTCACACCCGTTTGGCCAAATTAGCCGCTTTTACGCAAGGTGTTTTTTTGCTGACCTTCTGGTTATTCGAGAAGCAGAGGAACAAGCCGCTATAAGAACAAACAAGGCCACCGAGCAATAGAGAACACTGCGTTTTTTCATACCGGAACATTATATCCGGTAAACTACCAAGTAGAATTGTAGCAGACAATGACTCCCGTCACTTCTTAGCAGTCTCCGTGCAGTCCTTACATTTTCCCTGTACCAATACCTCTACTTGTCGGGGACTATACCCTTTCGGCAATTTCAGTACCGGGGTCACCACTTCGTCTAAACAGAAGGTATGATGACATTGTTGACAGACAAAATGAATATGCTCATGGCGGTGATGCCCGTCGCCACACTCGTCTTTGCACAAGGCATAGCGTACCGCATTATCCGCCGAGGGTATCGTGTGGATCAGACCCCGGTCCACAAAGGTCTGCAGGGTGCGATAGATAGTGACTCGATCAAAGGTCGTTCCCACTTTTTTTTCGATATCCCCATGAGAAAGGGCGCCAGGCTGGTCTAAGAAATACTGAAGAATGCGTTTACGACTTTCGGTTACACTAAGCGCCTGACGCTTTAGCAAGGCAGTGATCTTCTTTTCGGTAGAGGCAGCAACACGAGGCATAGACCGGTAAAATTAGTTTTTCTCCTCAAGTAGTTTTCGGGCATCGGCTATCAATTCTTTTACCTCCGATTCTTTGAGCCCGTCATAGATCTTTTTTACATCTCCGTTGCGATCTACGAGCGCCCAGAATTGGGTATGTAAAAAATCATCTTCGATAGAGGTAAGATTGTTGGCTGGATCGTCGATCGTATAACTGATACGGGCGGCATAATACAAACTTTCTTTGCGACCGGTCAGAAATACCCATTTGCGCGTATCAACTTGCAAAGAATCGGCATATCGCTTTAACTGAGAGACCGAATCGGTATCGGGATCACAGGTATGAGAAACGATCAAGAATCCGGGTGCGGTATGCAATTCGTCATATACCGTTCTCAAGTAGTTATTCATTCGCGGACAGATCCCCTTGCACGTAGTAAAAAAATAAGAGGCTACATAGACCTTACCTTTAATATCCTGCTCCGAAAAAAGGGTACTATCCTGGGTCAAGAAGCGAAATGGGCGCACATAGCTGACCGGGGCTACTCCCTTTTTTGTATACCCCGGAATTAGGACCGCCAGGGTCGCATAGAAGCCGATCGACAGCAAGAAAAAAAATAAAAGATAGAGCCATAGTTTTTTTGACATGACGCCGTATTGAATGTCAAAATTACGAAGGCAGACTGGCTTAAAAGAGGCGGAGCTGAATTTTTTGCAACTATGTTGCTATTTTGGTAATTTTGCCCTATGCGTTATCGGATCAACTGGGATGCCTTAGGCATTAGTGCTTCTGTTATATGCGCCATTCACTGCGCCCTGCTTCCACTGCTACTGACCAGTCTCCCCCTGTTCGGCGTCAACATTATCCACCACCTGGGCTTTGAACTGGGAATGATCGCACTGGCACTGGTCATTGGCAGCTACTCCATGTATCATGGTTATACCAAACACCATCACCGGTTAACGCCCTGGCTACTTTTCTTATTGGGCGGCGTTTTTTTGATCTTAAAACAACTCTTTCCAACTTATCAACTCTTCTTACTGGCTCCGGCCGTTGGGCTCATCATCTATTCGCATTTACTCAACGTGCGCAGCTGCCGATCGCATAATCATGCGCATACTGATGATTGCAGGCATTAGCAAGATCTTTTCAGTTAGGCTTTCGGCCTATTTCGACTTGTAGTAGTATACTGGCATTCTCTACTCGGTTCTTTCGAGAACGGGCTTTCAGAAAGAATAAATAAGGGGCTGCCCTCCACTTGTCAGAAAAATAGCGCTCAAAACATTCAGCTCTCTCTGCATGGGTGCTGTACAAAACCTCAACTTGCCGGGCTTCTCCTCGCTCAATTCCTAAGAAACGAACCGCAAGAACAAACGAGGCGGGTAACTCAATGGGAGCAGGTAAAACTATTCTTGCCTGTGTAATTGGAATATCGGCCGCTTGTATTCTAAAAAATTGCTCATATACCTTTTCTGAAGGCAATTTTTTTGTCTGATCAAGGTCATATACAGCAAAAGATAAAAGCTGAGTGGTCTGTAACAAAGGAGCGAAATGCAGTGTAAAAGCACCCAGTGTAGATAAAGAGTCCTTTACAGTGAACAAACGACCCAATTCTAATTGAGGGAACATCATTATTCTACCATCTGCAATTTTTGATGAAGACCCTAACACGTTGACGGGAATAAAATCGTTCGAATAAAGATTGAGCAGGGGCAGCTCAACTACACTACGTTGCAACGATATAACTGCGCCCTGCTTAACTTGTTGACTGGGGATAAACGCTTGAGTATAGCCTACTCTCGAAAAGAAAAGAGTATCCCCTGCTAAAAACGGAATAACCACTATCCCCTGGCTATCGGCCATTGAACAAACACTTCGCTGTTGTAAATAACATACGACAGCACTCGATAAGGGTTCGCCACTTATACTATCCACGCAACGAAAGCGAAGCGGCTGTGCCGTAATCAGGCCTGAAGAAAAAAAAGAAAAAAAATGTCACCAGCCAACCCATAGGAATTGGAAAAATAAGAAAATTAGACGATCAGTATCCAACCGGTTCTACAGTTGCTACCGAGGAGGGAGACTGCCAACAAGGACCGGACCAATGCTCCGTATTAACAGCAAATAAAAAATAATAGGTACGGTGGCAATATTGAATTAGATTTAACAAATATGAGGCCATTACTCCTCTTACTAGGGATTGCTCTTCTCGGAGTTGCTAAAGCACAAGACGCTGAAGTACTGGCCATCAAGGGCCTATTACAAACACAAACCCTTGCCTGGAATCGGGGCGACCTGGAAGGCTTTATGCAGGGATATTGGAAGAACGACTCGCTTTGTTTTATCGGTAAGTCAGGAGTAACTTATGGATGGAACAACACACTGGCCAATTATAAAAAAGGATATCCCGATACAGCCGCCATGGGAAAATTGCAGTTTACGATCTTGCAGGTGCAACTGCTTTCTAAAACGTATGCGCAGGTCATTGGCAAATGGCATTTAACAAGAAGCATCGGGAATGTACAGGGCCACTTTACCTTACTCTTAAGACGACTCAACGGTCAATGGGTCATCATTTCGGACCACAGCAGTTAATGATGATGTTTTTTCCAGGCGTTACGTAAATACCGTAACAGGGCTACGAAAGAGGCCAGTAATAACACATAAAAGAGTGTCGTAATCCAAGCCGCATAGCGACCGGGAACCGCCAGACCTGCATACAGACCGATGGTAGAAGCAGACAGCATCCAAATTATCGTTACGGCAATGGCATTGACGATACGAATAAAAAAAGCGCTGACTTCCGAATCCCATCCCTGCTCCATGTAACTGAATTAGGGGATCAAGATACGACGGAATGCAGAGGAATCACCGTTAAATACATTAAAGTCAACCGGGCCTTCTATTCCATTGACCCGACCTGCATCACTATGTTGCCAAAAGGTCCACCCTCTGCCAATACTGGGCTGGCGAGGCTGATAGTAATGAGCCACCCACAGCGGATACCCATCAAAAGCGCGACCCAGGTACTGTTGATAGAATCCAACATTCGTATAAAGAATGGGGCGAATGCCGGTAGCACTCTCTACCGTGGTCAACCAAACAAGGGCTTCTTTGCGCAATTGCGAAACAGAGACTCCCTTTACCTCTTCCAGGTCGAGTACAGGAGGCAGGTCGCCTTGCGAAAAACGAGTCACCCGCAAAAAATAACGCGCTTGCTCAAGACCCGATTGCGTGGAAATAAAATAGTGATAAGCACCGCGCACCAGTCCGGCCTGTTTAGACTTTTTCCAATTTCTGCTAAAATGAGGATCGGTATGTCCTGTGCCACGGGTCGCTTTAATAAAACAAAAACCCAGTCTAATGCCGAATACGTTCATAGCAGAAACGGCCGGCCAACTAATGTAACGCTGGTAGCGCGACACATCAATGCCATGAATAGTATGATGCGCAGGCATGGCAATACCGAATTCGGGAAAGCGTGAATGCAACGCACGCTGGTACTGCCGCCACTCCGTGTAGAGCCAAGATCCGGTACCTAAGAAAGCGATCGCAATAAGCAAAAGAAGCAGGGCCCTTATTCGCGAACGAGCCTTAGCAGAAATCTTACCACGGTCTTTCGTTCTTTTTTTATTTCGTGTGGAGCGGGGCATAGATTCAAAAAGAAAGATCGCGATGGGTCTTAGTCCACAATGCGAAGGCGGGCATAATTGAGCATGATCTTTTTTTCTCCATTCAGCTCAAACCGAACCGTTGCGACCGGGTTATGTGCCGCTCCCTCTACGCTGATCACATGGCCAAAACCGAATTTGGTATGTTCTATTCGCTGTCCCACCGCAATTTTCGAAGCATCACTGGGTACAAAATTGGGCGAGGGGGTATGCGCTACCACCTTAGGCGCCGCTTTGGCCGGCGCCACATACGAGGGCGCTTCTCTTTTTTCTGTCGCTTCGCCAGCCTTATTGCTAGAAGATGACCCGCGCGAAAAATAGCCCGCAGATTGATCGGCTGCGCCGGAGCGTCCATACGAGTTGCCTCTCGAAAAAGGTCCACCTCCCGAAGCGCGTGAAAGGCCGGTTGGGGTTCCTCCTGCATACCGCTTATCGAGGTGCGCCTCTGGAATTTCATTAATAAAGCGACTGGGTTCGTTTTGTACCAGTTGTCCGAAACGATACCGCGTATTGGCATAGCTAACCCACAAGCGTTCTTTGGCGCGGGTAATGACCACATAAAAAAGTCTTCGCTCCTCTTCGAGCTCTTCGCGTGTATTAATGGCCATGGCATTCGGGAAAAGCATTTCTTCGAGTCCGGCCGCAAAGACACAAGAGAATTCAAGCCCCTTGGCCGCATGGATCGTCATTAACTTGACCGTATCGGCGTCGGTGTCCTTTTGATCGGCATCGGTAAGCAATGTGATCTGTTGTAAATAAGCGGCGAGACTCTTATCGACCAGCTCGCCGTCTTCGTTGTCGGGACTCTCTGTCCACTCTTTAATAGAGTTGAGCAATTCCTGAATATTCTCGTAGCGCTGAATGCCCTCCGTACTCTTGTCGTTGAATAACTCCTTGACCAGGCCGGTTTGTTTTCCTACATAAAACGCCACATCGTAGGCATTCGATTTCTCGAGCATACTGGCAAAACTCTTGATCATCGTTACAAATTCTTCCAGCACGGTAAGGGTACCTGCCCGAAATCCATAGCTGCGCGCCTCTTGCAAGATGGTCCACGAAGAACAATCTTTTTCGTTGGCAGCCAGCAGTAGTTTGTCGAGCGAGGTCTTGCCAATGCCACGCGCAGGATAATTGATAACGCGCTTTAGCGCCTCTTCGTCGTGCGGGTTAACGATTAACCGCAAATAGGCCACCAGGTCCTTTACCTCTTTTCGTTGGTAAAAACTAATCCCCCCATAGATGGTATAGGGAATTCCCATGCGACGAAGGGCCTCTTCGAACGCCCGGCTCTGTGCATTGGTGCGGTACAAGATGGCAAAATCGCGATGCGCATAATGGTGCCGCAGCTTAAGCTCCTGAATAGAATCGGCTACGAATTTTCCTTCGTCGTTATCGGTAAGCGTGCGCACCAATTGAATTTTTTCGCCGGGTGCATTTTCGGTAAACAATACTTTTTCGATCTGGCTCTTATTGTTACTGATCACCTGGTTGGCTACGGCCAAGATCTGGCTAGTGCTTCGATAATTTTGTTCGAGCTTGACCACTTTTACCTGATCGTAATCACGCTGAAACTGCAAGATATTTTCGATCGTAGCCCCGCGAAAACTATAGATACTTTGCGCATCATCGCCCACCACGCAAACATTCTCGTGCATGGCCCCCAGCAGCTTGATGATCTCGTACTGCGCGGGGTTCGTATCTTGATACTCGTCGATCAGTATATACTTGAACTTTTGCTGGTAGCGAGAAAGGCACTCAGGGATCGTACTCAGCAGTTGATAGAATTTTAAAAGCAGATCATCAAAATCCATTGCCCCATTACGAAAACAACGCTGTACATAACTTGAATAGATCTGGGCGATCGCCGGACGGCCCGAACGCATATCCTCTTGCTGCAAGGCATAATCATTTGCATAGTCGGCGGCACTAATCAATGCATTTTTAGCGGCCGAGATACGATTATAGACCACGTTGGGTTTATACTGCTTATCGTCGAGATCCAGATCATTGATAACCGCTTTGACCACGCTCTTACTGTCGTCGGTATCATAGATGGTAAAATGCTTGGGATAGCCAAGTTTCTCGGCCTCGAATCGCAAAATTCTTGCAAACACCGAGTGAAAGGTGCCTATATAAAGATTTCGTGCCTCGCCATCTCCTAAAATGCGCTCCACTCGTTCTTTCATTTCGCGGGCAGCCTTGTTGGTAAACGTCAACGCTAAAATGTTAAAGGCATCTACCCGGTGGGCCGCCATCAAATGAATAATGCGGGTAGTAAGCACCTTGGTTTTTCCACTACCGGCTCCGGCTACCACCAATAAGGGTCCATTATGATGAAGTACCGCCTCGCGCTGTCTTTCGTTTAACCCACTGAGATAATCCTGCATGCTTGCAAGTTACAGTGAAAAAGCAGCTTAGCGATGACGACTCTGCAGATACTTTTCGCGAATTACTTTCTCGAGCGACCGGCCCGATAATTTGGCCTCCAGCCACGAGATCACGTCGAGGTAGGCAAAGGCTCTGGTCTGAAAACGATTTTTTTCGAGATGCTTGATCTGCTCCAGCAGTTCCGCAAAAGCCGGCACCAGCTGTCTGGGCGAAAGCGTTATGGAACGACGTAAAAAGCGGAGCATAGCCTCTTCGACCACGGTAAAATTTTGCAGCTTTGACATAAAGCGGTAAACCGACTTGGTCAATGATTCCATCAGCACGTCATTTCCCAACTCGTAGTGAGCGATCAAGTGTAACAAGCGTGCATAGCATTGTAAGTCGTAGCGCAAATGCGAGGAACTTTGGATGATGGGCTGCAACTGATCGATACAACGGCCAAAGTCGCCGCTGCCAAAGTAAAGCATGGCAAATTTATAATGAAGTACAAGCCCATGGTGGCTATCGATAAAAAGATCGTATCGGCTTAATTCTTTCTTTAGGTCCGGAATTCGTTTTACGCCCTCTTTGAACGTACCCAACATAAAGTGCTGGTTGATACGCGCCGTACTCAGGTAAATAAAGCATTGTATCCTAAAGTTATCGTTAGTGCGAATGCGGGCAAGGGAGGCTACCGATTCGAACAAGCGAAGGGTCTTGTCAAAGCCCCGATGATTGCGCAGATCGAAATGCGCATTAAGCAATTGATGGATCCCTTTGATATAATGGCCGGTCTCTACACGTACCATGGCCGGTTGCTGGGTAAAAAGATCGACCCATCGCTGGCTGTAGCGATAGTACTGTAAAAAATCTTGTCGAATAAAAGCGTACCAGGTAATACTTTGATACAGGTAAAGTCGTTCATAGAATCCCTCCAGTTGCCAGGCATCGGTCGGAAGATTCTCCTGAAAAAATTGCTTGACCCCCAGCTCATCGGCTTCGTTACGAGCATGGCCGTGCTGTACGAACCAGCTAAAAAGTCGAAGCGATAAGTTAGAGAGACGCCCTACCCGGTCGATATGCAGATTGGCATTGTTGACCTCAGACGCCAGCGTTTCGGCGCGGTCTTGAACATGGCGGGTAATATGAAGACTTTCAATACGTTTTTCGAGTGATAGTAAGGGCGGAATAATATTGTACTTGTGCTGAGATCGAGCTGTTTCTTTGGCTTTATCGATGTAACGGAGACTTTGCAAAAACAGTCCCTTCTTGTATAGAATATGGGCAAAATCGAACAGCTCTGTCAGTTGCAGGTCTACACTGTCCGCACTTTTCAGCAACCGAAGACTCGATAAGATCTCTTTGTACAGGTGATTCTTTAAGTTCGCGAGTCGGGGTTTGGTAAGACCAGGCAGTTTTTTAAGCAGCGCCTTTTCGTCGTACTCGCCGCTGCGTTCGATCGCATCGAATAGCTTAACGATCTTAAGGTCGGTCTTTCCTGAATTTCGGGTAATGTAGAGCTTGAAATACCTTTTTTCGGCTTTCTCCAGCGACTTGATCAACAAGAACAGAATATCGGCAGCGCGGTTGGACATCATAAATTTATTATGCTGAAACCCTTGTCTGACAAGCGTTTCAGCGTTTGGGCCTAGTGTTAGCCATGCGATCGATAACAATTTTCTATTCGTAGAAACATCGTGCACGCCGCTACATTTGTACCCTACATCGACAATTTCTCTCGCGTTTTTCGCGCAAGATTTTCATATGGCAAGCAATCGTTAGAGCCCTTCCGTTTCTACGGAGGGGCCTTTTGTTTTACGAAGGTAAAGATCGTTATTATTGCGTCTGTGCTACCTTCATGTAAATTTTCGAAAATGGCCGTTCGCATTTTTATTACCGGTGGCACCTTCGATAAGGAGTACAACGAAATTACCGGACAACTTTTTTTTAAGGATACCCATATCAACGATCTGTTAACACTAGGTCGATGCAAGGTCGATGTAACGGTTCGCACCTTGCTGATGATCGATAGCTTAGAGATGAAAGACCAAGACCGGGCCCTGATCGCTGAGCATTGCAATAGTTGTGCCGAAGACCAGATCGTCATTACACATGGAACCGATACCATGGCGCAAACTGCTTCGCTCTTGGCCGCACAAGTACCAAACAAAACCATCGTACTAACCGGTGCCATGATTCCCATCAAATTCGGCAGCTCAGACGGACTTTTCAATTTAGGAAGTGCCCTGGCCTTTGCACAAACCTTGCCGCCCGGCGTCTATGTAGCCATGAACGGGCGCTGGTTCGCGGCGAACCGGGTACGCAAGAACAAAGAGACCGGTATGTTCGAAGAGATCGACTAAACAGCGCTGTCTACTGCTTCTCTAGCAACTTAAAGAATTGATCGAGCTGTGGCAATACCACAATACGGGTACGCCTGTTAGCCGAACGTCCTTCTTTTGTACTATTATCTGCAATGGGGCGATATTCTCCACGACCCGCTGCCACCATGCGAGCCGGATCGAGTCCGTACTTGGTTTGCAGCAACCGGACCACGGTGGTAGCACGCATAGCGCTCAGGTCCCAGTTGTCGGCGATTACACCCGATCCTTTAAAAGCAACTCCATCGGTATGTCCTTCGACCATAAACTCCAGGTCGGGTTGATTTTTGAGTACCGTAGCCACCTTGCCGAGCACCTCGCTGGCGCGATCCGTTACATCATAGCTGCCGGTCTTAAATAGCAATTTGTCAGAAATATCTACATAGACCACGCCCTTGTCGACTTTAATATTAATATCTCCATCCTCCAGATTACCAATGGCACCCTTTAGGTTGATGACCAATGCCATGTTCAATGAATCCTTATACGACATCTGGCGCTGTATGTTCTGAATGTAGGCATCCTTAATGCCCAGGTTATCCATTGACTTCTTGATGCTCTCGGCTTGTTGCGTAGAGATTACCGATAAGCTCTCGAGTTGCTTGAGGGCTTGGTTGTTATTGTCCTTTAAATACGCGATCTGCTCTTGTAGTTCTTTGATGCGAGCCGTCAATAACGCCTTCTCTCTTTCGAGCGTTTCTTTTTGTCTCAATAAAATTCCCTTCTCTTCTCCGCACGCATTATTCTCGGTCTCGAGAGTTTTGTAACGATCCTGCAGTTTGGCATAGTCTTGCTGAGAGGTCTTGAACTTTTTGCTGCTTACACAGGCGCTCAGCGAGAGCAGGGCAATGGCCGGTACTACTAAGAAACGAAAGGGCATAATGGGGTAGATTTTTGCAAAGATAAAAAAATCGCAGTTCAGCCTACTGAACGATCGTTCGTTTAATTTGGATACTATACCTTTGCGCCTTTCACCGGTCGCGTCGGATCCAGTCACTAAAACGTTGCTATGTCTACCCAACAAAGTTTTCTTGTAACAGAAACTGCCAAGGCCCGTACCGAGCTCGATACCTGGGTCAAACAAATGGCCGCCCATTGCGATGCCAGTGCCGTGCACTGGTGCGATGGCAGCCAAGAGGAGTACGATAATCTTTGTGGCCTGCTCGAAAAAAAGGGCACCTTTATTCGACTCAACCCCGAAAAAAGACCCAACAGTTTTGCATGCTTTAGTGACCCCAGCGACGTAGCCCGGGTCGAAGACCGCACCTATATCTGCAGTCTTCGCAAAGAAGATGCCGGACCCACCAACAACTGGATGCATCCGGTAGAAATGAAGAAAAAGCTCAACGACCTACTGCAAGGCAGTATGAAAGGTCGCACCCTATATGTGATCCCCTTTTGTATGGGGCCGGTAGGTTCTCCGTACGCTCGGTATGGTGTGCAACTTACCGATTCGGAATACGCAGTGGTCAATATGCGGATCATGACCCGTATGGGATCGGCCATTTTGCCGTACCTGCAAAAGAAGAGTTATGTAAAATGCTTACACACCGTTGGCGCCCCGTTGCAAGGCAATAAAAAAGACAGCCTCTGGCCCTGTAATCCCGACGTAAAATATATTTCGCATTTTCCAGAAGAGCGACTGATCATTTCGTACGGAAGTGGTTACGGCGGAAACGCCCTGATGGGAAAAAAATGTTTTGCCCTTCGCATTGCCTCGGTAATGGGAAGAGAAGAGGGATGGCTCGCCGAACACATGCTTATACTCGGCGTCACCTCCCCTGACCAACAAAAAAATTATCTCGCGGCCGCTTTCCCCAGCGCCTGTGGCAAGACCAATTTTGCCATGCTGATTCCTCCCAAAGAATTCGATGACTGGAAAGTAACTACCGTTGGGGACGATATTGCCTGGATCCACAAAGGCAAAAAAGGTGGATTGCATGCCATCAACCCCGAAGCCGGTTATTTCGGTGTTGCACCCGGTACCAACTACCACACGAACCCCAATGCGATGGAGACCATCAAGGCCAATACCATTTTTACCAATGTGGCCGTTACACCCGATAAGGATGTATGGTGGGAAGGCCTGACCAAAGAAGCGCCCGAAGGGCTCACCGATTGGACCGGCAAACCCTGGGATCCGTCCGCAGGCAAACCCGCTGCGCATCCCAACTCGCGTTTTTGTGCCCCGGCGGTACAGAATCCGGCCATCGATCCCGAATGGGACAATCCCGAGGGAGTTCCTGTTTCCGGATTTATCTTCGGTGGAAGAAGAAGCACCAGTGTTCCATTGGTCTACCAAAGTTTCAACTGGAATTTCGGCGTCTATCTGGCCACGACCATGGGTAGCGAAATGACCGCGGCCGCTTTTGGAGAAGTAGGAAAAGTAAGAAGGGACCCCTTTGCCATGCTACCCTTTATGGGCTATCATATTGGGGATTATGTCAACCATTGGTTACAGTTCGGTAGAGATCTACCGAATGCACCCCGCATCTTTAGCGTCAACTGGTTTAGAAAAGACGAGAACGGACAATTCCTTTGGCCCGGCTATGGTCAAAACATGCGCGTACTCAAATGGATCGTAGGCCGCATTCGCGGACAGGTTTCTGCCGTAGAAAGTCCGCTCGGATGGCGCCCCCGCTACGGCGATATGGATTGGAGAGGAATGGAAAGCTTTACCAAAGAAGATTTCGACAAGGTCATGATTATTGATCGCGAGCAGGGCAAAAAAGAATTACTGGGTCACCAAGAATTATTCGAACAGGTCTACGATAAATTACCCAAAGAATTTTTCTTTATACGAGAGCTCTTGCTCTCGGCCCTTTGGCGCTCGCCCGAAAAATGGGGACAACAACCCGAATAAGACTGAACTATTTAGTTACTTTGCCCCTAATTTAATCGTATGGGCAAAGACCAGGTGTTTCGCGACGAGATCGAAAAAGTAAGCGACTTTAAATTTGGCGCCAATGTGGCCAGTGTGTTCGACGATATGGTCAACCGCTCGGTTCCCTTCTACGGAGAGATTCAGCGCATGATGGCCGAACTGGCCGCCGACCATGCGCGCGAAGAAAGTTTTGTGTACGACCTGGGATGTTCTACCGGCACCACCATGATCGGCATGGATACCCTCGTCGAAAAATCCATTCGTTTTATTGGCCTTGATGATTCGCAAGAAATGCTCGACAAGTGCAACGCCAAATTCGAAGAGATAAAATTTGCAAGACCCTACGAATTGCGTTGTGTCGATCTAAGCGAGGGCGTCGAGATCCATAATGCGTCGGTAGTCGTACTTTGTCTTACGCTGCAATTCGTGCGCCCCATTTACCGCGAAAAACTAATTCAGGATATCTGCAAAGGGCTTAATCCGGGCGGCGTATTGATCTTGGTCGAGAAGATCCTGGCCGAAGAAAGCAACTTTAACCGTGACTTTATTAACTATTACTACAACTACAAAAGAAGAAACCAGTACAGCGAACTCGAGATCTCACAAAAAAGAGAAGCCCTCGAAAATGTACTCGTGCCCTATAAATTAAGCGAGAACGTATCGCTGCTGCGCGACCAGGGATTTGCCTCTTGCGAGGTATTTTTTAAATGGTACAATTTTGTCGGCCTGGTGGCTGTCAAAAAATAATCTGTGGTTATGATCGCTATCGGAAATTTTTTCTTCAAATACCGCAACTACCTCTTTGTTCTGTTCTATGCGGCGTTGTTTGTGCCTTCGCTGCCGCTTTTTAGTGCCGCCAGTTGCGGGCCTTCTTATTATGGATGGCCGATCGTGCTGGGTCTGTTCATTACCTGTGCCGGTCAGGGCATCAGAGGGCTCACTATCGGATTGGCCTATATCGTAAGGGGCGGCAAAGCGGGTAAACCCTATGCAGAGGGATTAGTTACCGAAGGTATCTTTCGGCACTGCCGCAATCCGCTCTACGTAGGGAATATTTTGATGCTGCTCGGTGTGGGCATTTTGGCGAACTCTGTTTTTTATGTCGCGGTCATGATGCCCTTGTTCTTGTTTATTTACCAGGCTATTGTGCTGGCCGAAGAAGATTTTCTCAGAAAAAAATTCGGAGCGGGTTTCGATAATTATTGTAGCGATGTAAATCGCTGGTGGCCCTCGTTACAAGGCTTGGGCAGCACGCTACGGAGTATGAAGTTTAACTGGAAGCGCTGGATCTTAAAAGAACATACCACGCAATTTATTTGGCTGTTGGGCATCTGTCTACTATTGTTCGCGCCGCTGCCTGTGCTACGCTATCCCGAGCTGCTGGCAGGTTGTGCATTGCCCCCGCATAGAATTTTCGCTATCGCGTTGGCCTTGCTCAGTTTGCTGTACGCGCTAATACGGATACTCAAAAAAACAGGTCGCTTTACGGCCTAAGCGAACCCTTTCGGCCTATTTTGGTTATTTTTGCATACCAATTTGTGGAATATGATCAAGACCGGAAATCCTATTATCAGCATTTACACCGAGATGACGCCCAACCCCGAGACCATGAAGTTTGTGGCTAACAAACTGCTATATCCCGGCAAAAGCGTTGATTTTCCTGATATTGATAGCGCTAAACCCTCTCCACTGGCTACCGAATTGTTTGGCTTTCCATTTATCAAGGCCGTATTTATTGCCAGCAATTTTGTGACCCTTACCAAAACGGCCGAGACCGATTGGAACGATGTTATCCCTTCGGTCAGACAATTTTTAAAAGACTACCTCGAAGAGGGAAAGGCGGTGGTGAACGAAGAAGAACTGGCCAGTATAAAATTATCGGGCAGCAACGAAGTAAGTGCGGACGATGACGATGTGGTCAAGCGCATCAAAGAATTACTCGACAACTATGTTCGCCCCGCCGTAGAGATGGACGGAGGCGCCATTCAATTTAAAAGTTACGAGTCCGGAACCGTCAGTCTATCTATGCAAGGCAGCTGTAGTGGTTGCCCTTCTTCGATGATCACGCTCAAGGCAGGCATAGAAGGTATGATGAAACGAATGATACCCGAGGTCAAAGAGGTCGTGGCCGAATCGGAATAATCAATCCCCTCTCCTTTGTACTCCGAACTGATTACTGCGCTAAGCTCCGCCACCTGGTGGGAATGGGCCGCCGTTATCAGTGGCATTACGAGCGTCTGGTACAGTCGTCAAGAAAATGTATGGGTCTACCCGCTCGGACTCATCAATACCATTATCTACACCTGGATTAGTTTTGAGGCGCACCTGCCTGGTGAGGCCCTCGTTAATTTTTATTACACGGCCATGAGTATCTATGGGTGGTATTGCTGGCTGCAACGAAACGAAAAAAACGAAAAGAAACTTCAGGTTCGTTTTAGCTCGGCAACGTATTGGAAAGCGCAGTTAACTTTTTTTGTGGTTTGCTACGGGGTCTTGTATTTGTCGCTGGTCTATCTAAAACAGAATTTCTTCGAAGGGGCCATTCCCTGGGCCGATGCACTGGCCTCTGCCGCCGCCTTTACCGGCATGTGGCTGATGACACAGAAAAAAGTAGAGAGCTGGTACTGGTGGTTACTCACTAACATAACGGCTATTCCACTGTACTATACCAAGGGGTTGGCATTGACCAGCCTGTACTATTTGGTGTTGACACTACTTGCCATCGACGGGCTGATCAAATGGAAAAAACTGGCCACCGCATGATCAAGAAGATCGTTATTATAGGACCCGAGAGCACCGGCAAGAGCACGCTTTGCCAAGAGCTGGCCGATCATTACCAAACTGAGTGGTGCCCCGAATATGCCAGAACATTCTTGCAACAACAAGGCAAACAACAAGGAAGTCCGTACACATTCGACGACTTGCTCACCATCGCCAAAGGACAACTGGCCCTCGAAGACCACACCTTATCGCTTGTTCAAGAAAAAGAGCGTCGCCATGGCGATCCCACTAAAGTATGGCCCTACTTTATTGATACCGATATGTATGTAATGAAAGTATGGTCCGAGTTCGTATTCAACAAGTGCCACCGTTTTATCGTAGAGCAAATCGTGCAGCGTCGTTACGACCATTACCTGCTCTGCAACACCGACCTGCCTTGGGTAAAAGATGAACTGCGTGAATATCCCGATCTGGCCACCCGCGAAAAATTATTGCTCTATTACAAAGATTGCATGCTAAATCAATCGACCCCTTGGACTCTGATCAGCGGCACGGCCAAGAGTCGGCTTACGCAGGCTATCAAAGCCATCGATCCCTTGCTGTCTTAACGATTTTCGATAAGCGCCCGAATGGCATCATCATAAAACAAATGATGCATTTGACCCACAATAAAAGACGCTCTACGTTGCATATACCTCGAAGCCGGTTGAACGCGATACTTCTTAGGGTTCGGAAGCGAAGCAGCGATCAGGGCCGCTTCGTACCGAGATAGTTTTCGGGCCGGCTTATTGAAATACCGCTGAGCGGCCGCCTCTATTCCATAGATACCCGGGCCCATCTCGATTACATTCAAGTACACCTCGAGGATCCTTTTTTTACCCCAGATCCATTCGATCATAAAGGTAAAATACACCTCGAGCCCTTTTCGGACCCAGCTGCGCCCCTGCCACAAAAAAACATTTTTGGCCGTCTGCTGACTAATGGTGCTGCCCCCCCTGAGTCGATTGGGCTTTCGTTTATTATACGCAAAGGCTTTTTGAATTCGCTCCCAATCAAACCCGCTATGCGAAACAAACAATTGGTCTTCCGAAGCCAATACGGCCAGTCGTGCATAAGGGGCCACCTGGTCGGCCCTTACATAGTTGCGTCGAAGCCCATCTTTAGAGACCCACGCCGTTAGCTGCGTAAGGGTTATGGGTGGGTCGACCCATTTTAGCAGTACGATATAGACAAACTGAAAAATAAAAAGGTAAAGTAAGGCCCGCTTTATTCTAAACCACCACGACCTGTTTGCAGCAGCAACTGCCATTGATAGTTAATTAATTCAGTTAGTAGAACGAGATCGTAAAAAATTGTCCCAATCGGTAAGCATCTTTCCTTTCATGACCCGCGGAAACTTATGCTGGCTACCCAACTTTCCGCGCTGCTCCATAAACTGTAGAAAGACCGCCTCGGGAAGCACCTCCAAGAAGATCTCCTTTAAGGCACTATCCCTTTCTATACCATAATCATCGTTCAAGTCGCGCAGGTGGCTATCGATGCGTTGACGAAGCTTCTCCGGATCGACCTTATCGTCGGTGGCAATGTACCAGCGATGCGCAAAGAACTGCTCGTACGGAAATCCCGTAACCGTATATTCGGGAATACTGATATTGAATTCCTCGCTAACCAGTTCGATGGCCTTGTTCATATTGTCCACACTCAGGTGTTCGCCGGTCAGACTTAAAAAATGTTTGATACGGCCGGTAATAACCACTTCTGATTTTTCGATATCCACAAATCGTATCGTGTCGCCGATCAAATAGCGCCATGTTCCGGCATTGGTACTTATTACCAACGCATATTCTTTTTCAAGAACCACTTCGTGGATCATGAGCGCCCTATGGCCCCGCAACAGGTTTCCATCGGCATCAAAATTTTGCTCATCGAACGGAATAAACTCAAAAAGGATATTGTTGTTGAGAATCAGTTGCATGCCCTTGGCATGTTCGCGGTGCTTGAAACCAATAAACCCTTCGCTCGACAGATAATTCTCGACATACACGATCGGCTTGCCGAGTAACTTTTCGAATCCTTTTCGGTAGGGCTCAAAGGCGACGCCGCCATGTACAAAAAAACTGAAGTTGGGCCATATCTCGTGAATGTGGTTGACCTTATAATGCGCAATGATCATCTCGATGCACATTTGGCACCAAGCCGGTACGCCCACTATAAAACCAATATCCCAATTGGGAGCTTGTTCTACGATCTCGTTCAACTTCTGGTTCCAATCGGTAATGGCCGCAATGCGTCCGCCGGGCTTATAAAAAGTCTGAAACCAGAAAGGTCTTTTTTTGGCCAGTATACCGCTTAGATCGCCGGCATACCAGCCGGCCTTTCCTTTTTTAAGATCCGTGGCGCCGCCCAGCATCAAAAATCCCTTGGTCATAGCCCTTTTGTTCGCCTCTTCGTAGCGGATCAAACTCAATAGCTGTCGCAAGTAATTGATCATGTTGCTGCGTAACAGATCGTTGGTAACCGGTATGTATTTGCTGGCCGCTTCGGAAGTGCCTGAACTAAGGGCATAATACTTGATCTTGCCGGGCCAGGTTACATCGGGGGTGCCATCCAGGGTTTGTATCCACCACTCATTGTAGATCTTATTGTAATCGTGAACCGGAACCAATTCTTGAAAGCGCTTACCGGGGTGTTTGCTAAATAAGGCTTCGTCGAAATGATACTGTTGGCCAAAGGCAGTAAAGCGGGCTTTGCGAAGCAGCTTCTTTAAGACACGCAATTGCTGTCGGCGCGGATCGCTTACACCCAAGCGAAGGGCCGAAGCCAAACTGCGTGGTAAACTGCTATCTAAAAATGAAGCCATGGTATGTAACCAGAATAAGATGCTAAGGTAAGCAATTGAGCCATCGAGGCAGTATCTTCGCGCATGCTTCGCTCTACCCTTATAGCAGCCACTAAGGCTGGCGCCGAAGAGAACGTACGTTTCTTTCAGCGATCATTTGCTATTCATAATAAAGAAGGGGTCAATAACCTGGTTACCGAGGCCGATCATGCAGCAGAGAAAGCCATTCTGGCCGTGATCAGAGATGCCTATCCCGATCACCAGATCTTGGCCGAAGAGAGTGGCAAGCTTACGCAAGATTCTGCCTATACGTGGATCATCGATCCCATTGACGGTACCGTCAACTTCGCACAAGGCATTCCGCTAAACTGCGTATCGATCGCCATTGAGCATAATGGACAAATAGTGATGGGTGCCGTGTACAATCCGCATCTCAATGAATTCTTTTTTGCAGAAAAGGGCCAGGGCGCCACACTCAACGATACACCCATTCGCGTAAGTAGCAAGACGGAGACCCTTCGCTCTTGTTTGGTTACCGGTTTTCCGTATACCTATATCAACGAACCCAACGGGCCACTCGAGGTCTTCGAGCGCTTTGTTCGAAAAGGCGTTCCGGTGAGACGTCTGGGCTCGGCAGCTATCGATCTTTGCTGGGTAGCTTGTGGTCGCTTCGATGGATTCTTCGAGCAAAAACTTGAGCCCTGGGATAGCGCCGCCGGTTATTTGATCGTAGAAGAGGCCGGAGGAAGGGTTACCGATTTTTCGGGACAATCCTTTTCGGTCTACCAGCATAAGATACTGGCCACCAACGGAAAGATTCACGAAGAAATGCTGCAGGTAATCAATGGGCAAAAAGAACTTCAATTGTAGTATATGAGCAACGAACGTACCGAGATCGGTTCACTGGGCGAGTTTGGATTAATCGAACACTTGACCCGCAACATAGAATTACAACAGGCCTCTTCGATCGTAGGAGTAGGAGATGATGCGGCCGTTATCGATCACTTCGGTAAACAAACTGTCGTTACCACAGACTTGCTCTTAGAAGGCGTGCATTTCGATCTCATGTATACGCCACTCAAGCACCTGGGATACAAAGCAGCGGTGGTCAATCTCAGTGATATCTATGCTATGAACGCACAGCCGACACAACTAGTGGTCAGCATTGGCATTAGCAATCGCTTTAGCGTAGAGGCTGTAAGTGAGATCTACGAGGGCATCTATGCCGCCTGCAGCAAATATGGCGTAGACCTGGTGGGCGGCGATACCAGTTCTTCGCAAAAAGGATTGGTCTTATCGATTACAGCCATTGGCGAAGTCGCACCCGATACCTTCGTAAAAAGAAGCACTGCGCAAAAGGGAGACCTGCTTTGTGTTAGCGGAGATCTTGGTGCCGCCTATGTGGGGTTGCTGTTCTTAGAGAGAGAAAAGAAAATATTCTTAGAGAGCCCACAGGTGCAACCCGATCTCGAGCAAGAGCAATATGTAATCGGTCGCTTGCTAAAGCCCGAAGCCCGAAAAGACATCATTGAATTTTTGAGCAAGGCTGCTATTACTCCTACGGCCATGATGGACATTAGTGATGGATTAAGCTCCGATGTCTTGCACCTCTGTAAACAAAGTCAATTGGGTTGTGTACTCTACGAAGAGAAAATTCCCGTTGCAGAGGCCACCCGGCTGGCGGCCTATAAATTCGAGATCGATCCTACGGCCTGTGCGCTGAGCGGGGGCGAAGATTATGAACTGCTCTTTACACTTTCGCAAGCCGACTACGATAAACTCGTGCTCAATGAACAGATCAGTGTTATCGGATATATGACCGAGGCCGAACAGGGAGCTACTATTATCACCAAAGGAGGCTCTACCTATCCGCTTACCGCCCAAGGCTGGAATCACCTTAAGAAATAAACTAGCTCAGCAGTTCAAATGCATCTCCATCCTTTAAAAAAGGAAATTGTTCGCGGATGCGCTGTAAGGACTCCTTCTCTAGGGATATCGTGTGTATACAAGGCTCATCCTTTTTCGTAAATAAGATCTCTCCTAGCGGATCGATGACCATCGAATCGCCGCTATGATAAATTTGATGCCCATCTTCGCCCACACGATTGACCCCGATTACATAACATTGATTTTCGATGGCGCGCGCCTGCAACAACTGCATCCAAGCCGTTCGGCGTTTTTCTGGCCAGTTAGCCACATAGATCAGTAGATCATACTCGGGCTGTCCCTGAACTGACTGCTGACGCGACCAAACCGGAAACCGCAAATCGTAACAGATCTGCAAGTTGATCTTGAATCCATTGGCCGATGCGATCAATCGTTTGGTTCCGCGCTGGTAGTGACGATCCTCTCCGGCGTAGGCGAATAAATGTCGTTTATCGTAACGACCCAACTCGCCGGTTGGCAACACCCAAAGAAGCCGATTGTAATACCGGCCCTCTTCTTCTATTATAAGACTGCCGGTCAGGATCAACTGCAGACGCCGGGCCATAGACTGCATCCACTGCACCGTAGGTCCATCCATGGTCTCGGCCAGTTGCCGGGTCTGCATACTAAATCCGGTACTGAACAGCTCGGGTAGCACGACCACTTGGGTTTTTCCCTGTAGTGAAGCCAGCTGCGTTTCGAGGTGCTGCAGGTTAGAGGCCTTGTCTTCCCAGACAAGGGCCGTTTGTATAAGCGAGATCGTAAGCGAAGCCATAAAAAATTTATTTAGTAGCCGATCGGCACCTGGCCAGGGCCGTCCTGATCAACTCGGGCTCAAAGCCCCTGGCAATCAGGTAATCGGTGGTTTTTTTATAACGAATAATATACTGATGCGCTGACAAGAGCTCGTATTTTTCAGCGGCCAGCTTCGATAGCACCGCTACGTAATCGTCTTCGTCGATCTGCCCCAGTGCCTTTTTGATACAAAAGTCGCTGACCTTTTTTTGCTTCAACTCGTAGCGTATCCGTTGGCGGCCCCAGTGCTTGGCACGCCACTTGCCACCGGCAAAGGCCATCGCAAATCGCTCTTCGTTCAGATAATCATCCTCAATAAGGCTAGAGAGAATGGCATCATGCTCCTTTTTTGCACAGTTGAGCTGTCGCAATTTATCGCGCACCTCTTGGTGAGAACGCTCCTGGTATGCGCAATAATGGCGCAGCTTTTGCAGGGCCTGCTCGGGAGTCAATGCCTTTTTATACATCCCTTCAAAACTACCCAAAAAATCAGTAGTTTCGCTCGTAACCCACAATAGAGATTGTATGAAATTCATAGCGAATTCTTCGGTACTGCTCAAACAACTTCAGCACATTTCGGGCGTTATCAATACCAACACCGTGCTTCCTATTTTGGAAGACTTTTTGTTCGAGATCGAAAAGAATAAATTGACCGTAGTGGCCACCGATCTCGAAACGGTCATGCGCGTACAATTAGACATCGAGGCCAAAGACGCCGGCAAAGTGTGTATTCCGGCCCGCATCCTAATGGATTCGCTTAAGAATATTGGTGATCAGCCCCTCACCTTTACCATCGACAAGAATTTTGCCATCGAAATTACCAGTGACAATGGTAAGTACAAGGTGATGGGAGAGAATCCCGACAATTTTCCGAAAGAACCAACGGCAGACGACACTACTTCTTTTTCTATGACCGCCGCAGGCCTTCTTACGGCTATCAACAAAACTATTTTTGCCACCAGCAACGACGATCTGCGTCCGGCCATGACAGGTGTTTTTTTCGAACTCGATAAAAAAGGAATGCAGTGTGTGGCTACCGATGCGCACCGACTTGTACGCTACAAGCGCACCGATGTCAAGTGCCCCAAGTCCGATTCGTTCATTGTGCCCCGCAAACCACTCAACCTGGTCAAGGCGGCCATTCCGGTAAGCGACGAAGAAGTAACGCTCAGCTATAACAGCAATCACTTGTTTATTCGCTATGGCACTACGCAAATGAGTTGTCGCCTTATCGATGCCCGCTTTCCAGATTATAAAGTGGTGATTCCCGCCGAGAACCCCTATCGCCTTACCGTCAATACGGCTGACTTTCAGAGCGCCCTTCGTCGCGTTAGCATCTTTAGTAACAAGAGTACGAACCAGGTAGCCTTGAATATCTCTGGAAGTGAATTGCAAATGGCCGCACAAGATGTCGACTTTAGCTTCGAAGGCAACGAACGAATGAAATGCCAGTATTCCGGCGAAGACCTGGTGATCGCCTTTAATGCAAAATTTCTAATCGAGATGCTGGGCGCAGCCGATAGCGAAGAGGTCTACCTCGAACTTTCTACGCCTACCAAGGCCGGTTTATTGAAACCCTGCAATGCAAGCGATAACGAAGAATTGCTGATGTTGGTAATGCCGCTGATGCTGAATCAATAACTGTGTTCTATGGATACCTGGTCTTCGGTGATCAACTATTTTCAGGATCTCGAGCAACGACCCCTCGAACGAATGGCCATCTTGGTCGGTGGGCTTTTGTTCTTCTGGGTACTCGAAGGGGCCATCCCGGTCTTTTCGCTTCGCTATCGCACCACCAAACTCAATCACGCCGCCGTCAATTTTGCCTTTACGGTCATTCACCTGATTATTCACAGTCTACTCGCCATTATTATCGTAGGACTTTCTGATTGGTGTCAGACACATTCGTTTGGGATCGTACACTGGACTCAAGCGGGCATCGGCTGGTCTGTGCTAATCGGTGTGCTGGCACTCGACTTTAGCAGTTGGTGGGTGCATTGGGTCATGCACCGCTCGTCTTGGCTCTGGAAGTTTCATCTCATTCATCACAGCGACACCAAAGTAGATGTGACGACCGGATTGCGGCATCATCCCGGAGACAGTTTGCTGCGAGGACTATTTTTTATTCTCTTTATTTTTATTTCGGGCGCTCCCATGTATGCGGTTATGATCTATCAAACCCTCGTCGTAGGCTTTACAGCCTTTACCCATGCCAATATATCGCTACCGCCTGTCGTCGATAAAATAGTCAGCTATCTATTCGTGTCGCCCAATATGCATAAAGTGCATCATCACCGGTCACAGCCCTATACCGATACCAACTATGGAGCCGTCTTATCGATCTGGGACAGAACACTTGGTACGTTTTCGCAGTTGGCCATTCACGAGGTTCAATATGGCATCGATCGCTATTATCCTGCCGAGAAAGACGAAGAGCTGGGCAGCTTGTTAAAAAATCCATTTCTTTCTTCTAACGATTAAGTGCAGTTGCGTATGAAGGCCATCGCCATGATCCCTGCCCGCTACGAAGCCTCGCGATTTCCGGGCAAGTTAATGCAACTACTCGGCGACAAGACCGTCATTAGAAGAACGTATCAAGCAGCGCTGGACACCGGGCTTTTCGATCAAGTAGTGGTAGTTACCGATAGCGATCGCATAGAAGAAGAGATCACTAAATACGGAGGGCAGGTGCTCAGAAGCAAGCGGCCCCACGAAAGTGGAACCGACCGAATCGCCGAAGTGGCGCAAGACAGCCCCTTCGACGTTATCGTAAATGTGCAAGGAGATAGCCCTTTTATTAAAAAAGAACCCCTGCAACAATTACTGGCCCAGTTCAATGACCCCACCGTACAAGTCGGATCGCTCATGCGCCCCCTTACCCAAGCGGACGATATTCAAAACCCCAATGTGGTAAAAGTGGTGGTCGATCTCAACAACAATTCGATCTTCTTTAGTCGCAGCGTTATTCCTTTTCTGCGCGACCCGCAAGCAGCAGCGCCCTATTACGAGCATATCGGGGTCTATGCCTTTCGCAAAGAAATGTTGCTGAAATTTACCGCGTGGCCGCTGACCCCGTTAGAGAAAACAGAAAAACTGGAATGCCTTCGGCTATTAGAGCATGGTATTTCTATTCGTATGGTGCTGACCGCCGAAAAAGGAGTAGAGATCGACACCCCGCAAGACCTCGAAAAAGCGCGCGCGCTGTTGGGGCTTTAATTAATTAATTCTTACATCGCGCATTTCGCGCTGCATAAAACGAGGCATCCCCGGCATCCCTTGTGGCTGTGTGGCATTTTTACCCCCCATCCTATTTAGATTAAATAAGAAGCTGACCAAGAAATAACGGCGCAGCACCATGCTGCGGGTATCTTGCAAAAAGTTATCGCCTGCATTTCGGGTAATGCTTTCGTTCTGGTTAAGCAGGTCATTGACCGAAAATTTAAGCTCCCCGTTCTTTTTCTTGAACATTAATTTACTCAGGCTCGCATTCCACAGCGGAATGCTTTGGTTAAAGCCTTCTGCGCGACCCGTGTTGATCAGGTAATCGAAATTGGTCGATAGCAAGATCCCTTTCGGAAAGGTAAACGTTACATCGGCATTATAGGTCTGTGTCCAAAAATCTTCGTTCAGTTGTTTGTTGATGCTATAGTTAAGATTCGTGTACGTAAGATTGGCGCGCAATCCAAAATCGATCTTTTCTTTGTTGATATTTATTCCTGCCCCTTGTGTAAGAGCGAGTGTCTTCGTTACATTCTCCTGTTTATTGACCATACTAATATCACGCAGATACAGGGTCGTATTGGTCAGGCTAATATTGGAGCCTTTGAGTTTGGGATTCTTGAACGGAAGGCCCAAGGTAAAGAACGAAAACGCGCGCAAGTATCCATCTACGTTAGCATAGGTGGTCGTTTGAACCGGGCCTCGTACCGAGATACTATTCACGATACGATTTTGGGTAGTGGCAATATTAAAATTAGCCGCTACAAAACGAAAGGTCGCCAGGTTAAAGGTGTTATAGCCAATATTAAAACTATGGTTGAACTCTTGCTTCAGGTTTGGATTACCAATACGCACATTGAGCGTGTCGGTGACGTCAGGTACATTTTGTAACTGCGCCACGGTGGGCTGGTTGGTGCGTCCATTATAAGACACACGAAGGTTCTTACTGCGGGTGGGTGTAAAATTAAAATTGGCCGTGGGGAAGAGATTAGTAAAGGTTTGTCGACTAATCGAATCTTTATTGGTCAGTGCTTGGTAACTATGATTCTCGAGTTCGGCCTGTTGTACGCCGATCCCAAACTGATAATTATACTTTTTCTCTTGCAAACGGTAATTGACCCCTACCCGATGCGCCGTAAAAATATTTTTAAACTCATTGGTCTGCAGCAAATTGGGGTTGTCATATTTACCATTGGCGCTATTGTAGTTAAAGGTCTCTTTTTCGCTACGATTAAAATTATTAGTATACGCGTAGTTGAACTCCAGCAATTTGTTCAATCCGAGCGGCTCGGTATACGACGTACTCACCACGTTGTTTCTGGTCTTGGTTTGTTGATTGTACTGTTGGTTTTGCGAAAAGTTAAGCCCGATACTTCCATTGGGTCTTAAAAAAAGATTATTGGCAATGGTCTTTCCATCCGCGTCACTGCCGCCGATCGTATTATTTAATCCGATCGTCAAGGTTCTGCCCACCTTAAAAAATTTTCTTCTAAACAAGACATTATTGTTGATGGTAAACCCATCGCGCACATTGGTGTTCTCAGATCTCGTCTGAATGGCCAAAAAAGAAGCTAACGGTGTTTTAGACAGCGTGCTGCTGCTATCAATGTTGTAATTATCGGAATGCTGCAGCGTTACAGAGGGCGTGTACAAGATAGAGGTGAGCGAATCGAATTGATGTTCGAATCGAATATTGACCCGGTGGTTTTGATTGAGGTTATCAGAGCGCGTACTCCGGTTTTGATTGGCCGAAGAGTCATTGGCAAAGAACGTTTGACGCAGTACCGTTTGTTCTTGTACGGGTCGATTATCCGAAAAAAAGTAACTGCCGGTTAATTTCGTCTTGCCTCCGCGCCATTCGTTAGAAAAATTGGTGCCGGTAGAAAGAGATCGAATAATACCGGTATTTCCGCCGCCGCCAAATCCGCCGCCACCGCGACCACCGGTCATGGTCATACTCACCATACCACCTCCGCCGCCGCCGCCGCCACTGCCGCCGGTCATCGTTATGGTTGTCATACCTCCGCCACCGCCGCCGCCGCCGCCAAATCCACTAAACCCTCCCATCGAACTGATAATATCATTAAAGGAGAATCCTTGCTTATTGATATTATTGGCATTAAAGAGCACAGAGATCCGGTTGTTGCCATCGAACTTATTAAAGCTTAGGTTTTGCTCGTAACGATCCTTGCTGCCATAGCCGGTAAGCGCTCTTCCAAAAAATCCTTTGTTGCGATCTTTCTTAAGTTTTATGTTGATGGTCTTACTCCGACTTCCGTCATCGATCTTGGTAAACTTAGCTTGCTCGCTCATGTCATCAAAGACCTGCACGCTCTCGACCATATCGGCTGTTAAGTTCTTGGTGGCCAGTTTAGGGTCGTTACCGAAAAACTCCTTTCCGTCTACCAAGATCCGCTGTACCTGTTCGCCCTGTGCTTTGACCGTTCCTTCTTTGTCGACCTCCATACCCGGAATTTTCTTTAGCAAGTCTTCGACCGTAGCATTGGGAACGGTCTTAAAACCACTGGCATTGAATTGCACCGTATCGTTCTTGACCACGATCGGCGATTCGCTGGTAATGGTGACCCCCTCGAGCATTTTATAATCCTTGTTGAGCGTAAGAGTGCCCAGATCGACCAACTTGTTTTCGGCCGTGATAGAGAAGGGCAAACGTATTTCTTGCAATCCTTTACTGCTCACCAATAACTTGTAGTTACCGGGCAGCAAATTTTTTATCTCGAAAGTTCCCAGTTTTGTAGAAAGGGTAAAACTGGACAGCGAAGAATCGCGGGCGCTGATTACCGAAACCGTTGCGTCCGTTACAGGTAGTTTAGCCGTAGAATCAATTAGCTTCCCCTTGATGCTGCCATCGGCCCGCTGGGCAAAAACAGGGGGTAGACAAAAGGCGATCGCGAGCAGGGTCAGAAAGAATATTCTCATAGCCGTATAAATGGTGCGCAAAGATAGACGCAAAACGGCCCTTGTACTTGCTTAATTATCGTTAAATGGGGCAATTTAGTTGATTGTCAGGGCTAAAAGGGCCTGTTTGGGGATAAGCGGCATCTCCCGGCTTATCAACTAAAGAGGTATTCCACATCCTCGCGCGAAAGGGTCTTTACAAATCCCTGGTCATCGGCTATAATATCTTTAGCCAGGTTGCGCTTACGTTCTTGAAGTTGTAGAATTTTATCTTCTATCGTGTCTTTGCAGATCATGCGATAGGCAAAAATATTTTTGGTTTGACCAATGCGATGGGTTCTATCAATTGCCTGCTGTTCTACGGCGGGATTCCACCAGGGATCCATAATGTACACATAGTCAGCCGCTGTTAAATTCAATCCCACGCCTCCGGCTTTTAGCGATATTAAAAACACACGCACCGAATCGTCTTGTTGAAACCGTTGAATCGCTTTTTCTCTGTCGGGCGCCGAGGTGCTTCCATCAAAATACACATAGGCCACTCCCAACTCATCGAGCTTTTCTCTGATCAACGACAGCATGCCCAAAAACTGTGAGAAGACCAGGGCCTTATGCGAACTGATCCCTTCGCTCAGCTCTCTCGATAACTCGTCGAGTTTAATGGAGTGATTCGGAAACTTTTCGGCCTCGTTTAAAATAGCCGGCGAATCACAGATCTGGCGAAGCTTCATTAAACCCTGCAGAATAGTGAGTTGTGATTTTTGTATTCCTTGCGACTCTATAGAACCAAGTATCTGATTTCTAAAATCATTACGATAAGCATCGTATATATTTCTTTGATCTTCTTCCATCTCGCAGAAGAGTACCGTCTCTTGCTTTTCGGGAAGGTCTTTGGCCACCTGCTCTTTGGTGCGTCTAAGAATAAAAGGATAGAGGAGTTTACGAAGATGCTCCTTTCGATCTTGTTCGCCCAGCTTGTCTATAGGAATGGCGAACTCTTGGCGAAAGAACTCCACCGAACCCAACATGCCCGGATTTAAAAAATTCATCTGCGCATAAATATCAAACGTGTTATTCTGCAACGGTGTTCCGCTCATGCAAAGTCGGTGACGGGCCTGCAACAAAGAGGCAGCCCTGGTTACTTTGCTCGATGGATTTTTAATGGCTTGCGATTCGTCTAGGATGGCGTAGTCGAGTACAACGGTGCTAAGCAGCTTGATGTCGCTACGCAAGGTGCCGTAAGTGGTGATCGTAATATCGTGATCTTCGAGTTCTTCTTTTTTTCTTGTGCGCGATGCTCCGTGATGAATTCTAAAGCTAAGCGAGGGCGTAAACTTTTTGATCTCGTTCTCCCAATTATAAATAAGGGTGGTGGGGCAAACCACCAAGGCTTTTAATTTTCCTTCGCTTCGCTTATAATATTCCAAAAAAGAAAGGGCCTGTACGGTCTTACCGAGTCCCATATCATCGGCCAAAATTCCACCCCAATTAATGCCCCTCAAATAATTGAGCCACTGATACCCGGCCACCTGGTAGGGGCGCAATACGCTAGTAAGCGGACCCTCAAGTTCTATTGATTCGATCTTATCGAAGCGGCGTAGTTGCTCATACTTTTCTTCTAGCTGCAGTTCAAGATCTTCTTCTTGACGATTGGCATAGAGCTCATCGACCACACCCAGATGATAGCGCGACAATTTTAAAGAATCGGTCTTGCCCTCTCCGACGCGAAACAAAAGCGCATACTTTTTTAACCACTCTTCGGGTAATACGCCCAGCGAACCGTCGCTGAGTTGCACATAGGGTTGTTTATTGGCCAGCGCCTTTTTTACATCGGCCACCGTTACTTGCTGGTCGCCAAAGACAATGTTGACCTTGGCATCGAACCAATCGGTATGACTGCTAATAAAGATGCGGGTCTGTGGCTTGGCCGTATTAAAGCGATAGTTTTTGAGCAACTCAAACCCAAAGACCGGAGTCTTGGCCTCTTTCATGGCATCGATAAACAGAAAGAACCAATTGTTGCGAAGTACATCGGGGCCCTTTAGGGCCAGGGTGCCGTCCTCTTTGTTATAGACAAAGCCCGAGTGCAAGCTTTGCAATTTCTGTAAAAAGATATTTTCTTTTTCGGTCTGTCGCTGAATAATAAGCACCCCATCTCCTTGCGGGACCAGCACCCGTTGTCCGTCTTTGAAACCGGCTTCGTATCCCTGGTATAAAAATCGGGGGGTAAAGATCAGGTAATCGCCTTTTTCGGTAAGCACCACCCGGGGTTCGGGGCTTGTATTGCCAATCGCGCTCGTCAGCGATTTATCGAACTGCACGTTGTACTCTCGAGACAAGGGCAAGATAAATGCTTGCAACTCTTGTTTCCATTGTGCATTTTGAATAACCCGTTTGCCGGTACCTCTAAAGGGGTCGATCAGCGCAATGGTCTCTTTATTTTTCCAGCAAAAAGCCTGGTGATTATAGCAGAACAGTAGGGGCGTCGGAGCTTCGTTATCGGATAGATCCAATTCGGCGATCCCGGCTTTTACTTTACAAGACAGCGTATAGTGGCTGTTCTTTTTGACCACGAATAAAGGCTGGGCTTCGCCAGACTGCAAGTGCAACGATGCTAAGTGAGCGGTCTTAAAGGTTTTGCCGGCGGCCAGAGAATAGACCAATGCCTGCGAACCAAATTCTTGAAACAAGCGATGCAACTTAGGTTGAAGGTATTCGGTAATCAGCTCCTTGGTCTCTTCGGGCAGATCATCGGCCTCGTGATGCAAGATATTCTCCCAGATGCCCGAAAAAGGAGAGTTACGATTTACGTATTTGTTGATCTCATTATCCTGCAGCTTACGCAGTAGCTGCAATAGCGCCGTGTCGAACTCGCTTAGCGCATCGGTATTAACAAAGCGGGCAATGTCGAGTTTCTCGACTTTGCCGGCAAATCCGTCATTGGTCTCGTTGGGTTCACCTGTTACTGCATCTACCGAAAATCGTGGAAACGATTTCTTATTAAAATTAAATACCACCCCCAGCCGTTGTTGCGGAGCGGTCACCGCGGCCGGTGCAGGTGTTTCGGGTATTGTAGTAACAACTTCGGGGAACGAGCGCAAGGCCGGACGAGCCACAGGGGCCGTTACCGCCACTCGCTTAATAGAGGGTTCGAGCACACGCAAAAAGGGTTTGCCTTCTTGGTAGGTAAATTCAAACTTTCCTTTTAGATCGTCCTTTAATGAATACCCGTAGGCCTCTAACAATTTATTTTTCTCTTTGTCCCAATTACGAATGCTGTCAAAATAATTGGCCCCATAGGTATTGAGCAGCTGTAAGAACACGATCACTTTGGGTAAGCAAAGAGGATGTTCGGTGTCTTCGTATTCACAACGGGTATCGAAGTTGCGCTCCTCGTTTTTTTTGATCAACACCTCGTAGGTCTCTGCATCAAGGGTCACTTGCGCCTTGACCGTTTCGTTCTCTGCATATTCGATTACCGCTTTTTGGGTTCGCAAAAAAGTTTCGGCAGCTACTAAGGTTTCGGCGGCACAGAGCAGTCGAAGATGCTTAAGATCGATCGACTTCATCTTGACTACCGTATGTCGTTGGTCGTAGCGAATATGCCCCGTTTGCAAGTGCCCGCGATCGAGCAGTTCCTGCAGTTGAAACAAGGCCGCCGCCTCGTGGCGACAGATATCGCCCAAATTGTACGGACACCCGCACCGCAGTGAGGTTGCCTTGGGGTCTCTAAAATGATGGATGTATACTTTGTAGTAAGTGCTATAGCTATCGTCCTTTACGCGAAAAGTGGCGGTGCCGAACAATTCGTCATATTCGACGAGTTCGACATACCCGATGGCATGGATCTTCTTTCCTCGCTTAATGACCTCGTCGGTTCCATGCGTGTAAACGTGTTTGACTAAATGCGGTAAGGCCAACGTTCTGTTTTATTAAAAGAATACCCGGTTAAAAAAAGGATAACCTACAAATCTAAAGGAATGTGATTCGTATTTCCATCAATTTTAAAATAAAAAAATAGAGAGGCCCCGTTCGATAAACCAGTCAAAAAATGTCGTATCTTGAACGATTTTATTTTTTGATGATCAGCTTACCATCCTGGTAATACGGAAGCACATTGGCGGCGTCGGGCGTCAAACAAAATGTAATATCCTCTATTAATCCAAATCGCTGGACCAGCCGGTGATAATGCGTTAAGCGCGGTGCAAACTCTAACAGGTTCCCCTTGTGTTGTCGATACAACGATACGGCCATTAACGAGCTATCGCAGTGTATGGTAAATGCTTCTTGCAGCCGGTCAATAACAGCCCCTGCAAACAGGGTGTCCTCTACATTAAATCGGTCCTTCCAACCGGCACAGCCCAATACCACGTTCTTCTGTTGCTGCTGCAAGTAATCACAAATGGCGCTCAGGTTCGGAAAGCTACCCGATACGATCGTCGACGCATTTCGGTCTAGTGCCATCTGCAAAAGGCGAGTACCATTGGTCGTTGTCAGTACCAGGGTGCGATCGCCAATAAATTCGCGGGTATATTCGAGGGGTGAATTTCCATGCTTCAATCCTTCGGCAATCATACCATCGCGTTCGCCGGCGGCGATACCATCAATGTTTTTACTGATCTCGATGGCCTTTGGAACGGAATCGACCGGAATAACGGCACGTGCCCCATTGGCAAGCGCCGAGGCAATAGTAGAGGTGGCCCTAAAGACATCGATGATCACCACAATGCTATCGGTAAGATCATAGAGATGAAGCAGGGCAGGAGAGAGCGACGTATAAAGCGAGGGCTTGGTTTTCATGCAAAAAAATTCGCAGCTATTTGATAAGTATTTTTTTCCAACGATCCGTTTCGGCAAATCGTTTGATCGTCTCGTTGCGTCGGTGCAAGAGTGATTCCATATAACCGGTAAAATAAAAGGAGTTAAATAATCGACCCAGGCTGCCATAGGGCATTTCAAATTCGAGCAGGTCGATCAACAGCATTCCGTTATCGATCGATTTAAAATAATGCTCGTGTCGTAGACTGGCCAGATCGCCTTGCAACTGGACCTCGATCATTACATCGGGTCGCTGCAGCTCTATATACTTGACGCGCTGCAACCGCTCCTTGAACAAATGGTGTGAACGCCAAGTAACGGTATCGCCCTTTTCGATCAACCCAAATCGCGTGCCGGCCACCGCCTCTTGCTTATACGGGGCCATCGATTCTTTATACAATGTAATATGGCGACTCAAGTCAAACACCACCTCGGCAGCGGCCCCAATAAATGTAGTAAGGTGAATCTTAGGCATAGCGATTACTATACAAAAGGAATTTTTACAACCTGGGCCTTGAGCTGTTTGTCTCGCACCTGTATATAGATGGTGTTGTCAAGTTGTGCTTGAGCGGTTTGCACATATCCCATACCAATGGCCTTTCCCAAGCTGGGTGATTGGGTGCCGGAGGTCACTACGCCAATGCCCGTACCGGTCGCATCTTTTATTTCGTAGCCATGACGGGGAATACCTTTATCGATCATTTCAAAGCCCACCAGTTTTTTGGCAAGACCTTCTGCCTTTTGACGGGCAAACTGCGCCGACGAAGAAAACTCTTTGGTAAACTTCGTAATCCAACCCAAGCCGGCCTCGAGCGGAGAGGTGGTATCGTCAATATCATTTCCGTACAAACAAAACCCCATTTCAAGTCGCAAGGTATCGCGAGCGCCCAGACCAATGGGCTTTAACCCTTGCGGGCCGCCCAGCGAAAAAATAGCGTCCCAGATCTTTTCGGCATGGTCCTCTTTGTCTTCGAAATAAATCTCTACACCCCCGGCACCGGTATAACCGGTAGCGCTAATCAGCACATTCTCGACCCCTGCAAAAGTTCCTTTTACAAATGTGTAGTAGGCCAGATTAACAAGATCGAGATCGGTGAGCGGCTGCAGCATACGAGCGGCGAGCGGACCTTGCACGGCCAGCAGACAGGTTTTATCAGAGATGTTATGCATCTCTACCCCCTTGTGATTATGTTGCTGTATCCAGTTCCAGTCCTTTTCTATGTTCGAGGCGTTCACCACCAGCATATAGGCCTTATTCGGTTCCAGGCAATAGACCAGCAGATCGTCTACAATTCCTCCTTTGTCGTTGGGTAAACAACTGTACTGCACCTTTCCGGCAACAAGTTTAGCGGCATCGTTGCTGGTAACCCGTTGAATAAGGTCTAGCGCATCGGGACCCTTGAGTACAAACTCTCCCATGTGACTAACATCAAAGACCCCTGCATTTTTGCGAACGGTGGCATGTTCGTCATTGATGCCAGAATACGAGATAGGCATTTCGTAACCCGCAAAGGGAGCCATCTTGGCCCCCAGGGCTATATGCTTATTGTAAAACGGGGTTCGCTTAACAGACATGTGCTTTTTTTCAGAGCACAAATGTACGCGAATCCGGGTTTCTTCTAGAGTGTGTCGGCAGACAAGGAGTCTTCGACCGGACGCAGTATTCCGCCAGGCATCATTTTGTAGAGAGTGCCGCTTTGGTAGGGAAAATCGGCATCCTCCCAAGAGAACTCCTTTACCCGACCCCGCTTGTTATAGCCGATATGCAATTCTCCTTGTGTCAGCTTTTCTTTGATCGACTCATCGAACGAAATGGTCTTTCCAACCGGTACTTGTACTACTATCTTTACCTGCTGGCCGCGATATTTATTGTTAGCCGCAATGGCATAGAAACTAGGCAGATCTACCAGGGTAACGGTATCAACTGTATTGGATCTCCTACTAGCATATCCTTGGGTATTGACAGGATAGTGTATCGTTTCGGCACGAGCAATGGCCTGTTGGCTATTTCGCCCGGTAGCTATTCGCAGCATTTCTATATGGTAATGGCTGTCCGGACTTTCGATTGTTTCTATAATTACCGCAGAAAGCTTGAGGGTATCCTTCGTCAGATCCCATCCCGTTTCTTCTCCCTGAATATGGATCCACGGAACCCTATTGCTATAATGGAGGGCCGGTTGCGAGACCGTAAGATGCAACGAAGAAGGATTCGCAACAGTGAGTGGCACAGGGGTAACTACTTGCTCCCGCGCAGAAAATTCTTTGCCCAAACTGCTGAATAAAAGAAACATCATTACCCATCCCAGTGTCCAAAGAGAGAAAAAACTATAGCGTAGTACGGCACTTTTTTGTTTGTATCCCACGATTCTTCTAACGAGCCAAATAATAAATCCTAGCAGCGGAACCACTACAAACAAGAGTAGGGCTGCCCAAGCCATTAACTGCTGGGAATTGTTTGCCCACAAAAAACTTTGATAGGGCCAGGTAACCGCTCCGGCAAAACAAATAGCTAATAGTGCAACCAATAGCGAAAAAGCCAGAATGCCGAAGAAAAAAGCAAAGAATACTTTGATCAATAATCCGATCGCCTTAAAAAGACGGCTGCCAATAGTTCGGTCTTTGTCGCTGAATTTTTCTTGTACGCGTTGAGTGACCTCGCTAGCAAACTTCTCGGCCTTACCGGGTAGTTCGTTGGCTACGGTCTCTACCTCTTTCCCCCAGTTGCTTACTTTTTCTTTCAGCTGGTCTGCGCCTTGCTTTACTTGTTTTTGAATAGAGGCCAGGTCGATCTTCTCGCCACGCATCTCCATTTTCTGGTAGGGGGTAACCGCTTTCGGCAAAATGACCCAAAGGGTAATATACACAATGATCGAAAACCCGACCAGCGATCCAAAACTCAGATTAAATAGCACGATTGTGAAATCATCATCCGTCCAATCCAAAATAGAAAAAAGAATTTGTAGCAGTAACGGCGACAAGAAAAGCAATCGGATATTTTTAACCGGTTTATCAAAATAAGCGGCCAACCCTCCGGCCACACCGCCTAGTACTTTATTCTCAGGATCTCTGTAAAAACGTTTCCCCTTGAATGTTTCTACCGTAGAGGCGGGCAAAAAGATCCACATCAATACATAGCCGAATAACGCCAATCCAAAACTCGAGAATGCCAAGATCACCAATAAGGCACGCACAATGGCCGGGTCAATGCCCAGGTATGCTGCCAAACCGCCGGCTACCCCTCCTATTACAGTATTTGTTTGGTCGCGGTATAGTTTTCTATGAGCCGCTCCCTCGGTATAACTTGCATTTTCTTTCTCGCTTGCCTTAGCGTTAGCCGAGGCGCCGCTCATTGTTGTATCCGAAGCACCTTCCTGGGCTAACTCTTCGGGTCGACCCATAAGCGCGATCAGTTCTTGCACATCCAATTCTGTAATACAAGCCGTTCCCTTTTTAATTTTTTCGTGCATCAATTCGGCGATCCTGCCTTGCATATCGCTGATGATCTCTTCTCGACTCTCTTCGGTCGCAAAAAAATCGCGCAACCTTGCAATATAAGATTGCAGTTGTTCGAAGGCAGGCTCTTCTATAGATAGAATCCGGCCGCTTAAATTGATGGTGATGATCTTTTTCATGGCTATACTGATAATAGTTATTGTTTATGAATGGATCGGGTACTAGATTAGAGATTAGTGGGTTTGGGCAGGGTGGCCTTATTGACCGCTTCGGATAGTTCTTTCCAAGTTTGTTCCAGTTCTTTATAAAAGAGTTGGCCCTTTTCGGTCAGTGAAAAATATTTGCGGGGTGGGCCAGAGGGGCTTTCGACCCAGCGATACGATAACATCTCGGCGTTCTTTAGTCTGGTAAGCAACGGATAGAGCGTACCCTCCAAAATTTGCAAGCCGGCCGAGCGCATTTCGTCGACAATGTCTCCCGGATACGCTTCGCCTCTTTTGATGGCCGAAAGGATGCAAAACTCCAAGATTCCCTTGCGCATTTGGCTCTGTGTATTGTCTATATTCATAGTGTTTTTATCGATTGACAGACCAAAGATAGAGAATAATTACAGTACTATGCATAACAAAGTACCTTTTTTAATAAAATGTTTTTGCCTCACTAAAGAAAGCCTAATGACCTATTTACCGAAATGCCATATTTTTTACCGATTTTTGCCCATTATGAGCCGAAAAATAGCCTATTTAGCCAGTTTTTTTCTTGTTTTGGCCCTTTTTGGATGTGCCGATAAATACCAATCCTACCGGTCAAACTATCCCTTTAAGAGCCCCAATGGCCAGCCTGATTATACCAATCTGGACTACTGGGCCGCCCATCCCGACAAAAAAGACCCCTCCGACAGTATTCCCGGGCCGCTTAGAACAGAGACCAGAGACACCCTGGCCGATGTTTTCTTTTTGCACCCCACCACTTTTACCGACAAAAAAGAAGCAGCTCGCCCGAATGCCGCCATTGATGATGACTATATAAATGCCAAGACAGATTACTCGACCATTCTGTTTCAGGCCAGTGCCTTTAACCAACAAAGCCGGGTGTTTAGTCCACGCTATCGCCAGGCGCACATCGGTAATTTCTATGGAGCCGATTCGGCCCTGGCCGTACAGGCCTTACAGTTGGCATACGCCGACGTGCGCAACGCCTTTCGCCATTATTTACAGCATTATAATAACGGACGTCCCATTATTATTGCCTCGCACAGCCAAGGCGCACTAATGGCGATTGAACTACTCAAAGAATTTTTCGATAACAAACCGCTGCAACGACAACTTGTAGTGGCCTATGTGGTAGGATGGCCCCTCGAAACAAAAAGTTTCAACTCGCTGACCGCTTGTGTGCAACCTACACAAACAAATTGCGTGTGTAGCTGGCGAACTTTTAAGATGGGATACGAAGCGCCCTGGGTCAAAAAAGAAAAAGAGCGCGCGGCCTCGATAATCGTAACCAATCCACTCAGCTGGACCACCGATTCAGGTTTCGTATCTCGCAAAGCCAACAAAGGGGCCGTTCTTACTCGGTTCAACAAGGTTTTTACAGGCGCTGCCGATGCACAGATTCAACAGGGTGTGATATACTCGTACCGCCCACATTTTCCGGGCAGCTTTTTATATAGAACCGATAACTACCACATAGGAGACATTAATCTCTACTACCTCAACATCAGAGAGAATGTGCGCACCCGTCTGTCTGCTTTTTTAAATAAAGGAACAAGCAACAATCAGTCGGTAAGATGATCGTCATCATTTAAAAAGGTAGTGGCTGCTTTTATCTTTAAAAGAAACAGCCATCCATGAGAACGATCGTTGTTTCATGTTTACCAGGTTCCGGTCAGTTATACCGATGCGCCTATTGTGTTAGTATCGGTAGAGGAGCTTAGGCATGCGGCCGAAAAAAGAATGGAACAACTAAAAGACCTAACGCGAAAAGTGCTAAAGGCCGAACAAAAGATCTACAGCGAAACGCGGCTGGGCAATGTAACCGACGAGTTGGAATCCATTTGCGAAAAGATCAGACCCTTTGCCGTAGTAATGGGAACCAAGGGGGCTTCGGCGTTTGAACGGGTCGTTTTTGGCAGCAACACGCTAAGTGCCATCCGTCATTTGCATGTACCCGTTATTTGCGTGCCTCCGGGTAAGGCCTTTGGAAAGGGAATAAAAAAGATCGGGTTTGCCTGCGATTGCAAAGAAGTGGTAGCTACAACACCTACACGCATCATTCGAGACCTTGTTCGAAACTTCGAGGCCGAGTTGCATGTACTCAATGTTAATACCGACGGCAGTAACGAAGAAGAAAAACCCGAACAGACCGTATTGTTAGAGACACTCTTAAGCGATCTCCGCCCCATCTATCATTTCTTGGAGCACACCGATATAGAAGATGCGATCAACGAATTTGCCGAAAAGAATAATCTCGATCTGATCGTCAGTATCCCCAAACAACACAAGCTGGTCGACAAACTCTTTAAGAAAAGTTCAACGCGGCAACTGGTCTATCAAAGCCATGTGCCCGTAATGTGCATACACGAAGAATAAGCCGCGTATAATTATGAAAAGCAGTATATGCTAAAACTCGGCAGCGCCGGGGGTACGCGGAAAAGCGATCACGTCGCGAATATTGCTCATTCCGGTCACAAATTGCACCATGCGCTCAAAACCCAGTCCGAAACCGGCATGGGGAACCGTTCCAAAGCGCCGCGTGTCGAGATACCACCAAAGCTCTTCTTCGGCAATTCCCATGGCGGCCATCTTTTGTTGCAGGTTCTCCAATCTTTCTTCGCGTTGCGAACCGCCCACAATTTCTCCAATGCCGGGGGCCAGAATATCCATGGCCGCTACCGTCTTACCATCGTCGTTCTGCCGCATATAAAACGCCTTGATCGAAGCGGGATAGTTATAAAGAATAACCGGCTTCTTAAAATGCTTTTCGACCAGATAGCGCTCGTGCTCACTTTGCAGGTCCATGCCCCATCCGGTAATCTCGTATTGGAACTTCTTTTTCTTGTTGTAATTGCTCTCGCGCAAAATATCGATAGCCTCTGTATAGGTTAATCGCTCGAATTTATTTTCGGTTACAAAGCGAAGCTTGTCGAGGAGTCCTAGTTCGCTGCGCTTGTCTTGCGGTAATTGTTTTTCTTCTTCGGCCAATCGTTGGTCCAAGAATTGAAGATCATCGGCGCAATGCTCCATGGCGTAGCGAATAATATAGCCAATGAATTCTTCGGCCAGGTTCATATTGTCTTCGAGATCGTAAAAGGCCATCTCGGGTTCTATCATCCAAAACTCAGCCAAATGACGAGCGGTATTACTGTTTTCGGCCCGAAACGTAGGGCCGAACGTGTAGATCTCGCCAAAGGCGGTCGCCCCTAATTCTCCCTCAAGCTGACCGCTTACCGTTAAGTGCGTAGAGCGACCAAAAAAATCTTCTTTGTAATCTATTTGTCCGTCTTCGGTGCGTGGGGCTTTTCCGTCGAGCGGAAGAGTGGTTACCCGAAACATTTCTCCAGCGCCCTCAGCGTCACTGGCCGTAATGATGGGCGTATGGAGATATAAGAATCCTTTGCTATGAAAGAACTGGTGCACAGCAAACGATAAGGCATGCCGAACACGAAATACCGCTGCGAATGTATTGGTGCGAAAACGCAGGTGCGCTTTTTCGCGTAAGAACTCAAGGCTGTGTTTTTTGGGTTGCAGCGGATATTTTTCTGCATCGGAATCACCTAAAATATCTACGGTCGTCGCCTGCAGATCTATTTTTTGTCCTTTGCCCAGCGAGGCCACCACTTTTCCGGTTACCCGAAGAGAGGCCGATGTGGTAATGCGCGATAACAAACTGTCCGGAAACTGACCCAGGGTGAGCACCACTTGTAAGTGTTGGTTGGTACTACCATCGTTGAGGGCCACAAACTGATTATTGCGAAAGGTGCGCACCCATCCCATTACCGTCACTTCCTGACCGGCGGGCTCTTGCTGCAACAGTTCCTTTATCTTGATTCTTTTATTGAACATGAAAGGGTAATTACGAATGCAAAGGTAAGCGCTGAGCCCCGTGGAGCTGACAGCCGTCAGTTGAAAAAATTTTCGGAATTGACCTATTTATAGTAGTATTGCATCTGAAAGAGGCCCATTCGGCCCGGATTCTACTCGTTTTTCTTTCGTTTGCCGCCTCTTTGATCTGGTTAACACTCAAATTTTCAATTATCAAGTCGGGTTATTTTTAGTTGAACCCTTGATCAATTTTCATTCATGTACGATATTTTACAACTGAACGACATGCTCGTTCCCGAGTTGCTCGACATTGCCGAGCGCCTCAAGATTCCCCAGGCCAAACGACTCAGTAAACAGGACCTTATTTATAAGATACTTGACAGCCAGGCCATTGCAGGAGCCAAACAAGCCAAAGGAACCGAACCCGATCATAAACATAAACGCATCGTAAAAACCAGTACAGGTATCGCCAGTGAAGAAGCCATTGTAGAAAGCGGCGACACCCAAACCCCACCTTCCAAACAATTATCCATGACTGCAAAAAACGAGGACAACAAGCCCAAGAAAAGAGGAAGACCCAAAAAAGAAGAGAAGCCCGACGCTGCTGCTGCAGCCGGAGCTACCCTTCAAGAAAATGCCAACGCCCCCAGCAAGACCGACCTGTTGGCACAGACCATCTTGCAAAATACGCCCGAGCCGGGTGCTTCGCCCGAACCACAAGGCGGTCCCGCTCGCTTTGTTCCTCAAAAAAAGGAACCGGTCTTTACCGTAGAGTTCGATGGCATGATCCCGGCCGAAGGGGTATTAGAGATGATGCCCGACGGATATGGTTTTTTGCGCTCATCCGATTATAACTATTTGTCTTCGCCCGACGACGTATATGTATCACCCTCGCAGATCAAATTATTCGGACTCAAAAGCGGTGACACCGTCTATGGCACCGTTCGCCCTCCCAAAGAAGGAGAGAAATATTTTGCACTGCTCAAAGTAGACCTGCTCAACGGAAAGAGTCCCGACGAAGTACGCGACCGCGTTCCCTTCGATTATCTGACACCGCTGTTCCCGTTCGAAAAATTAAATCTGTTTACAACGCCTTCGGAATATTCTACGCGCATTATGGATTTGTTTACCCCCATTGGTAAAGGCCAGCGCGGATTGATCGTGGCGCAACCCAAAACAGGTAAGACCATGTTGTTAAAAGCGGTGGCCAATGCCATCGCTGCCAACCATCCTGAGTGTTATTTAATGATCGTTCTCGTCGATGAAAGACCCGAAGAGGTTACCGATATGGAACGAAGCGTAAAGGCAGAGGTGATCGCTTCTACCTTCGATGAGCCCGCCGAAAAACATGTTAAGGTTTCTACCATGGCACTCAATAAGGCCAAGCGATTGGTAGAGTGCGGACACGATGTAGTTATCTTACTCGACTCCATAACCCGATTGGCGCGTGCGCACAATACTGTGGCACCGGCCTCGGGTAAAGTATTATCGGGCGGGGTCGAGGCCAATGCCATGCAAAAGCCCAAGCAATTCTTTGGTGCCGCTCGTAAAATAGAGAATGGCGGATCGCTCACCATTATTGCCACCGCGCTGGTCGATACCGGCAGTAAAATGGACGAGGTGATCTTCGAGGAATTCAAAGGAACCGGTAATATGGAATTGCAACTCGATCGCAAACTCTCTAATAAACGGATCTATCCGGCCGTAGATCTAAATTCTTCTTCGACCCGTCGCGACGATCTGTTATTAGACCCCGCTGCACTGCAACGGATGAATCTGCTGCGCGTGTATTTGGCCGATATGAATACCGAAGAGGCCATGCGCGAATTACAAAACCGAATGAAAGGCACCAAGAGCAACGAAGAGTTCTTAGCCTCCATGAATAAATAACCAAAGAGGACCTAGGTCCTCTTTTTTTTATGCCTGTTCAGCGCGTCGATATCGAAGAGTTTTTATCGTTAGCGGCTTCTCACCCGGTGTTGGATGTGCGAAGCCCCGGCGAGTTCAAGCATGCACATGTTCCGGGGGCCATATCGTTTCCGCTTTTTACTGATGAGGAACGAAAGATCGTCGGCACGACCTACAAACAAAAAAGCAGAGAGGAGGCTATTAAGATCGGGCTGGACTTTTTTGGCCCTACCATGAAAGACAAAGTGGTCGCCGCCGAAACTATCGCGGCCTCTTTTTATAAAACCGACAATGCCCGTAATACAACCCTGCTCGTTCATTGCTGGCGGGGGGGCATGCGAAGTGCAGCCATTGCCTGGTTACTCGACCTCTATGGTTTTACCGTTTATACACTAGCCGGGGGTTACAAACGCTATCGTAATTGGGTATTAGAAGAGTTGAGCAAACCCCATTCATTACGAGTGATTGGAGGATACACCGGATCAGGTAAGACAGAATTATTACAAGCACTGGCAACGGCGGGCCAACCGGTGATCAATCTTGAAAAACTCGCCTCACATAAGGGATCTGCTTTTGGAAGCATTGGTCAACCCGCGCAACCCGGGCAAGAACAATTCGAAAATAAATTGGCCCTGGCATTACGTTCACTTCGCACAACATTTTCTGTTGATACTATCGCACCCTCTTCGGTACACGATGTGGATGGCGACTTACCGCCCATTTGGATCGAAGACGAATCACAGCGCATTGGGTTGGTCAATCTTCCCACTGCATTTTGGACTACGCTGCGCCAGGCGCCTGTTTATTTTTTAGAGATCCCTTTTGAGGAACGACTCAGTCATATCGTGGCTGAATATGGGGCGCTAGATAAAACGGCATTGATCGATGCCACCACCCGAATTACCAAAAAGTTAGGTCACCTACAAGCGCAACAGGTAACCGACCTGATCACCGAGAACAACATCAAGGCCGCCTTCGACATTTTATTGCGTTACTACGATAAACTCTACGCCAAGTCGCTGCAAAATCGCAAGTCGTTAGAAAAACAACTCACCATTATTCCTTCTACGAAGACCGGAGCGGAGAATTTACGGCTGGTGTTGAAAGGCTAGCTTTTAATTACTTTCTGATCGGCGAAAAGCCTGTCGTTTTTTTGTCGTAAAAAGGGGTTGCCCTTTTGAACTAATTGTAATAACTTTGTAATTACAATTTAATCACATGGAAGTCTCCTTGATCTCTATCGGCAACTCAAAGGGCATTCGCCTGCCGAAAACCATTCTCGAAAAATATCAATTTCAAAACACGTTAGAGCTGGTATTTGAAAAAGAGTACATCATTTTAAAACCCAGAAAAAACCCGCGTGCCGGCTGGGAAAAATCATTTCAAAAAATGCATGAAAAAGCGGATGATAAACTGCTTCTCCCTGCTATTTTTAAGGACGAAGAATTGGACGAATGGAAATAAAGCAGTACCAGGTCGCCTTAGTTAACCTTGAGCCCACCATTGGGCGAGAGATCAGAAAAACGCGACCCTGTGTTATCATTTCCCCCAACGAAATGAACAACTTCTTGGAAACGCTCATCATTGCCCCAATGACCACTGCTACAAAAGATTATCCTACACGCGTTGGGGTTCGATTTAATAAAAGAAAAGGAAGTGTCGCTCTTGACCAGATCAGAACAATAGACAAGAAAAGAATTATTAAAACATACAACAGCCTGTCTCAAAAAGAAATATTGAACGTAAAATCCATTTTGCACGAAATGCTAGTTTTATAATTTATGGTTAGACACTCGTTGAACCGCGCCGCGCTATAATCCCCACTCCATGACCACACCCCTACTTACCGAATTTTCTAAAGGCGGCGGCTGCAGTTGCAAAATTGCGCCACGGGTGCTCGAAGAGATCTTGCATTCGACTATTCAACGCCCGGCCCCTGCGGCCTTGTTGGTAGGCCACGAGACCAACGACGACGCGGCGGTCTATGATCTGGGCAATGGTACGGCGCTCATCTCGAGCACCGATTTTTTTTCGCCGCTGGTCAACGATGCATTTACGTTCGGAAAGATCGCTGCGGCCAATGCCATCAGCGATATCTATGCTATGGGGGGCAAACCATTGATCGCAATCGCGATCTTGGGTTGGCCCGTCGAAAAATTGCCGACGGCCATGGCACAACAAGTGATCGAAGGAGGCAGAACTATTTGTGAGCAAGCGGGCATTCCGCTCGCAGGCGGACACAGCATCGACAATCCTGAGCCCATCTTTGGGTTAGCGGTAAGTGGCATTGTTCCTATCGAGAATCTCAAAAAAAACAATACGGCACAAGTGGGCGATTGGCTGCTACTTACCAAACCGCTGGGAACCGGGGTGCTGGCAAGTGCAGAAAAAAAAGGATTGCTTGATGCAACACAGCAGTCTATGCTATTCGAAGCGCTGTGTTCGCTCAACCAGATCGGGACCGCACTGGGTGCCATCAAAGGCGTTAGCGCCATCACCGATATAACCGGTTTTGGCCTGATGGGTCATTTGGTAGAGATGGTAAAAGGAAGCAATGCAAGCGCCGCCATCTACTATGACCGGCTGCCTGTATTACCCAATGTAAAAGAGTTGATCGCCCAACGCGTGTTTCCCGACGCCACTACGCGCAACTGGAGCGCCTATCAAGATAAAATTCGATTTGAAAAAGGGGTCAATGTAATGGAAGCCTTTACACTGCTTCCCGATCCGCAAACGAATGGCGGATTATTGATTAGTGTGGCTCCCGATGCCCTCGAAACCGTGCAAGAACTATTTAAAGAACAGGGATACGGCGCACAGATCGAACCCATTGGAAAGATCATCGACCAAGAAGAAAAGACGCTGATCGTTTACCCGAATTAAAAAACCAGATTCTCTTTATTTTTTACCTGATCGATGGGTAGCTCTGCCACCAGCTGTACGGCGGCCAGACTACGAATGGTTTGAATGGTTTGTTGCAACGAAGCATCGCTTACTTCATCTTCTTTCATTAACCATAAAAAATCGAGGTGCTTGAACTCGGGTAGCAAGAATTCACCGTCGAATTTATTATTATAGATATAATGCTCCAGCGATCCGGTGGGTTCGCGGTACTCGTAGACCGAAAAAGAGTATTCGCGCTTTTTATAGATTCGTTTTATCTCTAACTCGTTGATGCGAAAATCAAGCCCGATCACCTTGTTGAGATGCCAGCAAAACTGATAGCCGCGAATGGGCGCTACAATGCCCAGTAGGCGTGTTCCCTCGAAGAAAGCTTCGGTGATCAGCGAATTATCGAGCACCAGTTTATTGACACGCTCTGCCATAGGTTAGTCAATACAAGGTACAACTTATCGACATTAGAACTGTATGTCGGCCACCAACTGCTCAGCACCTCGCTGGTAAATGACCTTTACCTGATCGCCTTTTTTAAACTTGCCGAGTGTTTGCATATAGCTTTCCATAGAGCCGATCTTATAGTCGCCGATCTGCAAGACAATATCGCCGGCACGAATACCGGCTTTTTGTGCCGGGCGACCTTCGCTAACGCCATCCGCTCTTACCCCGTTGCCGCTATAGGTATAGTCGGGCATAATCCCCATAGAGACACTAAAACGAGCACTGGTAGTCGTTTGCGCTTCGCGGGTCTTTAAAAAAGCCAGTCGGCCGCTTTTATCGGCTTGGGTAATCAATTGTTCTATATGGCGCAGTATAGAGACCATGCCCTTGTAATTGATACGATCGGCATCATCGCTAGGCTTATGATAATCGGTATGCAGACCGGTAAAATAGAAAAGCACCGGAATGTCCTTTCTATAAAAAGAAGTATGGTCGCTGGGGCCCGAGCCACTCGAGTCGATCTTTACGCTAAAACTTCCTTTTGCGCTACTGTTAATAACAGAAGACCAATAGGGCGAGGTGCCATAGCCGCCAATGGTAACCGTCTTGGTGCTATCGTTAAGACGACCGACCATGTCCATATTGATCATATAGTTGATCGATTTTAGGTCGATGGTAGGATTCTCAACAAAATGTTTGGAGCCATACAACCCTAACTCTTCGCCCGAAAAAGCGATGAGTAAATAGTTGTTAGACCGAGCTGCCAACTTTTTTAATTCGTAGCCCAGAGCCAACAAGGTGGCTGTACCACTGGCATTATCATCAGCGCCGTTGTGAATGGCGGCTTCTTTTTTCTCGTAACGCGAGTTTCCATCTTCGCCATAGCCTAAATGATCGAAGTGAGCGCCAAGCACCACTGTGGTGGGGGCACCATTATCTATATATCCGATCACGTTCGCTCCGGTTCTGATTTTATCGGCCAGCGAGGCGCGAGCCGAGATCTCGAGCGAAGCCACCTCTTGATTGGTAAATGCGGCCACCGCTGTGTGCTTAACATAAAAAACAGGAATGGCCACCGAAGGCAATTTATCTTTTGAATTAAAACTTAGCTTATCATCGATCAAGCTGCTATTATGCCAGAGCAGTGCTGCTGCTCCTTTTTCTTTTGCCTTTGAACTGAACTCGTATATGTAGCCGGGCAGATCAAAATGAGGATTGGTCTTGTTCTCTTCGAGCACGTCGCGCAGATCGATCAGCCAGGGAGCGCCCATCTCGCGAAGACCCGGTGTTAGTGGAGCGGTTATCGAAGCAGCGGCACTATACGGGAACACAAAAAAATCTTTTTCGGGGGTCAGGACTTTATTTGCAATGATCATTTTGCAATCCGGTCCCATCTTTTTTCCCTCGTTCACAGAAAAAGACTGAAAATATCCATCGGTCCCTTTCGGCACCAGCCCCGCCTTGCTGTATTGGCCGGCAATGTATTCCATAGCCAATTTTTCGCCGGCCGTTCCGGTACGACGTCCTTCAAGACGATCATCGGCCAAATAGGTTACAAAGCCTGTCATTGCATTTTGCAGTAACTCATTTTTTTTGGCTAGTCGGCTAGACGCCGAACAGCCGCTTAGCACAACCAATGAACAGAACAGGGCGCTTTTCATATAGCATTTCATAGCGAAATCATTTATGGGCTGCAAAGTTACCAACTACAAAGATGCTTTGCGCAACAAGACCGAGATTTCGGGCGGGGTTTGCCATTGAGTATCTACTTTTGCAACCAATAATAGTATGTTGAACCCCCTTGGTGTCCATATTGCGCTGGTCGGCAACCCCAACAGTGGAAAAAGTTCGCTTTTTAACTGCCTCACCGGTTTGCAACAGAAAGTGGGCAACTTTCCGGGTGTTACCGTCGATAAAAAGACCGGGGCGGCCACGATCGGAGGCCTGCAGGCATCCATGATCGACCTGCCCGGGACCTATAGTTTATACCCCCGAAGGCTCGATGAATGGGTTACCTACAAGGTGGTGATGAAAGAAGACGAAGAGATCGACCCCGATCTATTGGTGGTGGTGGTCGATGCCAGCAACCTGAAAAGAAATTTACTTTTCTGTACACAGCTTATCGACCTTAAGCAACCGGTCGTGGTAGCTCTTACCATGATGGACCTGGCCCGTCGCCGCGGCATCAAGATCGACATTGCGGCGCTGGAGCGCGAATTGGGAGTAGCCGTGGTAGCGGTCGATGCCAGAAAAGGCAAGGGCTTGCAAGAGTTAAAAAAAGCAATAGAACTTACACTGCAAGGCGCGTACAAAGTTCCGACCAGAGATTTTATCGATAACTATGCACTGGCACCCATCCCTATTCAAAAAATCAAAGAGGTCCTCTCGGATTGTAGCGATTATAAGGCCATTCATCTGTTAACGCATCGGGATTCGTTTATAGTACCCGCGCCCGTTCAGCACCAGATCGATGCCATAGAAAAAGAAGGCAGGTTCAATGCCACTAAAACGCAGGCCGAAGAGATCTTGCAACGCTATGCTCGCATTCGGCAAGTTATGCAGCAAGCCGTTTTAGAACCCGACCCTTTGCAAAAAACGCTGCGCACCGAAAAACTCGATGCGGTATTGCTTCATCGCCGCTGGGGATACTTGATCTTACTGACCGTTTTGTTCTTACTTTTTCAAAGCGTCTTTTTGCTCGCGCAGTATCCAATGGACTGGATCGAAATGGGGTTTGGAAAAGCCGGAGAATGGCTTACGCTGCAACTTCCCACTGGTAAAGTAACCGATCTGCTCGTCAACGGCGTGCTGGCCGGATTAGGAGGAATCTTAGTGTTTGTACCGCAGATCATGATCTTGTTCGGTATCATTACCCTGCTCGAAGATTCGGGATACATGGCCCGCATTAGTTTTTTGTCTGACAGGCTGATGCGCAGCGTGGGGCTTAACGGAAAAAGTGTGATGCCCATGATCAGTGGCTTTGCCTGTGCGGTGCCCGCTATTATGAGTGCTCGCAATATCGAGAACAGAAAAGAGCGGCTGCTCACCATTCTGATTACTCCGCTTATGAGTTGCTCGGCCCGATTACCGGTTTATACGACCATTACCGGGCTCGTGATTCCCAATACCTATTTATTTGGATTTATCAGCTTGCAAGGTCTCGTATTGCTGGCCATGTATATGTTAGGAATCGTAATGGCGATGTTGGTCTCTTATGTCGCTAACTTGTTTATTAAAATTCAAGAGAAAAGTTTTTTTATTTTAGAACTACCCTCTTACCGGTCTCCTCGCTGGTCTAATCTATTGCCCACCATGCTCAGCAAGGCCAAGATATTTGTGCTCGATGCCGGAAAGGTCATCATGATCATTTCTCTTGTGCTATGGGGGCTTAGCTCGTACGGCCCGGAGTCTGGTATGCTGGCAGCGCAGCAACAGTTCGAAGCGGCGCAGCAAAGCGGCTTTACTGCAGCGCAAGCCGAAAGACAATACCAGACCGCCAAACTAGAAAACTCCTACGCCGGATGGCTCGGAAAAAAAATAGAGCCTGTCATTACCCCGCTCGGGTTTGATTGGAAGATCGGAGTGGCTCTTATAACTTCTTTTGCGGCCCGCGAGGTATTTGTAGGAACCATGGCCACTCTCTACAGTGTAGGTGATGAGGGCAGTCACCTGCTTAACGAAAAAATGAAGGCAGCCGTTCGTCCCGATGGAACGCCTGTATTTACCTTAGCCACCGGACTTTCGTTAATGATCTTTTATGTATTTGCCATGCAGTGCATGAGCACGCTGGCAGTGGTAAAAAGAGAGACCAAGTCGTGGAAGTGGCCCGCCATTCAATTGTTCTATATGACCGGGATGGCCTATTTACTTAGTTGGGCCTGTTACTTATTTTTTCGTTGACCGGTGCAACCCATTTGTCGTTAGGCTCAAAATAATTCCACAATAGGGTCGCTACAGAACGCGCTAGCGTCCAGGCTTCGTTATCGTGTGTCCAGCGCTGGTCTTGATTATTCTTGGTAAAAATGCAAAACACAAATGGTCGGTTAGGGGCATTAACGATCATCGCTTCGCTTCGAGAAGCATTCACGCATCCATTCTTGCTAAATACTTCGATATAAGGCGGAAAACTTCCCAGCGATTCATCTTCGTCCCAAAAGTTGCGACTCATAGCCCTTAACATCTTTTCGCTGGCATAAGCCGATATCACTTCTTTGCGGTAGATCTTTTCTAACAAACGGCCCATTTCGGCAGGCGTGGTTTGCCCCCAGCCATACTGTGTGCGATTAGCTTCGCGACCGGGCGTTCTGGAATTTACATAGGTATTTAAAAGTCCTTGTTGTAGAAGCAACTCATTGATGCGCTTTCCTCCTCCGGCCAGCGATTGCAGCCATAAGCTGGCCGTATTGTCGCTGGTGGTCATCATCAACATAATTATTTTTTTGAGTGCAATTTTTTCGCCGTCCTTAAAAGAGCCGAGAATATCTTCTCCTGCATAGAGCAGTGAGTCGCGGTAAACATGATTGCTGTCGTAAGAGAGTTGTCCATTATCTACCGCAGCAGTAATACCCAACAAGATGGGCACCTTTACAATGCTGGCCGTCGGAAAAACAGTATCGGCATTGTACAGCGACACCCGACCACTGCGCAAGTCCTTTACATAAAGGCCCACCTCTCCTTTAAAGCCTTGCAGGCGCTCGGCAATCTTTGCTTCTAGCTTTTTATCGTGTAGCTGTGCAAGCAGCGTAGAATACGCGATCAACCCAACAAACAATAATGCGATAAAGCGTGGCATGTTCTTATTTTTTTGCCATCCGCATATAATCGAATACCAGCGCGCAGAATGTTTTAACCCCCGGGGGCATGCCGCTGTTGTCTACATAAAAATCGGGGGTATGATGCGGAGGTGCTTTGTTTGGGTCGTTCCCCTTTGGCATACCTCCCAGTGAGAAAAAGAAAGAAGGGGCTCTGGTACCGTAGTACGAAAAATCTTCGGCACCGGTGACCCAATTAGTCTCTCCCACATTGGCGGCGCCCAGCGTACGCTCTATCGTAGGCACCATTTGTTTGACTAGCTCGGGAGTATTATAGGTAACCAGCGTTTTAGTTTCGATCATTACCTCTGCCGTTGCACCGCTGGCCGCTGCGATCATGGTGGCGGTTTGTTTTATTTTTTCGTGTACGATCTTTTGCATCTCGCTGTCGAGGGTGCGGATCGTTCCTTTTAGGGTGCAAGATTCAGAAATAATATTTTGTCGCACCCCTCCATTGATCATCCCCACTGTAATAACGACAGGCGCCTTGGTTAGTTCCATCTGGCGACTAACGATACTTTGCAAACCATCGATTATTTGAGCGGAGATCTGAATAGGATCAACCCCTCTCCAGGGTTGCGAGCCATGGCTTCCCTTTCCTTTTACTTTAATAGAGAACCAATCGGCCGCTGCCATAAAGGCGCCGGGTCTGTAAGATACCTTGCCGGCCTCGAGGTCTGAAGAGATATGTATCCCAAAGATCACATCGACCTTGGGGTTATCCATCACACCTTCTTTGACCATCAGCGGCGCCCCGCCCTCTTCGCCCTCGGGGGCGCCCTCCTCGGCGGGTTGAAAAATAAATTTAACACTGCCTTGTAATTGGTCTTTCATAGATGCTAATACTTCGGCCGCCGCCATTAGCATGGCCACGTGCGTATCGTGTCCACACGCGTGCATCACCCCCACCTCGTTACCATTATATACAGCTCGCTCTTTAGACGCAAACGAAAGGGGTACGCGCTCCGTAATAGGAAGGGCGTCCATGTCTGCACGCAGACCAACACAAGGGCCGGGCTTAGCGCCGCGCAACAGACCCACCACTCCTGTTTTGGCAAAGCCTTCCGTTACTTCTATGCCGAGCGAACGAAGATGGTCGGCTACCAAGCGCGCTGTTTTTACCTCGCGGTTGCCCAACTCGGGGTAGCGATGTATCGTTTCTCTCCACTGGTTGGTCTTTTGCTGAATGGCATCGGCCTTAGAAAAAGCAAGGGCAATAGGGTCTGTTGATTTCTGTGCCTGGCCACTATAAATTACCAGCAGCAAGCAAACAAGGGAGCAAAAACTTTTCACGGGTAGACTATTTGGTGTGAAAATAAGACAATCGCCCCTTTATCGTAAACCGCTTATCGATTCGCTCTTCGTACCCCGCGAATTATTTTATAATTTTAAGGGACCATGCTGCTTAGACACCTTCCTTTTTTGCGGGCTGTTTTTTGGCACAGCGTTACTGCCTTTGGCGGACCACAGGCCCATGTAGGAATGATGTTGAAAACCTTTGTTCAAAAAACTCCGTACGTAACCGAAGAAGAGCTAATGGAGTACAATGCTTTTTGTCAGCTGCTGCCCGGCGCCTCGTCTACCCAGACCCTGGCCCTTATCGGATACAAAAGAGGTGGGGTGCTATTAGCCTCTCTTACCCTGTTAATCTGGATCTTACCGGCCAGCCTGCTAATGGGGGCATTGTCTTTTTTGCTGGTGGGTCTCGAAGATCATCCGCAGCAGACGGCCATCTTTCGCTTTATTCCCCCTATGGCGGCCGGGTTTTTGGGCTTCGCCATTCTAAGGATCTTTCCGCTTTCTATTAAGAATACCATCACCTGGGTCATTATGCTGGTCAGCTTCGCAGCCACCGGTCTTTTATTCGGCAGACCCTGGCTCGTGCCGCTGCTAATTGTGGCGGGTGGAATTGCCACCAACTTTAGCATCAAGAGAATTCCGCAAGGCGCCGACAAACCCAAAGCGGTGCGCTGGTGGAATTTCTGGTTGTTTGGGATCATCTTTATCACCGCCGGTCTTCTTAGCGAAGCGGCCAGAACCAATAATTGGGCCGAACGAAAACCGATCAACCTTTTTGAGAACACCTACCGAATGGGAAGCTTCGTTTTTGGAGGCGGACAAGTGTTATTGCCCATGATGTACGAACAGTGGAGCGTGCGACCCGCAGCCGTAAAAGACAATAACCCCAATGCCATCCAAATCGACCAAGATAAGTTGTACACAGGCATGGGAATCGTGCAAGCTGTACCCGGTCCGGTTTTTTCGTTTGCCTCTTTTACCGGAGGGTTGGCTTTAAAAGATATGGGACCCTCCATGCAATTGTTGGGTTGCCTGATCGGCACCATCGCCATTTTTTTACCCAGCGCCCTATTGGTACTTTTCTTTTTTCCAGTATGGCACAATCTAAAAAAATACGCCGTTGTCTATCGATCGCTCGAGGGAATCAATGCAGCGGTGGTAGGAATTATGATAGCGTCTACTCTTTATATTTCGAGAGACATCTCTCTTACCGATGGAAACATCATTAGCAGCATTAACCTGTTGGTGATACTGGCCACGATGTTGCTGTTGCGATTTACAAAACTGTTATCGGCGCTGATCGTGCTGTTCTGCTTAGCGCTGGGTTATTTCTTATAATAGCCCCCTCTTTCTATTTCTTCTATGACCGCTTCGGGCAACATATATCGAATGGATTTTCCATTGGCAATACAAGCGCGTATGTATGTAGAAGAAAGTTGTAGCAGCGGGGCATCGATGAAGGTTGCTTTTGCTCCCAGCAAATTTTCGCTCCCATAGCCCATTCGGGGATACACCAGTATCTCATATTCGCCGATCAGGGTTTGATAGTTCTTCCAACGAGATAGGTTTTGAAAACTATCCGCCCCCATAATAATGCGGAACTCGTGTTGCGGATATTTTTCTTTTAGATAAATAAGGGTGTCGATGGTATACGAGGGTTTGGGTAGCGCAAACTCAATATCGGTGGGCTTAATGCGGGTGTCGTGCTCAGTGGCCAGCGTTGCCAGGTGTAACCGGTGATACTCATTGAGCAACGTATTCTCATTTTTCAACGGATTTTGAGGAGAGACGACCAGCCAGACCTTTTCGAGATCGGTCTCGTTGAGTATATAATTAGCCACGATCAGGTGACCATTATGAATAGGGTTAAAGGATCCGAAATAAAGACCAATTTTCATTGTAAAAGCTTGAAAATCAATTTGTTATTTCAATTAAGATCGCATCCGCCTCGTTCAACCGGAGGCTAAGGTGGTATCCGGAAACTGACACCGAAAGAGGATCCCCCAGCGGGGCCACCTGTTCTACCAATATCGTCTCGCCGGGCACGCAGCCCATTTCCATCAGCTTTAAAAAGATCTCGTTGTTTTGAAACTCCTTGATTGTTCCCGCCTGGCCCGGCTTTAGCTCTGAGAGACGAATCACCATGATCAAAATATTATTTTACAAAGCTACCCTTGTTGGGTGGTATTTCTTTACGATTTTTGATAATGATGCGCTCAGGATCAAAAGTTTATTTCTTCTTCGAAAAAAGGGGATTCACCCTTTCTAGCAGAGCCTTGCTAAAGGGCTTTATTGAAAAGCTGTTTAAAAAAGAAAAAACCTTGCTGGGGTGCGTCAACTATGTCTTTTGCTCCGACAAAAGACTGCTCGAGATCAATAAAACATATCTAAAACACGATTATTACACCGATATCATCAGTTTTGACCTCTCTTCCGGACCTCAAAAGGTGGCCGAGATCTATATTAGCATCGATCGGGTCAGAGAAAACGCAAAAAACTTGGGTGTTTCATTCAAAAACGAGCTTCACCGGGTAATTTTTCATGGGGCGCTGCATATCTGTGGGTATAAAGACAAAACCGGTACCCAAAAAAAGGCCATGCGAATAAAAGAAGAGCAATGCCTCACAGCCTATGGGATTGTTCCACGTGGAACGAAGTATTCGCCCCGACCACAGGCTCGCCGTTTCACGTGAAACACAAGCCCTGGAGCTGATTCACCCTCCGCTATTCAGATTGCCCCCTCTCTATAGGAACTATAGCTATATCTTTGCAGCGCATGTTTAAAGAATATGATGTAATCGTGGTGGGGGCTGGTCACGCCGGCTGTGAGGCGGCCGCGGCAGCAGCCAATATGGGCTCTTCTACCCTATTGATTACCATGAACATGCAAACCATTGCCCAAATGAGCTGTAATCCGGCTATGGGGGGTATCGCAAAAGGTCAGATTGTAAGAGAGATCGACGCCCTCGGGGGATATTCCGGCATTGTTACCGACCTATCCACGATTCAGTTTAGAATGCTTAACCGAAGCAAGGGTCCGGCCATGTGGAGCCCGCGGGCACAAAACGACCGGATGCTGTTTCACCTAAAGTGGAGAGAAATGCTCGAAAACACTAAGGGTCTTGATTTTTACCAAGACATGGTGGTGGGGCTTCTCATCAAGGGCGGTTATTGCTATGGTGTAAAAACAGGCCTGGGCCACGAAATAAAGGCCAAGTCGGTGGTACTGACCAATGGGACCTTTTTAAACGGTATTGTACATATTGGAGAAAAGAATTTCGGGGGCGGAAGAATGGCCGAAAAGGCTGCCACAGGTATTACAGAACAGCTTGTAAATCATGGATTTGAGAGTGATCGGCTGAAGACGGGCACTCCCCCGCGTATCGATGGAAGAAGCCTCGATTATTCTAAGATGGAGGAGCAACCCGGCGATCAGGAGATCAGCGGTTTTTCATATACGAATACTCCAAAACCAAAAGAACAAAGAAGCTGCTGGATCGCCTACACCAATAATGAAGTGCACGACACGCTCAAGGGCGGCTTTGACCGAAGCCCCATGTTTGCCGGTAGAATTGATGGGGTTGGCCCCCGCTACTGCCCTAGTATAGAAGACAAGATCAACCGTTTTGCAGAAAGAGATCGGCATCAGCTCTTTATTGAGCCCGAAGGTTGGAACACAGTCGAGATCTATGTAAACGGATTTTCCACCTCGCTTCCGGAAGAAATTCAATACGACGCTCTTCGTAAAATTTGTGGTTTTGAAAATGTTAAGATGTTCAGGCCGGGCTATGCGATAGAATACGACTTTTTTCCGCCCACCCAGCTCACCTACTCGCTCGAAACAAAGCTAATCAAGCGTCTTTTCTTTGCCGGCCAGATCAATGGCACGACCGGGTACGAAGAAGCGGCCTGCCAGGGATTGATGGCGGGAATCAACGCGCACCGAGCAGCAATCAATCTCGAGCCCGTTGTTTTAAAAAGAAGCGAAGCGTATATCGGCGTTCTTATAGACGATCTTATCAGCAAGGGAACGCAGGAGCCCTATCGCATGTTTACTTCGCGGGCCGAGTTTAGAACGTTGCTTCGCCAAGACAATGCTGATTTACGGCTGACCGAATTGAGTGTTGGATGGGGTCTCGCAACAACAGAAAGAAGCGATCAGGTAAAAAAGAAAAAAGAAGAGGTAGAGGCCATAAAAAAAATATTGTTCGCCTTGTCGCTCGAGCCACAAGAGGTAAACCAATGGTTGCAGTCGCTACATGCAGCGGCGATTGCAGAAAAACAAAAAGCACAAAAGATCTTATTGCGACCCGACGTGTCGCTAAACGATCTTGCGAATTCTGTACAAAAAGTTGGCGAAGCACTCAAGCGTTTTAGCGCAGAGAGTATTGAACAAGCGTCCATTCAAATAAAGTACGAGGTGTATATAGAAAAAGAAAGAGAGCTCGTACAACGCATGGCACAACTCGAAGAGCTGGAGATTCCTGAAACGTTTGATTATGGAAAACTTTCCTCGCTTGGTAACGAAGCGAGAGAGAAGCTCATCAAGATAAAACCCAGAACGCTCGGGCAAGCCAGCCGTATATCCGGAATCAACCCCAGCGATGTGCAGATCTTGATGGTATACATGGGTCGTTAACCGTCCCTTTTTCGCAGCTGCTCCCTTTTTGTAAGTGTATTCCCTTCGGGTCCGCTTATCGTGCCGCGGCATTTGCTGCTGCCGCACTGGCAAGCAAAGGGCTCCATACGCGGGTCCAAAAAAGTCGCATAGTCGAGGGTAAGTTCCTCGTGGGCAAAAACCGCTCGCGTGGTACAAACGTTTAATCCATCAAACACGGTGTTGGCGTCGCAACTGTGGTTTTGCGGTGCCCAGGTAGCGGGGTCTTCGTCCCAAAGCGCAAACACCTCTTCGCTAATCGGATAAGCGTAGCGTCTAAATTGAAGTTGTTGTTTCGCATTCCAACAACTATCGATATAGTGTTTGGTAACCAGGCGCTGCGCCCGTTCTTCGCCCACATAAATAATTTCGCCCACAGCCAAGTGGCGGCTGGCATAAATGCCATACCCGGCTATTGAATCTCCTTTTACATAAAAAGGTTTTTGTTTTCGTTGATGACGGGCAATGCCTTCGTTGATGATCTGTTCTAAAAATCCGCGCTTGCCGGCCCTATCAAAATTGAGTATATGATCGGCGGAGCCTTCGTATCCATCCTCGTAAAAAACAGAGCAGGTTAGATTCATCTCTAAAAAATATACCTGTCCTTCATTGTTTACCCGAAAGTCCAATCGGCCGTATCCCATGCATCCGGCTGTAATAAATATTTTCTCGCTCGCTGCACGCAATTCTGCTTCGAGGGCGGGGTCATTACAAGGAATATTAGAAGCGGGGTGTAACGATGATGTTTTTAATGCGTAGGTTTTAAACGCGTCTCCCGCCGGAAAAACATATTCGACGGGTTTATAGGTGGTGCAGGTGCCCGGTGTAACGCCGGCTGCAACGAGTACCGTAAACTCGCGGCCCTCTATGTACTCTTCTACCAACAGGCGATCAAAATCGGCAAGCAGGGTCTTGCATTTTTTTTCGAGGGCCCCCTTGTCGCGCACCAGAGAGTCTCTTTCTACCCCCAGGCTGTCTCCGGCGTAGGCGGGCTTAACAAAAAGCGGAAACCGAAGCGAAACGGCCGCTTCTTCGAGATCGGCCATATCGGTTATGGCTCTATAGGCAGGGGTGCGCACCTCTTCGCAATACGAGACATACTTCATGACCTCTTTGGGAACATCGTAGATGCGAGACGGTGGGCCGGTAAACGGAAGATTGAGCGTTTCCAGTGCGTAGATCACATCGACACCCGGCACCTCCCAATCGGGGTATCCCTCACAGAGATTTACAAAAATATCGTACTGCTTTTTAGAGAGGGTGCGCAGTTGTTTGTGTGTGGTAAGCTTATTTAAAAAAACATGGTCTACCGTAGCCTCGGGTAATAGTGGCGAGAGGTTGCGAGGCGGATCATAATTTTTGTAATCCACCCCGGTCGTAGAATAGTCGGGTTGCAAGACACAGACTCTCACTAAACAGCTTTTGCTTTTTTGTTTTTGACGGCCTGTGGCGTTTCGGCTCTTGTAATGGCATCAAACAAGATGGCCTCAATAATTTTTGAATAGCCAATCTTTGATGCTTTGATAATGGCGCCGATCGACGTGTAATTCTCGTCTTCGCTGAGCCCACACTGGGCGTTGGCCTCAAGAACATAAAGTCGACCCGAATCTATGTCTTGTCGTATGTCGATTCGCGTGTACCCTCTGCCGCCAAGGGCCGCGTAGGCTTCGAGACTGAGTTGTTGCAGTTTTTTTCTTAGCGACGCCCTAACGGGTCCATACTCGTAGAAGTTTTCGTTTTGCGGCATGGGGCTTTCGTCCTCGTAGATTTCCCAAAGCCGATCGAACGATAAAAATCGTTCGTTGTCGGGCAGCGATGGGTGAAAGAGTCTTTCGACGGGCTCGTATACCCGGCAATGGTCGGGGTAATTAGAAGAGCCGGTAATAAAGGTGGTAAACTCGGGCCCTTTTATATATTTTTCTACAAATAGCCCGTCACCCAACAGATTCCATCCGCGGTACCCCGACGCCAGCTCTTTTACGCGGTGCTGCAACTCTTCTTCGTTATTGATAACATTTTTTATGGAAACCCCCATGCTGCCCCCCGATACGGCGGGCTTAATAATAAGCGGGGTGCCGATCTGTTCGCAAACGCCTTTTAGCGAAGCGGGTCTTCCGCTAATGAGCTTCCAGGGTGCGGTAGAAACGCCGGCCTTGTCGAAGGCGCGCTTCATAGGTATTTTAGAGGTGGTAATGTTATAAAAATGCTGGTCCGAACCAGTATAGACCAACCCCTCTTCTTGTAGGGCGTCGATTACCGAAACGCCGGGTACCCCATTTACCTCATCGCCATCACAAAGATTAAGCACCAGCGGGCGGCGCCCGTTGTTGGTTTGTGCAATCCGAGCCACCGTGTTGCGCATATTCTTTATGGTAACGGGTGTCCAGGTCCAGGAAAGTCCCAGTTCGTCAAATACGACCTTGTACTCGTTGATGCTATGCGTAAAGTCGTAATAGTGCGAAAGGTTGGGGTCGTTGGTCTCTAGCTCGGGGGCCAATACCCAAACATGAAATGCAGAAAGTGGAGTGGTGGGGTTGGTGCGCTTCATGCAATCAGGCCACTTTTTTTCTGGCTTTTCGCGTAAGTCGTTGCAAAATGTAATCGGTAAAACGATAGTGTGCCACTTGTTCGCGATTTAAAAACGACGCGCCCTTTATTTCTCCTATACAAGAAGGTTTTCCGCAAAAACATTGAAAAGGTTGATTCATTTCCCACTCGGTAGAGGGGTAAAAAAAGCCCAGCTCTTCTTCTTCGGCAATAGAACGAAGGGCAACCACTTTCATAGTGGTCGTATCAAAAAAACAGTTGGGTTCGCAACTGTGGTTGATGTATTGCAAATAAGAAGGCTGCAACATAATGTGCTTGTTTGTTCCTACTTGCACGGTTAGATAAGAGGGGGTTCGCGAGATACTTCCAGAACTAAACGATGCGATCTCTTCTCCTTTTTTAAATGCGCGCTTGGTAAAAAAACAAAGCTGTTGGTTGCTTTCGTTTAACCGGGTTTCTGCAAAACCGTGATCGGCTACAAGTTTGTAGCTGGTTAGTGTTGGGGCTGTCATGGGTTAGTAATCTATAGGAAAGATAGACAGCGTTCCCCTTGTTTTACGCGTAGATACGGTAATGTGAATAAGTCAACAATAACCTTATCGTGGTTTTTTATAGACCGGCACCGTGCTGCAAGGTTCTCCGTACATCAAGGTCTTAACGATCGGAAGTAGTCTTTTGGTGGTCTCTATATAGGCAAACTCGCCAATGGGAGTGTCGCCACATCCTTTAATAATTACCCGCTGGTCTTGGTAGGTAGAAAGATCGGCGGCGTTGATGTTCTTTAGAAAAAGATGTTTGCGAAGCTCTTCTTCGGAACCCATAAAAAGATCGGTAGCCATTGGCTGTAAGTAGCTGGCCAATAACATATAGGCCCAAACGGGTATAATGGCGTCGGCAGAGCAGGTAATAGCCACGGCCTTGTCTTTATAAACAGACCAATCGGTTTGCTTGAGGGACTCCCGAAACTCTTTTTCCTTTACGATCATACCCATAAACAAGTGGTCCTTTATATCGAAAAGGGCAATAGGCTGACGGGGATACCACTGTTCTAGGTCGAGCGATATCAACCCGCTTTCCGCAACTTTGTTGACGATCTGATCAGCCATGGTATACTCTATGCTAGTTAATAGCGGGCCTGGCGCTTGTCTTTAATGGTAGCGGCAGCGCGCAAAACAGAGATTGGGTTATTGGGGCTATACTGATTAGAGAATGCTTGCAAGGCTTGTTGGTAGCGGCTTTGGCGAATGCTGTTGATGTCTCCTTGTATCACCGGGGTGGTGCCCTGGTTGTCTACTCGAATAACAAAAACACCGCTCAGCCCTTCGATAGGACCGGCCAGTGCTTTACCCTTGTTAGAGGGGTTAAAGGCGGCGCCCGTAACTCGGGGTTCATAGCCGAATGTTCCCGTGAGTGCCCCGGACATTCTGATGCTGTCGGCCGCTTCAATTGTTTTACCGCCCAGCGCTGTTGCGGCAGCATCGATCGTGGCGGGGGTTCCCATCTTTTTAATAATCAGGGCTGCCTTCTTTTTATTGCGAAGCACGGGGTCTACCGAAGCTCTTGCGGTATTTACTGCGGCGGTACCTTCTTTGATAACATCGTATACTGCGGCCACAATATAGTTGTTGTCGATACGCTCGGGATTTAACACATCGCCTTTGTCGGCCTCATAAATGGCGCGCACAAAAGACCGAGAAGCGCCCACTCCCCTAACCTCAAAGGCAACGGGCGTAATATCAGAAGCGGTTCCTTTGGTAAGTCCTTGGGCTTTTAGTTTTTGTTCATAAACCTTTTCGAAAGCGGCCAGGTCTTTGCACTCTCCGGCAAAAGCGTTGGCTTTATTAAGGGCGGCATTGTCGGTTTCTTGGCTAACCACGATTTCTCTTGGTAAATAAGCCACCTTGTACGCGGGGCCCGATCCTTTTTGAGAAAGCACCTCTATGTAGTGAAATCCAAAATCGGTCTTTACAATTCCCTTGCTGCCGGGCGAGCGTAAAAATATAAAGTCGTTAAAGGGGCCCACCATTTGTCCAGAGGGAACATTCTCGTATTTGCCGCCGGTGGCCTTGCTGCCGCCGTCATCAGAAAATCTTGTCACCAGTGAATCAAAGATCGCTCCGGCAGCGACCGCCTTTTGCAGGCTGTCGCAAAGATTGTACGCGGTGGCGGAGTCTCTATTCTGGGTGCTGATCAAAATGTGTCGAAGCGAAACCGTATCGGGCATGTTGACCTTTCCCACCATGCGGGCCAACACATAGGTGTTTGCGTCAAGATAGGGTCCGTATACTTCGCCTGCGGGTGTCTTAAAGATAGAGTCCTTCATCTGTTGCTGGATCGCCTTAGCGCTAACATATCCATTGTAGTACTGTGCGCCTTCGCCCGCCAAGAATTGTTCTAGGTTCTCCGCTTGCTTAAACCGCTCTTTTAGATTTGCCACCTCGCCCAGGGTGGTGGCGCTGTCAGAAGCAGACGGGGCCGCACTAAACGACACATAATAAATGCTGCGGCTTTCTTGTTGCTTAAACTGGTTCTTGTATTTGTTTATATATTTTTCGATCTCGGCGTCTGTTACCGTTACGGCAGAGTCTGGTATATTGGTATAAAGCTCTCTTACCAGTGATATGCGGGCCAGTTGGCCGTTTTCGGCGTTTTGTTTTTCTACAATCCAGCGGGGGTAGTTGGTGCTGTTGGCAAACAAAGAGCTGTACTTTTCTGACATCCTCATATTGGCCAGCGCATTGATATAATTAGAAATGCTGGTTTTTTGCTCGGGTGTTCCTGATTTTAATAGCTGGTCTATGTTTTGTTTCGCGAGGGTTCCGTTATAGAGGCCGGTCTTAGTATCCTTGAACTGGTTTTGCAGATCTTGTGGTGCATTGACCCCATATAATATGTCGCCGAGCTCCTTTTTTCCTACCTCAATACCAAGCAAAGACAACTCTTGTAAAAGAAGCGTTTCGCTTACCTTTTGATTCCAGGCCTGCTCGATCGCCTGTTGTGTCATGGCCGCGTTTTGGGGATATCCCTGTTGCTTCATATTCTCTTCGGCTTGAATAACCATAGGGTTAAACTCATCAAAGCTGATCGACCTTCCGTTTACACTACCTACCGAGGTCTCCATTTGCCCGCCCATTCTACTTTTTCCGGCGAAATAATCGGTTAAAATAAAGCCCAGCAAGGCGAGCGCAACCAACACAACCGTTACCTTGGCATACTTGTCTCTGATATCCTGAATAATAGACATATATATAATGAATTAAAGGATGGCAAAAATAGGGGAAAAACTGTGGAAAAACGAGCGCTTTAAAGAGTGGGGTGGCTTAGAAACCGGGGGTCGTTTTATGGGTGGGGGGCCGCTCTTTTTTTTCACAACAAGTGTTGGTGGGATTATTTTTTTGTGGATAACCCGGTGTGAAACGGGGGTATGAAATAGGAGAAAAAGAAGGAATCTTAGTCGTCTGGCTCCTTCTTTATTTTCTTTGTTGATTTTGTGTATGAAATCCACAATAACCAAACATCGGCTTGTTTAATAAAAAGCTAACATTTTAGATTATTTTATCAACTCTTTTTTGTGAATATCCTTTTATTTTACTCATTTGTAGTGTTTTATAAAATCTTCTTTTTTTCCTTTTTTGTGAATATCTCTTATCTAAAAAATGTAGACCTAAGGTTATTAACATTTACACAGCCCTAATAATAGTAGGTTTTTAAATAAAAAATAGATACTAATACTATTACAAGGTTAATAAGGTGGACTGCTTTTAGTTTTTGAAAATTACAAATCAAAAGTTGAATATTGCCCCATGGAAATAAATTCAAAAGAGGGCTGGTTAGATATTTCAGTTGATCCTACGCTCGACCTTTTTAGTGAGATCCAACAACTAAAAAAAGAGAAAAATGCCATTGTTTTAGCGCATTACTACCAAGACGCCGATATTCAAGATGTAGCCGATTTTATTGGGGATAGCCTGGGGTTGGCAAGAAAAGCACAACAAACCAAAGCAGATATGATCGTCTTTGCGGGCGTTCATTTTATGGCAGAGACAGCAAAGATCTTAAACCCGACAAGAAAAGTGGTAATACCCGATTTACTGGCGGGTTGTTCGTTAAGTGATAGTTGTCCTCCAACACTCTTTAAAAAGTTTAAAGAAAAATACCCCGACCATAAGGTGGTGAGTTATATAAACTGCAGCGCAGATATTAAAGCACTAAGTGATGTTATCTGTACGAGCTCGAATGCAGTTTCTGTGGTGAATAGTTTTTCAAAAGAGCAACCACTCATTTTCGCACCAGATAAAAATCTGGGGCGTTATGTTAACAAAATTACCAGCAGGAATATGTTGTTGTGGGACGGGGCTTGTATGGTGCACGAACTATTTAGTCAAGAAAAAATAATAAAACTCAAACAGCGCCACCCGGCCGCAAAACTAATTGCACACCCAGAGTGTGAAGAAGCGGTTCTACAGCTGGCCGACACGATCGGTTCTACAACCGAATTATTAAAATTCAGTCAACAAGACTCCTCTCAAGAATTTATTGTAGCCACCGAGGCGGGCATCTTACACCAGATGATCAAAAACGCACCGCAAAAGAAATTTATTCCCGCGCCCCCTAACAACAACTGCGCGTGCAACGAGTGCCCACACATGAAGAGAAACACGCTCGAAAAAATATATGCCTGTATGAAATATGAGCTACCCTCAATTGAAATGGACGAGGAGCTAAGAACGGCTGCCAAAAAACCAATTGATAAAATGCTAGCGATCAGTATGGCTGCCGGGCTCTGACCCCCAAAAAAGGCTGCGCCTGACCAAGACGATCTTCGATGCAGACAGATTGTTGCAGAAGTACCGCTGTAAAAAGCGGTACACGGCGATGGTTGCAGGCAGGGCTGAGTTTCACGAGTCGGCCCTGTTTCTTTTTTTCTCCGAGCGTGTTGTAGCCCACCGATGCTAAAGAGCGACGCGCCTCTTCGTTTGATAACCCTCCCATAGGAGAAAAGTAGGCAACCCTAAAAAAATAACTTACATTGTATCGTCATTACCCCGCCAATTCTGATAATTATGAAAAAGACATTCGTTCTGTTTTTACTCACCCTCTTTTTGCAGCAAACCCACGCACAGGGCGGCGGCTTTGCGCCCACTAACCTGGGCGGCCCCGCCATGAAATACCAGGGATTGCGAGACACCGACCAGTTACCCAATGTGGCGCTTAGAGAACAAGGGTTAAAGGAGTGGCGACTCAAACGCGACACCACGCTTGCCAAAGCAAAAAAGCTGCTCGAAGAAAAAAACTTCACCGCCGTCAACCAGCTATTGTTTCCCTATGATTACCTCGAACCCGACGACGCGCTTTTTTATGAGTATCTTGGAAAAAGCTATTTCTACGCAGGCCTTCACCAACCGGCTCTCGATTGTTTTGTGATCTCTAACGATCAAAAAAAACAAACCGAGCTGCTGTTTTTTATTGGGCAGTGCCACGAAAAAATGGGCAACGAAAAGGAGGCCACCAAGTTTTATAAAAAGGGCGCCAAAGAAGGAAACGCAGACTGTAAGGCCAAGCTAACAGAGTAGCCCGTAGTACAAAAAACCCCCATCATTTAAGCACAATTCCATGAAAAAAGCCAGCATTTTTTTTACAATCCTATTTTGTGCCCTCGCCGCATTTTCCCAATCAAAAAAAATAGCCGCACCCCCTGCTACGGAGCGAATTAATAGCTCGCTATTAGGGGCGGTCAACTATCGTCTTATTGGTCCGTTTAGGGGAGGGCGAAGTGCGGCCGTAACCGCCAGTTATAAAAACCGGAACACTTTTTATTTTGGGGCTACGGGCGGTGGTGTCTGGAAGAGCACCGACGCAGGCGCAAGTTGGAAAAACATAAGTGATAAATATTTTGGAGGAACCATTGGCGCCGTAGAGGCGGCACCTTCTAATGAGAACATCATCTATGTGGGCGAGGGAGAGAACACTATGCGCGGAAATGTATCCGAGGGGTTGGGTGGCATGTGGAAAAGCACCGATGGTGGAAAGACATGGAAGAACACCGGGCTTAACGACGCAAGACACATTACCAATATCATCATTCACCCTACCGATCCGCAAACGGTGTGGGTCGGCGTTATGGGACACTTGTTTGGTCCCAATACAGAGCGGGGGGTCTATAAGACCACCGATGGAGGACAATCCTGGAAACGGGTTCTCTTTGTAAACGAACAAACAGGCTGCAGCGACCTGGTAATGGAGACCGGAAATCCCTCGGTGCTTTATGCCGGTACTTGGCGAGTCATCCGCACCCCACACAGCCTAGAAAGCGGTGGAGAGGGCAGCGGTCTTTGGAAGAGCACCGACGGGGGCGACACATGGTCTAACATTACCACCGCAAAGGGGTTGCCAAAGGGTGTTTGGGGTATTGTGGGCGTTGCGGTGGCCCCCTCTAATACAGACAAGGTGTATGCCATTTTAGAGAACGAAAAAGGCGGTCTTTATATGAGCACAGACGGCGGCCAAAGCTGGACGCTTCAGAGTAGTGACAACAATATTCGGCAGCGTGCCTGGTACTACACCAAGGTATTTGTCGATCCCAAGAACGAAAATGTCGTTTATTGCCCCAATGTAAATTTTATGAAAAGCCGCGATGGCGGAAAAACCTTTCAGTCCGTTCGCACACCACATGGCGATCACCACGACTTGTGGATCGACCCAGAAGATGGTAAAAGAATGATCGTAGCCGATGATGGGGGAGCGCAGGTAAGTTTTGACGAAGGAAACACCTGGAGCACCTATATGAACCAACCCACCGCTCAACTTTATCGTGTAAGCACCGACAATGCTTTTCCTTATCGTGTCTTGGTAGCACAGCAAGACAACTCTACCCTTCGCATTCGCTCCTCTACCTATGGGGCTTATATTGGTGAGCAAGATTGGGAAGCCACCGCCGGCTCGGAGAGTGGATATGTGGTGGCAGACCCGGCTAATCCTAATATTGTGTATGGCGGAAACTACGGCGGCTATCTTTCTCGTTACGACCATAGCACCGGAGAAAATCGTGCCATTACTGTTTGGCCCGATAATCCAATGGGGGCCGGTGCCGACGGACTCAAGTATCGTTTTCAGTGGAACTTTCCTATCTTTTTTTCGCCGCACAATCCCAAGAAACTATACTGCGCCGGTAATGCACTTTTTGTTACCGAAAACGAAGGTGCCAGCTGGACGCAACTTTCTCCGGATCTAACCACCAACGATAAAACAAAGCAAATTTCAAGCGGTGGCCCCATTACCAAAGACAATACATCGGTAGAGTACTATTGTACCATTTTTACCGCTACCGAAAGCCCATTAGAAAAAGATCATATCTGGACCGGCAGCGACGATGGGCTTGTGTATTTGAGTCGGGATGGCGGAAAGAACTGGACCAACGTAACGCCCGCCATCGCCCCCACGCTAATGATGTGGAATGCTATTGAAGTAGACCCCTTTAAAAAAGGAGCCGCTTATATTACCGGAACACGGTATAAACTGGACGATTACACCCCGTATATCTATAAGACCGAAGATTATGGAAAGACCTGGAGGTTGATTACCGCCGGCATAGACAAGATGCATTTTACCCGTGTTACCCGTGCCGATCAAAAAAGACAAGGCTTGTTATACGCGGGTACCGAATTTGGCATGTACATCAGTTTCGATGATGGCGCCAACTGGCAACGCTTTCAGCAAAATCTTCCGGTTACTCCCATTACAGACCTCACGATTAAAAACAACGATCTTGTTGTGGCCACTCAGGGTCGCTCGGTATGGATCATCGATGACCTGTCGATGGTACAGCAACACGACAATAAGATCGCCACCAAAAAACTTCATGTCTATACGCCCAATACAGCATTTCGGGTAGCGCCCGTACAAAATCGCTGGGGAGGGGCGGCATCGTTGCCCGTTAACGTGGCGGCTAATCCACCTAAAGGAGCAGTGATTGATTTTTACAGCAGCAGCGTTACCGATTCGAGCAAGGCATCGGTTGCATTTTACGAGGCAGGCGGAAAAGAGATCTCGCGCAGCAGCACCGAATCAAAAACCAACCCCGTAAAACTAAGCCGGGGCCACAACCGCTTTACTTGGGATCTGCAATATCCGGGTGCAGAGAAGATCGACGATCTGATCTTGTGGAATGGAGTGCCTGGAACCATCACGGCGCCCCCCGGCAATTATTATGCGGTAGTAACGGTCGATAACGATTCCGTTCGTGTACCTATTCGGCTGGTGGCTGACCCTAATTACCGTTGTTCGCAAGAAGACTATGACGCACAGTTTACTTTTTTGCAACAAGTACAGGGCACCTTTAACGAAACCATGAAGGCTATCAAGAAAATTCGTTTGGCGCGAACGCAGCTAAAAGAGTTTGTGCAACGACAGGGAAAAGATTGTCCAAAAGAACTCAGCAAGCTCTCTGATAGTTTACTAAAAGCAATTACCAAGATCGAAGAGGAGTTGCACCAGACCAAGGCCAAGAGCGGGCAAGATGTGCTCAACTATCCCATTCGACTCGATGATAAACTCGGTGGCGTCTTCGATATGGCCAGTAGCGGCAATATGGCTCCTCCCAAACAGGCTCGAGACGTATATGCTGTTCTTGCCGAACAAACCGATGCAGCAACACGCCAACTAAAGCAATTGCTTGACGAGGGTATCAAAGCGTTTAACTCGTTGATAAAAGAGAAGAACCTACCGGTGATTGTATTGCAGTAGCACGCTACTGCACCAGCAAATAGTACAAGGGAAAGCCAATCGTAATGTTGAGTGGAAAGGTAACGCCCAACGCCATTGGTATGTTGAGCCCCGGATCGGAATCGGGCGCTGCCAGACGCATGGCGGCGGGTACTGCAATGTAAGACGCACTGGCGGCCAGAATTGCGAAAATAAAACGCGTGCCGGTTACGTCGCTTATAAAATGACTGAGCAGCGCCACCGCACAACCATTGAAAAGGGGCATCAGAATAGCGAACAAGAAAACAAAAAGGCCATGTTTTCTAAAGCTCGAAAAACGCTTGACGGTAATCATTCCCATTTCGAGCAAGAAGATGGCTAAAAATCCTTTAAAGATATCGGTGGTAAAAGGCTTGATCCCTTCGGCCTGTTTCGAATCGGCAACGATTCCAATTATAAGGCTACCCACGATCATCAGGACGCTTCCGTTCGATATGGCATGTTTTAAGATAGCGCCCAGATTTACCGAGCGGTCGCGCGCCTTATCGTATTTGTTGATCAATACAAATCCCATAATAATGGCCGGGAACTCCATCAAGGCCATTACGGCGATCATGTGTCCGCTAAACGCTTGCCCTTGTATCTCTAAGAAACTTACGGCCGATACGAATGTAACAGCGCTCACCGAACCATACGATGCGGCAATGGCTCCGGCGTTGCTGACGCCCACTTTATTTTAAGAATATAAAAAGAATAGATAGGTATCAAGGTGGCGAGGATGGCCCCAAAGACGATTGAATAGACGATCTCTGCGCTCTGCTCGCTATGTTCGAGTTCTTGGCCGCCCTTAAAACCGATTGAAAAAAGTAAATAAAGAGAGATGAATTTTATAGAGGTGGTGGGAATTTCCAGATCGCTTTTTAGTAGCGCAGCTACAATTCCCAACACAAAGAACAATAAGGTAGGATTGGTCAAGTTAGAAACCAGAATCTGAAAACTGCTATTATCCATGGCTCGACAATTATCGGATTTTGCTAAAGGCCATTCTCATTCCTTTTTGCTCATCTCTTATGTTGGTCCCATCAAAAACAATCGCTCCGTTTACCAGCGTGGTTTTAATGCTGCTTCTTACCCGGTTGCCCACTAGCGGAGACCAACCGCATTTATAACGAAGGTTCTGCTCGGTAATTTGCCAGGGAGCATTTAGGTCGACCAGCACGAGGTCTGCAAAGTAACCCTCTTTAATATAACCCCGTTCTTTAATTTTATAGACATCAGCCACCCGGTGACTGGTCTTTGATACAATTTGCTGAAGCGTTAGCTTTTTATCGTGAAAGAATTCCAACAACATGACCAGCGCGTGCTGAATCATCGGCCCGCCTGGCTTAACGTGGTCGTATAGCCCCTGTTTTTCTTCCCAACTATGTGGGGCGTGATCGGTGCCCACCATATCAATCTTGTCTTCTACGAGCGCCTGCAATAACCCTTTCGGATTGGATTCAGGTTTTACAGATGGATTCCACTTGATCTTATTGCCCAGCCGCTCGTAATCGTCGGTACTGAATACCAGGTGGTGTACACAAACCTCGGAGGTGATTCTTTTTTCGCTGGCAGCGCGCGACGCGAACAAAAGCGCCTCTGCTTCGGTAGAGACATGCAAAACGTGTAAACGATTATTAAAGCGGCCAGCGAGATCCACTAGTTTTTGGGTGGATGATAAACAAGCTCGTTCGTCTCGGATAATGCTATGGTAGTGCGGCGGAATGGCGTCCCCATACGATTCTTGGGCCTTCTTGTAATTGTCGGCCATAATGGCTTCGTCTTCTGAATGAAGTGCAACCAGGTGTCCGGTTCTGGAAAATAGTTTTTCGAGATAGGGGTGATTGTTGCAAAGCAAGGAGTGATTTTCGTCAAAATACAAGCCATCGTCGGTGAGCCCGCAAACGTCTTCGGTTCCTACCTTAAGCGCCTCTTCGATATTATCGCGGGTAAGTCCCATAAAAAAAGAATAGTTCGAAACAGAGGTCTGCGCCGCCCGCTTGTATTTTTCTTCGAGCGCCTCTACGGTAATAGTATTTGGGAGGGTATTGGGCATGTCCATAAAAGAGGTAACACCCCCTGCAACAGCGGCCCTCGATTCAGAGGCAATATCTCCTTTATAGGTCAAGCCCGGATCGCGAAAATGAACATGAGCGTCGATTACGCCCGGCATCAACACCGCACCTTCTGCATCGATCTCTTGATAGCGCAATGTCGAAGACAGTCCAATCTGTTTGTCAATTTTAGCGATACGTTGGTCTTGTATGTGTACGTCGCCCACGAAGTCTTGGTCTTCGTTTATAATGCGCGCATTCTTTATTAGTATATGACTCATAGTTACGGATTACAAATATCGCAATACATAGGGTCCTCTGTTTGTTTTTTGTTTGGGAACTCCTCTTTTTTTTCGAACAAGCAGCGCTGGCATCGGTATGTATAATAAAGGGCTCATCGGGTAGGCGAACCGCATAATTGGCAGGGTAGGCCCGGGGTGGCTTCTGTTGCCGAAAAGCCAGGGCAATTACACTGGGGGCAGCCAGAGGCTATTTTTTCTGTCAATTGATGACAAGCCTGTCCGATCACTTTCATTCGCGATGGATTATACAAGGCCCGCATATCCGTTTCTACGAAAGCGCTTCCACGTGTTTCGATCAAACCGCTGACTAAGCGCTCAAGTTGTGGCCAATCGTTGATTCCTTTTGTGATACCCGTATTATCTTTCTCTGCCGCGCGAACGATCAGGGCATGCGACGGAAACTGTACTCTTCTGGCAAAATCCTTTAGCTCGTCTAGGTTTGACACCAGCGCACCACTAAAATTGGTTTCGGTACTTACGGATCGGCCTAGTATTTCGATATTATTTTTTTTATCGACCAGTAGTACTAATTCGTCATTGCCGGGTACAAATACCAGCGAGGGGTGCGCCCCAAAAGAACCCTCCGAGGCCACGGCTAAATTGCAGCCGGTCAGCTCCATTCCCCATTCGCATTTTTTTCGGGCGGTGGCCAGCGGGTCGTCTAGACGTTCAATTTCTCCGGTAAAGGTGCCAAGTAGGTCTGTATCGAGGCGGTCGTCGGTAAAACAATGTACCCCCAGAGCTGCTTCGAGTAAAGGAGACAACACCATCTCTTTTTTGTGCTTGGTAGCGATCAGGAGCCTGCGACCTGTAAACAAGGCATCATTATTTTTCGGATAGTAAATAGAAAAGAGCTCTTGCAAAGGTACAAAATTCTTTAGCGCCTGTTGCGTCTTAATTTTTGATAGTCGAGAAAATAGATCAGTCGTGCGGTCAACTCTTTGCCTTGTGCCATTCGGAATACTTCTACCAGGTTTTGGCCATATTTAGTAAAGCGAAGACCATCAATGTCTCTATCGAGGGGCATCCAATTTTTCCAACCAATAATCAAGCGACTGCCATACATAAAGTCCCAGGTATAAAAAAGATCGAGGTTATAGGCGTTGTAGTTATTGTCGTTTCCGTTTATAAAGGCCCGATCGATCCAATACCCCCTGGCATCTACATTAAAATATTTTTCGTAGCGCACACTACTCCAGTAGTGTCTGGCGCGAAGTGTTAGAAACATGCGAGGTGTAAAGTTGTACAGCCCCGATAGCAACGTTGTAAATTGTTTAACATCGCGCCAGCCCACGATCGGATCTCCGTTGGTCTCTCTTCGAAAGGCATAGCCCACGTTACCATTATCATTGCTACCCGAACCCGACCATTCGATGCTCAATCGGTCATTGAAGCGAAAGCGCAGGGTAAGCTCATAATTGATATACTCAGCGTCTCTAAAAGAGGGGGTCTGGCCCAGTCCGCCTTCGAGACTTACATATAATCTTTTTCGGCTATCTGTACTTCCGCTGAAGCCCACATAGTGCCAGGGCATCATTCGGATCATACGACCCGGGGTACGTAATTCAAAATAGTCGTGTTGCCACACCGGCTTTGATTCATAGTTGATCGACAGGTCCCAGAAGTTCTTAAAGAAATGAAAAACAGAAGCCCCCAGCTGAACCTCTTGCCACACGTTTGGTTTGTAAAGCTGACCATTGGTGAATCGAAGCGAATACCGGTAGCTGAGAAAATTCTTGGTGGGAGTAAACTGATTGTAACTAATCTGCGCCGCTGTCGTAACCTCATTGGGCGCTTGTAAAAAACCGAGATCATTAGGATCGTAGCGATCCGATTCAATATTATTACTAACGTTAAACTGCACCTTGCCACTTACTTTTCGAAGACTTACCGTAGTATTGAAGCCATCGTAAGGGTTCGCTCCCAAAATCTTGCTATATCGACCGGTGCCTACAATGCCATAATTATTTTTCTTATCATAGAGGGCAAAATCGAGGGCCGAAACATTGGCATCACGGGCAAGACCGCTTCGTGTAACGTTCGTGTTGGTAAAGGTAACCGACGATCTTCCCTTCAGCGCCTGGTCAATAACCACTAAACTATAATTGGTAAGGGGCTCTGTTTCTATAGACTCTGTTATCCCCGTTGTCTTATTGAAGATAGAAGCGGTCATAGGAGCGCTTACCGCGTTAAAAACACCGATGCCTAGATTTTTTTTATTTCTCCCAGAAAACTTAGAGGCATTGATCAGCTGCGTAATGCCGGGGTTCTTGATAATCTCCAAGTTCGGGTCGTTGGCCGCGCGGTTTCTGACCTGCCAGTAACCAGCAGGGGTCAGACCAATTCTTCGGCTATAAAATAGCCCCGCTTTATTAAAAAGCTCTGTGCCCTCTGTAAAAAAAGGCCGATTCTCTTGAAAGCGAACTTCGAAGGGCGATAGATTTAAGATCACATTGTCTGAGATCACTTGTCCAAAATCGGGCACCAGGGTGGCGTCGAAGGTAAAGCTCTCATTTACGCCCCATTTTACATCCATGCCTCCGTTGCGAAGCCATTCTTTGACTACACCTCGGTTGGTGGGGGTATTTCTAAATCCGGTCGTAACATAAGGAAGAAACGAAAGACGTAAAGCCGGCTCAATGTTAGTAACCCCCAGCAGATCGCCAAACTGGTTTACGAATCCGGCTACGTTAGGATCTACCGGATTCCAAAAACTGCTTTCGTTCAGCCTTCTGCTAAAGCGTTGAAAATTGATTCCCCACCGCTGCTGTTCGCTTTTTGAGAAACGAAGAGAGATATAGGGTATTCGCATTTCCAGCGTCCACCCATCGGGGGTAAAGGCCACATTGCTTTCCCAGACCGCATCCCAGCTATAATCGCTGGGCAACCCGAACATCGATTGAATGGCCGGCGAGATTCTGGCATCCGATTGCACATTACGGCTGGTGACCACAAACTGAAACCCGTTTTGATCATCATTATAGGTGTCGAGAAAAATAGAAAAATAATCGATGTCTTGCCGTTGCTCTCCATCGCGGGCCGTTAATTGTTTACGAACAGCCTTTGGATCGTCGTAGTTTTTAGCCGCTACATAGAGGGCTTCGTCGTCGTATAACAACCAAACCTCGGTGCGTAGCGTGGCGGGTTTTCCATAGTCGGGCGAATTAATAATAAAGTCCGACGCCGGGGTTGCTTGTAGCCAAACACTGTCTTTTAGTAGACCGTCTATCTTGGGAGCCACCGAGGTGCGAACGGCCGAGGTGTTTTTGATAAGTGTTGACGGTATTGATTGAGAAAAAACAGGGGTGAAAAAAATGCAGCAGAGCAGTATTGGTATCTTATTCATTTCGCCAGCAAAAATGCCACTAATATCTTAAAAAACCGCCAGGTAAACATTTTATGATTAATTTTAATTACCACAACCATGAAACCAATTCTTAGAGCGCTGCGGGTAGATAATTACATTAAAAACACTGTCATTTTATTACCGGGTGTTTTTGGTGCCAAGATTTTTCAATCGAATATTTTAGGGTACACACTACTTTCGATTGTATTGTTTTCGTTGCTTAGCAGCGGTATTTATCTTATTAATGACCTGGCCGATCAAAAAGAAGATAGAGTACACCCTAAAAAACGGTTTAGGCCGGTTGCATCAGGTGAAGTAAGCCTCTCGTTGGCAATCACCGCCGCACTTTTTCTTCTTTCAACCGCCTCTATAGGGGCTTATCTATGGTTGCCCAAAGCAGCGCTTCAACTTTTTGTTGCCTACATAGCCCTCAATTTTTTTTATACGTTTTTTCTGAAAAAGATAGTTTTAATCGAGTTTTTTACTATTGCAATTTTTTTTGAGCTTCGGCTTTTTCTAGGCGGGATCATTGCTGACACCCCACCATCTCATTGGCTGATATTAACAACCTTTTTTCTAGCAGTTCTTATTGCACTCGGAAAGCGAAGAGACGACCTCCTGCTCTTTGAACAAACAGGCGCCCTAACTAGAAGGTCGACAGACTCTTATAATCGAGTGTATTTAGACAGCTTACTTACCATCTTCGCTTCTTCTCTTGTATTAATTTATGTTCTCTATACTATTTCCGAACCGGTAATGACGCGCTTTAGCCCCTATTTTTATACTACAAACATTTTTGTACTTCTTGGATTGTCCCGTTACTTGCAGCAGCTGTTCGTAAAATGCAATTCTGGAAACCCCATCCATCTTTTACTTAAAGACCGCTATATTCAGTTTTGCGTTTTGGCGTGGGTGGTGCTGGTTCTGTATTTTATTTATGTTGTATAGAAAACCATGAAAAGACGAATTGACCTTTCTTTTCTGAGCTCATTATTGATAGGGCATTACCTAATGGTTTTACTTTTAGGTAGCTTGTTTTTTTTCCTTGATCTAGCTTTTTTGGCTTTCCTCTTTCCTCTATCTCTTCTAGCGGTCGTCTTACTTTCAGCTGCGTTTCGTTCATTTTTTTCTCTTTCAAAAAAGGTATACCGCAATACACTTCTTCTCTTCTTTTTTTTAGTCTTTATTTCGGGCCTTTTGTGTTTGGTTCTTTTTGATAATTCATGGGATGGCCAAACGTATCATATGCAAACCGCACTGTCGTTGTCTGCGGGCTGGAATCCATTTTACACACTCATCTCGTCAGATATTGCAAACGCCACCTGGGTTAATCATTACCCGAGAGCATTTGAGCTACTGGGCGTTAGTTACTTTGCTTTTATAAAGAATATTGAGATCATTAAGATCTCCAATATTCTTGTTGCCTGGGCTTCATTGGCGGCCAGCGTACAATTTTTTTCGCAACAGGCACAGTTTTCTGTTTTTACAAAGCGACTTTTAGTCACCGTTACGTGGTTAAATCCAATTTCTACAACTCAGCTCTTTTCTGGGATGGTTGACGGGCAGGTCTATAATTTGCTAATTATTGTTGTAGTGGGGTTTTTAGGAGCACAGCATAGTAGACTCTTGGTTGTTGCGGCTATATCTGCTCTTGTAATTTTGGCCAGCCTTAAGTTTACGGGCTTGGTTTATGCAATTTTATTTTTAGGTTTTGGACTTTTGTATTGGCTGGTAAAAAAGCACATCACGATTTTCGCTGCTTTGAGGATGGGTGTAATTTTTATTTTTCTGACTGGTTTTATAAATTTTAGTCCGTATGGCACAAACATTAAACGAGAACAGCATATTTTTTTTCCATTGGTGGGCGTGGCCCCCGTTAATATAATGATCGGGACAAATATGCCCGAAGGGTTTAAAGATCAAAATCGGTTTAACAAGTTTTTTTCTTCATTGACTGCGCGTAGTTCAAATGTGCATGGAAGCAATGTGGCTCCAATGCCTGTCCCTAAGTTCCCCTTTACTATTCGCTTAAGCGAGTTGACTGTATTCAAAGCTTCTTCTGTGTTATATGGGGCAATGGGCCCCCTTTTTTCCGGCGTGTTGGCTATCTCAATTTTTTTATTGCTATGTGTTTTTTTCGCTCTATCGCCGGCGAGGTTTAAATTAAATGTACTACTCCTCATGTTCGTCTCTTTTACAATTTTTTTAAACCCCGAATGCTGGGTTTCTCGCTACGTTCCTCAGTTATGGGTAATTCCGATTATTATTCTTTTACCCTTGCTAACACGCCCGATCACCAATTCTTTTTTACAGAGACTCTCTTTATCTTGTTTGCTTTTACTCACAGTTAATGGACTTATGGCAGGAGTCATCAACTGGGGCGCCAATTATATAATTTCTCGACAAATAGAGGACGAATACAGATGGGTATCCAAAATTAAGCAAACAGTTTACTATACCGAGAACGATTTTTGCAGTACGAGAAAACGAATGGAAAAATTTAATGTAAAAGCGGTGGCGATACCTCGCTATAGCAAACCGCCTCAAGGTAATTATACGGTTTTTAATCCACTAACCACAAAGAGCGAAGTTTTTATTCCGATCAATACACCCCCTTATCAACCCTCAAAATTCTTTTCGGTATTATTTTCTTATGTCAAGCGAAATCGATAGTAAAACACTGGTATTATTTGACTTTGACGGCACCCTTACAAAGGGCGATACGCTTTTCCATTTTCTATTCTATTCAACTCCGTTCTATAAATTGCCCCTGCTTGTTTTATTGAGCCTACCCGTGTTGGTGGCGTATGCGTTTCGAATTTTGTCAAACGACAAAGCTAAGGAGACAATATTATCCATTTTTTTCAAGGGAAAGAGAAAAGACTTTTTTATTGGTAAAGGTGAGTCGTTTGTGGAACACAGGCTTGAACGGATATTACGAAAGTCGACGGTTAGCCAACTAGTTTCTTATAAAGAGAAAAGCGCTACTATTTGCATCGTGACCGCATCTCCTCATTATTGGGTTGAGCCGTGGGCTAGAATGCAAAAAGTAGATCTTATTTCTACTCACCTTGACTTTAGAAACGATGTTTTTAGTGGAAAATTTCTGGGAAAAAATTGTAACGGAATGGAAAAGGTTATACAAATTAAAAAAAAGTATACATTAGAATCCTTTTCTAAAATCGTAGCTTTTGGCAATACGAAGCATGATTTACCAATGCTCTCTCTTGCACAGGAGTCTTTTTATCGTCAGTTTTAGTTTTACCACCCAATCCCATAATCCTCTCCATGGTTGCTGGATCCGCCCCAGAGTGTTCCGTTTTTCCAATCAAAGAAGATCGCATTGATAGGACCCGAGGTACGATCGTCAAAACTGAGCGTATAGCCCATTTTTGTGAGGGCCTCTCGAATGGCTTTTGAGGTCTGATCGTGGAGCAGCAGATTGCCTGGCTTTGGTTTTCTATCTTTGATCGTACTACCCCCCAGCGATAACCAAAGCTGATTGCTGTTGATATTTGCCGCTTCGCAGGCTTGTTGTACCGTCATATTAAATTCGACCATATTCAAAAAGAACTGTAGCAGGTTTTGATCTTGTGTATCGCCTCCTTGTACGGCGAACGATAAGTAGGGTTTCCCGTCTTTTAATGCTAAGCTCGGTGTAAGCGTAACGCGTGGTCTTTTACCAGGAGCGATCACATTGAATGGATTAATGGCAGCGTCGAGAACAAAACTTTGTAGACGTTGGCTCATACCCACCCCTGTGTTCCCCGCAATAGTAGCCGGAATCCAACCGCCACTGGGGGTAATGGATACGACCCATCCCTCTTTATCGGCGGCTTCTACCGACGTGGTGCCGCGCCATAAACGATCTTGGTAGTCCGCAGTTGCCATAGCGATCGCTCCGCTGTCGTGTGCGGGAACGAAATTTCGCTTTGTGCTATCGCTTAGGTCAAAAGGTCTTTTGTTAAGTAATTCTATATATGGGTTTTCGGCATGCTGAAACGGATAGGGATCACCGGGGCCGATAAATCTGTCATTACTGGTCATATTTAGTTGAGCCGCCCTTTGTTTTGCATACTCTTTACTTAGCAGCCCTTGCATGGGTTCGGCAGGGGCAACCAGCGGATCGCCATAATAAAAATCACGATCGGCAAAGGCCATGCTCATGGCTTGGTATACGGTATGAATATAGGCTGCGCTGTTGTAGCCCATCTTTTTCAGATCAACATTTTCTAAGATGTTAAGCGCTTGCAGCAGAGCGGGGCCTTGTGTCCATTGTTGTAATTTATAAACCTCGATTCCTTTGTAATTGACCATGAGCGGCTCTTCCCAACGAGGTTTCCAGCTAGACAGATCACTTTTGGTTATTAATCCCCCTTGCTCTTGACATCCTCTTACGAACTCATCTGCAATGTCTCCTTTATAAAACCGATCGTAAGCCGTCATAATGGCTTCTTTTCTCGAGGCTCCCTTTTTTAGTGCCGCTTGCTCTGCCGCTACCATTTTAGTGAGTGTTTTTAGCAGATCTTCTTGAATAAAGATCTCTCCCGCACGAGGAGCCTCTCTCGATTCACCTAGATGAGGCAACAACACTTTTTTACTGTAGGGCCATTCTTTAATACGTTGTTTACTTCTCTCAATACTATTGGCGGTTTGTGCATCGATCGGGTAACCCGCGGCTAAGTCCATGGCGGGTGCCAGCACCTCTTTTAAACTTTTAGTGCCATACTCGGCCAGCATATAGCAAATTCCACCGGGAGTTCCCGGTGTGGTCGCGGCCAAGGGTCCGTATTCGGGAGGAAACTCATAGCCCCTTGATTTAAAAAATTCGACGGTGGCACCCGTAGGAGCCACGCCCATTGCATTAAGGGCAATTACTTTTTTAGTTTTTGGATTATAGAGCAAGGCCTGCGTTTCGCCACCCCAACTGAGTACATCCCACATGGTACAAGTGGCCGCCAGCATAGCACAGGCAGCGTCTACTGCGTTTCCGCCCTGCTGAAAAAGCGTTGCTCCCGCTGTGGCCGCTAACGGTTTTCCGGTTATGGCCATCCAGTTCTTGGCATGAAGCGGTGGCTTCTGTGTCTGTTGTGAGGCCGCAATAAAGTTGAGGGCACAAAGCGAACAGAGGGCGATAAATTTTTTCATCGGGATTATCTTATCTATATTCAAATGTAATATCTATTGTGCGTTTTATAAACTATGGTCAAAGCGGGTATTGATATTGTTTTACAGCAGGCTCCTGTGTGGAGTAAGCAACGTATCGGACTAGTCACCAACGATGCAGCACGCACCCATCAAGGGCTTTTTTCTCGAAAGGCACTTCTAGATAATGGCTTTAATCTGGTCAAGATCTTTTCTCCTGAGCACGGTATCTCAGCCACCGGGGCCGATGGCGCTCCCATGCATGATCAACAGGATCCCCATACTCAGCTGCCGGTGGTTAGCTTATATGGAGAAAAACTGACCCCTGCTGCTACCGATCTCGCCGACCTTGACCTGTTGCTATTTGATGTTCCCGATGTGGGTACCCGGTTCTACACGTATCTGTGGACCCTTTCTTATTGTCTGGAGATTTGTGCATCGATTCAAAAACCACTGATCGTCTTAGATCGTCCCAATCCCATTTCGGGATTATTGTCGTTGGCCGGCGGCCCCCTTTTAGATGAGACTACGTGTAGTTCATTTATTGGAAGATGGAGTATCCCCATTCGACACAGCTGTACGCTGGGGGAGCTGGCTTTGTATTTTAATAAAGAGAAAAACATCGGCTGCTCCCTTCAGGTCGTTTGCTGCGAGGGATGGGAGCGCCATCAATTTTATCTCGATACGAAATGGAAATTTGTAGCACCGTCCCCCGCCTTGCAACAATTCGAGAGCACAGTTCTATATCCGGGTACTTGTCTGCTAGAGGCCACCAATCTTCATGAGGGCCGTGGAACGAAGCAGGCCTTTTCGCTGGTGGCCGCCCCTTGGTTAGATACAACATTATTGCGTCATCAGTTGCAGGCCTACGGAGATCTTGGCGTTGATTTTGGCGAGGAGACATTTAGATCTACCAGTACTCGCTATGCGGGTGAAACCTGTAAGGCCTTGCTATTTTCCGTTACTGATTTTCGGCAATTTGATGCGGTCTTATTTGGATTCTTGCTGGTAAAATGTTTAAAGGATAATTTTTCTGAGTTTGCCTGGACTACTTATCCTACGGCCGTCAATCCGACGGGGCAGCATCACCTCGATCGCTTATCGGGTGTTTCAAATTGCTGCCAATGGTTTGAGCTGCCGATCGACGCATTTAAAAATCGAATAGCTGAGCGCTGTGCTACGTCCAATTCCTGGATAGAAAAGATAACCCCTTTCTTAGCATACAAATGATTCTTTGTTCGGCTTACCTATTCATTCCAATAAGCCACACATATAGCCATTCGCCGGCTTTATATGATGCGCCCAACAGCAACGGGTAGGCTAAAAATAACCAGGCATAGTCTATCATGCGCAACATTCTTAACGCCTGAGTGCCCTTTTCGACCAATAGATTGATAAAATCATACCAACCTACGATGCCCCATTTAGCAATGACCCCATTTAAAATAATGGCGGTTACCAATATCACCCATCCTATTATAAAAAGTTTGATCATACGGCTTCTGTTTTTTTAGTTCTGTTCATCCTGCAACGATCACTGCAATACCGCACCTCTTCCCAATTCTTCTCCCATTTTTTTCGCCAGGTAAAAGGGCGCTGGCATACCAAACAGATCTTTTGCTGTAAGTTTTCTTTTTTGACGGTTTTTTTCAACGTGCGGTAGTTTATCAGCCTTGTAGTTTTTTAACGCCGGGCCGAATTGAGAAGATTGCGATTGATAGTAGTACCAAAATTCCCATAGCTATTGCCGTATAGGCAATCTCGGGCACATCGATTATTCGTTTTACGTAGACCCCATAAAAGGCCCAAGTCACTGCGAACGCTAAAAAGGGGTTAGCTAGTCTTTTCATGACCCACGCGACTATAATAGCAGCAACGATCAAAATGGCCAGCGTACTAAATACCTGGATTGAAAAAGGGATCGTGAAATTGAAAGCGACCAGCCACGTAGTAACGTTAGCGACAGTGGCAATACAGATCCAACCCAGATAAACGCCGAACACGATCTTTGGTAAAAGCAGTTTTTCTGTATCGGCTTGTTGGTTGATCATCGCAAGCGTTGCCAGCAGTGCAAACATTATGAGAAGCGACAGACCAATGCATTCTAACTGCCAAGCCACAATCCAAGCGCCGTTCAATAAACAGCTGGTCAAAAAAAGATAGCTATTATAAAAGCGCGATTTCTTGCTGCTGGGTAAAAACTGGGCGATCAAAAAGATAAAGACCAGCGTGTAGATCAGACTCCAAATGGCAAAGGTTTGATTGGCGGGGGTAAACAAATTGGCATACTTGTCAGACAGCTCTCGTATCGATTTACCCCCGAGTTGGGTAACTACCGATAAGTAATTTACATACAGGGCTGCCACAAAGCCAACAATATTCAGCAGTTTGACCAGAAGTTCTTTTTTCATAGTGAGGTGCTTATCGCTGTAAAAGTTACTGACCCGGGTATTAGAAAGGATTGAAACCCTGCCTAAGATTTTTCTTTTTTACTCTTTTTTAAGAATAGCATATAGTCGGTAACCTGCTCAATTTGCTTATCGGTCAGCATATTTTCCCAGGCCATCATGGCGGTGTTGGGTACTCCTTTTTTTATCGTTTGGGTCACTGCTTTTTTCGATTCACCCTGCTTCCATTTTGTCGTGAGCAGCGAAGGGGCTTGCCCACCTTCGAGTTTTTTGCCGTGGCAGGCGCTACAGTAGTTCATATAGATCTCTGCCCCTGGATTTTTATCAGTTTGTGCCGATGTAGTTTTAATTGAGACTATGACTAAAGCCAGAAGTAGTGATAATTGCTTCATATTTCTTTTCATTCGTATCATTTGCCTTTGTAGCCTAGTTTTTCCGGGGTAATCGGTAGATCACGCACCCGTTTACCGGTAGCATTATAGACAGCATTCGAGATAGCGGCCGCCAGACCGATCAGCGCAATTTCTCCCAAGCCTTTGGCACCAATTGGATTGATGATGGGATCGGGTTTATTCACAAACCAAACCGTGGTCTTGGGGATATCAGTATGCAAGGGCACGCGATAGCCTGCAAAACTAGCGTTGATGATCTGCCCTGTGCTGTGATCGAATTTAAGTTCTTCTTTTAGCGCCATTCCAATTCCACCTACCACACCCCCCAGCATCTGGCTACGTGCCGTGTTTTCGCTGATGATCTTTCCGGCATCGGCTGTAGTGACCACCTCTTTGATCTTTATCTCCATCGTCTTGGGATGCACATGCACTTTCACAAAGTGACAAGAGAAAGAGTTAGTGGCGTGTTTCAATTCTTGTGCATTGGTTCCTTGCGAGTCTTTAGTGATCTCTATAGAAGGTTTTTGTGCTTTTTTTAGGAGTGTACTTATGGCTACATTATTTTCTCCTGCCACCACCGAGGCATTCTTTATCTCTATGTTTTTAGTGTCTACATTTTTAAATTCATCCAGGTGATTTTGTGCTAGTGCCTGCAGCGAACTCTTTAGTGCTTCACAAACTAAGTGCACGGCTGTGCCCAGCGTAGAGGTAGTAGTAGATCCTCCTTGCGTGGGGCCCGGTGGCAGATCGGAGTCGCCCAACGAAAATTTAATTTTTTCGATAGGCCACTGCAGATTCTCTGCCGCGATCTTTATCATGGCAGTAGTGGTGCCGGGGCCCATGTCACTCACGGCACTTTGCAGCACGAGGATTCCATTGTCTTGCAAAATGGCCCGGACCGAAGCTTGCCCGCGGCCGGCGCCAAACACCCCGTTGGCCATGCCATATCCTACCAGCATGCCTTCCTCTTTTTTACTGCCCGGCGTAACGGGTCTGTTATTCCAACCGATCAGCTCTTTGCCTTTTTCGTAGCAGTCTCGCAGGTAATTAGAAGACCAGGGCAGTTTTGATTCGGGGTTTACCTCTGGGAAATTCTTTAATCGCAGTGCTACCGGATCTATTTTTAATTGATAAGCCAGCTCATCGATGCTACTCTCTAACGCAAAGCAACCGGTGGCTTCGCCGGGTCCGCGCATCCAGGTGGGCACACTTACGTCTAGGGGCAATAATCTATAGCTGGTCTGTACGTTGTCGCAAGCATATAAGAAGCGAGAGGCATTTACGATCCCTTCTCTAAAATCTTCGTAGCGCGCCGTCATGCTGATGGCATTATGAGCAATGCTCAGAAACCTTCCATCGGCGGAGGCGCCCATTTTTATTTCTTGCCAAGATTGGGGTCTGTAACCCGTCAGGTTGAACATTTGTGGCCGCGTGAGTACCACTTTTACCGGGCGCTTTAATTTTTTGGCTGCAATACAAGCAGCTGGTACATTATGCCAACCGCGAAGCGCATTTCCAAAAGCGCCTCCAACATAATTTACTATGACCCTTACGTTTTTATCGGGAATGGAAAAAAGTCTCGCCAAGGTTCCCTGCATCGATTTTGGTCCTTGTGTTTTATCGTATACGGTTAGTTTGTCGTCTCCCTCCCAGACGGCGATGGTGGCTTGCAACTCCATGGGGCTATGCACCTCAATGGGGATGTTATATTCACCTTCGACTTTTACAGCCGCTTCGTCTATTGCATTCGCTTTTCCTCTAGAATAATTACCGCTTGTTTTAAGTTTTGCTGCATCCTTTCGGGCCGCGTTAAAATTGGTCTCAAAGGCTTCGCGCTCGTATTGAACGGTAAGTAACTGCGCCGCGGCATTGGCATTTTCGAGACTGTCTGCTACCACTAGCGCAACGGGCTGTCCATAAAACCGTACTATGTTATCGTGCAATACTTTTAGTCCCCACCATTGTTTAGGGTTTTTGCTTCCGTCGGCTTGTAGCGGTTCATAGCCCGGTGTACTGGGACAGTTTTTATATGAAATGATATCGAGCACTCCGTCTGCAGCCCGAGCCGGGCCCTCTTCGATGGCGGTAATCGTTCCCTTTGCAATGGTGCTGCAGACAAAAACGCCATAGGCAATATTATCGATACGATGCTCGGCCGAATATTTGGCACGACCGGTTACTTTTTCTACCGCATCGGCGCGGGGGCTGTCATTTTCTATTCCTATAAATTTTTCCATGGTAATCTGTTAGGGCAGTGAGGTTAGACGGGTTTTCCGGACGCTTGCACCGATGCAATGGCATCTACGATATTTTGATAGGCGCCGCAGCGACAAATATTCCCCGACATGTAGCGCTGAATGTCTTCGCGGCTGGCGGCACGCTTTTCGCGAATGCACGCAATACCCGACATGATCTGCCCGGGGGTACAATACCCACATTGCATGGCATCATTGACCACAAAGGCCTCTTGAAGAGGATGTAGCTGATCTCCGTTGGCTAATCCTTCTATGGTCGTGACCGTTTTTCCATTGTTGAACATAGCCAGTGACAAACAGCTATTCATTCGCTTACCATCTATGTGCACAATACAAGCCCCGCATTGCCCCATGGCACAACCCTTTTTCGTACCGGTTAGCCCCAACTGCTCGCGCAAGAAATCAAGAAGCGTCGTACGGCTGTCAATCTCGGCACTGCGCTCTACTCCGTTAACGATCAGCTTGATCTTTTCTTTCGGGGCCGGCGTGGGAATTATATTTTCTAATGGAAGGGCCTTTACCAGCAGGGTCGGGGCCAGGTAAAAGGCGGCAAGTGTACCCGACTTTCGCAGAAAATCGCGGCGGCTGCCTTGATAACAGTATTTTTCCATAGCTACGTATTACTATGAAGGTAATAAAAATCAATTGCGCCTTCGCTGCCCGGTATTAATTTTTGTTGTAGATTTATTGACATATCGCGCGACTAAAAATCTTAAACTATGTCTTCTACCGTACCCTATTTTAAAAATGAGCCGTTCATGGTCTTACTGCTCGGATTTCTTACCTGCGGCCTGTATTTGATCTATTGGAATATTAAGGCGGCGCAGGTACTTAATGCAGTAGCCGATAAAGAAGTGATCTCTCAGCCGGTTGCCATTTTTGCAGGCTGTTGTATGCCCGTCAATCTTTATTTCTATTATCTGGCCGGAAAAGAAGCCCTCCCTAAGCTGTACGAACAGGTGAGCGCTAACAAAAAAGACGAAACTGTCTTATTGATGGTGCTCGGATTTATTTTTCCAATGGTGGCCGCAATGATCGTGCAAGGTGATATCAATAAGCTCTATAACCAAGCCTGAGCAGAAAAAACTGCTGGGGATAGCTGCTGCGGCACTCACCTTACTGGTGCCCTACCTGATCCATATTTTCGATCATGGCAATATCGAACAGGCGCAATCGCTCTGTGTCTTTAAAATGCTGACGGGGTTGCCTTGTCCGGGTTGTGGTATTACAAAGTCGTTGATCTTTTTATACCAGGGTGATCTTGACAAGAGTCTTCATTATCACCTATTCGGCCTCCCACTGGTAGTTGGTTGTGTTCTTTTGATCGGGCTACTTGTGATCGAAATGGTCACAAAAAAAGTTTTTTTACGATCGGTAATTTACAGTCAACGTTTGGGCTATGGGCTGGCGATTATTTTGGGCATCTATCACTTAGCCCGGCTGTATAATTTCTTGTCAACGACTAGTTTTCAAGAAATAATCAAAGGATCAATTTGGCAGTAGCTAGCGTGAGTAGGCTAAGGAGTAGTATAAATTTAGTGGGGCGCATAATTTTTTATTATCTGGGTGGCATGATGTTTTCCATGCCAGGCGTAGATCAATAGCATATTCCAAAGCGTAAGGGTGCGTTGCTGTTCGGGGTGATATAGTGTACGCAAATAATCTTCGGGTGTTAAAGAAACAAGTAGGCTATGCCAGCGACGGTGTAAAGCATGAAGCAGGGTGACTGATACATTAACAGGCATATCGGCGACATCGATGGTGTTCGCCCATAATTTTTCGCTATAGGGTTTAATGGTGGGTTGCTCTTCGGTCATCGCTAGTTTAAACCGAATAAAAGCATTCATATGCGAATCGGCTAAGTGATGTACAATCTGGTTGGGTGTCCAGCCCCCTTCGCGGTAAGGGGTGTGTAATTGTACTTCATCCAGATGTTGTACGGCCGCTTCGAGTAAGGCAGGCAGTTGTTCTATATCGCTTAAGCAGCGGAGCCTTACGGCGTCGCTATAGTCCACCAACTCTACTCGTCCGATCGGATAGCGGATGTCTTGTTCCATATATTCATTTTGCTTTTGTACACTTGTCCGGCCCCGAGCAGTGTAAAGGGTTTAAACACCCGACCCCATTCTTTTTTTTGTTGTTCCCATGCTGCGGGATCGAAAATTAGGAGGTAAGAATTTCCTGCCACGCCAATGCTATCTCCTTCTACTATGGCAGCGGTCGCCTCATCGAGTGCAATGCCAAGATGATCGGGATATTGCTCGATTACGGGTATCAAATCAAATTGCCGATTTCTTACCAATACGTGTTGGTCAATGGCGGTACGCTGCATAAATGCGAATCCAGATTTGAATGTAGTGGGAGTGTGGGGTGATTTGCGATGATCTCCGCCAATGAGTAGCGATCCCATAATGGTCGCACCGGCGGAGGTGCCCATAATAACGCCTCCTCTTTTTAAGAGGCCTATCAATTCGTTATGAATAGCGGTATTGCCATAAATGTCGGCTAAGATCTCTTGATCGCCTCCTCCTAAAAAAACACCTTTAGCATTTTTGATCTGCTGTAGCATTGCCGAATTGTCGGTTTCCTCTCTTTTTCTTGTATGGACCGTTTGTAGATTCGTAAAACCACGATCACTGAATTTAAGCAGGTGTTTTCCTTGCTCGATCCATGGTTCATCTCTGGTAGCCGTTGGTATATAGACGATCGGTTGATCCTTACCGCCAATCTTTATTTCAAAAATAGTGTAGAGGGTATCTGGAATTGATCCGCCTCCGATAATAATGAGACACCCGGGCTGATAATTGAATTGGGCATCTGCTGAAATAAAAAGAAGAAATACCGCTAATCCTAAAAATGCTCTTTTCATAGGGCAGCCCTGTTTTGTTATTTTAAATATTTACCAAACCATTCCAAATGTTTATGGTGCCGATGAATAATATAGCTTGGGATTCTTAATCCATGATGTTGGTTGGGGTAAATGACCAGTTCCGTTGGTATTCCGGTCGATTTGAAGGCCTGATACATTTGTTCGGCTCCTATAACCGGCACATTAAAGTCGTCCTCACTGGCCATAAATAGGGTGGGGGTTCTTATGGTCTCTACTTTAAAGAATGGGTAGGAGAGATCTAGCCACTTCTTGGGATTTTTCCAGGGCTTTCCCAACTCTTCTTCGTACTGTCTAATATATTGGTCAGATCCGTACATCGATAATTGCAAAGAGCTACCCGCACCACTCACTGCGGCCTTAAATCGTTTATCGGTGGTAATCGTGTAGTTCGTAAGAATACCGCCATAGCTCCAACCGGAAATCCCCAACTTATCGGGGTCGGCATAGCCGGCTTTAATTAAGTGGTCGGTAACCGCTATAATATCTTTTACCTCTTTATTACCCCAGTCACCTGCAATGCTTTTTGTATAGGCCATGCCCCTACCACTGCTGCCTCTGTAATTAACAGCGGCTACCGCATAGCCCGCCGCAGATAATATCTGACGGGTCATATCGAAATCAAATTCGTCTTGGGCAACAGGGCCACCATGAATATATAGGATCAATGGTAGCTTACGCGCACTGCTATCGGGCAAGTAAAGGATTCCGGAAACTATATTTTTGTCGGCCGTCTCGCAGCTAAAGCCTTGCACGTACGAGAGCCGCAGTGGTGCGAGAAACTCTTTGCTAAAAGTTGATATTTTAGTGAAGCGTCCGTTAAATCCGGTGAAAATCTCATTCGGGTTTGTTGAATTGCTAAATAAGCAAACCATACGACCATCGAGTCCGATCTCTAACGAAGAAAACGCCCCTTCTTCGTTCGTAATAAAAGAATGATTGTTTGCTGCCAATGAAAACTGAAGGATATTTCTTTTGCGGTCATCTTCTACGACCACGTAAATGAATTTGCTATCTGGCGACCAGGTGGCATTGCTAATCGAGCGATCGAGCGTATTCGATATACACCTTGTCGCTTTAGTGTTACGATCGAATAACCAGAGTTGAGCCTGTTCGTACATATTAAAGCCACTCACGGTGGTCGATTGTGTATACGATAGGTAGTTACCATCGGGGCTAAAACGAGGTAGTCCGTTTTCTCCGGGGTATGTGCTGACTCTTTCTGTCACTCTATTCTGCAGGTCATGAATAAATACATCCGTGTTTTCGTTCTGGTCAGGGTCTTCGGTTGTATTGCTTAAGAAAGCGATATATTTTCCATCATTGCTAATTACAGCATTCGTTTCGTTATAGCTTCCCTTTGTTAGGGTATCAATTTTTTTCGATTCTATGTTAAAAACGTACAAATGTGTCTTTCGTTCATCAAGATACCCCTCGCTATCATTTTTAAAAGCATAGCGCTTGATCTCGTAGGGTTTTCTAATCTTCGTTTTTGCCGTATCGGCAGTAGAGGCCTCTCGGATCTCCATTAAAATGCGATTTCCGTCCGGAAACCAGCGGTAAGCAGAAAGTTCGCCTTTAACCTTCGTAAGCTGTATAGGTTCGCCCCCTTTACGATTCATCAGAAAAATTTGTGAACCACTTTCATCGGATTTTCCTTTCGACAGAAATGAAATGTATTTATTATCGGGGCTCCACTGCGGTTGACCGATACCTTTGGTTTGTTCAGACAGTTGTATACTTTCTTTTCCCTCAACATCCATCATATAGAGTTTGCTGTCGTAACCATCTTTTGAAGAATCGGTCTTAGCGTGATTGTATAAGATCCATTTTGCGTCGGGAGAAAGTTTTACCGACGAAACCGAATAAAACCGCCATACATCTTCGGGTTTGATCGGCCTTTTCGAAGGCTCTTGTGCAAAACAAAACGAGGTTAAACAAGCCAGCAAGATCGCGTAAAAAAGTCGAGCAGACATACAGATTAGTTTTGTGTGAATCTACAACATTCAAAAGATTCTGATCCGATTTTTGGTTCTTAATTACCAGACCTATCTTTGAAATAAGCCATGCCTACCCTTACCACTATTTTTATCAAGCCTTTAATGAATCGGTTTCGCCGTCGCCGCTTTCGCTTTTTTTTAGCGTGCATAAACGATTTGCCGAGACCATTGACCATTCTTGATATCGGGGGTACAGAAGCGTATTGGAATCAGGTCGGTTTGTCTGCGCAAGGCATACAGGTTATCTTTCTGAATCTGACCGAAGTTCCAGTGGTCAATGCGAACCAATTTCGTTCCGTTAGCGGAACGGCAACAGATCTAAGCAGCTGGTCCGACCAATCGGTCGATCTTATTTTCTCCAATTCTGTCATTGAACATTTGTTCAATTGGAGTCAGCAACAAAAAATGGCCCAAGAAGTACAGCGAGTCGGCAAATCATTCTTTATACAGACCCCTAACTATTATTTTCCTATTGAGCCGCATTGGCTGTTTCCGTTCTTTCAATTTTTGCCGCGTGCCTGGCGCATTGCGTTGACCCGATTGGCCTCGTGGGGACATATGCCAGCCTGTACTACTATCGAAGAGGCCTCTTTGTTGGTTGATGAGGTTAGATTATTGACGCCTTCTGAAATGAAAACACTTTTTCCGGGCGCTTCGCTTTATAAAGAAAGATGGTGTGGGCTGGTAAAGTCGATGTCGGCGTACTTTATTCTCAGGTAGAAAATCTATTAACACCGTACCATTTAGTTACATCTTTTGCTTTTAACGGCCCTCCATGTCCAACCCAGTAACGCTGCGCCGGCCTGGTTAAAATATTCTCTATCGAGCTGTGGAGCAGGGGGCGATCTTCTATAAAGTAGTGATAGTCGGGTAGCGTCGGAAAGAACAGTCCACCCAACCATCCTCCCATCAACAGGTCGCCAATTATCATATCACCATTATCAAACCCAATGGAGACGCTGCCCATCGAATGCCCAGGGGTATGTACTAGGGTAGCATCGATCCCAAAACTGCTTAAATCTTTCATGCTGTCTACTAAATAGTCAGGAGTAAAAGGGGCGTATGGTTTGTCTACAAAAGGCACTAAGATCTTAGAGAAAACTGTGGTGGTGGCAATGGGCCCATTACTCCGCGTGGTAACCATTTTTAAATCACCACTATGTAATGCGGTAGGTATGTTGCACTGGTCAAGCAATTCCCTTGTGCTACCGCAGTGATCGGAATGACCATGTGTGTGTAGAATAAGCGAAATATCACGAAGCTCTACGTTGTGCTTATGTAGAAATCGGATAATCTTTTTTCCTTCTCCCGGGCTACCCGTATCGATCAATATATTGACAGCCCCCTTAACCAGATACGAATTAGAGATCGATAGAGGTATTTGATGAATGACGGTCATTTTCTAAAAGCCGAACGTATCGCAAAAGCAAGCAGAAAAAGTTTTTTCATATGTAAGGGGTAAGTATAATAAATGTACCTTTTTTCAATTAAAAGAGCCCTTAATCATTCTATTATTTTGAATAAACGAATGTTTGTTTTAATGCTCAAACCAGCTGTACCAACGAAGCGGACTTTTTCAGTACGGCTTCATCGAGCGAATGATCCTGAAGCTTGCCTTTTATAAAGTCTTCATAGGCGCTCATATCAAAATGACCATGCCCGCAGAGGTTAAATAAAATGACGCGCTCATCTCCGTTCTCATTGGCCGCTTTGGCTTCTCTAATTACCTGCGCAATGGCATGATTGGCTTCGGGAGCCGGTAAAATCCCCTCTGTTTTGGCAAAGAGTAGTCCAGACTCAAAGCACTCCAGTTGTTGTAGCGCAACCGCCCCAATTTGTCCCCTATTTAAAAGGTGGCTACAAAGTGCACTTGCTCCGTGGTAGCGAAGTCCGCCCGCATGCAAACCCGGCGGCATAAACTCATGCCCGAGGCTATACATGGGCAATAACGGGGTGAATCCTGCCGAATCGCCGTAGTCATATCCAAAGACGCCTCTAGTTAACTTAGGGCAAGAAGCGGGTTCTACCGCAATGGCTCTTACTTTTTTACCACCGCGGAGCATTTCACCAACAAATGGGAACGAAAGTCCTGCAAAATTCGAACCGCCTCCCAGCGGTGCAATTACCACATCGGGATAGTCGTTTGCCAACTCAAATTGTTTTAGGGCCTCTTGACCAATTACAGTTTGATGCAGTAAAACGTGGTTTAGAACGCTTCCAAGTGCATAGTGCGCATCGTTGTCCTGAACAGCCACTTCTACCGCCTCGCTTATAGCTATCCCCAGCGATCCAAGCGAGACCGGATCTATCTCGAGTTGTCCGCGTCCTACTTGTGTTCGAGTGCTGGGAGAAGGAAACACGTTTGCGCCGAAGGTTTCCATGATCGACTTTCTGTACGGTTTTTGGTCGTAACTGCCTCTTACCATATACACTTCGCATTGTAAGCCAAACTGGGCGCAGGCAAAACTGAGTGCGGTGCCCCATTGCCCGGCCCCGGTTTCTGTCACGATCTTTTTTATTCCTTCTTGATAGTTGTAGAATGCCTGCGCGATTGCTGTATTGGTTTTGTGAGAGCCACTAGGGCTACTCCCTTCGTATTTGTAGTAAATTCTGGCTTTTGTTTTTAATGCTTTTTCTAATCTTTTGGCCCGTACCAGCGGACTCGGCCTGTATAGTTGATAAAGTTCACGTACTTCTTTCGGGATTTCGATAAAGCGCTCCGTACTCACCTCTTGTTTGATCAGCTCCATTGGAAATAACGGCGTAAGATCTTGGGGTCCCACCGGTTGTTTTGTTTGTGGGTGTAGCGGCGGTAATAAGGGCTCGGTAAGATCTGCAGCAATATTGTAATAGTCCTTAGGGGCTTGATCGGTAGATAAATAGTATTTCATTATAGTAGTTATTGACGTTTAAAATAGTTGTATAAAAATGCGGATAAGAAAAAAGGCCTGCCTTATAAAAGACAGACCTCTTAGTGAGATGGTTATATGGCGATCAACGCCAACGACCACAGCTTCCCAGGCCTGCCCTTGTAGCAAGCCAACGCCAAAAATTCCATGTTTGGGAAGTGATCATTGATTAATTCAGTGTAAGAAGGTGAAAATAGCAAAAAAATTGAAATTAATACTAGCGCTTACTTATTTTATTGAGCGTTATCTGCCGCTGGCGACTACATCTGAAGCGGTCGATCTCAGCACTGCGTTTTTTTAAGTGCTTTTGGCTGACCCCGCTATTGACCCGCTCTCTCCAAAGACGAAAGCTACTGCCTTTAAGTTGTTGACGCATCAGTTCGATTACTTCCGCTTCCGTTAAACCGAATTGAAATAAGATAGCCTCGAAGGGGGTTCGGTCTTCCCAGGCCATTTCGATGATGCGGTCTTTGTCTGTGGCGGAGAGCATAAACTACTTTACAAACCCCAACAGAAAAAGTTGAAATTCGGGGCTGAACATGGGGCCAGAGGCCCTTGACAGGGTTTAGTAAGGCGCAAATAGTGCTTAATCGATGCAGCATAATTGGGCCAAATCTTGACATACCATAAACCAGATTATTACCAGTTTGTTGTATATTTGTTACAGCTTTTAAGTTTTGTTTATACTTTATATAAATCTTTTAAACAAATGCCTATGCGACAGTTAGTCTTTTTGATGGCCGCTCTATGTTTAAGCGGTTCTGTTTTGCTTGCTCAAAACAAGGTCCTGACCGGCAAGGTCACGGATGAGAGTACCGGTTCTCCGCTTGCCGGGGTTTCCGTACTGGTCAAAGGTTCTGCTTCCGGAACCACTTCTAAAGAAGATGGTTCTTTTCAGATTACCGTTTCTGAAAAAGCACGCACACTTGTATTTTCTTACGTTAACTTTTCTACCAAAGAGGTTGCCATCGAGGGCAAATCAACTTTTGCCGTGCAGCTGCTCAGTGATGAGAAAGCCATGCAAGAAGTGGTAGTGGTAGGATTTGGTACACAGCGTCGTCGTGATGTGACCTCCTCCATTGCCACCATTAGTTCTGACAAAATCAAGAACATCCCGGTGCAAACCTTCGAACAGGCACTTAGCGGTAAGGCCGCGGGATTGAACGTGACCCTCCCCAATGGGGTATTGGGTAATCCTCCTGTGGTAAGGGTGCGTGGGGTAAACTCTATTCAGGGTTCCTCTTTTCCACTTGTTTTGATTGATGGGGTACCCGCTTTTACAGGAGACATCAGTACCAACCTAAGCGCCAATAACGCATTGGGTAATTTGAATCCTGCCGATATCGAAGACATTCAAATTTTAAAAGATGCCGCCGCCGCTGCTATCTATGGAAGCCGCGCCGCTAATGGGGTCATGCTTATTACTACCAAAAAAGGGAAGTCTGGAAAAGCTAAAGTTAATTATGATACATGGGTAGGATGGACCAAGCCGTTCCGCTTGTATGATGTGCTAGATGCTAGGGATTATGTTGATATTAAAAACGAGGCGGTCAGAAACTTGAATGCCCCCGTGTTTACTGGACATGTGGCAGGTTCTCCTTTGTTTTTTTTGGACACCATCAATGGTAAAGTGGTAGATACGCGCTGGAATGACGAAGTGTATCAAACCGGATTCCAACACAATCATAATATCAGTATCTCTGGTGCTAACGCCGGAACACGCTATTATTTTAGTACTAACTACACGAACCAAGAGGGAATGATCCAGACCAACACCTTCGAGCGTATGCAGATGCGCATGAATGTGGATCAAAAGGTCAACAACTGGTTCAGTATGGGGGGTAATCTAAACTTTAGCCGCGTTGAAACGGGTTCTCCAAGTACAGGTTCCTTACCCGGTACCCCTTTTAACACGGCTGGGGTAGCTCGCTTGGCCTTCTTGACCTCGCCTAATCTTTCTCCTTACCTGGCTGATGGTCGCTATAATATCCGCGGTATTGACAATCCTACACAGCGCAACTCATTCAACTCTTTGGGGCTGGGCCGTAACCTTGTCCAGACTGGTTTGGTAAACCCCGCTTTGCTGCGCGACCTAAACCGAATTAACTCATTAGTTGATCAGTTTCAAGCCAACGTGTATGCAGAAATAAAGCTATCACCTGATCTTACCTTCCGTTCACAATACGGCGTCAACTGGCAACGTACCGAAGACAAAACCTTCTATAATGCTTTGCATGGCGATGGTATCGGATCTCCCTCTACCACTTCTGATGATGGAAGTGCTTTTAACATCACTGGTCGTTATGAGATCGGTAACTTTCAGAATTTCATCACCTATAATAAAACCATTAAAGGCAATCACAATTTAAATGTGACGGTGGGTTCCGAAGAGCAAAAAACAATCGTTGATCGTTGGGGTGGTTCTAGAAGCGGCCTCACTGACGAATTTTATAATGAGTATCAGGGAAGCTATACCATCAATAATAACCCTGTTGGTAATGCCTTGACCGAAAACTATCTTCTCTCTTTCCTTAGCCGTGTTAACTATAACTTCAAGAATCGCTATTTCTTAGGTCTGACCGGCCGTCGTGACGGTTATTCGGCATTTGCCGAAGGGAAAAAATGGGGTAATTTCTTTGGTGTTTCCGGAGGATGGAACATCTCTGACGAAAAATTCTTTGAAGGCGCTAAGAAAGTGTTCAATATGCTTCGATTACGCGGTAGCTACGGCCAAGTAGGTAATCTTGCGGCTGTGGGCAACTTCGCGAGTCTTTCAACCTTCGGATCTTCTCAATACGGTTTAGGATATCCCACCCTTTTCTTTAGCCAGGCTGGCAACCAGGATTTGACTTGGGAAACCAGTACTAAATTTGATGTAGGATTCCAGTTTAGTGTACTTAACGATCGTATTAGTGGTGAAATTAGCTACTATAATACCGATCTTTCGAATTTGATCATCAATCGTCCACTTCCTACCAGCATGGGAGTGCCTGGTAACTCTATTCAAGCTAACGCTGCCAGTATGTACAATCGTGGTATAGAGTTAACCTTAAATGCAAAGGTGATTGACAAGAAAGATTTTGTATGGAATACGAGCTTTAACATTACTACGCAGAAAAATGAAGTAACAGCTCTTGCTCCTGGCGTTCCGGAGATAATTGGTACTACGCAACTGGAGCGTGCTAACCTTACGGTAGTAGGTAAGCCCATTGGATCTTTCTATGTAGTTCGTACCGGTGGTGTTGATCCTCAAACTGGTCAGCGCATATTTATTAATCGAGCCGGACAGAAGGTCTTTTTCAACTTTGCCCGCCCTATCGCCAGTCGCTGGCAGCTCGCTGATGGTACAAACGCAACTGCTTTAGGTATTGCGTCTGATGGTGTCTTTGCCGGAAGTGCGCTTCCTACTGCTTACGGCGGATTTATCAATAACTTCTACTACAAAGGACTTGATCTGACCATCGATGCCTTTTATAGCATCGGCAACTATGTTTACTTCGGATCACGTGCCGGTATGCTTGATCAACGGTTCTGGAATAATTTCCAAGAAGTAAAAAATCGTTGGACTAAGCCCGGTGATAATGCCGATATTCCCCGTATCGTCTATGGAGATAATATTTCTAATGGTTCAGCATTCCCTATTGATCAGAATCTATTCAAAGGAGATTTTCTACGTGTTCGCAGCATAGCCTTAGGATACACGCTGCCAAACAAGATCATGCAAAATCTTAAGTTATCAAGCGTCCGAGTCTATACACAGGTACTCAATCCATTTATTATTACGGCTTATCCCGGTATCGATCCTGAAATCTCAGTGAATGGTAACTCGGCTTTAACCCCGGGCGTAGATCGTAATACCGTAGGGCAGGCACGTACTATTACATTCGGCGTAAATGTTGGATTCTAATCATTAAAATTGAATTGCTATGAAACGTATTATAATACAAACTAGAGTAATGCTATCAGCCTTGCTGCTGCTAGCCATTATAGGAACCGGTTGCAAGAAAGAAAATCTTATTCCGATTCCTCAGACCGCATTGTCGGATGCTACCTCTTTTTCTTCTCCTCAGCGGATTGCCCAACAAGTTTTTGGAGTTTACTCCGCTGCTAAAAGTGGCCAATTTCTCGGAGGCCGCGCTATGATTTATCAAGATGTGCGCGGAGAGGACTGGATTAATGTTACTACTAACGGGGTTACAGCATTGGGAGTTTGGAACTTTTCTATTACAGAGGGCGATAATCAGGTAGAAAACTATTGGGCTGCCGGGTACGCTGCTATTAATCGAGCCAATGTCGTATTAGAGGGAATAGATGCTAATGCCTCGGTTATTCCAGCAACGTTGGCTACTAAGTATAAGGCCGAGGTACGCTTTATTCGTGCCTTGTCTTATTTCTACTTGCAAAGCTTATATGCGCGTCGTCCGTTTAATGCCGACAACGGCGCTAGTTTGAGCATTCCTCTGCGTTTGACGGCTAATAAAGGTTCTGCTGGAGCCTCTCTGGCTCGTGCTACGCAGACTGCCGTATTTAGTCAAATTCTAGAAGATTTGAATTTCGCAGAGCAGAACCTTCCTGCAACCTATGGAGCTGCCGCCGGTGATAGTAACGTGGTTCGTGCGCATAAAAATGCCGCCGTTGCTATGAAAATGCGCGTATACATGCACATGAATCGCTGGAGTGATGTAATTACAGAAGGTAATAAAATCGTTTCCACTACGACGCCTTTCCAATCTACTTCAAACATCAATCATCGTTTAGCTGCTACAGCGCTTGCCCCTTTCAGAACCCCCTACACTAGTACCGAGAATATTTTCAGCATGCCAATGAGTGTTACTAATTCTCCTGGCACTCAAAACGGACTCGGCGGTTATTGGACCAATGAGTTTGGTCTTAATTCTGCTGGCATCTTGGGTAGCACTCTCTTTCCGGCCACAGATGCACGAAGGACTAATTTTTTAACACCTGCAGCCGGTACTACACCTGCGCGCTGGACTAAGTTTAATGATGACCTGAACAACTATGTTCCCGTTATTCGTTATGCAGAGGTGTTATTGAATCTCGCGGAGGCTCTGGCCCGTCAAGCTGCAAATCCCGCTGTAGATTCTAGAGCAGTAGCTTTACTCAATGCGGTACGTAATCGTGCTGATGCTTCAGTAAGCTGGGCTCCAGCTACTAAAACTGAATTGATCGATGCGATTTTGCTCGAGCGGCGCATTGAACTGTTAGGAGAGGGCTTCCGGTCCTTGGATATTATGCGGTTGGGGATCGATTTTCCTGCTAAGGCTTCGGTAAGTTCTGTTTCAAGTACTTCCCTGAGTTATGTTTGGCCTATACCTGCCACTGAATTGCAATTGAATTCTTTGATGGTGCGTAATAACTAATAGAGATTATTTTTTTCCGCAAGGGGGCTCCAATCGTGAGCCCCCTTTTTTTTCATTGCCCGGTACGTATATCTTTTTACCCCCTTTTGATCACTGATCGCCTCGTTTACCATGCGCTTTGCTACGTCTTTTGCACTAATGGCTCGATACTGTGCTGGCAATAAAAAAGAGATTAGCGGCATAACAATCTGGCTGATCTTTTCTCCGGGTCTCCACTCTGGCCGAGGTCCGATCAACACCGACGGCTGAAATAGTCCAATGTAAGGGATGGGCATTTTTTCAATCGTCTCTTCTACTTCTCCTTTTAATCGCAAATAAAAATTTTTACTGTGTGGGTTGGCCCCTACAGACGACACAAGTAAAAAGCGCGGTATAGCATTAGCCACACAAGTAGTTGCCAGCGCAATGGGAATATCATAGTCGATCTTTCGATAAGCAGCCATATTACCTTTGACCTTCTTTTGGGTGGTCCCAATGGCCACAAACACTGCATCTACGCCCTTTAAAGTCTCTTGTAAGGCAGATTGATTAGAAAAATCAACGACAATCTCCGTGCAGCGCGCATTGCTGAGACCAAGCTTTCTTCGAGTGATAATGGCAACTGAGGCTTCGGTGTGTTGCAAGATTTCATCGAGTAGACAACTGCCAACCAGACCGCTGGCACCAACGAGTGCAAAGTGGAGCTTCTTTTCCATAGTTTCTTATTTATAGGATAGCCATGCACAATGACGCGGTATTCCTCTCGAAGCTGCCCTACTTCGGGCTTGGCCAGGGCATACTCCAGTAATTGATCTAGGGTCATAGCGGTAGCATAAAATTAATTCTTTTAAAGCTTTAATACATAAGTCAAGAATGCTTTGTCTTGCGCAAATTATTATTTTTGGGGGTCAACTAATCGTAGATCATGCGCTACAAAAAGTATATTATTCTTTTAAAATTTGTATTTACTGTTTTTATTTTTCTTTTTAGTTCTATACAGAGCAACCCTTTTGCACAAACACATTTTGCTTCTATATGCGAAGGAAAGTGGGCAGGAGTCATGTACCTCTATGCGAAGGGGCAACTAAAAGATAGTGTACTTAATCTACAACGTGTTGTCTTTAAGAAGGTAAAATCAACAGCATTCGTAGCCCCACCCATAAGACCAACCGTTTCTCTTCGGCCAGATTATAATTTATCTCATCTAGGGTTTATCTGCAGGCAAGAATGGAAATTCGAAAAGAAAACTAAGCTACCCCTCAGACTCAGGCTTGGGTCGCTAGAATATGTAAATAAATTAGAAGGTAAGTGACCAACTTATCGGCTATTAGTTAACATCAAAAAATTGAAAATGACTCAATTTATTTCCGATCTCAAAATCTTGGTGAAAAACCACTGGAAAGTAATCCTCCTTACTGCGTTGATAATTTGGCTCGCCTCCAGCTATACCGATATCAAAGCAGGTATTGTGGATGGGTGGAATGGTCGGTGACCACTTACACTCTAAGTACCCCTAAAAAGAAGGTATAGTGAAAATGATTTGGGTAATTGGTTGAATATAAGTAGATCTAAATGGCGATAGAGCTCAAAAAACTGCGCACTGTTTTATTCTAATTGAATTAACATGGGTTATTCGGACTACTTGGTTTTGGAAGAGTTTCTTCGGGAAATCACAGCGAACAGCTTTTCTATTTCGTTTAACAAGTTAAGTTTATAACTAGACTAATTTCTACTTTTTTTAGATAAAAAATAAGAGTACACAATTGGAAAAAAAGCAACTAAAATTATTATGACCATAAATATGTAAAATAATATCTGGCCATTTAAAAAAATTGATAGTAACAACTGAAGAGCTCCGCCTGCCATCCAATATTTTCTAGCTAACCAATGTGTCTTTTCCCAATTTTCTTCATTTTCAAAGGTCCAGGGCAGCCTGTATCCTGAAAAATTGTTTTGTTTCATGCTGGGCATATAATATCCGATTCCGATTATCAGTACTCCCAAAACTCCACATACAAGTTGATCAATCGGGACGTGCTCGTGTGAAGTGCTATATAAAACAACCAACGTAAGTGCACATAAAATTCCACTAGTGAATATTGCAACGGGTGTAAGCATATCCTTAGTGTTGCCAGCACGTGCTTTTGGATCAAACTTTTCAATGTTAGTGAGCAGTAAGAAAGTAAAAAGGGAAACAAATCCCATGATTAAGGGCATAATGAAAATGCTGTTTCTGGAAGCCCAACCATCCGCCTTTCCTTCTATATTAAAGTGTATAGGAATCTGATTATCCAGGGAAGGATATAAATAGATCGCATAGCCCAAAGGCAAAAGAATAAAAACTACAACTAAGAATCCTTTATTTACTTGCATTTATCACTACAATATAAAACTTGTACCAATTGCGCCCACAGCTATCTTATAATATTGATATGGGAATAGAGAGTAATTGTGGGAACGATTGATGAATTGTACCCCAAAAGTAAACCCTTGTAAGTGATTAATCTACAAGGGTTTATTGTTTTCTTAAATGCTGTTATTAACTACATATTTTTATAAATGAAAATCACTTTTTAGTAGTGATCTCTACGACACCCATTTTTCCTTTTTCGCCATAAAGCTTAACTGCACTTTCACCTTTTAGAACAGTGATTGATTTTATCGTAGCTGGATCAATATCCTTCATGCTTTCGGGTTGCATCTCCTTTCCGTCAATGATGAACAGCACATCTTTCGGCATTTCAGATTTTTCTGTCGTCTTTCTAACAAAAGTGTAAGTTTTTTTACCATCTTTATCTGTAGTTGTAAAAGTCAGCGTATTTGGATCACTTTCTATTTTTCCTGCAACTTTATCATCGCTGGTACGAATCGTCATGGTATTCAGATTCGACTTCGCAGTATCTATCTTTAGCATGATTATTTTTGGAGCATCTTTTTCCTCTCCTTTTAAATCAATTGTTTTAATGATAGTAGGATCAAGTTTATCCAATTCAGTTGGAGAGACTTCTTTTCCATTTATGATAATCCTTGTAGTACCCTGTTTTCCTGGTTCAAGGGGTGGCATAGGGGGCATCGGAGGCGTTCCCGGCATTGAACTCCCATCAGTTATAACGATAAATTCCGACTTAGCTAAACTATCGCCTGAAATGAACATCATTTTTTTTGACATATTTAATGGAAAACCTTCTACTGAAATAGCTTTATTTGCTGGGCCAGACAATTCACTTAAAGGCACTTTAAATAATTCTTTTTTCGACTTTACGTCTTTAAAAGAAGCCATATCACCATCGATGTCAACTCGAAAACTTCCTCTAATTTTTCCAGTTTTGGCATCGCGATACTTTGCCGGAATCGTATCCAACTTGCTTGTCCCAATGGCAGCTTGATCCATTTGCTTGTTCTGTACATCTGACAATGAATCCTTGATGGTAAACGATGAAAGAACCAAAACACCGATAGCTACTGGCAGGATCAATAAACGTCTGGCGTAGCTGTAACTTACTTTTCTTGAAGATGTCAACATAATAATGCGTCTTTTTATGGATGAATAAAAAAATGATTGCCCAACGGACAAACTATTTGAGTGATAATGTGTCTTCAGCAACATTTCTGCCAACATTGCAGCATCGTCGCCTGCAACCGCTTCTTCATCAGCGATGAATTCGTGCACTACTTCTAATTCTTTTCTGATGACCCAGAAAAACGGATTCATCCAAAAAAGAAAAGTAGTAAACCCAATAAAGAGCTTGTCATAAGAATGTAGCTGTTCGATATGGGTCAACTCATGGTTTAACATGCGTTGGCCAGTCTCATCTTCAATTGGTAGCCCTTTTCTCCAGAAAAGATTTCTAAAAAATGAGAAAGGAGCATCTTCTAATGCTGTTTCAATAAAATCGAAACGTTCCATTGTATCGACCCCTTAATTCTTGGACAAAACGGGGTTAAAATTTGAGACAATTTCGGGTATTTTTTCAGTTTTTTTGGGGTCGTATAAGTACCCTATCAATAACAGATTAAAATTTGAAATACCCCCTTTACTTTCTCCCACTCCTCACTTATCTTATAACAATGGAAACTCAAAGATCAAGATTTCAAGGTACCAGGAAAAACTGTGCACCTTTCTGTGCACCCTAAAAAGAAAACCCTTGTAAGTATATAATTTACAAGGGTTTATCGTTTATTGAAGTGGTGTGGGGCGTGCAGCCATACATCACTCTACCGACTTAAAGTATTATCAATATTCTGATTTTCATCCATTTGGACATGAATCTATGTCTATATAAGTCAATATATGTGGTATCAGAGACCAAAAAACTGCGCACCTTTCTGTGCACCTTCTGCGCACTGGTTTAACGAGAGGAAGGGTGTCGAAAAATTTGCTCTACAGTTAATAATCTTGATGTTTGTATACTATATAGTAAAAAACGAGTAGTGTCTAGTAAATCCAAGTGAAGTAGCGATGGTTCCAGAGTACAGAACATCTAGTGGCTTATTTTCTTCTGATATATAATAACATCAAGCCCTCATACTGATATGGATTGAAAGTTTCTGTTTTATTATACTGTAGATCTCCGTATATATCTCCGAAATGCCAAAGTTTACTAAAAAAGTATGTTTTCAAAGCATCAGCAACAGGCTTGAGCGAAGGAGAAGTACGATCAGCCACCAGTTTATATTCATCGTTTTCGTTGTTAGATAGTCGCATTTGTTTAACAGTTGCTAATTCTTTAGAAAAATCCTCAACACGTGCTCCTCCTGATTGAAGATTTCGGACTACTTCTTTATAAAGAAACCCATGTTCAAATTCAAAAATATTTTCTGACGAACCAATCCGCAGAACAGTCTTGCCATGATAAAAACCTAAAGAGTCGAACGCACAAGTATAATTGGCTGTTTTTCCATTCAACTTGTCGTCCATGTTGTAAACCAAACTTCCCATTAAAATTCCATTCTGAAAATTTGCTTTTAGATCAGCTGACATCGGTTCCTTGAACGGTTCAAACTCCATTTTCCTAGTTATACGATTATATATCTTCCTTCGAATTTTTAGAGTCGAAGAAGCCTTCCAGGAACCATGAGGAATGCCATCCACATAATTTGCTATGAGCTTCATCGTACCGGTTTGGTAATATTCCCCATTTTTAAAGTCAGTATAATTCAACGTGTAGGTCCATTGTCCATGCTTCACATCATTTTTATAATTTCCTTCAATCACCTGATTAACTCCTAAATAAGCATCTTTCCCATTGAATGTAAATTTGAAGGGACCTTTTCGTGTGCGCTTATATGTGACATTATCATCATAGTACTGATAGGTTACTTCACCCTTTTGCAAGAAGGCAGTGACCTCATATGGCCCAGTAAATGTGTTTATCTTTTGAGAATAAGATGTAAGCCCAGCACATACGAACAGCGCTAAAAAAAAGAATCTCATAATTTTTTTTAAGATAGTTGAAAACGAATTTAAATATTAATTTCTTGTCTAAAGTGAAAATAGTCGAAATGCCATTTCCGTTAAATCTTTTGCTCCCCAAATTTTTTGGCAATGTTGTTTTTTCTGCTACTACATAGTTTGATAATAATCCGAAAACCCTTTTGAGAAAGATTACAGAGAACCCAAAAAACTGCGCACCTTTCTGTGCACCCTAAAAACAAAACCCTTGTAAGTTTTTGACCTACAAGGGTTTATCGTTTTTAAGTGGTGTGGGGCGGGATCGAACCGCCGACACAAGGATTTTCAGTCCTTTGCTCTACCAACTGAGCTACCGCCGAAACGGCATGATTATCAATTTATTATAAAGTTTTCGCTTTTCTCAGAGCGAGTCGTGAGCCCGTAGATGAGCCCAAAAACTGTGGGCTTATGTATACTCTAATTAAAATCTACTGTCCGAAAGACACTCAAAAGAGGTGCTACATTTACTATCGAGAGGGCGCCAAAAAGATCAAAGTTTACAATGGAAAATCCCTGGGTGTTCACTGCTTCCCTAATCAATCTAATGACTACAAAGAGCGGTTTTGTAAGCTTCAATATCTAGCCTCCCTGCTTAGTGACAACCTAAAAAAAGGGGACCAGCCTGTAAAGTCACTTTACAAGGAAATTAGTATTTCGACCGCTTTAGAATTTGCTGAG